>Ga0182024_10023280_pt1 | contig 11105 bp, 8 predicted proteins | sample P32metaG_FD_120480 | JGI IMG/M metagenome (GOLD analysis project Ga0182024, IMG submission 120480) | Permafrost microbial communities from Stordalen Mire, Sweden - P3-2 metaG (Illumina Assembly) | ecosystem: Environmental > Terrestrial > Soil > Wetlands > Permafrost | place: Sweden: Stordalen... | reverse complement strand
CCGGCGTCGCCGAACGAGCTGCCCGACAACTTGGCCGTCACGTCCTGGCGGGCCTCCTCCAGGCTCTGCGCCACCAGCACGCCCTTGCCGGCAGCCAGTCCGTCGGTCTTGATCACCCAGGGACCGGGCAGCGTCTCGAGATAGTCCATGGCGGCGCCGGACTCGAGCGCGTCGAAGGCGGCGAAGCGCGCCGTGGGGACCGCCGCCGCGCGCAGCACCTCCTTCATGAAGGCCTTGGATCCCTCCAGCAGGGCGCCGTCGGCGCCCGGGCCCATGACCGCCTTCCCCTGCGCGCGCAACGTGTCGGCCAGGCCGGCGACGAGCGGGGCCTCGGGGCCGATCACGTAGAGGTCAGCGGCAATCTCCTCGACCGACTCGTCTTCGCTCACCCTGATGGGCGGGGCCATGCCGGGGTTGCCCGGTGTCACCACGACGTCCGCGGTACGCGCCAGCACATGAGCGAGCGCGTGCTCGCGGCCGCCGCTGCCGACGATGCAGACCCTCACGCGGTGGCGAAGGAAACGGTCTGCTCCCGACCCGGTCCGACGCCGACGAGGCGGACGGGAACGCCGATCTGTTCGGACAAGAAGGCCACATAGTCGCGCGCCGACGCCGGCATGTCACCGGGCGCCGTCGCCGCGCTGAGGTCGGTGCGCCAACCCCGCAGCTCTTCGTAGATCGGCTTCGCCTTGTGGAAGGTCGACTGGTGGTAGGGCAGGTGGGTGTAGCGGATGCCATCGGCCTCGTAGGCGACGCACACCTTGACGGACTCGAAGGTGTCGAGGACGTCGAGCTTGGTGAGCGCGACCTCGGTCAAGGAGTTGAGACGCACCGCCTGGCGCAACATGACGGCGTCGAACCAACCGCAGCGACGCCGGCGCCCGGTGTTGGTGCCGAACTCGTGGCCGCGCTCGACCAGGAGCTCGCCCACATCGTTCTCCTGCTCGGTCGGGAACGGCCCGGCGCCCACCCGGGTCACGTAGGCCTTGGCGATGCCGATCACGCAGTCGATGTCCCGCGGCCCGAGGCCCGAGCCCGTGCACGCCCCGCCCGCGACGGGGTTGGAGGAGGTGACGAAGGGATAGGTCCCGTGGTCGAGGTCGAGGAAGGTGGCCTGGGCCCCTTCGAGCAGGACCTGGCGCCCATGGTCCATGGCGTCGTGGACCATGCCGACAGTGTCGCCGACCATGGGCTCGATACGCGGGGCGTACTGGCCCAGGTACCGGTCCGCGATCTCCCCGGCGTCCAGTGGCAACCGGTTGTACACCTTGGCCAGGACGGCGTTCTTCTCCTTGAGCGCGACGTCGAGCTTCTGTCGGAAGATCTTGGGATCGAAGAGGTCCTGGACCCGGAGGCCGACACGGGTCGCCTTGTCGGCGTAGGCCGGGCCGATGCCCCTCTTGGTCGTGCCCAGCGCGTTCTTGCCCAGGAAGCGCTCGGTGACCCGGTCCAGCTCCTGGTGGTACGGCATGATGAGGTGGGCGTTCCCGCTCACCACGAGCCGGCTGGTGTCGATCCCCTTGGCGGCCAGGCTGTCGATCTCGTCGAGCAGGACGGCCGGGTCCACCACGACGCCGTTGCCGATGATCGGCGTGATGTGGTCATAGAGGATGCCGCTCGGGACCAGCTGGAGCGCGAAGGCTTCGCCGTTGACCACGATGCGGTGACCGGCATTGTGGCCACCCTGGTAGCGGACCACGAGATCCATCTCGCGGGCAAGGAGGTCGGTGAGCTTGCCCTTCCCCTCGTCGCCCCATTGGGTCCCGACCACAACGGTTGCGGGCACGCGCCTCTCCGTTCGCTCTGTCGCTCGGATTACGCACCAGTGTACCCGTTCCCGAAATCAGGGTCAGAAAGGCCGGTGTTTCGGCCCCCGCCCCGACGGGGTATCTCCCGCGACGAGCAGGGTTGGACCGTCCGGATCTCCCGGGTCGTCCTCAGGGGGCTCAGAGGGGATCGGACCGATGACCAACGAGTTGCGGGACATGCGGGTCGCCTTCGTCGTGGCCAACGAGGGCATCGAGGAGATCGAGCTGCTGTGCCCCTGGCGGGCTGTCGTCGACGCCGGCGGGACGGCGGAGCTCGTCGCACCCGACGCCGGGATGGTCGAGACCATGCGCCACCTCGATCGCGCCGACCGCTTCCCGGTCGACCAGGTGACCGAGCGGGCCCGCGCCGCCGACTACGACGCCGTCGTCCTGCCGGGCGGCGTGGCCAACCCGGACCACCTCCGGACCGACGCGGCGGCGGTGGACTTCCTGATGGCGATCTTCGAGGCTGGCAAGCCGCTGGCGGCCATCTGCCATGGCCCGTGGACGCTCATTGAGGGGGACCTCGTGGCGGGCCGCACCCTGACCTCGTGGCCGAGCCTGCAGACGGACCTCCGCAACGCCGGCGCCTACTGGGTCGACCGTGAAGTCGTGGTGTGCCGGCTGGGCATCAACACCTTGGTGACCAGCCGCGGGCCCGAGGATCTCGGCGCCTTCTGCCGCGAGCTCATTGCGGCCTTCACGCCGACGGCCGTGCTCGTCTGACCCTCCCCTCTTCGCTAGCGTGCCGGCGGCCGGGTCATGCCACCCCGGGGAAGACGGAGGCACGAGCCCATGAGGTCCCGAGGGCAGCGATGGGCATCGCTCGCGGTGTGCAGCGTTCTCTGCGGCGGGCTCTCGCTCGTCGCCGCGGCCGGAACCCGGAGCAGCGCTGGCGCGACACAGCCTGCGCTGAACGCGACACCCCCCGGCCTGGACTTCGGCGAGGCGACACTGGGCGACGCCGTCGGGCCTCAGTCCTTCACCATCGTGAATACGAGCAGCGCGGCCGACACCATCACCGACATCGTCGCCACAGGCGTCGGTGCCGATGACTTCTTCGGTGTGCTGGCGGCCAACTGCATCGTCGACCTCAACGGCGACATCGCACTGGCGCCGAGCGGCGCGTGCACGATCGACACGTTCTTCAACCCCGGGGCGCTGGGCCCACGCCCGGCCATCCTCGACATCGTCGACAGCGCGGATTCGGGCGCGACGGTCTCCGTGACCGGTGTCGGGGGCATCGGCTACTACCAGGTCGACTCGCAGGGCACCGTGGCCCACTTCGGCGACGCGGGCTTCTTCGGTGACGCCTCGGGCCGGCCGCTGAACCGCCCCGTCGTCGGGATCGCCCAGACGGGCGACAATCGCGGCTACTGGCTCGTCGGCTCGGACGGAGGCATCTTCAACTACGGGGACGCGGCGTTCTACGGCTCCGCCGGTGGCGTGCCCCTCAACAAGCCCATCGTGGGCATGGCCGCGACGCTCGATGGCGCTGGCTACTGGCTGGTGGCCACCGACGGGGGCATCTTCAACTACGGAGACGCACCGTTCTTCGGTTCAACGGGGAGCCTCCGCCTCAATCAGCCCATCGTGGGCATGGCCGCAACGCCAGACGGCGGGGGCTATTGGCTGGTGGCCTCGGACGTGGGCATCTTCGCCTACGGCGATGCCCATTTCTACGGCTCTACCGGGGGCACCCACCTCAACAGGCCCATCGTGGGCATGGCCGCGACTCCTGACGGCGGCGGCTACTGGCTCGTCGCCTCCGACGGCGGGGTCTTCGCCTACGGCGACGCCCAGTTCTCCGGGTCCACGGGGAGCATGCGGCTCAACCAGCCCATCGTGGGCATGGCGGCGATGCCGGACGGGGCCGGTTACTGGTTCACCGCCGCCGACGGCGGCCTCTTCGACTACGGGACGGCGCCCTTCCTCGGCGCCGCGGCGGGCACGGGCATGGGCACGCTGGTCGGCATGGCCTCCGACGGGTCGCCGACACTCCAGGGCTTCCTCGACCAACCGGCGCTCCGCGCGCAGGCGACGACCGGACCCGTCCCTCTGCTGCGGCCTCTCCCGGCGCACACTCGCCGCGTCGCACCGTAAGCGGCGGCACAGAACCGCTGTGTTGCGTCGAGTGCGCGGAAGACCTCCCGGGATCAGAACCCGGTGGCCGCGATGATGGCTCCGTTGAGATGGGTCCCTGCCATCCCGCCATCGTTGGGGGCGTCCCCGAAGTTGTAGACGGCTCCGAGGGCCGACGAGACCCAGTAGCCCGCGCCGTCGGACGTGCCGAAGATGGACGTCGCCGGGTCAAAACCGTTGAAGTTGCCCGACGGCGGTGAGCCGGCGGCGGCGGCGTCGCCGTAGGGAAAGACCTCACCGTCATTCAGGACGATCAGGTATCCGAGCCCGTCGGGCGTGGCCAGGGCCGAGGTCACGATGCCGTGGCCCGGGGCGCCGAAGTAAGGGGCGTCACCGAAGGTGTAGATGTTTCCCGTCGAGGTCACCAGCCAGTAGCCGTTTCCGCTGGAATCGGGCATGACCGCCACTGCATTCCCCGAGCAGCCCCCGATGCCCGGGCAGGACCCGGCGAAATGGGCGTCACCGAAGGCGAAGACTCCGCCGTCCGAGGCCACCATGAAGTAGCCGTTGTCGTCGATGGACGGGACCATGCCCACAATGGGCGCGTTGAGACTGTTGGGGAGGCCCGAACCGGCGGGATGGAGCCCGAGACCGGGTATAGAACCGTGGAACTGGGTGTCGCCATAGCTGAAGACCCCGCCGTCGGAGGCGTCGAGCCAGTAGCCGCCATGATCGGCCGTGGGCACGATGCCGACGACCGGCCGCTGCAGGTGCAGGCTTCCGGTCGACCCGTAGAACTGGGCCGAGCCGAAGCTGAAGATCCCCCCGTCCGACCCGACGAGCCAGTAGCCGCGCTGGCTCGGCACGAAGGTGTCCGTGAACGATGCAGGAGTACCCGAGGTCGGTCCTGCCGTGGCGATGATGTTGCCGCTCTCGTCCTCCATGTTGACGGCGGTCAGGGTGGCGGGGCTGCTGGGCGTGTAGGTCATGTTGGTGAACGTGGCCGAGCCGAAGTTGGCCAGAATGGGCTGTGCGGAGCCCACCGCGGTGGGCAGTTCCTCGATCCACTCGGCCGAACCGCCCGGACCGGCGTAGGTGAGGGTCGGGAACGAATCGCTCCCCCCGGTGGTGGCGTCGGTGATTGTGAGGGACCAACTGTTGGGCGTGGGGTTCTTGGTGATGTGGGCTTGCATCTGGTCGCCGGGCGAGACCGCTCCGAGCTCGACCGCCGGTTGGGGGTAGAGCTCGAACCAGGCGGAGTATGACGTGGCGCCGCCGTCGGTCACCTGCGCCGTCCCGGTCTGAATGATGGAGTTGGGTGAGGTCGGCCCGCCGTCGATCCCGATCCAGGTGGCCGACGTCCCGCTGTATTGCGTGGGCTGGACGGTCGGGACCACCCAGTTACCCGTGACACCGGTGAACGTCGGCCCGCTGGCGATCTGACCGGACCAGTTGGTGGACTCGACCGCGTCCGACCGGCCCGCCACGTGAGGTTCGGGCGCAGTGATGAAATGGCCGGGATTCGTGTGGAACTGGGCCGGAGTCGCAGGCAGCCCGTGGCCCAGTGGCGGCAATGACGATCCGACGGCGTCGCTGGGCGTCCCATGCGCCCCCGCGGCCCCCGCGGCCGACGCGCCCATGACAAGACCGACGGCGACCAGCGTCAGTGCGATCAGCCACCGCCACATGCGAAAAGACCCTGGCAATTCGTCCGCCTCCCCAGTGCACTCTGAGCGTGAAACCCGAACGATTCTACGCGTCCGGACGTGAAAGATCAGGGTTCAAGGTTGCGCTTGCGCATGAATTGTCCTCTGCAATCGTTATGTCGGCGCACGGCAACAACGGGGCCACACGCGAGCCGTCGAGGGCTCCATTCCGGGGGAGTTGTCCGCCTCCCCGGGTTTTCGGCGCACTCTAAACAGACTTGCTTACAGTTTTTGGAACACTCCCGGGCCGCACTCGAGCCCCGCCACTCGAACCGGGGACGGACCCGGCGGGACCTGGAGCCCTCGAAAAGCTCAGCGCAGCACGATGTGATCGTCGTCCACCTCGACGGTGACCGTCGCTCCGTCGGGGTACTGCCCCTCCAGCAGGGCGAGCGCCAACGGGTCCTCTATCGCTCGCTGCAGCACCCGCCGCAGAGGGCGAGCGCCGTAGTCGGGGTCGTAGCCGGCATGGGCCAGCCACTCCTCTGCCTCGGGCGTGACCACTAGTGAGAGGCGCCGCTCGGCCAGACGCGACCGCAGCCGTCCCAACTGGATTTCGGCGATCACCGCCAGGTCGTCCTCGCTCAATGGCTTGAACCGCACGATCTCGTCGATGCGGTTGATGAACTCGGGCTTGAAGTAGTCCGCCGGCTCGCCCTTGAGGTTCGACGTCATGATGAGCACGGTGTTGGTGAAGTCGACCGTCCGTCCCTGCCCGTCGGTCAGGCGCCCGTCTTCGAGCACCTGGAGCAGAATATTGAACACGTCCGGGTGTGCCTTCTCCAACTCGTCGAGCAACACGACGGAATACGGCCGCCGACGCACCGCCTCGGTGAGCTGGCCGCCCTCGTCGTAGCCGACGTAGCCCGGAGGCGCGCCCACCAGGCGCGACACGGCGTGTCTCTCCATGTACTCGCTCATGTCGATGCGGATCATCGCCCGCTCGTCGTCGAAGAGGTACTCGGCCAGCGCACGGGCCAACTCGGTCTTGCCCACGCCGGTCGGCCCCAGGAAGAGGAACGACCCGATGGGCCGGTTGGGGTCGCTCAATCCGGCCCGGCTACGCCGGATGGCATTGGCCACGGCCGAGACCGCCTCGTCCTGGCCCACGACGCGCTCGTGCAGGGTGGACTCGAGCCGTACCAGCTTCTGCACCTCGCCCTCCATGAGGCGCGTCACCGGGACGCCGGTCCAGCGGCTCACGACCTCGGCGATGTCCTCGGCGTCGACCTCCTCCTTCAAGAAGCGCGAGCTGGTCTGCAGCTTGGCCAGCTCCTCGGCGGCCGCGTCGATACGGCGCTGGAGGTCGGGCAGCTCGCCGTAGCGAATGGCGGCGGCGCCGGCCAAATCAGCGTCGCGCTCCAGCCGGGCTGCCTCCTCTTCCTTGGAGGCCTTCTCCTCCTGCAGCTGGCTGACCGCATCGAGGGAGCTCTTCTCCTGCTGCCAGTGCGCCGCCATGGAGTCGCGCTGCTCGCTCATCTCGGCCAGCTCGCGCTCCAGGCGCTCGAGACGCTCCTTGGACGCGTCGTCGGTCTCCTTCTGCAGGGCCAGCTTCTCGATCTCGAGCTGGCGGATGCGCCGCGAAATCTGGTCGAGCTCGGTCGGCATGGAGTCGATCTCAATGCGCAGCTTCGACGCCGCCTCGTCAATGAGGTCGATGGCCTTGTCGGGGAGGAAGCGCCCCGTGACGTAGCGATCCGAGAGCACGGCCGCCGCCACCAGCGCCGCGTCCTGAATTCGCACCTTGTGGTGCGCCATGTAGCGCTCCGACAGCCCGCGCAGAATGGCGATGGTGTCCTCGACCGAGGGCTCCCCCACGAACACCGGCTGGAAGCGGCGCTCCAGGGCGGCGTCCTTTTCAATGGAGGTGCGGTACTCGTCCAGGGTGGTGGCGCCGATGAGGCGCAGCTCGCCCCGGGCCAGCATGGGCTTGATCATCTGGCCGGCATCCATGGCACCCTCGGCCGCGCCCGCCCCGACAATGGTGTGGAGCTCGTCAATGAAGGTGACGATCTCGCCCTCGGCGTCCGTGATCTCCTTGAGCACCGCCTTGAGGCGCTCCTCGAACTCGCCGCGGTACTTGGCGCCGGCGACCATGGAGCCCAGGTCGAGCGCGATCACGCGCTTGCCCTTGAGGCCCTCGGGCACGTCGCCCTCAATGATGCGGTTGGCGAGCCCCTCGACGATGGCCGTCTTGCCGACGCCGGGCTCGCCGATGAGGACCGGGTTGTTCTTCGTGCGGCGCGACAGCACCTGGATCACCCGGCGGATCTCCTCGTCCCGGCCGATGACCGGGTCGAGCTTGCCCTCGCGGGCCGCCTCGGTCAGATCGCGCCCGTACTTGGCCAAGGCCTGGTAGGTCTGCTCGGGGTCGGGCGTCGTCACGCGGTGGTTCCCACGCACGGCGCGCAACGCGCCGAGCAACGCGTCCTTGGTGACGCCGATCTGGTCGGCCAGCGCCAGCACCAGGTGCTCCACGGACACGTAGTCGTCGCCGAGATCGCGGCGGTTCTGGTCCGCCGCCTCCAGCACGGCCCGGGCATCACGCGACAGCCCGGGCTCCGCACCGCCTTCGGCCCGCGGCAGGCGCGACAGCTGCTCGTGCACCTTGCCGGCCAGCACGTCGGGGTCGACGCCGACCTGGGACAGCAGCGGACGCGTCATCGTCTCCTGCTGCTGCAGCAGGGCGTCGAGCAGGTGGGCCGGCGTCAGCTCGGGGTGATTCGACGAGGCGGCGTGGCCTGTCGCCGCGCTGAAGACGGCCTTTGTGTTGTTTGTCCAACGTTCGGGGTCAATCGGCACCGGCTCGCCTTTCTCATGTCGCGCCTCGCGGCGTGCAAATTCGTATTCGTGTCCGTTGTGTTCTTTAGGTGCCGGTCCGTCGCCGGAACGGCACGGGAGACTGGCGCAGCGGCACCAGATCGCGCCGGTAGTGCCGGTGCGTCGCCGCCACCGCGTCGAGCGCCTGCTCCCGCGCCTGCACCAGCTCCTCGCGCAGCCGGGTCAGCTCTGACTCCAGCTGCAGCACCCGGCGCACCCCTTCGAGGTTGAGGCCCGTCGAGGTCAGCTCCTGAATGTGCCGCAGGCGCTCCAGGTCGTGCTCCGAGAAGCGCCGGCTCCCGCCTCTCGTACGCGAGGGATCGAGCAGGCCCTTGCGCTCGTAGATGCGCAGCGTCTGCGGATGCATCCCTGTCAGCTCGGCCGCCACCGAGATCACGTAGACCGCCTGGTTGGCGTCGCGGTCAGCCATCACCTCATCACCCCACTCACCTCATCACCCCACTCACCTCAGCACCCCACTCGCACAACGCATGCCACTCACCCGTCCACCGCGATCCGCTTCGCCGGCTCTGTCACCGCGGCCAGCGACTCCAGCGCGGCCTTCTGCTCGTCGGTGAGCTCCGTCGGCACCACCACTTCGACCTTGACCAGCAGGTCACCCGCCTTCTTGGCGTTGCGACCCGACCCGCTCGGGACCCCGCGGTTGCGCACGCGCAGGACCTTGCCCGACGACGTGCCCGCCGGCACCTTGAGCGTGACCTTGCCGTCGAGCGTCGGCACCGTGATCGTCGTTCCCAACGCCGCCTCCGGGAAGGTGATCGGCACCGTGATGGTCAGGTTGCGCCCACTGCGCCCGAAGACATCGTGGTTGGCCACGTGGACGACCACATAGAGGTCGCCGGCCGGCGCCATACCCTGTCCGGGCGCGCCCCGTCCCTTGACCCTGATGCGCTGCCCGTCCTCGACCCCGGCCGGAATGCGGACCTTGACCGAGCGCACCTTGTGCTCGGTGCCCGTCCCGTGGCACACCGGGCACGGCGTGTCGAAGAGCGTCCCCCGGCCCATGCAGTCGGGGCAGACCGTGCTCAGAGAGAACAGTCCTTGGTTGTCGTTGAGGCTCCCTGTGCCACCACAGCGCGGACAGGTGTGCGTCGACGTTCCCGGAGCCGCTCCGCTGCCGCGGCAATTCGAGCAGCGCACCTCCTGGGGCACGTTGACCGACGTCGTGACGCCGTGCACCGCGTCCTGGAACGACAGGTGGAGCTGTGCCTCCATGTCGGCCCCGCGCTGCGGTCCACGCTGCGTCGGGCGCGTCCGGCCGGGGCCGCCGCCGAAGAGGCCACCGAAGAGGTCGCCCAGGTCGCCCATGTCCTCCATGCGGAAGGTGCCCCCGCCGCCGCCGGGGACGCCGCCGAAGCCACCGACCGGCCCGCGCGTGCGGACCTCGTCGTACTCCTTGCGCTTCTCGGAGTCGCCCACCACGTCGTAGGCGGCGCTGATCTCTTTGAAGTGCTCCTCCGAGCCGGGGTTGGTGTCCGGATGGTTCTCCTTCGCCAGCTTCCGGTAGGCGCGCGTGATCTCCTTGTCCGACGCCGTCGGGACGACGCCGAGCACCTTGTAGTAGTCCTTCTCGAACCATTCACGCTGTGCGGCCATGGGTCAGCTCACCCCCGCACGCGGACCATGGCGGGGCGCAGCACCTGCCCCTTCCAGCGATAGCCGGAGCGCAGCACCTCCTCCACCATGGTCTCGCCGCCCGGTCCGCCCGCGCCGTCCGCGTGCGCGACGCCGTCGTGCACCGAAGGGTCGAAGGGAACCTCGGGCTGGTCGACCCGCTCGAGGCCTTCCCTCGTGAGGATGTCCAGCAGCATCGCCCGCGACGCGTGCAGTGCCTTGGCGCCCTCGCTCACATCGAGGGAGTCCTTGAGATGGTTGTCGGCCAGGTCGAGCGCGTCGAGAACGGGCAGCAGCTTGTCCACCAGGTGTTGCGAGGCGCGTGCTGCCTGCTCCTCCTGCTGGCGGGTGATCCGCTTGCGGTAGTTCTCGAAGTCGGCTTGGGTGCGCTGGAGCGCGAGCAGGTACTCGTCCCGCTCGCGCGCCAGCACCTCCCGGGGGTCGGCCTGCACGGCCGGGCCCTCGGGCTCGGCGACGTGAGCCGCCGAGCCGTCGACCTCGCCCGGTGCTCCCGGTGCAGCCTCGGCCTCAGAGGAGACGGGCTCCTCCTCGGGCAGGGCCTCGTCGCCGAAGCTCATTGCTCATCGACGATCTCGGCGTCGACGACGTCGTCGTCCGACGCGCTTTCGCTCGAGCCGTCGCCGCCGGGTGCACCGTCGCCCCCGAACCCGGCGTCACCGCCGGCCGAAGCCGAAGCGGAGGCCTGCTCGTACAGGCGCTGGCTGAAGCTCTGGGACACGCCGACCAGCTTCTCGGTGGCGTCCTTGATGGCCTCCAGGTTGGTCCCGGCCAGCGCGTCCTTCACGCCCTTCAGGGCGGTCTCGACGTCCTCCTTCTCGGAGCCCTCGAACTTCTCGCCCTGGTCCTTGAGCAGCTTCTCGGTCTGGTACACCAGCGTGTCGGCGCTGTTGCGCACCTCGGCCTCCTCGCGGCGGTTCCGGTCGTCCTCGGCGTGCGCCTCGGCATCGCGGACCATGCGATCGATGTCGTCCTTGGCCAGTGAGGACTGGCCGGTGATCGTCATCGACTGCTCCTTGCCGGTGGCCTTGTCCTG
>Ga0182024_10023279_pt1 | contig 11105 bp, 9 predicted proteins | sample P32metaG_FD_120480 | JGI IMG/M metagenome (GOLD analysis project Ga0182024, IMG submission 120480) | Permafrost microbial communities from Stordalen Mire, Sweden - P3-2 metaG (Illumina Assembly) | ecosystem: Environmental > Terrestrial > Soil > Wetlands > Permafrost | place: Sweden: Stordalen... | reverse complement strand
GGCCGGCATCGATCTAAGCCTCGCTTTAATCCAGGAGGATCTCGGACGCAAAGTCGCCATGCAGGTAGCGCGGCATCTCGTCGTCTTTCTCAATCGCCCCGGCGGACAATCGCAGTTTTCCGCACCGCTCGAAGCGCAGATCGCGGCCGCAAACGGCAATGCGCCCAACCGCTTTGCGCCGCTGCACGACTGGATCGCCGAGAATGTCGCCGGCGATCTGCGCGTCGAGCGGCTCGCCGAGCAGGCCGGCATGAGCCCGCGTACCTTCGCGCGGATTTACACTGCGAAGATGGGAGTGACGCCGGCCCGCATGGTCGAGAGAATCCGCATCGAGGCCGTCCGCCGCAATCTCGAAGAAACCGATATGCCGATCAAACGGATAGCCGCGCTGTGCGGCTTCGGCCAGGAAGAACGGCTGCGCCGCGCCTTCGGACGCCAAGTCGGCACGACGCCGGCGGATTATCGCCGACGGTTTTAGAGCGCCAACCTCATCTCACAGCGTCGCCAGTTCCGTCTCTGCCTTGTGATGTCGGGGGGTAAAAGGATGCCTTGGACTATGTCGAAGGTTTTGCTAACCTTATCGCTCGCCGCAACGTAATTGCGTCGTTTTTGACCTGTCACCCACTCTGAGGAGAGCTACGGTGATCGCGATCGAAGTCAACGGAACGTCCAAACAAATCGATATCGAACCCGACACGCCGCTGCTTTGGGTGCTGCGCGATATCGTCGGTCTGACCGGCACGAAGTTCGGCTGCGGCATTGCTCAATGCGGTGCCTGCACGGTGCATGTCGACGGCAAGCCGATGCGCTCTTGCTCGGTGCCGATCGGCGCCCTCAATGGCGCGAAGGTTACCACCATCGAAGGCCTCTCCCCGGACAATAGCCATCCGGTGCAGCGCGCCTGGATTGCTGAAGACGTTCCGCAATGTGGCTACTGCCAATCGGGGCAGATCATGGCCACGGTCGCGTTCCTGAAAGAGTTTCCTACTCCGACAGATGCCGATATCGACGCCAATCTCACCAATATTTGCCGTTGTGGCACTTATGAACGTTTGCGCCGCGCCATTCATCGCGCCGCCGACGCGATGAAAGCTTAAGGGAGGCCGCGATGCATGGAAGCCGCGTCGCTTCAACTCTCAGCCGCCGTCACTTCATCTTCACCGCCGCCACCGCCGCCGGCGGCTTCATGATCGGCATCGGCGCCGCGCCGGGCCGCGCCCGCGCTGCGACGGTCACGGCGCAGCCCTGGAATGACGACAACGCCTCTGCGGCGAACGAAATCGACGCCTGGATCGCGATCGATCCCGACGATTCCATCCTGATCCGCTATCAGCGATCGGAGATGGGCCAGGGCAGCATGACCGCCCTGCCGATGATGATCGCCGAGGAACTGCAGTGCGATTGGTCGAAAGTGCGCATCGAATATGCCTCGCCCAACCGCAATCTGCGAGAGAACAAGGTCTACGGTCCGATGTTCTCGCACGGCAGCATGTCGGTACGGTTGTCGCAGAAGAAGATGCAGCAGGTCGGCGCCAGCGCGCGCGAGCGTCTTATTGCCGCCGCCGCGGCGCGATGGAACGTTCCGGCAGCGGAGTGTTCGGCAGCGCAGAGCGTGGTGACTCATAAGTCTTCGGGCCAAAGCCTGCGTTTTGGCGAACTCGCCACCGACGCGGCGAAGGTGACACTCACCGCCGAGCCGGCAATCAAGACGCCGGCTCAATTCACTTTCCTCCCCAAGGCGCTGCCGCGAGTCGACGTGGTCCATAAGACCGACGGCTCGGCCAAATTCGGCATCGACGCGCAAGTTCCAGGCATGGTTTTCGCCGCGATCACGGCGTGTCCCGTTCCCGGCGGCAAGCTCAAGAGTGTCGATGACTCCGTGCTCAACGGCGCGCCGGGCGTGCTCAAGGTGGTCAAGCTCGACAATGCGGTGGCGGTCGTTGCCACCGATACATACTGGCGCGCCAAGCGGGCATTGTCCCGGCTGCAACCGGAGTGGGACGTCGGCGAGGCCGGCAAGGTTGATAGCGATAAGCTTTCACAAATGTATCGCGCCGCGCTCAACGATCCCATGCAGACCGCGCGCAACGACGGCAATGTCGATCAGGCCTTTTCGGGCGGGGCCAAGACCTTCGAGGCCATCTACGAGACGCCCTATCTGTCGCACTCGCCGATGGAGCCAATGAATGCGACCGTGAATCTGCAGCCCGACCGGCTCGATGTCTGGGTCGGAACGCAAGCGGCGGATGAGGCGCTCGAAGCGGCAGCGAAGGCATCCGGCCTCGCGCCGGAGCAGGTCTACGTCCACAACGGTTTCGTTGGTGGCGGCTTCGGCCGCCGCGACGCTAACGATGAGGTCAAGCAAGCCATTGCCATCGCCAAAGCGGTAGGGCGCCCGGTGAAGCTTGTCTGGACGCGCGAAGAGGATACCCGTCAGGACAAGTTCCGGCCGCACGCGGTGGTCGCCTTCAAGGCCGCCACCGGCGCCGACGGAACGCCGACCGCATGGTCGATGCGCGTCGTGACCTCGTCGATTCTCGCATCGGTCGGCGTCCATCTGCCGCCGGGGAAAATCGAACCGCAAACCGTCGCCGGTTTGGCCGACAACGGCTACAACGTGCCTAACACGCGCGTGGAGTCGCTGGTCAAGAACACGCACCTGCCGGTGTGGTTCTGGCGCGCGCCCGGCGTGAACCAGCATGTCTTCGCCATCGAGAGCTTCCTCGACGAGATGGCTGCGGCCAGCGGCATCGATCCCTATCAGATGCGGCGCAAGCTGCTCGCGGGCAAGCCAGATTGGCTCAAAGTGCTGGATACCGCCGCCGAGAAAGGCGATTGGGGCAAGCCGTTGCCGAAAGGCAGCGGCCGCGGTATCGCCATCTGCACGGATTGCGACAGCCTCTGCGCGGAAGTCGCCGAAGTCACGGTCAAGCCGGACGGCCAGGTGAAGGTCGATCGCGTCACTGTCGCGCTCGATACCCGCTACATGGTCAATCCGCAGACCATCGCCGAACAGGCCGAAGGCAGCGTGATCTTCGGGTTGAGCGCCGCGCTCTACGGCAAGATCACCATCAAGGACGGAGCGGCGGTGCAGGGCAACTTCGATACCTACCGGATGGTGCGGCTGGCGGAGGCGCCGAAAATCGACGTGCATCTCATCCCGAGCGGCGGCAAGGTGTGGGGCGGCGCGGGCGAGCCGGCGACACCACCGATCGCCGCCGCGGTGGCGAATGCGATCTTCGCCGCCACGGGCAAGCGTCTTCGGTCGCTGCCGATCAGCGACCACGATCTGTCCGGATCGGCGTAGCCGCTGCATTCGACAATCGGCGTGAGAGACGGCTCGACGGCCGCCTCCCCGTCAACTCACAAAAAAAGCACCAGGGGCGACGCCTGCGCAGGAGGCAGAGGACGTGAGGATAATCTCGAGGGGGATCTTCTGCGGACTGCTTTTGCTGTTCGGAGTCGGGACATCGCGCGCGGACGAGAGCACCAGCCCTCCTACCAACCAAGGTGAATATCTGGCGCGCGCCGGCGATTGCGTATCCTGTCACTCGGCGCCGGGCGGCAACGCGTTCGCCGGCGGTCTCAAGATGGGCACGCCGCTCGGCGCCATTTACTCGACCAACATCACGCCTGACCCTGAAACCGGCATCGGCGGCTACAGTCTGGCGGATTTCGATCGCGCCGTGCGGGGCGGAATCGCCAAGGACGGTCACCGGCTCTATCCGGCGATGCCTTACCCGTCCTACGCCAAGCTCACCGATGCGGACGTGGCGGCGCTCTATGATTTCTTCATGAAGCAGGTGCCGGCGGTCCATCAGGCGAACAAGCCCGACGAGATCCCGTCCTATCTCAACATCCGCTGGCCGCTCGCGATGTGGAATCTTGTTTTCACCACAAGCGGCAGCTACGCCGCCAAGAGCGGCCATGACGAGGCGTGGAATCGCGGCGCCTATCTGGTGCAGGGCCTTGGCCATTGCGGCGCTTGCCACACCCCACGCGGCATCGCTTGGCAGGAAAAGGCGCTCGACGATAGCAGTGCGGACTATCTCTCCGGTGCGGAGCTCGACGCCTGGTACGCGCCGGACCTGCGCGGCGACATGCGCAACGGTCTCGGCACTTGGTCGAAGGGCGACATCGTCGCGTTTCTCAAGAACGGCCACAACCGCGGCGGCACCGCGTTCGGCTCGATGATCGACGTCGTCAACAACTCAACGCCTTATTTGTCGGACGGCGACATCGACGCCATCGCGGATTATCTGAAATCGCTGCCGGCGACATCCTCGCAGCCGGCTGTCGCCTATGACGATGCGACCACGGTGGCGCTGCGCAGCGGTCACGAATCGCAGCCGGGCGCTGCCGTCTACACCGGTACCTGCGCGAACTGTCATGGCCTCGATGCCAAGGGGTTCACGCCGTATATACCGGCGCTCGCCGCCAATCCGATCGTGCTCGACAACGACCCGTCTTCGCTCATCAACTTGGTGCTGAACGGCTCGAACCCGCTTGTCGTCAAGGGCACGCCCGACGCCTACCGGATGCCGCAATTCCGGCTGCAGTTCTCCGATCAGGATATCGCCGACGTTGTCACCTTGATCCGCAACGGCTGGGGCAATCAGGCGCCGGCGGTCACGGCCGCGCAAGTGGCCAAGCTGCGCAAGACCACCGACCCGACCAGCGATCAGGTCATCATTCTGAAAATGCGCTAGCCGTTCGGCGAGGAGCTACCCGCCCCCTTAGGGGCGAACAGTTCCGCAGTCGTAGCTTCACGCCGTAAAGTGAATCACTTGCCCTCGCGCCAGATACCGAGGGCTTCCTGCGCCGGGCGGTCGGAGATCGAGAACAGCACCGATTCTTTTTCCGCGTTATGCGCGTAGCGCTTCCATGACGGCACCACGAACACGTCCTGCGGGCCCCATTCCAAAACCTTGCCATCGACCGTGGTGGTGCCCTTGCCTTCGGCGCAAACGAAAATGGTGCCGTCGGTCGAGCGATACGGCTCAGCTTTGAAGCCTTTCGGCAGCATCGCAAGCCAAGCGCCCATGGTCGGCAATACCGGGCCCCCCGTCGCCGGATTGGCGTAGCGTACGCGCGCACCGTGGCGCTTGTCGATGTCGCCCGCCTTCATCATGCGCTCGACGATCGGGCGGGTGCGCGCATAAGTGTAATTGATGACCGGCGTGCGGTTCATCGCCGTCGTGCCGTCGGGCAGCACGCCTGAGCCGTAAAAGGACAGCGAATCGCCGTCGGCGCGCTTGGTCTCCTGCGTCGGGTCGTCGAAATGCTCGGCAAAAGAGGTTTCGTAAAAGTTGACCACGGGGAAGTCGAGCACGTCGAGCCACAGCATCGGCTTGTTCGAGGGGTTGCCGTGATCGTGCGGCGCCCAGTTCGCGGTGATGACGAAGTCGCCGGGCGCCATGAAGGCCTTCTCGCCCTCAACCGCGGTATAGGCGCCCTCGCCGTCGAGCACGAAACGGATGGCCGAAGACACGTGACGGTGCGCCGGCGCGACTTCGCCCGGCATGATCATCTGCACGCCGGCGAACAGCGTATTCGTGACCTTGGATTCCCCGTGCAGGGCCGGATTTTCCAGGATCAGCACCCGGCGCTCGGCCTCCTCGGCGGTGATCAGGCCGCCCGATTCCATGACCAACGATTTGACGTCGTCGAAACGCCAGACATGCGGGGCGGCGCGGGTCACCGGCTCCTTGGTGACGACCGACTTCATCACCTTCCACAGCGGCGCCATGTCCTTCTTGGCGATTCGTCCGTAGAAAGCCTCCCGCATCGCCTCGATGTTGTGTTTCGGGCCGGGATTACTCGTTTTCTCTGCGGCGGCGACCGCCATGGCGTCCTCCAGAAGTATTCTCTCAAGCTGGATGCTTTAGGCGAATATAGTCAAAGCGCCCAGCAGCGGAAATAGCGATCAAACGAGCGAACAGCGGGGCTGCCATGCAGGGCCTGAGCCAAGGCTTCCGCGGATACTCACATTGACCCGCCCGCGTAACGGCCTAGGCTTGCCGTTAACGATCAATCGGTTCGAGGGCAGTCCCAGTGGCGCGGAGAGCGGACTTTCGGCGTATCGGCGTGCTCCTGCCGTCTTCAAACTCGGTCCAGGAACCGGATTTCTGGGGCGTGCTACCGAAGCATATCACGCTGCACATCGCACGCATGGGGCTGACCCAGGTCGAGGCGAATTCCACGCTCCGCATCGTCCAGGAGATCGAGACCGAGAGCCGGAAGCTGGCCGACGTCGATGTCGACGTCATTTTTTTGCCGCGACCGCGCCGTCGTCGCGCAACGGCATCGGCTACGATCGGGAGCTGGTCGCGCGTATCGAAGCGGCAAGCGGCAAGCCGGCCACCACAGCCTCCACCGCACTGCTCGAAGCGTTGCGCGCCCTGTCCGCCAAAAGCATCGTGCTCGGCGCGCCATGGAGCGACGCCGTCAACCGCACCACGGCCGGGTTTATCGAAGCCAACGGCTTTAGCGTGCTGGCGCAGGAGACGCTGGGCCTCGTCGACAATCTGGACATCGGCCTACTCGATCCACAAAGCGCTTACGACGTCGGACGCCGCGTCGACAGGTCGGGAGCCGACGCTGTCATGCTGGCGTGCGGCAACTGGAGCACGTTTGCCATCATCGACCGGCTGGAGCGCGACCTCGGCAAGCCGGTGTTGACGACGAACCAAGTCAGTCTGTGGCATGCACTGAAAATAATCGGCAGCGAGCCATTAAACGGCCTCGGCGTCCTATTCCGCGACCATCTGGGCGCCAAGCCCGGCGCGGTCGCGGCCGAGTAGCCGGCGGCGGCGTGAACGCCGGGAGCGGCAGCGGCGACCAAGCGATATGCGAAATATGATCCGCGTCCCAACCCTAGCCGCCGTTGTGACGATGGCGAGCTTCCTGCTGCTGCCGCCGGCAGCGGCGACACCGGCGGAGGACGCCTATATCGCCGCCCGCGATGCGGCGAGCGCCAAGGTCAAGGCCGCCACGGATGCCGAACCGAAAAATCCGACCGGCGGCGACGACGATAAGGTCATTGCGCTGGACAATCAGGAGCGGGCCGGCCTCGAGCAGCAAATGCGCACCATCGTCGGTCCGGTTACGATCAAGGGGCTCGACGGCAAATGCGCGATCAATTTGGACACACTCAGCGACGGCGATGAGGATTTCGGCCTGCTCGACGGCATAGTCTATGGCGGAGTCGACGCCAAGACCCGCGTGATCGTCACGACCGACGGCATATTCAGGCACTGGCTGCAAGAACACAAAAACTGGGCGGACAACCATCTTCCGCAAGATCCTAGCGCCGCGGTCAAAGCTCAGGACTTCTATAGTCAGGCTGTGCTCACCGATGCCGCTATCCTGCACTATGCGGACATAGCCATCACCGCACCGCCGCGAACAGTGTTCGCCTATGCCATGCTCGCGGCACGGACTCAAGACGCTGTTCCGGCCACAGCCGACGAGATCTTCATCGCCCTGGCGCGGGGCGCTCGTGTGTTCGTCGCCAATACCAAAGAGTTCAGGGCAGTTGGGCCAATTCCGGCCTGCGACACGATGCACAACGATCTTGCCAAGAAAGCGGCCGACGCCGCCAATTCGAACGACCCTGCAGCTCAAGACAAAGCCGACGCGTTGAGCACACGGTCCGACGCGGAATTCTTAAGATGCTTCGCCGAGAAGGCGCCGCAACAGTCCGGCTTTCGTGGCGCCGTGAAGGCCGCGCAGGAGCTGATTGACCGATTGCAAGCGGATTGATTTTTGCGACTCAATTATTGGTGGCGCCGCCGTCGACCGCGATGGTCTGGCCGGTGATAAAATCGCTGTCAGCGGATGCCAGAAACACCAGCGCGCCGAGCAGATCCTCCGGATATTCGTCGCGCTTGAGCGCGCGGCGCGCAATCGAGGGTTGGCGCGAATGGTCGAGATGGCCGGGGTTCTCCTCGATCACGCTGTCGCTCAGCGTAAAACCCGGCGCCAGATTGTTGACGCAGATATTGTGCTCGCCGAGCTCGCGCGAAGTCGCCCGCGTGAACGCCGTTACGGCGCCCTTCGAGGTCACGTAATGGGCGAATGACGGAATGCCGCGGGCAACGGTGCCGGAGCTGATATTGATGATCTTGCCGTATTTCTGCGCGATCATGTGCGGCGCGACATGCTTGGTCATCAGAAACACGCCGCGGATATTGACCGCCATCACGCGATCCCACAGCCCGACGTCGATCTCGGTGACCTTCTGCTCCTGCAGTGGCGCAAATAGCGCAGCGTTATTGACCAGAATGTCGATCTTGCCGAAGCGGTCCATGGTATTTGCCACCAGCGCCTTGACCGCGCTTTCGTCGCTCACATCGGTGACGGCGTTTTCCACCGAATTGGCGCCGTGCTTTCGCGCCAGCTCCTCGGCGAGCTCCTTGCCGTCGGCGACATCGGCAATCATCAGCCGCGCGCCTTGCGCGGCGAGCGCTCCCGCATAATGCCGGCCGATCCCTTTGGCGCCGCCGGTCAAGATCGCCACGCGGCCGCTAAGACGCGCCATAGTCCCCTCCCCGTTATGTAGCATTGCTCAGTTTTTGCCGCCGAATCGCTCGATGAACTTGGCGAAAGCGGCGAGCTGCTGCTTAATGAACCCGATCGACTGCTCGTCCTTCAGTTGTCCGGTCTTTTCGTCGAACTTTTGCGGCGCGCTGCCGATGAATACTTCGGGCTTGTTCATCGTCAGCGCATCGAGAAAAATCATGCAGCGGCGCAGATCGTACTGCATACGGCCGCCGCCGAGCATGCCGCCCGTGGCCGAGATCAGCGCAATCGGCTTGCCGACGAAGGGCTGGTTCGGCACCCGCGACACCCAGTCGATGGCATTCTTCAATCCGCCAGGGATCGAAAAATTGTATTCCGGGGAAACGAAGATGACGCCGTCGGCGGCGCGCACCGCCTCGGCGAGCTTTTGCACTGGCGCCGGAAAGCCCGTCGAGTTCTGAATGTCGGCGTTATAAAGCGGAAATTCGGTGAACGGCGACGCCTCGGTGATCGTCATTCCCGCGGGCGCCCACCCGGGCAGCAGGTTGAGCACCATCCGATTGTACGATCCCTTACGCAGACTGCCGCAAATACTGATGACGTTTGTCATATTCGACCTCTTAGCTGCTCGACGAATTCAATAATGCCGGCGCGACAATTTCTTTCCAACTCTTTGGTGGCGCTTTCAGTTCGCCGCGGCGGCCCATGAAATCGGCCATCGCCTGCACGCCATAAATCGCGCTGCCAAATTCGTCCTTGATGTCGCCGATCACCGCGGCCATCGCCGCGCCGTTGAGCGTACCCGACGGCTCGTGTGTCAAAAAGATCTGCGCCGCGCGGCGTGGGTCGTCGTGGATGATACGGGCGGCCTCGTCTACGGCCTTGTCGATCACTTCGGGTATTCGCGGTTGTGCTTCGATGGTCGCCTCGGTCGCACCCAAGACCAGGAAGGAAAACTTGCCGCCGATCACATCGGACGATGCCAGAATCGAATGGACGTTGGCGCCGCGCAAGGCGATTTCGGTGTAGGGCGGCGAGGCAAAATAAGCCGTCACGGCTTTCTCTTGGCTGGCGCCCGCGCCCAGCGCATCGACGGCATCGGCATGCGACAGCACTACAACTTGGCTGCGCAGCCGGTCGTAGCGACCAAAGACTTTCTCGGATTGCATATCCAAGAGCTGCATTTGCGGCGAGGTCAACGTCGGCACCGCGATCCGGTCGCTCGGCTTGAGATCGGCGATGGAATGCTCGTCCGGCTGATTGCTCAACAGTGTGAGCGGCAGCGAGGTGATGCCGGAAACCGCAACGATCTGTTGCGGCGTGCCCTTCGCCTTTTCCCAGGCCGCCAGCAGCGGGGCAGTGCCGAACGGTCCCATGTCGAGGGCGCCGGAGGCAAGCTCCGAGCGGACCTGCGCGGCTCCGTTCAACCGCGGGAAGTTCACTTTGACGTCGAGTTGCGCCGCCTTGGCGTATTTCTCGACCAGCTTCAAATCTTCGCAGATATAGAGCGGCAGAAACGCCAGCCCGTAGCCGATGCCGATCTTGACCTGCTGTTGCTGCGCAAACGCCGGCACGAGCGTCGCGACGAGTGCCAAGACGGCGAGAAGGCTACGCAGCGCCATACATACAAGACCTGTTTTGAACGAATTCGATCGCGAGGCTAGAGACTATAGTTCAGGCTACCCTTCCGGGGGAGGCCGGTAGGAAGTATTCGCGTAGCCGCTCGCGGCCCGCCATCGCCGCGCGCAGGTCGAAGCCGTTGACGATGGCGAGGCGAAAACCGCCGGGCGGCATGGCGTGCCCTTCCGGCGCTCGATCTTCGTGAAAGGTGATTTGGACGCTGGTGACGCCCGGTATCGCCTTGACGTCGTTGACCAGCGCGGGCGGCGGGTGCCGATAGCGGCGCCCGTTGGGACCGAACAGCACGACGCTATAACCCTCGCTGCGGTCGTCATCGAGAAAATCCCATTCCTGACGTTCGTAGAGCGCGACCACGGCGTCGACCCAGCCCGGACCATAGAGATCGGGCCATTGGTCGGCAAAGCGCAGATGCGCCTCGATGATGGTCGCTCCAATGGTTTCGAGATTAAGCATGCCGCTATAGCCGGCCAGATTTTGCCGTACCCATTCACCGCAACGCGCTTCAATGCCGGCGTCCAGCTCGGCATGCACGATCCAGTAATCGAAGGTGCCCTCGCCCGCCGGCTTGCCGGTGGTGTGCCGCCACCAGGACGGTTCGCCGTCGACCACGGCAATATCGGAGGAGACATGCCGGCCGTCGAGCAGCGTCATCCAGAAATGGCCGGGCGCGTAGTGCTCAAGGTAATCGGCTTCCGAATTCAGCACGCGGCTGCCGACGCCCATGCCCTTGAGATTGACGATCGGTTTGGAAAACACCGGATAGCGCGGCGGCGGCACGCCGTGCGGCGCGGCGGCAAGCTTTTGGCCGAGCGCCAACCTTAGCTTGTCATAGACGGGGCGATGAGCTGGGTACCATTGCCACGCATCGCTGTCCTCGGTCGGGATATTGGCGTCGGTGTCGACATGCGCGAAATACTGCAGGCGCCACGGGTCGACTTCGC
>Ga0182024_10023278_pt1 | contig 11106 bp, 10 predicted proteins | sample P32metaG_FD_120480 | JGI IMG/M metagenome (GOLD analysis project Ga0182024, IMG submission 120480) | Permafrost microbial communities from Stordalen Mire, Sweden - P3-2 metaG (Illumina Assembly) | ecosystem: Environmental > Terrestrial > Soil > Wetlands > Permafrost | place: Sweden: Stordalen... | reverse complement strand
CATCGACCTGCCGGTCAAGATCCTGATTTCGGAAGACGATCAAGGGAAAGTCTGGGTCTCCTACAACACCCCGGAATATCTGGCGGAACGGCACGGGCTACCCCCGCATCTGGCGCAGAATATCGGTTTCATCGAGACCCTGGCGGCCAACATCGCGGAGTAACACTAGAATGTAGCTTCATGCCTGAAACCGCCGTTCATGACCAGATCGTCGCGCTGGCACTGGAGGCCGGTTTTTCCAGGGCGGGAATCGCGCCGATTCCACCGCCCGGCGAGCCGGACCCTCGGCTGAGCGAGCTCGAAGCCTACTTCGAAAACTGGATCGAGCGCGGGTATGCCGGCGAGATGGAGTACCTGAAGCGCCGCGACCAGGACAACCGTCTGCTGCGATCTTCTCTGCGGATTGCCGTTCCCTGGGCCCGATCCGTGATCGTCTGTGCCGCGAACTATAACGCGGACGCGCCCAAATCCATGGATCCAGCCTCGCCCGAGAGCGCCTGGATTGCCCGCTATGCCTGGACCGGTTACCAGCCTGGGCCTGCCCAGGGCCCGTCACGGCCAAGCGACTACCACGATGTTCTTCTGGAACGGCTTAAGAAACTGGAGCAGAGGTTGCAGCAGGAGCTGGGCCCCTTCCCATCCCGGTGCTACGTGGATACGGGTCCCCTGGTAGAGCGGGTCTATGCCCTGTACGCAGGGATCGGCTGGATCGGCAAGAACACCTGCATCCTCGACCAGCAGCTCGGGTCATGGCTGTTTCTGGGCGTGATTCTTACCGGGCTCGAGCTGCCGTTCGCCCGTCCAGTCACGTTACCGGAAGACCGCTGTGGCAGTTGCACCCGATGCCTCGATGCCTGCCCAACCGGTGCCCTGGTAGCGCCGTATCAAATGGATGCGAGCCTATGCATCTCCTACCTGACGATTGAGAAGCGCGGGCCCATTCCTGAGCCATTGCGTTCTCAGATGGGTCGCCAGGTCTTCGGCTGCGACATCTGCCAGGATGTATGCCCCTGGAACCGCCGGGCCCCGCTGAGCACAGACGCCGAGCTGGCCGTTCGCCCGGAACTGGTCAACCCGGCCTTGGCCTGGCTTGCTGAGATGGATGCGGAGAGCTTTCGCAGCTGGTTCCGGCAGTCTCCTGTGCAACGCACCAAACTGACTGGCCTGTTGCGCAATGTAGCCATCGCCATGGGGAATAGCGGACTTGCCGGCTACCTGCCCAAGCTGCGGGAGTGGGCAGGCGCCCCCGATCCGGTGCTTGCGGAGGCAGCGCAATGGGCTCTGGCTCGTCTCTCAACCGCTGAGACAAATACCCGCGTCGAGCTCTAATCCAACCTCAGGCGCTGCGTACCACGTTCGCGGCGTTGAGTCCCTTGGGGCCTTGCTGGCATTCGAACTCGACCGCGTCGCCCTCGTTCAGAGTCTTATATCCGTTCTCCTGAATAGCAGAGAAGTGTACGAAGACATCCTCACCAGTGGAACGCTGGATAAACCCATATCCTTTGGCTCCGTTGAACCACTTGACCACGCCATTTTCCTTCAAGAGAACTCCCTTTCAGACTTGATTGAGCATCTCCAGCACTCCTTAGAGACACCTCGAGCCGCCGCTATAGGTTTACGGCAAATCGTGGTTGATCTGGAGTGCTTTGAGGGATGAAACAATTACACCAATTGGCCTTCCGATCGTTCCGAACAGTGAACTTCTGTTCGAGCTTGATGATGTTATGGCAGGAATTGGAATTGAGTGCAAGAGAAATTTACCTGCCGGAACCACAAGACAGAAGCTGGCAGTCCCATTGCAGCGGGACTTTTTTCATCCGCGCAACGGAAATTATCCGGGAACGGGACTCCCGCGATCGATCCAAGGGTATCAAGGTTGTAGTTGCTGGATCATGTGGGTCATTTCGAGCAGGCGCCCATACTGCTAGCATGAATGGCAATGATGCCCAGCGTATCCATCCCCCGGACTGTGGCAATGCCAGAAGACGACGCACTCGTTGGTGTTCCCGCCGAACCAAAGCCGCCGGCGAAATTAGCCAGCAACGCTGGCTTGGGGAAGGAAATTTGGAGCCTCGCCCGCTACATGGCGCAGACCGAAGTGCATACCTACGCCTTCAGCGTTGCGGCTAATACCATTTTGTCCCTGTTCCCATTCATCGTGATGATGTTCACGATCGCGCGCCTGGTGTTCCACTCCCACGCCATGGAGAGTGCGATTGCAGACATGATCCGTTACTTTTTGCCCACCGGCCAGGAATTTGTCACAAAGAATATGGAAATTGTGGCGCATGCCCGCAGTGGGGTGCAGTTTGCATCGGTCGTGATGTTGCTCATCTCGTCGACCGGCGTCTTTCTTCCTCTGGAAGTCGCTTTGAACCGGGTCTGGGGTGTCACCAGGAACCGTTCCTATGTTATGAATCAGCTCGTCTCGCTGGGGCTGGCTGCCGGGATTGGCACCATCGCTCTGTTGAGCGTTGCCGTCACAGCGGCGCAGCAATCGGTTCTGCAATTCCTGTTCTTCGGCCACATTAATAATGTCGTGTTTGTCTTTGTCTCGCACTGGCTGCTGCAGATTTCGGCGGCCGTCGCCAGTATCGTCCTATTCTTCCTCATCTATTGGATTCTTCCCAACCGCAAGCTGCCCATCCGTGCCGTGTTGCCGACTGCGATTGTTGTTGGGCTTTCCTGGGAATTAGCAAAGATGCTGTACATCTGGGCCCTTCCCTGGATGGACCTTCATTCGGTATACGGTCCCTTCTCCGTCTCCGTGAGCCTGATGCTGTGGGCTTTCATCACCGGCCTGCTGTTGTTGGCAGGGGCCCATTACTCGGCCTCACGTCACGCTCTGCGCATCGCCTACCTGGCAGACCTGGAACGCGCCAAGGAAGAAAAGAAAGTGTCCTAGCCAAGAAAGCCAAAGGGATAGGACGGGTGCCCCTCGTTCGCTCCAGCGTACTCCGGATTTCCTGTCGAGCTTGATGGCGCTGGCGAACTTCCTGCGGCTTTCCTTAATGAAAGCCGCACACGCGGCTGTTGGCGGCGCCTCGTGCAGGAAATCCGGATACGTGGGCCGAAAAAGATGGGCGAAGCCCTACGATCGCTTCTGCTCTATCGACCAGCAAATTCCACATCAGATAGGAAACCGGGTTTGTCTATATCTGTCCGCTCCTGCTATGACACACAGTCCGGCAGGGACGGCTGACACTTACCCCGGACGGAGTCCGGGGCGAGAAAACTCCACCCCTATCGAACCAGAAACGCCTTGACGACAATGTCATTCGGGGATCGTCCTGCCGGGAACAACGTGAGCAGGGAAGCAGGATTCGCCGTGCGCACCACAGCAATATCCCATGACTGCGCATCCACCACCAGGAGCAAACGCCCGGAAGCAGAAAAAGCCAGGGCATCGGGGCCCTCGCCCACCTTCACCCCGGGACGCAGCAGTTTGCCATCGTCAATGCTGTAGATACCCACACCTCCCGCGCCAAAATCGCTCACATACAAGAGCGAATTGTCCGCGCTTACCAGCCCGCGTACCGGGTGCGTCCCCATCAGATACGCGCCACCCACCTCATTGGAGGAGGTGGTGAGCTCGGAGATGGTGTCACTGTCATAGTTCGAGACAAACGCCTCCCCGCCATCCGGCTTCAGCGCGATGTGGACGGGCGTTTTGCCTACATCGAGAAAGCTGAGAAGAACGTCAGTTGGGGCGGGATCGCTACCCCCGGAGTGGGCCAGCCCGATCACCATAATCTGGTGCCCTGCGGAGCAAGTCACAAAAGCTTTCGAGGAGTCAGGCAGGATGATGGCATCCGTTGCCCCCGGGCAATGATCGAAGCTGCTTCTTACTTTGAACGAGTGCACATCGGCGATGCTGACGCTTCCACTGGCCCGGTTGGTAATCACCAGCGTCTTTCCGTCGTTCGCAATGCGGGCCATGCCGGGTGACTCACCGGCGCCAATCACCCCAATCTCACGCCGGCGCGCAAGGTCCAACACCGAAACATTGTTGGATTTCGAGTTGGCCACGTAAGCGCGGTCACCCTGCGCATCCACGTCGATAAAGTAGGGTTGCCGTTGGACGCGAATGGTCGCAGCGACGGTGTTGGTCTCCGCATTGATCACCGTGACGGTGCCACTGCCGGAGTTCACCACATAGACTTCATTCCGGTGAGGGTTGACCGCCAGACCTGAAGGGCTGGAGCCGACCGCGATCACCCGGTCCTGGCGCATATTGACCAGGTCGAGCACCGTAACGGTGTTGCTGCCACCGTTACTGATGTACGCGTACTCGCGATAATTCGCCGGGTAGTTGGGGAAATCACTTTGCCGGCAACCCGCCGCGCCCAGCGTGAGCAGGGCCAGCCACGGCAGGCAGCGGCTAAGCATGCGTCGCACTACGTTCTCTATACCCTCGCGGCAGGAGCGGGCTCGGCGACCGTGATTCCGCGGGGTAGAGAGCGATGAACGGCCCCCGCGACCTGCGATATCTCATCCATGAGTTCAATAAACTGGTGAGGATACATGGATTGTGCGCCATCGGAGAGGGCCTTATCCGGCTGGTGATGCACCTCGATCATCAGTCCGTCGGCTCCGACCGCGGCAGCCGCGCGAGCCAGGGGCAGAACCATGTTGCGCTTGCCCGTGCCATGGCTGGGATCCACGATGATGGGCAGGTGGCTAAGCCGCTGTACCGCCGGTACAATACTCAGATCGAGGGTATTGCGGGTGTGGTCGGCAAAGGTGCGTACTCCGCGTTCACACAGGATCACCTGGTAGTTGCCCTCGCTCATCACGTACTCGGCAGCCATCAGGAGCTCGTCCAGGGTCGCCGACATCCCGCGCTTCACCAGAACCGGCTTTCGGGTTCGCCCAGCGCGTTTCAGCAAAGAGAAGTTCTGCATGTTGCGGGCGCCGATCTGAATCACGTCGGCGTACTCCGCCACCAGGTCGAGGCTCTCGTTGTCCAGCGCCTCAGTCACAATCCGCAGGCCGAATTTATCCCGAATCTCGGCCATGATCTTTAGCCCGTCTTCGCCCATACCCTGAAACGCGTAGGGGGAAGTGCGCGGCTTATAAGCGCCTCCGCGAAAGAACTGGGCCCCTGCGCGCGCGATCTGCTCCGCCACCGTAAAAGCCTGCTCCCGGGATTCAATGGAGCACGGCCCGGCAATGACCGCCAGACCCCGGCCGCCAATGGTCGCATTCGTGCCCGGAAAGGTAATGATCGTGTCTTCTTGCTTTACATCGCGGCTCACCAGCTTGTAGGGCTTCGAGACCCGGATCACTTCCGCGACGCCGGAGAGTTCTTCGAGGTCGCCCTGATCGACAGCGCCACTATTGCCGGTGATTCCAATGGCGGTGCGCTGCGCCCCCGGCATGGGATGGGCGCGAAAGCCCAGCATTTGAATTTGTTCGCAGACAGCCTGGATTTCTTCCGCCGTTGCCTGCGGTTTCATGACCACGAGCATGAGGATTTACTTGCCTTTCCGTGCACTCTAAGTGTACTGGCTGCAGTGAGCTGCGGCAAACATCTGGTATACCTGAGCAGATGAATCACGCGCCCAGGCTCCGCCGGTTGCGACGGCAGATGAAACACCAGGGGATTGACAGCTTGCTGGTCACGCATCTGCCTGACGTGCGCTACCTCTGCGGCTTTACCGGATCCAATGCTTTCCTCGCCATTACCGCGAGTCGCGCTGCCATGTTTACCGACGGCCGGTACATCGCCCAGGCGCATCAGGAAACCAAATCGGCACGGGTGGTGATCGCGGCCAAGTCCGCACGCGATGAGGCTTGCCATTGGCTGGCCTCAAGCGGAGTCAGCCACTGTGCCTTCGATCCGGAAACGACCACGGTTGCAGACCTGGCGCATTACCGCAAAGCTTTACCTTCCGGAAAACGGGGTTTTTTCCAGCCGCTAGCCGAACCCCTGGTCCGCAATCTTCGCCTTATCAAGGACGAGGATGAACTCCGGCTGATGAAACAGGCTGCCCGATGCGGAGTCGAGCTGTTCCATGAACTCCTGCCCCAGCTCCAGCCGGGGATGCGGGAGACGGCCGTGGCCGCCCTGCTGGAACACAGCGCTCGGGCGCGCGGCGCCGAAGGCATGTCCTTTGAGACCATCGTTGCCAGCGGGCCACGTTCGGCTTTGCCCCACGGCCGCGCGACCGCCCAGCGGTTGCCCCGTAAAGGCTTCTTAACCCTGGACTTCGGTGTTATTCTCAATGGTTATTGTTCAGATATGACGCGCACTGTCTTCCTGGGGCAGCCGACACGCCGGGAGCGCTTCACGTATGATTCTGTGCGGGAGGCGCAGCAGGCGGCCGTCGAGGCGGTCAAACCTGGGGTCTCCTGTGGAGAGGTAGACGAAGCAGCGCGCAGCGTCCTTCGCAAGGCTGGGTTGGCTGAGTACTTTACTCACTCCACCGGTCATGGCGTGGGGCTTGAGATCCACGAAGCACCCCGCATTGCCGCGGACCAGTCGCAGGTCCTTTTGCCGGGAATGGTCGTCACCATCGAACCCGGCGTCTACATTGCAGGTCATTTTGGAGTGCGCATTGAGGATATGGTTGTCGTTACCCGGGACGGCGGACAGGTCTTAACACCCGCATCCACCGGTTGGACGCAACTCTGATGCAGACGAGAGATTCATGACGCCTGATGAAATAAAAGAGTTGAGGGAACTGATCGAGTTCCTGAAAGAATACGATATTGGCGATTTCGAGTTCGAACGCGGCGACTTTAAGATTCGCCTGAAGTTCGGGCAGCCGGTACAGGGGGCGCCCGCTTCAGCCCTCGATATCGCCCGTCTTGGACAATTGTTGTCACCGGCGGGAAACACTTTGTCGGCTGTCTCCCAAGGCATCCATGCCGTAGCGTCTGCCGGGTCGGCCGCTTCCGCAGACGCCCCAGCGCCTTCGGTCGAAGAAGAGAAACTGCACATCGTCAAATCGCCGATCGTGGGCACGTTCTACGAGTCGTCTTCGCCGGGTGCGGCCGCCTTTGTCAAGATAGGGGACGCGGTCGAAAACGGCCAGGTGCTGTGCATCGTCGAAGCCATGAAGCTGATGAACGAGATCGAATCGGACGCCGCCGGCGAAGTCGTGAAGCGTCTGGTCACCAACGGCCAGCCGGTGGAATATGGCCAGCCGCTTTTTGCTTTGCGGCTGCACTAGACCCTTCCGCGGCGTAACCGTCACAGCAACTGTACGAAGAGGTCAGGCCCCGATTGGAACCTATGTTTCGAAAACTGCTCATCGCCAACCGAGGCGAAATCGCACTACGGGTCATCTGCGCCTGCAAGGAACTGGGGATCCGCACGGTTGCCATCTACAGCGAAGCGGACCGCAACTCGCTCCACGTGCGCTTTGCCGATGAAGCGATCTGCATCGGCCCACCGCGATCAGCCGAAAGCTATCTGAACGTGCCCGCAGTGATCTCGGCGGCGGAAATCGCCGACGTCGATGCCATTCATCCCGGCTATGGCCTGCTGAGTGAAAACGCAAACTTCGCCGAGGTCTGCCGCGCTTCCAATATCAAATTCATCGGACCCACTCCCGAGGCCATACGGCTAATGGGCGAAAAGGAAAAAGCTCGCCAGGCGATGAAGCGGGCAAAGGTGCCGATTCTGCCCGGGTCGGAAGGCGTGTTGCAGAACGAAGAAGAGGCCTTGGCATGGGTCCGTTCGGTTGGCTTTCCCGTCATCCTCAAAGCCTCGGCTGGCGGTGGTGGACGCGGCATGCGCGTCATCCGCTCTGAAGAGGAACTGCCCCAGCTCTACCAGGCGGCGCACACCGAGGCGGCAAACGCTTTCGGCAACGGCGACCTGTACATGGAGAAATTCATTGAGCGCCCCAGGCACATCGAGTTCCAGATCCTGGCCGACGAGCATGGCAACGTGGTCTCCCTGGGAGAGCGCGAATGCTCCATCCAACGTCGTCATCAGAAGCTGATCGAAGAGGCGCCGTCGCTCAAGGTGACGCCCAGGATTCGTGAGGACATCGCCAAGACGCTCAAACGGTGTCTGACCTCGATCGGTTATCAGAACGCCGGCACGGTGGAATTCCTCATGGATGAGGACGGCAAGCTCTACTTCATCGAGATGAACACCCGCATCCAGGTGGAGCACCCCGTCACCGAGGCCGTGACCGGCGTCGATCTGGTGAAAGCCCAGCTGCGCATTGCCGCAGGGGAAACCCTGGGCAGCATTCTTCCTGAGTCGATCCCCATTCGAGGCCACTCCATTGAGTGCCGGGTCAATGCCGAACATCCGGAGAAGTTCACGCCGTCAGCCGGTCGCATCACCGCCTTCAACGTTCCGGGTGGCAACGGCGTCCGTGTGGATACCGCGCAGTACGCCGAAGGCATCGTGCCTCCCTATTACGACTCGCTCATTGCCAAGCTGATTGTCCATGGCAATGACCGGGCGGAAGCCATGGCCCGCATGTCCCGTGCGCTCGAGATGTTTGTGGTGGAGGGCATTCACACCACCATCCCGCTGCACCGCCGCATCCTGGAAGATCCGGAATTCCGCGAAGGGAATTTTGACACCAAGTTCATGGAGCGGTTCTTCGAACGGGAGAAACAGCGCCGCGAGCAGATCCTTGCCCAGGTATAGGCTGCCCCGCCTCTACCCCATTCTGGATGCCGGCCTACTGCTTCGGGCAGGGCTCTCGATAGAAAGTTTTGCTCGAGAATTGCGTGAGGCCGGCGTCCGTTTCCTGCAATACCGCGATAAAGAAGCAACGGACAAAGTGATGCTGGAGCGGGCAGAGCTGCTGCGCACCATCTTCCCGCCGTCCGACAGCTGTCTCATCCTGAACGATCGGGTATCCCTCGTGGCGACTGCGCGCTATGACGGAATCCACGTCGGCCAGGAGGATCTATCTCCAGCCCAGGCCCGCGCAACACTCGGGTCTGACGTTCTCATTGGGGTGTCGACGCACGGCGAGGGTCAGCTTCGTAGCGCGGCAGACGGCCCGGCAGACTACGTGGCCATCGGCCCTGTTTTCGCTACTCTCTCCAAGCAGGATCCAGATCCCGTGGTCGGCCTCGACGGCGTCCGCGCAGCCCGTACCATGACCGCTAAACCGCTGGTCGCCATTGGAGGCATAGGGCGGTCTAATTGCGCCGCCGTGATAGAGGCTGGGGCTGATTCAGTGGCCGTCATCTCCGATCTCATTCCGCGCTCGGGCAGCTCTACGGGCAAGCTGGTGGAGGAATTCTTTGCTGCGCTCGGCGATCACACCCGCTAACCTTCGCTGGACACGCTAACCGGAAAACGGTATAGAACATACAACCATCAGCAACCGATCGATACCCTACCATCCTTAACTGGAGGATCATCCGGACCCGATGCCTAGATTCCTGGCAACTAAACCCCTCTCGCTACTCACCAAAGAGGCCTACGAGGTAGGGGAGAACACTCTCAGGCGCTCGCTCGGCCCGGTCAACCTCATCACTCTTGGCATCGGCGCCATCATCGGTGCGGGAATCTTCGTGCTCACTGGCCAGGCAGCTGCGCTCCATGCTGGTCCGGCAGTGGCTCTCAGCTTTGTCTTTGCCGGCATCACCTGCGCGTTTGCCGGGCTCTGTTATTCGGAATTTGCTTCCATCATTCCTATCGCCGGCTCCGCTTACACCTACGGTTATGCGACCCTCGGTGAGCTGGTTGCCTGGATCATCGGTTGGGACCTGGTGCTCGAGTACGCCTTCGGCGCCGCCACCGTAGCCTCTGGCTGGTCCGGATACTTCGTGAGCCTGCTGGAGCAATTGCACCTTCACCTGCCGCCCCAGTTCACAACTACCTACGGGAACGTGCTCTATTTCTACGGCCAGAGATGGTTACCCGCGGCATCGCTTCCTTCTACTGTCAACGCTGCGTCTCTGCCCCACGTCGCCGGTATCTTCAACTTCGTCGCCTTCTTTGCCATCCTGGTGGTCACAGCGGTTTTGGTCATTGGCATCAAGGAATCGGCTAACCTCAATTCCGCCATTGTGATCGTGAAGCTTACGATTGTCGGTGTCTTCCTGGTTCTGGGCGGGGCTTACCTCTTTCACCATCCGGAGCTCGCCAGGATCAACTGGCATCCCTTCATTCCCCCGGCTGAGGGTCCAGGGAAATTCGGCTTTGGTGGCATCACCGCCGGCGCGGCATCGGTCTTCTTTGCTTACATTGGTTTCGACGCTGTCTCGACCGCTGCACAGGAGGCGCGCAATCCCCAGCGCGACATGCCTATCGGGATTCTTGGCTCGCTGGTAGTCTGCACCATTCTGTACATCCTGGTTTCGACGGTCCTCACCGGCCTGGTCAACTACCGCAGTCTCGACGTGGGCGATCCCGTGGCTGTGGGCATCGACGTCACCGGCGTTTCCTGGGGCAGCCTGTTGGTCAAGATCGGCGCCGTCTTCGGCCTGGGCACAGTCATGTTGGTGATGTTGCTGGGCCAGTCGCGTGTCTTCTATTCCATGTCGAAAGACGGACTCCTATGGAAGTGGGCATCGGCCGTTCATCCCAAGTTCCGCACTCCGTGGATTTCGAACATCGTCGTGGGCAGCATTGTCGCCTTCCTTCCCGCTCTCCTGCCCATCGATAAGCTCGCAGCGCTGGTGAATATGGGGACTCTGCTCGCTTTCACCATCGTCTGTGCCGGGGTCTGGATATTGCGCCGTCGTCACCCAAACATGGAGCGGCCGTTCAAGACGCCGCTGGTTCCACTCGTACCCATTCTTGGCATGTGTAGCGCCTTCTATCTCATGATCAAGCTTCCCCTCCTCACCTGGGAGGTACTTATCATCTGGTTGGTCATTGGTTTGGGAATCTATTTCAGTTACAGCATCAAACACAGCAAGGTGCAGGCAATGAGCCCGGCAGAAACTACCGGCCGTTCTCGCTAGCTACGAAACACTGCGGGCAAACTCATCTGAACGAGGGGCACGGCTTCAGCCGTGCCGTAACTGTTCTGTACACGACGCGGCTTTAGCCGCTGAGGTACGCTTTTCGCGAATCAATAGGTTGAAAGCAGCCCGTGAGGTAATTCTCGGCCGGTAGTTACCTCGTAAACTAGCCCGTAAGACCCGCTCCTACCTGAAATCAAACCAAGT
>Ga0182024_10023276_pt1 | contig 11106 bp, 10 predicted proteins | sample P32metaG_FD_120480 | JGI IMG/M metagenome (GOLD analysis project Ga0182024, IMG submission 120480) | Permafrost microbial communities from Stordalen Mire, Sweden - P3-2 metaG (Illumina Assembly) | ecosystem: Environmental > Terrestrial > Soil > Wetlands > Permafrost | place: Sweden: Stordalen... | reverse complement strand
CATTTGCATGAGAGGGCGAACCTGGCCGGTTCGTTCCACTCTTCGCCGGGACTTACCTCTCCACAGCTGGAGTTGGTAAAGACGGGAACAGTCGAAGAGTTCTTCTCCAGCCTGATGGCCCTCGTTCGGGGCCCGGCACCGCCGAAGGAATTCGCCCGCGACGCATACTTCCGCGATTGCTGGATCGATCAGAGATTCCCGAAGTTTGCCTTCCTGGCGGCGATCGTAATCCAGGCGCTTGTGATCCTGTTTCCTCCTCCGATCTGGAACATTCGCCCGACGCGAACGGTTTCCGCGGCGACTCCGACGGAAATCACCTGGTATGGTCCTGCAAAGGATTTCCCGGCGATCCTGCCGCCTGTACGCGCGTCGAGAGCCGCCGCTCGAAAGGACGCGGCGAAGACGCAGCCCCGTCGCGGCGCCGATGCGTTTCACCCGCGGCAAACGATTCTTTCCGAACCGTTGCATCCGACGCACCCCCGGCAGACCTTGATCCAGCCAAAAACGCCGCAGGAACCGCCCAAGATTCTTCCGGCGCTTCCAAACATTGTGCAACTCGCGGGCGCGCAACCGCAGCGCCCGAAACTGCAGCTCTCGCCGAGTGATCTGACAACCCTGCGGCCGAAAACTCCCTCAGCGCTGACAGCCTCGAATTTCGCCGCGCCGGAAATTTTGGCGCAGGAAAAGGAAGCTGGCGCAATCAACATTGCATCGTCCTCGCAGGCCCCGGCCAGGCCGCTCCTGCCGGTGAATCCGATGTCCGCGCCGCGCGCGGTCGCGCAAAAAACAGACACGAGTGCCGCCGCGCCGGAAATTTACGGACGCACGGGCGATGCTGAAACTCTGATCGCCCTTTCTGCAACGCCCGCGCCAGTGGCTCCTCCCGCGATCCCCGCCGGAAACCTTTCGGCGCGCGTTTCAATTTCGCCCGATGGGCCGCAGCCCGGCAATCCCGGCGGGACTGCATCCGGAAGCGGCGCTGGCGGAAGCAATGCTGGAGGCGGAGGAGGCCATGGCCCGGAAGGCATCTTCATCAGCGGCGGAAACGGGGCAAACACGGGTCCAAATTCAGGGCTGGGCATCGGCCCGGCGTCGCGGGGAATTGGCAATTCGTTGCCCTCGCGGCCTGTTCCGCGCGCGCGGATCTCACCGAGTGACTCGAAATCCATATCCGCGGATGCCGAAGGAGCCGCTCAGTCCGCTCCGAAGATGGGACTAACCCCGCAGGAAGTGCTCGGCGCAAAACGCATCTACACCTTGCATGTGAATATGCCGAACCTGACCAGCGCGTCCGGCAGCTGGGTTCTGAATTTTGCGGAACTGGATGAGTCGGCGTCCAGCGGTCATTTGAATCTCGAGACGTCGGATCTGGCAGGCCCCATTCCCGTCCGAAAAGTGGATCCGAAATATCCGCCGGAGCTTCGCACCTTGCATGTGGATGGAGAGGTCCTGCTCTACGCCATCATCCGCAAGGACGGCAGCGTGGACAGCATCCAGCTGGTTCACAGCGTCGATCCGCACCTGGATGCCAATGCGATGGAAGCGCTCGCGCAGTGGAAATTCCGCCCCGCGGAAAAACACGGTGAGCCGATCGACCTCGAAGCCGTCGTGCACATCCCATTCCGTTCGCAAGGGCCAACTTTTTGAGGGTCCGGGTGGAACAGGCTTCAGCCTGTGGGTTTTGGTTGTGCCCATGCGTCACTCCGCCTCGAACCAACCACGCAGGGTGAAGACTGCTCCATTTCTTGACTTTGAAAGTTTAGAAATGCTCGCGCAGGGCGCGGAAGCTTGCCAGGATGAGGAGGCGGCCGGCGCCGCTGCGCACCTCTTCGTGTTCTAGCGCCCAGGTGGCGTGATGGGGGATGAACACGGCGTTCAGGCCCGCTTCGAGCGCGGGATTGATATCGCTGCGGGGACTGTTGCCGACCATCCATCCGTGCGATTTCACGACGTGGTGGCGGTTCACCAGGTCGCGATACGTAGCCGTGTCCTTTTCGGGGACGATCTCGATCGCGTCGAAATGAATCTGCAATCCCGACCGCTCGACTTTGGCCGCCTGCTCGGCCGCCTCGCCTTTCGTGAAAAGAATCAGTCGGTGCCGCGCGGCAAGATAGTCAAGCGTTTCGAGGACTCCGTCCAGGATATTCGGAGGCGTGCGCTCGAGTTCCTGGACCCGGTTATGGATATTTTCCACGGTCGAGCGCTCGGCCTGGTGCCCCGCGAGCTTCATGTACGTCTCTTCGAGCGAGCGGCCGAAACTTCGGACGCCGTAGCCGTGCTGCCGGATATTGCGGCGCTCGGTTTCGTTCAGAATGTGGCGGGCGTATTCGCGGGGATAGCCGAAGGGTTCGAGCAGAGTGAGAAATTCCTCGATGGTCTGCTCGAAGTAAACATTGTTCTCCCAGAGCGTGTCGTCGGCATCGATCAGAATGGTTTCTCGGGGCATGGTTTCGGGCGAGCCGGAACGGATCCGTGTTCGCGCCTGCGCGGCTTGACTTCGCTGCGGGCGCGATTTTGCGGCCTACGCTTTCCTGGCTTCGCTCGCCGCAAGCTTCTCCAGGATTTCGAGCGCGACTTTTTGCGTTTCGCCGTAGTGGGTCAGGTAGCTCTGAAATTCGCGGTTCATTTCGATCGCCTCGCCGGCATCGTGCTGCACTCTCAGAATCATGTCGCGGAGGCGCACGGGGTGGGGGAGCACCGCGTCTTCTTTGAGTTCATCGAGCGCCGCTTTGACGTCATAGAGTTCCATCGTTCCTCCTCGTCGCGTTCTTCACTGACAATTCTACTGCGAAAACAGGGCTAAACGAAAAAAAGGCTGTATAGGTGCGAGGCTGCGGTGTTTTGTAGCACAGGCATCCGCCGCGGCGGATGCCTGGGCTGCTAAGCAGCGGAGGGTAAAAACTCGTAACGATCGATGCGGGCGGCGACGCCGCGCCTGCCGTTGTGAGGTTCGACGCGGACGATTTCCGCGAAGCACCGAATGTGCACGTCGCCGGCCATAGTGATTTCACGGGGCAGGGTGAGAATGAATTCGATGGACGATCCCGGCGCGAAGTCCGCTTCAATCAAGAAGTAGAGGCCGCGGAAACTGACATCCCGCGTTTGTCCTTGCCGCTCGCCGCCGCCCGGTTCCGTGGAACGAACCGTCAACGGTAGCGTCATCGTAAATCGCCGCGATGCCCGGCGTTCTGCTGATTGATCCATCATTCCCCCGGAAGAGGGCGTCCCGAGTTCGCCCAAACGTAGCATCGCGGAATAGAAATCGCAACGAGAAACGGAAAGGGATGCGGAAAAGTATTTTTCAGCCGGGGAGCAAAGGTGATTTGTTCTTGGGCGCCGCGTTATGGTTACATGTGTTCCCGTATGGCTGCGCAACTTCATCGAACATTGATGCTCCCCGGCCCCGCGGGCCGCATCGAAGCAATTCTGTGGGCCACTTCACGGGAAGAAGGAGGCGGGCAGCCGCCGCTGGCTGCGGTCGTCTGCCACCCGCATCCGCTGTTTGGCGGGACGATGCACAATAAAGTGGTTTACCAGACCGCGAAAACGATTCACCAGTTTGGCCTGCCGGTCGTGCGGTTCAACTTTCGCGGCGTTGGCCTCAGCGAAGGCACGCACGACGAAGGACTCGGCGAGACGCACGATGTCGTGGCCGTGATTGATTTTCTTGCTGGGGAATATCCCAGCGTGCCGCTGCTCGTCGCGGGCTTCAGTTTTGGTTCCTGGGTCGGGTTGCGCGTCGGTTGCGGCGATGCGCGCGTAACCGAGCTCATTGGCCTCGGACTGCCGGTCGGCGATCTGGGCGCCCGCAGCTTCTCTTATCTCGATCGTTGCGATAAACCGAAGCTTCTGGTGTCTGGGGAATTCGATCGGTTCGGACCACCGATCAAGCTGCGCGCAATGGTCGAGCAGTTTCCCGAGGACGTTCGGGAAAATACAAGAGTGGAGATCGTCAGCGGTGGGGACCACTTTTTCACGGGACATCTTCCGGAGCTGGATCGCGCGATGGCGGGATGGCTGCTGGAACGGCACCCAGGGCTTGCAGCGCGCGAAACATGATGGCTTAGGTGGCGCATGCTTTAGCTTGTGTGGGTTGATCTGCTGCGAGAGCCAAGAGCCACAAGCTGAAGCATGCGCCGGTTGAATCTCAGAAAAAAATGAAGCGCTTGCGCTTGCGGTATTGAATCGGCTTGGCGTCGGGGTTGGCCGGCTCGGGTTCGTAGGGCAGGCTGCGGCCCTCGAACGCGGCGAGGGGGTTGTCGCGGAACAGGGCGTTCGCGATCTGCTCGCCGCGGCGCTCGGCGACGGCGTCGTAGGCGGCGCGAAGCTGCAGCGGGCGGCCTTTCACGTTATGTGCGTCGCTGGCGACGAAGTGGACGCGATCCTCATCCAGCCATTGCTCGGCGCGTTCCTTCGCGGCGGTTCCGAAACGCCCGAGAAGGGATTGCGCGGTGATCTGCACGTAGCTGCCCTGGTGCAGCCAGCGATACATCCGCTCGGGCTTGGTGCGCAACATCGCGTTCCGCTCGGGGTGCGTGATGACGGGCGACAATCCCATGAGGTGCAGGCGGTGCATGGTGTCGTCCATGGACGGCGGAATGGAAAAGTCCGCGAATTCCACGAGCAGGTAGCTCTTCTGGTTGATGGTGTATTTCTGCGGATTTTTCTCGAGATCCTGCAGGTTTTCGTAGCTTAAATGAAAATCGCATCCCGTCGCCAGTTTCAAGCGGTCGCCGACGGCGGCCTGCAATTCGTCGCGCTTCTGCCGGATGATTTCCGGATCGAATTTGAAATGCGAATTGGCGTGCGGCGTGCCGACGACGTGCGTGATTCCGTCCGCGATGGCCATTTCCGCCATCTGGATGGACGTTTCGAGCGTGTCCGCGCCATCGTCCAGGCCCGGAAGGATGTGACAATGAATATCGACCATGTCCACTCTGCTTCCAGTGAAGATACCTGAACGGGGGAACGCGGACAACCCCTCGTTGGTGACTGGTAGCTGGTGAAATAGCCCCGGCGGTGAAGGGTCGCGGCGCTTGCGATCCCTCACCTGCTATAATCTCCGGCGCACTCAAGTAATGCAGGCTTCAGCCTGTGGGGTTTCGTCCTAGCAAAAGTCAAAATCCACAGGTTGAAGCGTGTGCCACATGTCCATGGCTACTTTTTTCATCGAACAATTCGGGTGCAGGGCGACGCAGGCCGATGCGGCGGCGATCGAGCGGCAACTCGTCGAGCGCGGCTACGCGGCTACCGCGAACGCGAATTCCGCTGACGTCATCGTGATCAATACGTGCACGGTAACGGCCGCGGCGGACCTGCAGGCGCGCCAGTCGATTCGCACAATTCACCGGGAAAATCCCGAGGCACGCGTGATCGTGACGGGCTGCTACGCGCAGCGCGCTCCGGAAGAACTTGCCGCACTTGAAGGCGTTTCCTGGGTGGTCGGAAATTCGCACAAGCCGGAAATTCCGCGCCTCGTTCATGAAATGGGGCAGGAGATGGGGCGGGAAATGCCGCACGTTTCGCCTGCCGCCGACCGCCAGGGATTTGTGCCGGTTTCGATGATCGCGAGCGAAGCGTGTTCGTTCGAGCGCGGGCCGGCAAAAATTTTAACCGGCGACATCCAGGAACAGCGTGAACTGCTCGTCGCGCCCGTCGAAGGCGGCGAAGCGGGGCACACGCGCCCGGTGCTGAAAATTCAGGACGGGTGCAACAAGCGCTGCTCCTATTGCGTGATCCCGCAAGTGCGCGGGCGCAGCCGGAGCCTTGCGCCGAAGGACGTGGTCGAGGAAATCCGCAAGCTGTGTGAAGGCGGCGCGCGCGAAGTGGTGCTCAGCGGAATCGATCTCGGCAATTACGGGCGAGATCTCGCGCCGCACATCGAGCTCGGAGAATTGTTGAGGCGTATCCTCGATGAAACTTCCATCGAGCGCCTGCGCGTGAGTTCCGTCGAGCCGATGGACGTCACGGAAGACCTCGTCGCGATTTTCGCGGCGAGCGGGCGGATGGCGCGGCACTTCCACATGCCGATGCAATCCGGCTCCGACCGCATCCTGGCGGCGATGCATCGCTGGTACCGCGCAGAGCATTACGCGCGCCACGCGGAACTCGCGCGCGAGTGGCTACCCGACGCCGCCATCGGCGCGGACGTGATCGCCGGATTCCCCGGCGAAACGGAAGAAGATCATCAGGCCACGCTCTCGCTCATCGAGCGGCTCCCGCTTACGTACCTGCATGTGTTTTCGTTTTCCTCGCGCCCGGGAACGGCGGCGGCGGAGTTGCGAAACCAGATTCCGGAACAGGTGATCGCGCGCCGCGCACGCGAACTGCGGGCGCTTGGCGAAAAGAAGAAAGCCGCGTTTCAATTGGCGCAAACGGGACGCGCGATGCGCGTCCTTACGCTGAACCGCAGCGGCAAGGACATGTCCGGGCCGTGGACCCGCGCGCTATCCAGTAATTATCTCGACGTGCGCGTCTCCGGCGCGTGGCCTGCCAATCAATTTGTGGATGCGCGAATTACGGGATTAACAGAAGGCCATCTCACGGGCGGCGTCAGCTAGGCGCACGGCAACACCAAAATCTTTCAACACAGAGAGCACACAGAAAACCTTGGAGGGACATTCCCTTTTCTTTTCTTGCTCTGTGCTCCTGTGCCTATTTGGCAAATCACGATTCGAAGATGACTTGCGCGAGGGCGGTGTTGCCGTCATGCGTGATGGTGACGGCGATGTTTTTTACGCCGAGACTGTCGGCGATGGCGCGTGTTGCTCCGGATAATTTCAGCGTGGGCTTGCCGCTGGGTTCGCGCACGACTTCGATATCGAGCCAGCGCACGCCGCGCGCCCAACCTGTCCCGAGGGCTTTCATCGCGGCTTCCTTTGCGGCGAAGCGGCCGGCGAAGCGCTCCGCGCGGTTGCGGTGCTTTTCGCAATATTTGATTTCCGAGGGCGTGAACAGGCGCTCGATCAGCGCGCGGCCGCGGCGGGCGATGGCCGCTTCGATTCGGTCAACTTCGGTAATGTCCACGCCCAAGCCTACGATCATTGGCTCTCCCAGTGGCACAGGCTGAAGCCTGTGCCACTAAATTATACCGTGCCCACAGGAAGCAGACAGAGGCAGACGCGTTACGCTAAAGTGGTGAGTAGGACACACGGGGAAAATGGCGCGAGCGATTAAAACTCCATCATCAGGACGCGGTCCCGCGACACGCGAGGGTCGCGCAGCGCCGCGCAACGGCGGCACGGCGTGGGCAATTCGCCGGGCGCTCGGCGTGCAGGTGCTGGAGTCGCGCGCGCTTGGAAAGCTCGGCTGGCTGGTTCACGGGTTCAGCACGCGGCCCGGCGGCGCGAGCGTGCTGGAAGGAAAACCGGCGCTGAATCTGGGCTTCACGGAGTGGGACGAGCGCGAACGCGTCGGGGCAAATCGCGAAAAATTCCTGGCGGCGCTTGGCGCCCGCGACTTGCCGCTCATCACGCTGCGGCAATTCCACTCCGACGTGATTCACGTTGCCGCCGCCGCGTCGGCTGGCGAGGCTCCGAAAGCGGATGCGCTGATCACTGAAACTCCAGGCTTGCTGCTGGGTGTGCAGACTGCCGACTGCGTGCCAATTCTTCTTGCGGACACGCGGCAGCATGTGGTGGCAGCAATTCACGCTGGCTGGCGCGGCACGCTTGCGCGCATCGCCATGAAAACTCTTGGGCGGATGACCATGGAATACGGAACACAGCCGCGCGATGTCGTAGCCGCGCTCGGCCCGGCCATCGGACGCGGCTGCTACGAGGTCGGCCCAGAAGTCGCGCAGGCTTTCGCGGCGCAATTTCCTCCCGCCGCGGACTGGTTTGACGGGCCGTTCGAGCAGCTGGCGCACGGCGAGGAGCCGCTGTGGCTGCCGTGGTTAACGATGATGCCGCCGGGGCACTTGCTTCCGCCGCCGCGCGTGCAGCTCGATTTGCGCGCGTCAAATCGCTGGCAATTGATGGATGCAGGCGTGCCGGAGAAGCAAATCGCCGTGAGCGATCTCTGCACAGCGTGCCGCTCGGACCTGCTGTTCAGTTATCGCCGTGAAGGCGCGAAGACGGGACGATTGATGGCGGTGATTGGAATTAAATAGAACAGGCTTCAAACCTGTTTGCTTTTGACTTTTCCCAAAGAAAACCAAATTCAAAACCAAACAGGTTTGAAGCCTGTTCCACTATTGCAACGAAACAAACGGGCTCGGTGTTTCCATCAGCGCGAGCTGGCCGCAGGCGGCGAAGACGTCTTGCCCGCGCGAGTAACGCACGAAGGTTGGCACTCCTTTGTCGACGAGTATGCGCTGAAATTCTTCGATGCTCTCCGGAGTTGGCGCGCGATACGGCAGGTTTCCGGGATTCCAGGGGATCAGGTTTACCTTGGCGCGGATGTGCGCGATGAGGCGCACGACGCGGCGCGCATCCTCGGGCGTATCGTTCACGCCGCCGAGCAGTACATATTCAAACGTAAAATATTCCCGCGGGCGCAGTGGATATCTCCGGCAGGCCTCCAGCAGAACGGCCAGCGGATACTTGCGATTGATGGGCATGAGCGCGTTGCGCTGCTCGTCGCTCGAGGCATTCAGCGAAATGGCAAGACTGGGCCGGATTTTTTCCTGCGCGAGCCGCTCGATGCCGGGAACGATGCCGCTCGTCGAGAGGGTAACGTGGCGCGGCGCGAGCGCGACGCCCTTGGGATCGAGCAGGATGCGCACCGCGGCCATCGTCGCGTCATAGTTGAGCAGCGGCTCGCCCTGGCCCATCAGCACGACGTTCGTTTGCGGTGCAAGCTTTTCCCGATTCTCTTCGAGCGCGACGAGAACCTGCCCCACGATTTCACCCGCCGTGAGATTGCGGATCAAGCCGAGCTGCGCGGTGAGGCAAAAATGGCAGTCCACGGCGCATCCGGCCTGCGTTGAAATGCAAATGGTCTGGCGGCCTTCGCGCGGCATGAAGACGGCCTCGATCTGCGCGGGCTTTTCCTTTTCGCCGCCACCGATTGAAAAAAGATAGCGGATCGATCCGTCCACGGAGGGAAACCGCCGCGCGATGCGAGGCGGCGTGATGCTTCCGCCTTCGGCGGAGGCGAGTCGTTCGCGCAGGGCGGCCGGAATGTTCGTCATCGCGGAAAAATCAAAACGCCGCTCGGCGTACAGCGCATGGTAGAGCTGCACGGCGCGAAATGGGCGTTCGCCGAGCGATGCGACATACTCGCGCAATTCCTCCGCTGATTTTCCAAGCAATTCCACAGGCACGCGCAGTCTCCCTGAAGGCGTCCCTCCATATTAACATGCGCGCACGGAAGCGATTGAAACCCGCGGCAGTGGGCCAATTTCGCTTGTGGCGGAAAATAAGGAGCTGCCCGCCCAAAAAGCAGGAGGCCTCTGTGCCCCGTACTCTCCGAGACGGAGAGGGCGCGTTTCGATTCAAGCCGGCCAATCGTTTCCCTCGCAACTCATTATTGAGCACACGCTGAAATGCTGTTCGCCACCGGTCGTTTTGCAGAGTGGTACCATATCTCTCGTGGGGTGAGCCCGTGTGGAAGCAAACTTCATTGTGTGCACCATGGTGGAAACCAAAATTTTACGGCTCAGAACCACGCGAGTACAAATCGCTATTCCCGTGTTCATTTACGGAAACAATGAATACGGTCCACCCTTCAGGGAAATCACCGAAACCGCCTCGGTCAATGCCAATGGCTGCCTCATTGCGCTTGCCACGCCCGTTGTCAAAGCACAGCCCCTCCTGCTGACGAACATCAAGACGAACGAAGACATGCACTGCACTGTGGTGACCATGGGGAACATCGTGAATGGTAAGACCGAGGTGGGACTTCGCTTCGGGCAGCCCTCACCGCGCTTCTGGGGTATCGGATTCCCGCCCGAAGACTGGGACCCCGCCGAGCGAAAGCGCCACGTGCCGTCAAAACGTTGAGACCTGCCGTGGAGTGCGGACGAAGCGTATGTTTTCGTTTCCCTCCATACTCCGGTGTTGCCCGGAGAATCGAAACACATTTCCCATCGAGTCGCCTTCGCGGGCGCTCGTATGTCACAATGGGTGCATGAATCAGCCAGCGCGAGATATCCAGCGAGCGGAACTGCCGAACGGCGTGTTGATTGTGACGGAGAAAATGCCGCATGTGCGGTCGGTCTCCGTGGGGATTTGGCTCGGCTCGGGATCGCGCGCGGAATCCGCCGAGCGGAACGGGATCGCGCATTTCATCGAGCACATGGTATTCAAGGGGACGCAGAAGCGCACGGCCGAGCAAATCGCGCAGTCGGTGGACTCTGTTGGAGGAATGCTCGACGCGTTCACGGGCAAGGAAATGACCTGCTTCAACGCGAAAGTGCTCGACGAGCATCTTCCTGTCGCCGTCGATGTTCTCTCCGACCTCGTTCTGCACCCGCGCTTTGACGCGGAAGACATCGCCAAGGAAAAGCAGGTGGTCCTCGAGGAAATCAAGATGGAAGAGGACAACCCCGAGTACCTGATCCACGAACTCTTCACGCAGAATTTCTGGCGCGGGCATCCGCTGGGAATGCCGATCCTGGGCACTCCGGAAACGGTGTCGCAATTTTCAAAGGGCTCGGTGTCGGAATGTTTCGAGGAGTGGTATGCGCCGAACCGCGTCGTGGTCACGGCGGCGGGAAACTTGGAGCATGCGCGGCTCGTGGACCTCATCGCGCGCGAATTCGGGGACGCAACGCGCTCGGCAACCGCGGCGAAACCCACGCCGCCGGAAAACCAGGCTTGCGTCGAGCAGCGCGACAAAAAGGAACTCGAGCAGGTTCACATCGTGCTTGGCGTGCCGTCGTATCCGCTGGCCCATGCGCGGCGCTACGCGGCGTCGCTGCTGAATGTGATTCTCGGCGGCGGGATGTCGTCGCGGCTGTTTCAAAACATTCGCGAGCGGCAGGGGCTGGCCTACGCGATTGAGAGCGACCTTTCGCCTTACACCGATTCGGGCGTGCTCTCCGTGTACGCGGGGACTTCGCGGGAATCCGCGGCGCAGCTGATTCGCTCAGTGTGCGACGAATTCCGGGCCGTGCGCGGAGACGGAGTCAGCGCCGAGGAATTACGCCGCGCGAAGGATCAT
>Ga0182024_10023275_pt1 | contig 11106 bp, 9 predicted proteins | sample P32metaG_FD_120480 | JGI IMG/M metagenome (GOLD analysis project Ga0182024, IMG submission 120480) | Permafrost microbial communities from Stordalen Mire, Sweden - P3-2 metaG (Illumina Assembly) | ecosystem: Environmental > Terrestrial > Soil > Wetlands > Permafrost | place: Sweden: Stordalen... | reverse complement strand
GCCTCGACTATTTTCTGGGTGGACCCTAAAGAGGACTTAGTCGTGGTTTTTATGACTCAGCTAATGCCGTCGGCCACTTTCAACTTCCGCGGACAACTCAGGAACATCATATATTCAGCTATTGTCGAGTGACGTGGTGCCGTTGACGGCAGAATTATTGGGAGGTGAGCGATGAAGGCTGCGGTCTATTACCAAAACGGAGGTCCCGAGGTTCTCAAATACGAGGATGTTCCCGATCCCGAGTGTCATCCCAAGGGCGTTGTGATTCGCGTCGAGGCGGTAAGTATCGAAGGCGGCGACACGCTCAATCGCTGGCATGGCGCATTGTTCAGCAAGCCTCACGTCGTTGGCTACCAGGCCGGTGGAGAGATCGTACAGGTTGGCGCTGAGGTTACAGACCTGAAGGTAGGGCAGAAGGTCACCACCGTTAACGCTATGGGCTCGCATGCCGCGTTGCGCTCAGTACCGGCGCGCAACGCGTGGCCGGTCCCGAGAGGATTCGACGTCAAGCTTGCCGCCGCCATTCCAGTACCTTTTGGCACCGCAGACGATTGCCTGTTCGAGTTCGGCCATCTGAAAGCGGGAGAGACAGTGCTGGTTCAAGCGGGTGCCAGCGGCGTGGGTGTTGCGGCTATACAGCTCGCCAAACGTGCAGGTGCGACAGTGCTGGCGACAGCGTCGAGCAACGAGCGGCTGGAACGGCTGAAACCGCTAGGTCTCGATCACGGCATCAACTATAAGACCGATGACGTCGCAAAGTCGGTGATGAAGATAACCCACAATCGGGGCGTCGACCTTGTCGTTGACCCTGTAGGTGGCGCCACGTTGCAAAGCAGCCTGTTATCGCTCGCCTATCGCGGACGCGTCTCGATGGTTGGTGCGGCAGGACGCGAGGCAATGACGGTCGACGTGTCGTCGCTGATGGCTGGCAACCGTTCTTTGACGGGAGTTTTCCTGGGAGCGGAGATAGGTACCGATCGCGCACATAACATGATCCAGCGCTTGATCGACGAGGCCGCGCGAGGCGAATTGAAGGTCGTGATCGATCGAACCTTCCCGTTATCGGAGGCCGCCGCAGCTCACGCTTACATCGAGAGCCGACAGGCAGTCGGCAGAGTCCTTCTCATTCCTTAGGGTCGAGATCTTCGCGAATTCAATTAGCGAAGGAATGCCGGCGGCAGCGAAAGCAAAACCTCGTATTGAAACGCCACCTGCAGTACCGCGCGCGGTCATCGGGTGGTGGAGGATTTTTGATCCGGCCACGCTCAGGGCAGAAGCCAGCGGCCTGATGCTGCTAGGGCTAGCGCTCATCGTAAATGCAATATTGCTATGGCCGGAAATTCGCATCGAGCGCGTTCCGGTCAACGACCTGACCTTCCACATCGCAGCGTCGCAGCGCCTTACGAAAAGCCTCATCACGGGCGATTCATTTCTCGACCCATGGATGTCGCAGTGGGCACTGGGATATCCGCTATGGCACTTCTATCAGCCCCTCCCGCACATGGTCGCGGGGCTGTGGCTGGCGATAACCAGTCATTTCGCGTCTGCGCCGGCGTCATTTGCAGTGCTCTACTATCTCTTGATGGTAGCGCTGCCGGCGTCCACCTATCTGGGTGCGCGATTGTTCGGATTGGAACCTCTGGCCGCTGGTTTTGCGTCGATCCTCATCATAGGTGTCAGCGAGGTAGGCGACCTTAGCCGCTACGGGCTTTCTTACGGCGCCTATGTTCGGCGCGGCTCCGGACTCTACACGCAGCTGATGTCCTATAATCTGCTGATGCCAGCGCTAGGACTCGCTAACTATTCGCTGAACACGGGGAGGAGAAAAATTCTGGCAGCTTGCCTGGTTGCGACCACAGCACTATCCCACGTCGTGTTCGGTTACGCGGCTATAGTATCAGTAGTGATCATAGCTCTGGTCGGTCCGCGGGGCGATCGTTCGCGCCGAGTGGTCCGTGCCGCCTCGATCCTGATTCCTACATTCATTCTGGTCGCATGGTTCGTCGTTCCGATGTTGCTGGCGAGCGGTGAGGCGAACCGATGCCGATGGGACGACGTTTGGAAATTCGATTCGTGGGGCGCGAACGGAATATTGAGCGCGTTGATCTCGGGCCGCTTTTTCGACGAAGGTCGCCTGCCAGTGATGACTTTGGCACTTGTGGCCTCGTCGATGCTCGCACTGTATCGCTGGAAAAAACCGATGGCGCGACGCCTGCTGGTTCTGACCGCGGTGTGGCTCGCGATTTTCTTCGGCCGCGCGACCTGGGGATATTTCATGCTCGCGCTCGGATTGCCGGCGACCTTTCACGTCAGCCGTTTCGAGTCGGTATTCGAATTGTTTGCCGTGCTGTTGACGGCCTGGGCGCTGGCCAAAGTGGTCGCGGCCGGATGGCGGATCGGATTCGCGGGCAGGCTGGCAACTACTGTCGCACTCGGATTCATCGCAATCGTGATCTTTGCCGAGCGCGTCACTTTCCTGAGGATGAGCAACTATTGGGGAGACGAAAGTCTCGCGGCGATTGCGCGCGAGGGCGGCGATCTCGACGCATCGTTTGCCGACATCCACACGATCCTGCGTGAGCGTCCGGGCCGAGTGTGGTCCGGCCCGACGGGAATGTGGGCCGCTCATTTCCAAATCGCCAAATCGCAGCCATACACGTTTCTCTCGCTCGCGGGATTCGATGAGCTCAGCTTTCTCTATCACAGCTTGTCGTGGAGCTCGGACGTGACGGCCGAAATCAACGAACGGGATCCCTACCAGGCCCAGTTGTTCGCGATGCGGGCAGTGCTCGCGCCGGTAGCTCAACCGATGCCCTCCTACTTCAAGCTTCGCGCAATTCACGGCCAGCTGGCTGTCTACGAGGCTTCCCACGAAGGCTACTTCGGCTTGGTGGATATTGGCGCGCGCTACGAAGGTCCTCTCACGACCGTGCTCAACCGCGACTGGAGCTGGATGAACGATCCTGCGGTGCGAGCCGGCGCGGTGGTGGCGCTAGGAGGCGATATCAAAGGAGTGCCCGAATGGAAGATGTTTCAGGCACTGCCTCAGTTGGATCCACGGTTTTCGACTCTGCGCGGCGAAGTAATTTCCGAAAGTAAAGAGGGCGAGACCTATAGCGCGCGGCTCGCAGTCCTACGACCCTGCTATGCGTTGCTCAAGGTCACATACTTTCCAGGCCAGCAAGCGACCGTTGACGGAAAGCCTGCGCCAATATTTCGGGTGTATCCCAACTTCTGCGCGATTCCCGTCGGGCCGGGCGAACATCAGATAGAAGTGCGATACCGTCCAGGACCTATCAAGCCCATACTGCTGATCGCTGGGTTCATCTTAGTGGGATTGATCGCGCAAGCGATGCGCCGGCCGGACTACTCCGCTATGGAGCGCAGACTTGCGACGCGGCTCTCAGAGCTAGCGACACCTTGGGCGACTCCCCGGACGCGGACTGCGCTGGCGCTTGCGGTTTTGATCCTGCTCTTTACGCGGTCGCTCTTCCGCGGCAACTTGCTCGACGGCCATGACTCGCTGGCTTATCCGCCCCGGCTGACCGAATTCGCCAAAATATTGAGCGACCACCAATTCCCGCCGGTATGGGCGCCGGATCTCGGAAGCGGGCATGGACAGCCGCTGTTCGAGTTCGCACCGCCGCTGATCTACGCGATGGCATTGCCTTTCTTCAAAGCCGGCCTCACGCTGGCTAACTCGCTTCAATTCGGAATGGCGATTCTGTTCGCTCTAGGCGCGATCGCAGTCTTCCTGATCGGGTGCAAACTCTCTTTTTCTCGTGTCGCCTCAATCGGCGCCGCGGCTGCATGGCTGTATGCCCCTTATCAGGCGTTGGATATCTACATCTGTGGGCGATTTGCCGAGTCGGCCGCGATTGCAGTGGCTCCCATTGCGCTGCTCGCGCTGCTCGCGGCTCTTCAGCGCCCTACCGCAATCACTGTGATACTCGGCGCGCTGGCGGTGGCGATACTGCCGTTGGCGCATAACGCGATCGCGCTGCTGATGTTTCCGGCTTTCGCGGCGCTCGTCGCCGTTCGTGCCGCCGTTTCGGATCATAGGCTGAAAACTGCCGCGGCTGGCGCTTCCGTGCTCGTCGGCGGATTGGGGCTCAGTACTTTCTTCTGGCTGCCGGCGCTGCTCGAACGCGACTTCGTCAAAACCGACCTTTTGCGGACCGGCTTTCTCAATTGGACCAATTTTATAATCTCGCCGTCGCAGTTGTTTTGGTCACCATGGGGGTACGGCTACGCGATGCGCGGTCCTATGAACGGCATCTCTTACTCACTAGGACTCGGCCACGTAGCCTTGGCGGTCGCCGGAATCCTTATCGCGATACGCGCGGCGAACCTTACCCGCCGCTTTGACGCGCTGGTCTTTGCCAGCGCGTCGATTGTAGGCGCGCTGCTAGCCACCGATTTGACATGGACGATTTGGGAACACGCGTCCACGCTTCAATACCTCGTCTATCCGTGGCGCACCCTATGCGTTCCCGCGCTGTTCATGCCGTTACTGGCGCTCTATGCATTCGACCGAATGGGTCCTCGGCTCGCATCGGCGGCAATTGTAGTTCTGGTGCTGGTCAACATCGCTCACACTCAGCCCAAAGGGATTCAGACTTATGATGAGGCCTTCTACAGTTCAGACCTAATCGCTCAAAAGGGTATAAATACCACGACTCGCGAAGAGTATGAGCCGCGGACTGTCTATCACCGACCGGTCTTTGACAGCGTCCTGCTCAAAGGCGTGCGCTCTTCGCCCGAAGTAACGCAACTCGCCGCCAACTCAACCAGCCAGTCATTCAAAGTCAACGCAAGCGAGCCCGCGTTGATGCAGGATTCTCTCTTCGACTATCCAGGATGGACGGTGCTGGTCGATGATCGCCAAGTTGCGACCTCGCCAGCGTCGGACAGTGGAGAAATCACGTTTAACGTTCCAGCGGGGGCACATAACGTGTCGGTGGAATTACGTCCGACACCTATTCGTCAATGGTCCTACTATATATCCCTCGCCACCGCTGCCATAATGGCTCTCGTCACCATGTTCGCGCTTTTCACCGGCCGCAATCGCTCCAAGCCGATCGATAAGGCCAGTCCCATAGCTATAAAGAAACATTGGTCGCGCGCCGGCCGGTACGCCGGCGTCTGAGGATCTTATGTATCTGACGTTTGTTCGACCTCGATCAGGGGTGGCCGCTTGGAGATCGGGTTACTGATTCGTCTCACCATAGCGCATCAATCCGACGCCAATTCTCACACCCGCTCTAATTCCGGTTCAGAATGGAATTCTCAGTAGGGCCGGGGGCTCCCAGCAATTTTCGACGGCTTTTGCAGAGCGGCTGCCTCGGTCCAATCAGAGCTGAAGGCCAGCTTCTGCCAACCGTTCTTCGAGCGCTGGGAGGCGGTCGTGGCCCCAAAACGGCTCATTTTCGAACATGAAGATCGGCACCCCGAAGATGTGGTCAGCGGCAGCCTCTTCCTGTGCACGTTCATAATCGGCTGCGCCCTCGCCCGCGAGATAGCCATGGTATTTGTCGGCTGAGAGGCCCACCTCGGAGACTACCGCCGCGATCTGATCCGAATCGTCCGGTAGCAACTCGCGTTTCCAGAAGAGTTCATAGACCTTGAGATTGAAAGGCAGCAACCGGTCATGCTTTTGTGCGAACAGACCCCCGATCAGCGCGATACGCGTGTCATAGACCTTGAGTTGACTACGGATCACCAAGCCGCGCGATTTCGCCCAGCGCCGTGCGTCGAGGTACGAGTACCTGGTCTTGTACTCCGAGTAGAGGCTTCGCTCACCCTTGTCTTTTACGCGCAGTTGGAAGGGTATCCAGCGCACTCGAACGTGGTAGCGCTTCTCCAACTCGAGTCCGGGTTCGAACGCCAGGTAGGCGAACGGACTTTTGTAGTCCGAATACATTTTGACTTCTCGGGTCGCCATGACTGGGACTTCAATTCATCAGTTCGCCGCCGTCAGTCGCGAGGGCGCGGACGACAGTTACCACCGAGGTTCCACCCTTGTGTTTTTCGACGATCCTCCGGAAGCGTACGCTGAATTAGTGGCGATCATTCCAGCTTTCATAAAACTACAGTATCTCGTCCAGAATGGCGTCCCAGCCGTATAGGGCCTTAAGAACCTCGCTCCAGAAAGAGATCGCGCCGCTAGGCAGCGAATATCTCTTCGAAGAAATCTGCCATAGCCTTCCACGATCGCGCGTCCACCAGCTTGTTGTAGCCGATACCAGGCATCCCGAGGCTGTCCGAATTCGGATTCGTGAAGCTGTGCTTTGCGCCTCCATAAGTAATGACTTGCCAATCCGCGCCGGCTTTGATCATCTCGGACTCGAAGGCGTTGACTTGCTCGAACGGGATCATAGTGTCATCGGCGCCGGTGCATACGAGGATTTTCGCCTTGACCTTACCAGCCTCCGCGGGTCGCTGCGTCTGTAAGCCGCCGTGAAAGCTGACTATCCCCTTCAGCGGCGCGCCGTCGCGCGCGAGCTCCAGCGAGAAAGTGCCGCCCATGCAGAATCCGATCGCGGCGAGTCGACTGGAGTCGGTCTGAGGAACAGACGCGAGATGATCGAGCGCTACTCGCCCACGTTTCCGAAGAATCGACGGATCGGCAAACAGCGGACCGGCATGCTTCATCGCGTCCTGCAGGTTTGCGAGTTCGATCCCATTGCCGTAAGGGTCGCCGGCGAAAGCAACATAGCCCAGCTCCGCAAGCCGCTCGGCGCGCTTCTTTGCATGCTCTCCCAAGCCGAACGCTTCGGGCATCACGAGAACCCCGGGGCGCTTGCCGGATTTCTTTTCGTCGTAAGCGAGATAGCCGCGAAGCGTTACGTTGCCGTCCTTGTATTCAACAGTTTCTGTCTTCATCTGAATCTCCGATGGTTATGAATTAGCGCCATCTTGCACGATTTGCCCATTTTCTGGAAGCCAAGGAATAGTTGTAAGTTATCGCATCGAGAGGCTAAGGAAACGCAGATGCTCGAACTGTATGAGCGAGTCAGAGCGCGGCCATCGTTCGAGAAGGCATTCTATCCGGGCGCGCGCGTCTCGGTTACAGATTAGGAATTCGCCGTGCGGCGAGAGTTCTGCTAGGAGCTTGGTTTATGGCAGATCCCGATTTCACTCAATTCAAGCTGGTGCCGAAGGGCCATTCGTTCGAGGAATTCCACGAGGGTCAGGTCTTCGAGCACCATTGGGGCCGCACGATAAACGCCGGTGACAATTCGCTCTTCACCACCGCGACGCTCGCGCACTGCCCGCTCTACTTCAACGCCGAGTATGCGCGCGCACACGGTCATCCCGACGTGGTCGTCAACCCGATGCTGGTCGCGTGCACCGTGGTCGGCATCTCGGTCGAGGATTTGAGCGAAGCAGGCGGACCATTTCTCGGCATCAACAATCTGGAATTTCATCGCCCCGTGTATCCCGGCGACACGCTGAGCGCGCGCAGCACCGTGGTCGCCACGCGCGAATCCGCAAGCCGCGGCAACTTCGGCATCGTGACCTGGCGCACCGAAGCGCGCAATCAGCGCGACGAACTCGTCATCAGCTACGAGCGCACCAACCTCGTCGCCAAACGCAGAGGAGCGCCACTGTGAGTTACATGACCGACGAGCGGCGGATGATTCAGAATGCGGCGCGCGACTTCGCGATGAATGAAGTTCTGCCCATCGCCAACAAGCTCGATCCCGAGCAAGGCGACATTCCGATGTCGTTGCGGGACAAGCTGGCCGAGATGGGCTACTTCGGCGTCGTCATTCCGGAAGAATACGGCGGGCTCGGTTTAGGCGCGTTCGAGTATGCGCTGATCACCGAGGAACTCGCGCGCGCGTGGATGAGCGTCGCGAGCATCATAGCGCGCGGCAACGGACTCGGCGGCGGCTTCACGGCGGAGCAACGTCGCGAATATCTGCCGCGGATGGCGCGCGGAGAATTCCTCGGCGCGGCCGCATTGTCGGAGCCGGACGCGGGCTCCGATCTCGCCAACGTCTCGTGCAAGGCGACGCGCGACGGCGACGGCTGGATGCTGAACGGTACCAAGACCTGGTGCACGTTCGCCGACGGCGCGGATTTTATCTCGGTGCTGGCGCGCACCAAGCAGCCGTCCGATCCGCGACGACGCCACGAGGGCATCAGCCAGTTCCTCGTGCTGAAGGAGCGGGGCAAGTTTCCGCCGGGGCTGACGGGGTCACCGATTCGCAAGATCGGCTACTTCGGCTGGAAGACCTGGGAGCTGCACTTTGACAATTTCAAGCTGCCGGCCGATGCGCTGCTCGGCCGCGAGCGCGAGGATCGCGGTGAGGGCAAGGGATTCTACGGCGCAGTGAGCGGTCTCGAGGTGGCTCGCGTGCATACGGCGGCGCGGGCGATCGGGCTTGCGCGCGGCGGGCTGGAAGATTCGTTGGCATACGCGCAGAAGCGGGTCGCGTTCGGGCAGCCGATCGGAGAGTTCCAGGCGATTCGATTCAAGCTGGCGGAGATGGCGACAGAAATCGAAGCCGCGCGGCAGCTTATGTACTTCGTCGCCACTGAAGTTGACAGCAAACGGCGATGCGACAAGGAGGCCTCGATGGCGAAGCTGTTCGCGTCAGAAATGGCCGAACGCGTCACCAGCCAGGCGCTGCAAATTCACGGCGGCTACGGATACACGAAGGACTTCCCGCTCGAGCGCTACTGGCGCGACGCGCGTCTGACGAAAATTTTCGAGGGCACTTCGGAGATCCAGCTGCGGATTATCTCCGACCGTCTGCTGCCCAGGGTGAAAAAGTGAGTACGTCGATCTCGAAACTGACGGGCACGGGAAATTACTTCGAAGATTTCGAAGTCGGCACGAAGATGCGTCATGCACGCGGCACCACCATCGGCGAAATCGAAAATCAGATGCTGACGAAGCTCGTGCTGAACACCGCCGACGGCCATTACAACGAGCATCGCATGCGCTCGACGCAATTCGGCCAGCGCCTGGTCTTCGGCCTCGTGACCGGCTCGGTGTGTATCGGCCTGGCGACGCAGGATACCGGCGAAAATGCGCTCGCGGAACTTGGACTCACTGGTATCAGGTTCACCTCACCGGTTTTTCATGGTGATACGCTCTACGCGTACAGCGAAGTGCTCGAGAAGCGGGACACCGATCGCGACGACGCCGGTATCGTGCGCTTCAAGCATTGGGGGACCAAGCATGACGGGACGATCGTCTTCGAAGGCGAGCGCACGGTGTTGATCAAGCGTCGCTCGCATTGGGGTAATCGATGAACGCGCGCACGGGACCGCTGTCGGATGTTCGCGTGCTCGATCTCACGCAGGCGCTGGCCGGTCCGTATTGCACGATGTTGCTCGCCGACCTTGGCGCCGACGTTATCAAGGTCGAGCCGCCCGCCGGCGACATGAGTCGCGGCATGGGACCGCATCCCGCGGATCGAAAAGGATGCGACTACGGCGGATACTTCGCGAGCGTCAATCGCAACAAGCGCAGCATCGTGCTCGATATCAAGACCGACGCCGATCGCGACACGTTTTTCAGGCTCGTCGAGGCGGCGGACGCAGTCGTCGAGAACGCGAAGACCGGTGTGATGGATCGCGCTGGAATCAGCTACGAGCGTCTGCACGAAATCAAGCCTGCGCTCGTCTATGCTGCCATTCGTGGCTTCGGCGATCCGCGCACTGGCGCGAGTCCATATGCACATTGGCCGGCGTTCGACATCGTTGCGCAGAGCATGGGCGGGCTGGTCGCAGTCACGGGTCCGCAAGGCAGTGCCGGCTACAAAGCGGGCCCCGGTATCGGCGACATTTATCCCGGCACTCTCGCCGCGTTGGGCGTTGTGTCGGCGATTCACGCGGCGCGTCGGACCGGGCAGGGACAATTTCTCGACGTGGCGATGTACGACGCGATTCTCGCGCTGTGCGAGATGATCGTTTACAGCTACGCGAGCGGCGGCGTGATCAGGGAGCCGGCCGGCAACGGCACGGCGGTGCTTTGTCCGTTCGATATTTTTCCGACGCGCGACGGCGCCGTCGCCATCGCAGCGCCCGGCGAGAATCATTGGAAGATTCTGTGCGGCGCGATCGGCCGCCTCGAGTTGGTGACCGACAATCGCACGCTCAACGTAAACCGGCGGGTTGCCAATGCCGAGTTCGTGCGCGGTATTCTCAGCGAATGGACGAAGGCGCACAGCACACGCGAAATCGTCGACGCGATCGGCGGCAAGGTGCCGGTGGGCCCGGTCAACACCGCCAAAGATATTTTCGAGGACCCGCATCCGCGGGCGCGCGACATGCTGGTCGAAGTCGAACAGCCGGGGGACAATCCTCCGCTCGTGTTGGCGGGATGTCCGATCAAGTTGACGGGCACGCCGTCGGGAATTTACGCGCGCGCGCCGCGGTTGGGCGAGCATACCGAGCAGGTGCTGGCTGACGCGGGAATTTCAATCGCGCACAAGGAGCAGTCATGACGCTTCGACTACGACGTTCCGAACTTTCGACCCCGGCTTCGAGCCCGAAGATGATCGAGAAGGCGATGGCGACTGCGGCCGACATGGTTTTTCTCGATCTTGAAGACGCGGTCGCGCCAGCGCAGAAAGAGGCGGCGCGCAAGAACGCCGTCGACGCGCTCCGCAATCTCGACTGGGGCAAAAAGATTCGCGCGGTGCGCGTCAACGGCGCGGATACGCACTGGGCGCACGACGACGTGATCGAAGTGGTCGAGGGCGCGGGCGACAAGCTCGACGTCATCATCGTGCCGAAGCCCAAGGCGCCGCGCGACATCTGGTTTTTTGACACGCTGCTGACGCAGCTCGAAACGAAACTGCATCTGAAAAACAGAATTGGGCTCGAAGCGCTGATCGAGGAGAGTGCTGCGCTGGCGCGCGTCGAGGAAATTGCCGCGTCGTCGCCGCGGCTCGAGGCGCTCATCCTCGGCTTCGGCGATCTGTCGGCAAGCCAGGGCATGCGCTTCGGCGTCGCGAGCGATCCTGCGAATCGATATCCCGGCGACATGTGGCATCATGCGCGCGTGCGGATGATCACGGCGTGCCGCGCCAACGGTATCGACGCGATCGATGGGCCGTTCGGCAACTTCAAGGATCCTGACGG
>Ga0182024_10023274_pt1 | contig 11109 bp, 10 predicted proteins | sample P32metaG_FD_120480 | JGI IMG/M metagenome (GOLD analysis project Ga0182024, IMG submission 120480) | Permafrost microbial communities from Stordalen Mire, Sweden - P3-2 metaG (Illumina Assembly) | ecosystem: Environmental > Terrestrial > Soil > Wetlands > Permafrost | place: Sweden: Stordalen... | reverse complement strand
GAAATAGACCAGGAGGATCGCCAGGGCGACGCCCAGGAGATGCGTGCGGAAGGGATAGACGTCGGGGTCCCAATAGCGGCCGATGTATCCGGCCGGCTGCGACGTGAACCATCCCTTCTCGACCAGTTGCAGCCATACCCATTTCACCAGCCAGATGATATGCCGGCCGATCGAGTCCCAGAGAAACCCCCAAACCCAGATCAAAAGCCACAATGTGATGAGTGTCGGTAGCAGGGTGGCCAGACCACGGGTGAAAAAGCGGCGAAAATCCTCGCCAAAGGAGGCGCGGCGGCCGGGCATGGTTGGGTGCGCCGGCAGCGGCGCGGGCGGCCAGGCGGCGGGCGGAGGATTGGATTCATCAACGCTCACCAGCGGCCCCTTCCATGGCGAAGGCTTCGCCTTGCGCTGCAGACGCATGAGACGATCAATCACATTCGAAAGTCATGCGTGCGCGATAGGCCGTCACGGGCGGTTGAGTTGTGTTTTACCGGGGGGCGGGGGAAAGATCAACTGCGGGCCAAAGCCCGGAACAAGTTCCCTGGGCTTGGGGTGGTTGCGAATTGCGTGCTATTAGCGATTATTATCGCATGATGTCTTTGCGGGTTGGGAATTGAATGGCTCGACTTAAAGTTCTTGACTGCACGCCTGCCGAACTGGGGTATGTTTTCCCGCCGGAATGGGCGCCGCACGCGGCGACGTGGATTTCGTGGCCGCGGCCGGAGGGGATTTCATTCCCCGACAAGTATCAGCCGGTTCCCGGCAACCTTGCCCATATCATCCGCCAGATCGCGCGGCGCGAGCAGGTTCACATCAACGTCAGCAACGACAATTACGAGCAGATCGTCAGGCAGCAGCTCGGCGAACACGGCTGCCCGCTGCGGAATGTTTATTTTCATCACATCAGAACCAATGAGAACTGGTGCCGCGATCATGGGCCGGCGTTTGTCATGAAGCAGAATGGATCGATGGCGGTGGTGGATTGGGATTTCAACGCCTGGGGCGGGAAGTATCCGCCGTACGACGCGGACGACGCGGTGCCGACGCGGGTCGCGGAGGAATTGAAGCTGCCGATTTTTTATCCGGGGATCGTCATGGAGGGCGGGGCGGTGGATTTCAACGGTGCGGGAACGGTGCTCACCACGACCGATTGCCTGCTGAACCCCAACCGCAATGGGCGCATGTCCAAGGCGCGGGTGGAGCAATATCTGAAGGGGTATTACGGTCAGAAGCACGTCTGCTGGCTCAGCGGCGGGATCGCGGGGGACGATACGGACGGGCACGTGGACGATCTGGCCCGGTTCATCAATCCAACGACGATCGTCACGGCGGTGGAGGAGGATCCGAAGGAGGAGAACTTCGAGGTTCTCAACGAGAACCGCCGGCGGCTGGTGGAGCTGCGCGATCAGGACGGACGGCCGTTCCACATTGTCGAAATCCCGATGCCCGGGGCTGTCGAGTACGACCGCCAGCGGCTGCCGGCGACGTACGTCAATTTTTATTTCGTCAACGGGGCGCTGCTGGTGCCGACCTACCGCGACAGGAAGAACGACCGCAGGGCGATCTCCATTCTGCAGGCGTATCTTCCGAAGCGCGAGGTCATCGGCATTGACTGCGTGGATTTGGTTTGGGGGCTGGGAGCGATCCACTGCCTTACTCAGCAGCAGCCGATGCAGAAGCGGAGAACTCGGCCCATTGGGGTCGTAGCCGAAATCGCATCCGGAATGAAGATTCTCACCGCGAACGCGAAGAAGACGCGGAGAAGAAAAGCAATTTGATGATTGACCTTCCACACTTCGACGGCGTGACAGTGAATCTGTGCAGCTGCAATCGGATGAATAGCGGCATTGGAGGACGCGACCCGCTATTGCTTGAGGCTTTCCCAAAACTGCCGTGGCGAGAGAATTTGGCGATCCGCGAATCTCTTCAGTTCAAGAAGATCGTTATCGCCCGTCACCAGGCAATCAGCGCCGCCTGCCGATAAAGTGCCCAACACCGGAAGGTCGTTTGGGTCGCGGCAGGCATCGGATTGGATTTCCGCCGGCACAATGACTTCAGCGGTTTGCCGCAGGAGCGAAAGGCGTTCATCTGCCATCGCGGCGGAATGACCGAGCTTGTGCACCAGCGCGCGATGGACTTCCAGCAGAATAGCTCGGAAAGAACCAGATGGTGCGAGTCAATACAGACATCGACGATGGCGCGGCAGATACCGCTGAATGCCAGTCCCGCCACCAGAACATTGCTGTCCAGAACCACTTTCACGAGATGGACCGGAGCAAGTCTTCTTCGGATGTGAATCCCGCGGCTTTGGCGAGCGATTCGGATTCGCGGCAAAGATCATGGAATCGGTCGAGGTTCAGCCGGCGGCGAAGAATGTCCTGAGCCGTTTCCTCGCGGGAGCGACTTTCCCGCTTCGAAACTGCCAGGAGGCGTTGATCCAGTTCGTCGGAAAGATTGATCGTCAGCGATCTCATCGCCCTATGGTACTCTTGTCGATGGAGGTGGGTCAAAGCAAATTCACGCGACTTTCGGCACATTAACCACAGATGGCTTGGATCATCGGCGGCAGAACTTTGTCCGGCGCAAGATACTCTCGCGCTATCTCATAGGCCGCGGCGCAATGGGCGGCGGGGTCGGCAGTGACCTTATTCAATCCATCAATCGCTTCTTCAATGGTTGAGAACGCCAGCACCCCCCTGCCGGCGGGGATGAAGCGGCTCCAGCCGGTTTCCTGAACCACGGCGGGCCGGCCGGCGGCCAGATAGCAGGCGGTGCGGCAACTGAACCAGCCGGTGCGCATGGCGACGTAGACGTTCTTGGCGACGGACCATTCTCCGGCGCTGTCGCGCAGAAAATCCTGGTACAACGCGGGCGTGAGCGTGGCGGCGTGGGCGCTGACGCTCTTCCAGCCGTCGGCGGCGATCTGGTCGCGCGGGGCTTTTTCGCCGCCCACGGCCAGCAGAAGCGGAATGGAGGTGCGGCGCGGCAGATCGCGAAAGCGGTCGTATTCGGGAACCTTGGTTCCGTATTCGACGCCCTTGTGCAGCAGTTTGCCGGCGAGATAGGCCCAAGTCATCACCGTCGTGAAGGGCGCATCGGGCGGGACGGGGAAATCTTTCACCGCGCTCCACTGCGGCAAGGTGACGACGCAGCGCGTGGGACGCCAGTCGATGCCGCCGCGGGGAATCAGGCAGTCGGGTGAGTTGATGTTCTCGGCGTAGGTGAGATGGCGGTCGTGGGCGAGGACCAGATCGCACCAGCGCTGAACGTTCTGCGACCAGGCCGGGCGCTCGGTGAAGATGATCTGGTTGTAGCCGGGGTCGGTATCGAGGAAGACTTTGACACAGCGCGGCGAAAGAGAGTCGGGGAAAAAGCAGGCGCCGCTGACGTTCAGAAAAATGTCCGCCGATTCCGCGAAGCGGTCAAATTCTTCGCGCGACATGCCGTGGTGCGTTTCGTGCAACTGGACGTAGTGCCATTTGTCTTTGAGGGCGGGAGCAAAATCAGCGAAGAAATCGGCGAGGAATTTCAGAGTGTAGGCGGGATTATCCGTGGGCGTGCGCTCGATGGGGTTGAAGGGCCAGCACCAGGTGTCCTCGTGATAGCAGACATCATGGCCGAGTTCGTGCAGTCCGAGAAGGTAGTGGAAATAATCCCACGCGACGCCGCCGAGGGGATACTGGCCGACGAGACCGCCGACGATGATGCGGAGTTTTTCACGCGCTGGCATCGACGGCGTCTTCCAGCTTGAGTTGGTGGCGGGCCATGTCGCGGTAGAGCCCGCGGGCGGCGAGAAGCTCATCGTGCGTCCCGCGCTCGGCGACGCGGCCTTCGTGCATGACGAATATCTGTTCGCAGTCGGACACGCTGCTGAGCCGGTGGCTGACGAGGATGATGGTGCGGTGGCCCTTGAGCTGCGAGAGCGTGTGGATCACCAGCGCTTCGGTCTGGGCGTCGAGGGCGCTGGTCGGCTCGTCGAGGACGAGGATCGGGGCTTCGGTGAGCAAAGCGCGGGCGATGGCGAGGCGCTGGCGCTGACCGCCGGAGAGATTGGCCCCCTTCTCGCCGACGACGGTGTCGTACTTTTTCGGCATTTTCTGGATGAATTCGGCGGCGCCGGCCATCTCGGCGGCGCGGCGGATTTGCGCCTCACTGGCATCGGGGCGGCCGTAGGCGATGTTTTCCGAGATGGTCGCGGGGAGGACGGAATTCTCCTGAAGCACCAGCGCGACGTGTTTGCGGAGGTCGCGCAGTTTGATGGTGCGGAGATCGTGGCCGTCGAGTTTAAGGGCGCCGGTGGTCGGGTCGTAGAAGCGCGGCAGGAGATTTAAGAGCGTGGTTTTGCCGACGCCGCTGGAGCCGACGAAGGCGACCATCTGGCCGGGTTCGATGCGGACGGAAATGTCGCGCAGCACGGGTGTGCCGGGGGTGTATTCGAAACCGAGGTTGACGAATTCCAATGCGCGCGGGCGAAGCGGGAGCGGCTGCGCGTTTGGCGAATCGGCGACGGTCACGTCGCGGTCGAGCACTTCAAAGACGCGCTGCGCCCCGGCCACGCCGCCTTGCAGGCTGGAGCCGCTGTTGCTGAGTTTGTTCAGCGGGCCGTAGAGCTGGCTGAGGTAGCTGAGAAAAATGGAGAGTTTGCCGATGGTGAAGCCGTCAATTCCGCGCCAGGCCATCCAGCCGCCGAAGCCGAAGATCAGGGCGCCGCCGACGGCGAAGATGGAGCCGATCCACAGCCAGTAGCAGACTTCCTCCCAGTGCAGTTTGAGCCAGGTTTTGACAGAGAGGCCAACGGTGGCGTGAAAGCCGGCCAGTTCGTCGGCTTCGCGGCCGAAGGCCTGCACGAGTTCGATGGAGGCGACGGAACGCTGGATGGCGGTGGTCATGTCGGATTCGGCCTGCTTGGCGGCGAGAGATTTCTCGCGGAAGATTTTGCCGTAGTGCCAGCTTGCCCAGAGCAGAGCGGGCACGACGGCGAGGGCAATGAGCGTGAGCTGCCAGCTCATGCTGAGCATGATCCAGAGCATCATCACCAGCGTCAGGGCGCTGACGAGAATTGTCTGCACGGCGAGGTTAAGAATGGTTTGGAACCCGAAGGCGTCGTAACTGAGCCGGTAGATCGCGTCGCCCTGCGGCTGGCTGCGGTGATAGGCGAGTGAGAGTTCCTGCAATTTGCGGAAGAGGTCGCAGCGAACTTTCATCAGGCCCTGATAGCCAACTTTAATGCCGAGAAGCGTCTGCACCATGCTGAGCACTTCCTGCGCGAGGCGCAGCAGCAGCGTGACGATGCCGAGGGTGATGATCTGCCCCCCCACCGACGCGGGAGCAACGGCGAAGAAGAGGCGGTAGACCCAGGAGCCGGTGCGGTTGGTTCCGAAGACGCCGTCGATGAGGATCGCCAGGGGAAAAGCGCCGAGCACGCCGAGCAGGACGCCGAGGCAGATCATGGCGAGCTGCAGGACGATCTGCCACAGGCCGTCGCGGAAGTAGGCGAAGGTGCGGCGGTAGAGGCGGATGTGGTCCATGGAGGTCATAGCGCTTGCGCGGCGGTTTCGCCGACGGGTTGGTCAGGTGATTGCACAACCGGCGGCTGCGGCTGGGGCGTGAGGCCGATTGGCCAGAAGCCGGCTTTTTCGGCGGCGGAGTCGATGAGGCCGAGTACGGGGCCGCGGACGCGCCAGCGGCTGAGTTGGTAGATCGTCCACCAAATCAGCGGAATCAACACGGCCGGGCGGCTGAAGGGCCAGAGAGGATAGAACAATAGTCCGGCCAGAATCAGGCTGGCGGTCATCAGGAGAAGGCAGAAGTTGCTCATGCCCATGGTGACGCGGACCTTGGTGAGCCAGCCGGCGCCACCGTGGCGCTCGCTGACGGTGGCGACGCGAATGCGCAGGTAGCGGTTGCCATAGATTTCCAGATCCCACGGATGCCAGCCGCTGTCGACGCGCATGCGCCAGTCGGCTTCGCGCAGCTCTTCCTTGAGTTTTTCGAGAAGAACCAAGCGGTCCATTTGATGATGCCAGTATCGCAGGACGGCCGCGTCGGCGGGATCGAGAGGGAGGCGTTTGCGATCAAGATATCCGCGGGCGGGGTGGCGGATGACACGCTCGCGCAGGCGCATCGCGTAGCGTGCCCATCCGCGAGCGAGCGGCTGACGCCACAAGAGATAAGCGATCATCGGGCGAGTAAGCGGATGTCGCCGGCGCGGCAGCGGAGTTTGGATGGCTGCGACCACCGCGAGGAACATTGGAAGCAGGAACATCGCAAAGGCCAACCCGATCAGGGACTTGGTGATGGGCGTGACGCCCACGCCCAGAATCATGACGAACCAGGCGAGGGCGTTCCATTCGATGCTCATCAGCATCATCGCGGCGAGCGAAGCCGGGCGGCGGTAGATGGTCTGGAAGAGGCCGGTGCCCCAGACGCCGTGGTAGATGACGTCGCCGCCGATGCGGACGCCGGCGGTTTGGCCGCCGTACATGCGGCCGCGCCAGTGGCTGGCGCCAAGGGCGTTGAAGTGGTCGGGGTGTTTGTATTTGAGCATCGCCTCCGCCTGTCCGTAGCCGCGCTGCTGATTGAGGTAGGCTTTCACCGTGTTGCGGCGGTAGTGCCAGACCTGCGCGGCGGGCGCGAAGCCGATGGTGTGGCCCTGATGCTGTATCCGCCAGATCACGTCCACGTCGTCGCCGGCTTTGCGGAATTGCGGATCGAAGCCGTTCACCTGCTTCAGTGCGTTTGCGTGAAATGCCATATTGCAACCGGGGACGTGCTCGGCGGTGCGGTCGTCGATCATGACGTGCGTCGGGCCGCCGGGGGCGATGCCGACGCAATCGGCGATCCATGATCCTTCGTCGGGGATGAGATTCGGGCCGCCGACGCCGGCGTGACGGCTGCGGACCAGCGTGAGACACAGATAGTAGAGCCAGTCTTCGTCGGCTTCGCAGTCGCTGTCGGTGTAGACGACGACTTCGCCGCCCGCGGCGTTCAGGCCGACGTTGCGGGCGAAGCTGAGGCCCATGTTGCGCTGGCGGATGTTGCGCACTTCGGGGAATGAGCGGAGAATCTCCTGCGTCGAATCCGTGGAGCCGTCGTCGATGAAGATGACTTCATAGTTCGGATATTTCAATTTGCGCATGGAGCGGAGGCAGCTCTCGACGGTGCTGGCCCCGTTGTAGGAGCAGATGACAATGGAGGCCGTCGGGAGCTTTTCGTCGGCGGTCTGCGGGGCGCGGCGGAAGATGTCCTGCACGGCGGCGAAGGCGGGTTTCGGCTCGCGGGTTTTGGTCGTGAGGCCGAAGGACCAGTTCTCGATGTCGTGGCCGTGGGTGTGCCACTCGTCGGTGAAACTGAAGATCAGCGCGCCAGACAGGCCTTCATCGAAGACCGCCTTGAGATGGCCGGAGAGGATTGCCGCCTGACCCTCGGGCGTTTGTTCGCGCTGGGTATCGACGCCGTATTCACCCAGGATCAACGGCTTGTCGCCGGCGATGTTCTGAAGGCGGGAGAGATAATTGGAAAAGACGGCGTCGTTGTGCAGGTAGACGTTGAAGCAAACGAAGTCGATGGAGCGCGGTTGAAGATATTCGGTTGTTGGAAAATTGGCGAAGGTCGTCAGGCAGGCCGGGGCTTCGACGCGGACAATCTCCACGAGTTCGTCGATAAACGCCTCAACTTTGGGCGGCCCGACGAATCGCAGCACGTCGGGCGGGACTTCATTGACGACGCTGAGGGCGAAAATGGCGGGATGATTGCCGCAGGCGCGGGCGGCATGGCGCACGGCGTCGCGGGCCTGATTCATCAGATCGGCGTCGCCGATGAATGTGAGGTTTTTGGGCCATGCGATGTCGAGCAATATCTTCAGCCCATATTGCTCGGCCGCGTCGAGGAACCATCGCGGCGGCGGGTGATAGAGGCGGATGCAATTGGCGGCCAGTTCACGAATCTGCCCGAAGTCCCGATGGACCTGCTCCTTTTCCGGCAGCGGATCGCCCTGGCTGTTGGGAGCGAAGGGGCCGTAAGTGACGCCTTTGACGTGGAATTTTTCCTTGCCGAGCCGGAAGAATTTGCCGTCGCGGCGGACGCGGTTGGAGAGTTCCTCCACCCGCCGCGTGCGGCCGGCAGGGCCGGGGCTTGGTTCGACGAAGGCCAAGGGCATGACTGTATTGTAATGCGGTAATGGTGCGTGGGCGAACTTGCAGGGGCCTGCATGTCGTCATCCGGTCGGCAATGTCATTCTTCCAGCACGACACCGCGGAATTGACTTTTAATGTCAATATTGTAGAATTGCACGTGTGGAAGTTCTTGTTTCGGCCGATGCTCAGGAGAAATTCGACAAGCTGCCCCGAACGATCAAGGTTCGGGTTACCGAGATTTAGGAGCGACTGCGGAAGTGGCCACAAGTCAGCGGAGCCAAGCCGCTTCGGCATGGGTTGAAGAATCATTTTAGAATCAGAACCGGCGACTGGCGGGTGGTCTTCACCGTGCGGGACGAAGTGCTGAGGATTGTGGACATCGACCATCGCAAGGACGTTTATGGGGATTGATTTATGAAAACCGTTGCAACGCTGAAAATGCACGGTGAGCGATACGCGATTGTGCCAATGAAGGAGTATAAGCGGTTGATCTCCGCGCGTGGTGGTGCGGGCGGGGGTTCCGCGATCACCAGCGATGAGGCCGGTTTACCGCCGATGCCGCCGCGCCGGGCGAACGGTGATTATCCGGCGATTGCGGCGGCCCGCGTTTCGATCGCGCGCGACGTGATTCGCGCCCGCCGCGCAGCGGGGCTGTCCCAGGCTGAACTGGCGCGGCGCGCGGGCATCCGCGTCGAGACGCTCAATCGCATCGAAAGGGCAAAAGTCACCGCTGATGTGGCGACGATGGAAAAGATTGATAGGGCGCTGGCGGCTTAGGAAGCGATCACTGGTTCGGCGGCTGGGCGGCGATGTGAGCGAAGGTCTGCTGGAGTCCCGCATAGCGCGATTGGAGGTCGCCGTAGATCTCGCGGGAAACGTCGAACCTGTTCCAGTGCTCAATGACATACGCGCAGGCGGAGGCGAGGCGCTGGGCCACAGGGATAAATTCGTTCACTTCATAATACTTGAGGCGGAACTCAAGAAGTCCGGCAAAGCAACTGACCCTATCCGAGTCATTCGCGGCCGCTTCGCTTTGGATGTAGCGTATGGCCGCTTCGACGTAAAAGCGGAAAGCCACGGGGCCCATCCACATTAAATCCTCCTGGTAATAGAGTGAATTCTGGCGAAAGAGCGCCTCTGCTTCGTCGAGGTTCTTGCCGAGGAAATGGTCGCAGGCGGACTGCTCGTCCAGCGAGTTGTAGACATTGATATCATTGTGCGTGGGAATCGGCATGGCGGGATGTGACACTAACATTCCGCCGGAGGGCCGTCCACGCATCGCAACCCGGCCAGGTTGACGAATCGACCACTTCGGCGTAACAGAATCCCATGCCCTTTGACGCTTCGGAAGTCCTCGAAACGCTGCGCACCGCGACGGAGGAGAATCAGCTTAGTTCGCTGCGCTCGCATCAGGTGGTGAATCTGCCGGCAACCGGTGAAGTCTGGATGACCGGGGACATCCACGATCATCGCAGCAATTTCAACAAGCTGCTGCGGGCGGCCGATTTGGGCAAACACCCCGATCGGCATCTGATTCTGCATGAGCTGATCCACGGCGAGTACTACGACAGCGACGGAGCCGAGGATAGCTGGCAGACGCTAGCGCGGGCGGCGGCGCTGAAATGTGATTTTCCCAATCAGGTGCATTTTCTGCTGGCCAATCATGACCTGGCGCAGATTCACGGCGAAGGCATTTCCAAGATGGGCCAGAGCGTCTGCGAGGCGTTCACCAAGGCGCTGCGGCGGGATTTTGGGCCGGATCATCCGGCGGTGCATCTGGCGATCACGGAATTGCTGCTCAGTTTCCCGCTGGCGGCCCGCACGACGACGGGGCTGTTTTTCTGCCACAGCCTGCCGGCGGGCGAGCAGATGGAGACGTTTGATTACACGGTCTTCGACCGCGATCTGAGCGGGGCGGATTACAAGCGGCGCGTCGGGCCGGCGTATCAGTTGATCTGGGGCCGCAACATGAATCCGGAGGCGGCGGCGGTGTTCGCCGATCGTGTCGGGGCGAGGATCGTCATCACCGGGCATCAGCCGCAGGAGAGCGGGTATTTCGTCAACGGCGAGCGGCATCTGATTCTGGCTTCGGATCACAGCCAGGGCGTGTTTCTGCCGCTGGATCTGGCGGCGGAATATGACATGGACGCGCTGGTGGAGCGGATCGAAAAATTCGTGGCGCTGGATGTGTAGCCGAGTTCAACCTCATGGACATCTCACCTCTGCATCTGAATGCCTGGTTCTGGTGGGCGTGGATCGCGTACTGGCTGCTGGCCGCTCTGTTTGCGGCCAAGACCAAACAGGCCGAAGGCGTGCTGCTGCGGCTGGCGCATATAGTACCGTTGTATTTCGGGTTTTTTCTGATTTTTCACGACCGGGATTACAGCCTGATCCACGGGCGAATGTACCACAATAACGGCATGTCTTACATCGGGAATCTGCTGACCGTGGAAGGATTGCTCTTCACCGTCTGGGCGCGGGTTCACCTTGGCAAATACTGGAGCGGGATCATCACGCTGAAGGAGGGACATCGGCTGATCCGCACCGGGCCGTATCAGATCGTGCGGCATCCGATCTACACGGGGATTCTTCTGGGCGCACTGGGCAGCGCGCTGATCGCTGCGACCGGCGATGCGTTTGTTGGACTTGCGCTGATGACGGTAACCCTGGCCATGAAGGCCCGGCGCGAGGAGGCCCTTCTGACTGGCGAATTCGGCGACGAATACCGGCAGTTCAGGCGAGAAGTCCGGGCGCTGGTTCCGCTGGTTTATTAGAGCGCGCGGACGTGCCGGACTCATGCGGCATGAGTCGAATCGAAGAGGATTGAACCGCGCGGCTCTGTGAACATCTGTCCCGCGCCCCATTGTTATCGGAGCCTCAAGGCCGCATAATCGGCATCCGCCGGAGGACCGGCACGTCTTGCCAGGATTGAGATCCGCGGCGGGCGGTTGGGCGGAGGCAACAAACCTTCGCACAG
>Ga0182024_10023273_pt1 | contig 11109 bp, 9 predicted proteins | sample P32metaG_FD_120480 | JGI IMG/M metagenome (GOLD analysis project Ga0182024, IMG submission 120480) | Permafrost microbial communities from Stordalen Mire, Sweden - P3-2 metaG (Illumina Assembly) | ecosystem: Environmental > Terrestrial > Soil > Wetlands > Permafrost | place: Sweden: Stordalen... | reverse complement strand
GCAAAAGGGCTTCGCCATCTTCGGCACTCCCGAGTACATGGCCCCCGAGCAAGTGGCGGGCGACGCAGTGGACGAGCGGTGCGACGTCTACGCGCTCGGCGCGGTGCTCTACGAACTTGCGACCGGCACGCCGGTGTTCGAGGGGGCGTCGAGCGTCGTCGTCCTCGGCAAGCAGCTCCGCGAAACGCCCGAACCCCCGCGTGCGCGCGCCCCGCGACGAAACGTTCCCATGCTCCTGGATCGCGCCATCGTGCGCGCCCTCGCGAAGTCACCGGACGATCGCTTCGCCTCCGCTTCCGCGATGCGCGAGGCGCTCCAAGGCGCGCTCCAAGCTCCTGAGAGGCGTCGATTGCGCGCGCGCAAACGGACCATCGCGTTGGCCCTCGGGGCCGTCGTCGTTGCGGCGACGGCCACGGTCGCACGACTCGAAGGGTCGCGTTTGGCTCACCTCGCGGCGACCCCGATGGCCGACGTCACTCACGCGTTCGAGCCTGAGGTCGCGCTCGCCCTCCCGCTCCCCTCGCCTCCGACCGCGACCCCCGAGCTCTCCGTGATCCCACCACCGCCCATTGAGAGCGCCTCCAGCCCCCCTGCCGGTCGCGCTCCGCTCGCGCCGCTTCCTCCGCTTCCGTTCACGAAGAGCAATGGTCTCGCCGACGCCCGTCCCTCCAACGGAAAGGACACGAAGCCCGACCCCGAGAACATTCGCCGAGGGCACGGCCGTTCGCTCGCGACATTGGACACCCTCGAGACTGTGTCACACAAGACCCGCCGCTGAAGCGCGTGACGTCGCGAAGAAAGTTCGCGTCATTCTGCCAAAGCGCGGCGAATTGCCACACCCGTTCAATGGGGGCCTAGCCTCCGTGAGGGGCGAATCCGCTGGCATGACCGTCGCACGGGTCGGGGGAAGGACGAACAAGCGCTCGGACGCTTGGAGGAATCATGTGGGTCGAAGCCATCCTTGCGAAGAGCGACCTCGAGAAGACGACAGGCGATCTTTGTCCATTGAAAATCAACCTAGGCGAGGACGGCCACGTCGTCCTCTCGGACCCGCGCGGCCTCGAGCTCGTGCCCGAGGTCGGCTTGCGCATGACCATCACGGTCGAGCTTCATTGGCCCATCTTGGGGATCCAGATTCCGGTATCGGTACGCGGCGCAACTCTGGAGGTGAAGCCCGAGATTCTCAAGAAGACGGGCGCGGACCACCTGGCGTTCAAGCTTCACCTCGACGACGTAGACATTTCGATTCTCCCCGCGTTCCTCGATCGCGGCATCGTCGATCGGATCAACAAGGAGCTCGAAGCCAAGCACGTCGAACTTTCTTGGAACTTCATCGATGCCCTGAGTCACGTGTTCGACCTGCCCGAGGCACTCGCTTCGGCACGAGCCATCGACCTGCGTGCGGGGTGGGGATCCGTAAAGATCACGGGCGAAGCGGTCGTCCTCGCGGTGTCGTTCGATGCGGGCGTCGTGCCGTACGACGGCACGTCCCGGCGCGCGCCTGCGCCGCTCGCGCGGATCCCGGTCCTTCCTGAGGCAGGACGACGCTCGATGCAACGCGAAAGCATTCGAAGCCTTTGGCGACGCTCCCCCGCAAACTTCAGTCTCGTGGTCGGCGCCGCCTTGCTCATGGGCATCGGCATCTCCGCGCTCGTTCTCGGACGCCGGTCGCGAACCCTAGCCGACCCGTTGCGCGGTCTATTGCGGGCATGAAGAGGATACGGAACCTCTTCGATCTCCTGAAGGACGCGGGCGTTCGCTGGTCCGACGACCAGTGCTACCGGCTCGGCGCGTCGCTCTCGTACTACGCCGTCTTCTCGATATTCCCTCTCCTTCTCCTGTGCATCACGGCACTCGGCTTCGTGATGGGCCACGACGGGAGCGTCCGCGATCGGCTCCTCGACTACGTGTCGAAGAGCGGCGCCCCCGAAACGCGGCCGCTCTTGGACCAGACGCTCACGAGCTTACAGACGCATGAGACGGCGCGGGGGCTCGGCGCGGCGATCGGCGCCGTTACTCTCTTGTTCGGCGCAAGCGGTGTCTTTTCCGAGCTGGAGGCCACCCTCAACATCATCTGGCGCGTGAAGAGTCCGCCGACGAGCTCGATCTGGGGAGTGGTGCTCGCCGCCATCAAAGACAAGGCGCTTTCTTTTCTCGTCGTTCTCGGCACGGCGGTCGCGCTCTTTCTCTCGCTCCTGGTGAGTGCCGCCCTGAGCGCCGTCGACCGCACGGCAGGCCAAGTCGTTCAGAGCCCAACCCTCTGGCTTCTCGTAGAGGCCTGCGTCTCGATCGGGGTCCTCACGATCCTTTTTGCGGCGATGTATCAGATGATCCCGCGCACCGCGGTGGCTTGGCGCGACGTCTTCGGAGGGGCGCTCGTGGCCGCGGCCTTGTTCACCGGACTCAAACGCCTCTTCGCCTGGTACCTCGGACACCTGGGCAGCTACGCGGCGTACGGCGCGATCGGCAGCATGCTGGGTCTGCTCGCCTGGATCTATCTGGCTAGCCTGATCCTGTTTTTCGGCGCGGAGTTCGCGCGCGTCTATGCCGAACGCTACGGAAGCCTCGTCGCGCCTGCCCGCGACGCGTCGTTCCCGAAGGGCGAGAACGGAGGCGAAGATCCGGGTCGGTCCGGCTTTGCTCGCGCCGACTCGCAAGCGTAGCGTGCAAGGTGAAGTGCCGGTCGACGAGGTCAAGCCCACGATGGCAAGCGAACCCGCTCCTCCGGCCGCGCCACCAAAGGCGCGGCAGGCGAGAGCGCTCGATGTCCTCGCATTGGCGGCTCTCGCCGCCCTGATTCGGCTGGCGTCTCCCGTGGGCGTCGGTCTCTTTCTCGGCGCGCTGCTCGGCTTTACGCTTCAGCCTATCTATGAGCGGCTTCGTTCGCGTGGGTGGGGGGGAGGGACAGCCGCGATCAGTTGCACGCTGGGTGCGATCGCGATCGTCTCCACGGGCGCCGTCAGTCTGGCTGGGCTCTTCGTGACGCGCGGGGTCGCTCTCTTGGGCTCTTTGCCGACACTCCTCGCGCCCGGTGGGGCATTGCGCAACGTCGCCGACCGCCTGCTGCGCGGCGCCGCGCCCTTGCACCTCGACCCGAATGAGCTTTCCTCCAGGCTCGAACATGAAGCCATGTCTCTCGGAACCCGCGCGGCAGAAGTCGCCGGATCCATCGCCGGCACGGCCTTGAGCGGCCTACTCACCGTGTTCTTCATGACCTTGACCGCCTACGAGGTCCTGCGACACTGGAACCATCTGGTCCGACGCTTGGAGCTCACACTCCCATTCGAGGAGCGACATACCCACGCCCTCCTGGATCAATTCCGAAAAGTCGGGAGAGAGGTCCTGCTGGGCACCGTCGTCACGGGGCTGTTGCAGGGGCTCTTTGCCGCACTTGGATACTGGGCAACGGGGGTTCCCCAGCCGGTCGTGTTTGGGGCCCTCACCGGCGTGGCGTCTCTCGTTCCGGGAGTGGGAACCGTGATCGTGTGGATCCCTCTCGGCATCTACCGGATGCTGACAGGCCACGTGGTCGCGGGCCTCGTCGGCTTGATTTACAGCGCCCTCGTCGTGGGAGTGGCGTCCGACTACTTCATTCGGCCGAAGCTCGTTGGATCCGACAAAGACGTTCCCGTCCTCCTCACCTTCGTCTCGCTCTTCGGCGGAGTCGAAGTGTTCGGTCTCGTCGGGCTGGTGCTCGGACCCGTCATCGTGACGTTGTCGATCGCGATTCTCAAGACCTACCAGACCGAAGTAAGCGCCTCTCGCAAGGCCGCGTAGCCGGGGTTCGGTGAGGCGCGGCTATGCCGGAGCGCTCGATTGGATAGAGTAGAGCGCGCCGATGGAACCGCCCGCATCGACACGTTTCGCGACGCCGCCGATGGGGACTCCCGCCATTCCGGTCGCGTTCCCGCAAGCCGGCACGATGCTCGCCTCCGCGCGTGGCACCTACGTGGTTGGCCGCGTCATCGGCGCGGGAGAGTTCGGCGCAGTGTACGAATGTATCGGCCCGTTCGATCAAGTCTACGCCGTCAAGATGATGCGGCCCGCCAACCGTCCTTACGCCGACGTGCAGTTGGAGTGGGCGCGCGAGGTGCAACGGCTCATGAGCTTACGGCACCCGAACGTCGTTTATATTCACGACGCCTTCGAGCAGAGTCATCTCTTCTATCTTGCACTCGAGCGCTGCGACCACGCGCTCACTCCGATGTTGGGAACGCCCATGCAAGAGGGGCTCGTCCTCGAACTAGCGCGGCAGCTCCTCGCCGCCGTCCAGTTTTTACACGACAACGATATCGTTCACGAAGATCTACACCCTGGCAACGTGCTCATCACACACGCCGACCGCCCGATCGTGAAGCTGAGCGACTTCGGAATCAGCCACGAACTCCGAGGGATGCCTTCGATCCGCCCGAACGTCGTGCACCACGCCATCATGGCGCCCGAAATTCTGGCAAATGGCTACACGACCAAGCAGAGCGACCTCTACCAGGTGGGTCTCCTTCTCTACTGGATGTGCACCGGACATTCTGCCATTGCGCCGGGCGGGTCCCATGCGGAGCTCCTGCAACAGGTGGCGGACGGGGAACCGCGGAGGCGCGCCGAGGTGATCGGAACGCCCCTTGGCGGGCTCATCGCGAAGATGCTCCGGCGGCGCGAGGCATACCGGTATTTCGCTGCCAAAGACATCTGGGCAGAGCTGCGCGAGCTACCGGCATGGAAAGAAAGAGACCTCTTTCCGATCAAGTAGCGCGCCCTCTTTGCTCAAGATTCCGGACTCTGAATGGGCCCTTCGGCGGGTGCCGAGTCCCCGCCGGAGGAAGCGGTTCCGGATGAGCCGGCCGAGTAAGCGCCTGACTTCGCCGGCGGATGCTCGAGGTTCGGTGCACCGAGCTCCCCTCCGCTCACCCCAATCTCGGCATCGAGCTCGCGATCCAAGGCTTCAGCCTTCTCGGAGTCCCGGTCAAGGACGGCTGCTGCGACCGCGCCGACCGCGCCGCCGATCATCGCGCCGGCCACAGCGCCGGCCGGCCCAGCAATCGCGCCCAGCGAGGCCCCGGCGAGGGCGCCCGCGGCACCCCCTTCTGCCTCATGCTCATGCCGGCGCTTCGAAGCCTTCTTCGACTTGCCCGTCTCAGGTCGTTCTACACTCATGACCTGGAACGGAGCAACTGCCGTGCCCAATCCGCTACCAGGTCCCGGAAGCGGTCAGCGACGCTCCTACGGTTTGGGTGCTGCCATAGATCGGACTCGTGACGGGGCGGACGCCGACGTCGAAAGGCGGCGTCCATTGGCCGTGCTTCACGGCGTTGTTCGTGCCGTCGTCGTCCTTCATATTCGCGGTCAGGGCCGCCGCGAGACCCACGCCAGCCAATCCGCCAAGGCTATTGGCAATAAGACCATGCCGCGGATCGGCGGAGCTCCCGATGTAGAACAGATACACGAGGGACGATGCGGCCGTGCCAGCGAGGAATCCCACCCACATCCACCCCTGAGAGCGCCACGACGGCATATATCGCGTCGAGATCGCACCCGTGGCGAGAAGCCCCGCGTTGTAGCCAACGAGCCCAGCGATGCTCGCCCCGCTCTTCCAATCGCCGGAGCCGATCGCAGCGCCGAGCTCTGTCCCTGCGAGTGCACCCCATCCGCCCCCGCTCGCGATGAACGTAAGGCTTCTCGAGTCAGGCCTCAGCCATTCGCCAAAGGCGTAGCCGCCAACCCCGCCCGCCGTGGAGAGGATCCAAGTGGCCGTCGCCTGTCCGGCAAACGACCAGGAGGTATTGCCCGGAGAATTGCCGCCCGCGAGCTGCCATTGCGTCCCTGAGATCGCGATGCCTTCGACGGCGCCGAGGAGCAGCCCGGTCGAGATGGACTCCGGAACTCCGCGATGAAAGGGGTAATAATGATCGGTGAGATACAACGACACCGGCACGGCGCCGCCGATCAAGATGGGCGCGATGAAGTCCAACCCGGGGTCGAAGCCCCCGACGAGACCGTCGATCCAGATTCCCGTGCCGATGCCATAGGCGATGCTCGTGCCGTAGAGGACGGCCATCTCGCCGTCGCTGCGCTTGTTCGGGTCGTGTAGCGGCGGCAGCGGGGCGGAGGGCGGGACGTAGTAAGGGGGCGGCTGCGTGAAAGGCGGCGGTGCTGCTTGCGGAATCGGCTGGCCGTACGCGGGTGGAGGCAACGGTTGCCCGTACGGAGCGGGCTGCCCATAAGGGGGCGGCGGAGCGTACGGTGGAGGCGACTGCTGAGGGAGCGGCGGCAGAGGTTGCGGCGCGTACGGCTGCGGGGGGGGATAGGGCTGGGGAGGATAGGGCTGGGGGGGAGACGGAGAGTAGGGCTGCGGCGCGTAGGGCGCGGGATACGGCTGGGCCGCGGGAGGCGGAAGGTACGGAGCGGGTGCGGGCGGAAGGGGCTGCCCGTAAGGCGCGCCCGGCTGGCCTGGTGCGGGCGCAGGCGAGTAAGGCTGGGGTTGTGCCGGCGGGAGCTGCGCGTCCGCCGAAGATGCCAAGCCTGCGGTCGCGAGTGTGACGAGCCCTGATAGAGACCAGATTCGCGCGTTCGCCATTCTCTCTCTCTTCTTCGTCGTATCTCAGGAAGGACGCGTGTGCATCGCCCGCATTCAATGGAAAGGCTTAGGACTTCGCGGCCGGCCCGAACTCCGGGCCCAGCTCGCGTGCCATCAGATCGGCGACGGCCCTGTCGAGCGGTTTGTCGTCATAGAGCACGGCGTGCACTTCGCGCATGATCGGCATGTCCACTCGGAGCTTCACGCTCAGGTCGTAGGCGCTCTTGGCGGTTCTTACCCCTTCGGCGACGTGACCGAGCGAAAGAAGCACGTCGCCGAGCTTACGCCCTCTCCCGAGCTCGATGCCTACGGTTCGATTGCGCGACAGTTCACCGGTGCACGTAAGGACGAGGTCGCCCAGACCCGCGAGGCCGGCGAGAGTAAGGACCGATCCGCCGCGAGCCATCGCGAGGCGCGCGATCTCGGCGAGGCCCCGGGTGATGAGCGCCGCACGCGTGTTGTGCCCGAAGCCGAGCCCCTCGATGGCACCGGTCGCGATCGCGATGACGTTCTTGAGCGCACCCCCACACTCGACTCCAGGCACGTCCTCGCTCGCGTACAGGCGAAGATACGGAGTGTGAAATCGCCGCATGACTTCGCTGCAAATCGCCTCGTCCCGGGAGGCAACGACGACCGCGGTGGGCAAGTGCCGCGCGAGCTCCCGCGCAAAGCTCGGGCCGCTCAAGAACGCGAGTCGGTCCGCGCAGTGACGGGGGAGCTCGGAGGTGAGCACCTCGTCCATGAACATGAGCGAGTCGTTCTCGATTCCCTTCGTAGCACTCACGACCGGCACACCGCGCGGAAGGAGCGGGGCCGCCCGTCGCGCGATTTCGCGCGTGGCGTGACTCGGTGCGACGAAGAGGACGAGCTTGGCGCCGTCGAGCGCACGAGCGAGATCGCTCGTGGCGTGGAGGTTGTCGGGCAGGACGACCCCGGGCAGGTATCGGACGTTCTCGTGACGCTCGTTGATAGGATCAGAGAGATCCGAGCGTCGCGCCCATATCCAAACGTCGTCCCCCTTCTCGGCCAGCACCCTCCCCAGCACCGTGCCCCAGGCTCCCGCCCCCAACACGACGGCCTTCGAACCAGAGGAAGGCATGCGCGCACAGACTATCATTCTGCTCGAGCGTTCGCGCGCGGAGTCGACCCCGAAGGGCCGCACTGCATCGACCGGGTGCCTCCGTCCGTCCAACCGAAACCCGAAAGGGCTATGCTGATGAGCTTCCTCGGAGGAGAGACCCTTGCCGACCTCGCGCTTGCCGCTTCCGCTCTTCGTCCTCGGTCTTGCCCTTCTGTCCGCCCCAGGCTGCGCTTCTTGCGGCCAGAGTGTGCTGTGTGCGGTGCGCGGACCGATCAACGATCCTTCGAACTATTCGCTCCGCCGGTCGATCCTTTCCACGGGGCTCGGCGAATTCTGCCATCAGATGACGACCCACAATGCCCCTTTGAAGGTTCTTGAAGGGACGCCGGTCATCGGCCGCTTTTTTCCTCAGCATTGCTCGCAGAAGGAGCTTCAAAACGGGGACCTCTACGTGGAATTCGACGGCTTCGGTTACGCGTGGACCAACCTCTCGAAGAAGATCACGTTCACGATGTCCGGAGCGGTCGACTACGACCAGGACTTCCGGATCCACGACAACTGCGACATCTACGCGTACTTCCGGACGCGCAGTGTTCACGCCAGCAACTTCCAGACGCACGTGATCGAGCTGCCGGTCGCTTCGTTCTTGAACTCGCTCACGCCGATGGGCGACAGCTTCGGCAGGCAACTCGTCAGCGGCAAGCTCGGCGAAGGGTTCACGGTCATCCGCGAGAAGAGCGGCAACTTCGACTTCGGGTTGGGCACGATCCCGCTCGGCCAGCGCCCGGTTCACCCCTTCGACGTCCACGGGAGCGAACTCATCACGTACGAGAACCTGCGAACCGAAGTGGACCAGGACGAGCGCGACTTCATCGGTCCGATCGAAGTCGCCGAGTCGGGTCGCGCGCTCTACGTGCAGGCGACGGTCGAGGGGGTTCCCGCCGTCGACATGTTCGTCATGAAGAAGCAGGACGCCGATATCTCGCTCGGCCTCTACTTTCAGTACGGGCAGTCCGGACCGCTCAACGCCAACATCATGATGGCCGACGTGGTCCCCGCCGGGCAGCCCTTCAAGCACGCCATCCCGGTTCCGAAAGGAACATACTACGTCGTCCTCGATAATACGGCCACCGCGGGAAGCGTCGCGCCGCCCATGCTCGGCGTACTCGGCAACGCCGCGGCCACGGTGAATTACGTCGTGCAAATCGGCGACGCACCGTAGCCCAACTCCTCCGAAAGAGTCCTCGAGAACTACCTCCGTCCACCTGCGATGCGGACTGCGCGCCGAAGTCGGACATGGTTTGCGGACGGTCGCGGAGCCGGGCTATAGGGGGGCTCTGGAGATTCCACACGCTTTGTCCAAAGAGCTACGCATCATTCGGACGCTGTACTGGACCCTCTGGTTCGTAGTCGTCCCGCTTTGCCTTGCCCTCATCTTCGTCTGGGGTCTCACGCCGCCGAGCGGCGTCGACCAGGCGGGCTTCTGGGGATGGATCGAGTCGGCGGTGCGCGAGCAACCCGTGCCCGTCGCGATCGTGGCGTTCACTTTGTTCGAGATGGCGCTCTGGGCGGCTCGTCACGAGCTCCCTTTCGCGCGACACGCCCTTCCGCCGTTGCGCGCAGGTATCCCCGAGACTCTTCGCGGCCCTTTCGAACGCGCCCGCACCCTGCTCGACGAGGCCGATGGAATCCTGGCCAAACACGAGAAGGCGGTCGTCCGTGACCTTTCTGCGAAAGAGCGCGAACAGCTGAAGGGCGGCCTCGACGACCTGCGTGCGGCGATGGACACGTCGCCTTTCGACGAGGAAACTTTCTACGATTCGCTCGTCAAGGCCGACGGCGAAGTCGACGTCCGCCTTCGCCCGTGGCGAAAGAGCGAGCTCCGTGAGTACCTCGAGTCGATCCTCGTCGCCATCGCGGTCGCGCTCGCCCTTCGAGCGTTCGTAGTCGAGGCCTTCAAGATCCCGAGCGGGTCGATGATCCCCACGCTTCAGGTGGGCGATCACATCTTCGTCAACAAGTTCATCTTCGGCCCGGCGATCCCATGGACCCATGCCCGCGTCTGGACACGCATGCCGCCCAAGCGTGGGGACGTCATCGTCCACGCCTTTCCGGAGCATCCGGAGCAGGACTTCATCAAGCGCGTCATCGCGATCCCGGGAGACAAACTCGAGGCGCGCAACGGACACCCCTGGATCAACGGATGGGAAGTGCCGAGCTGCTCCGTCGGCCTCTACTCGTACACCGAAATCGACGCGGCGGTCCCCAAGCACGAGGGCGACCTCTTCGTCGAGTACTTGGGCGACGAGGCCTACCTAACGCTCTACGACCGCGCGACGGGGGGCTTCCCCGAATACCAAGGCCCGTTTCTCGCGAAGCCGGGGGAAGTCTGGGTCATGGGGGACAACCGGAACAACAGCCACGACTCGCGCATGTGGTGGGGTGGCCAAGGCGGTGGCGTTCCCTTCGAGAACATCAAGGGGCGCGCGCTCTTCGTATGGCTGAGCGTGCTCGACGGAAGGATTGACTGGTCGCGGTTCGGCGTCCCCGTGATGGGGAGGCCGCGCGTGCCACCGGACATGGCAGCTCTTCAGCCGGCGCTCGACAAATGTCTTCGCAACAAGCCGCCTATCGAGAAGACGACCCCTCCACCTCCCAGCGCGTTTACCGGGCAGCTCTCGGGCTCCGACCGGAACGATCCCCCCGCCGTGGGTAGGCCCTGACCGCGACAAGCCCCTCGACGCGTCGAGAACGCGGTCCCATGTTGCAGCTCCATGAGCGGACACTCTTTGCGGTACTTCCTCCGTGGCTGCTCGGTGACGAGCCTCATCGCTGCCCTCGGATGCTCCACGCTTCAGTCTGCCGCCGCGCAGGACCCGATGAAATGCGAGCAAGATCCCAAGTGCACGAGCCACCTGGAAAAGTCGCGAGACTGCGTCACGGTGTGCGTCGACGACCCGGCGTGTATCGAGAGGTGCCGTGAAGTGACGGGGCAGCCGCGTTAGAGCCGCGACGACTTCGGTGCCTTCTACGCAAAGATATCGAGCAAAGTCTTCGTAAGTTGCTCCCCCGTCTCGATGACCTTCGCCCCAATCGCAACGCCGCTGCCCGCCTTGGTGAGGCTCACCATATCCTGGGCGATGTCGGTTCCCGTCGTCGGCGCGACGGCCGCACGGACGAGGTTCGATGCGCTGCGCGCCACCCCGGCTTCGGCCTGACCGAGGCCAGAGAGACCCACGGAAGAGAGGTTCACACCCGAATGAACGGCCCGCGCCAGGAGTCCTTTAGGCGGGTCGGCTAGAAGCGCCTCGGCCGCGACGTGAGCAGGCGGAAGAAAGCGCCAATTTTGCGGAAGATCCCGGTCGATCGACTCCCGAGGACCGCCATCGAAAGGGCGACCGCGCGAAGAACCGGATTGTACGGGTACCACGAGAGCTCTCTCTTCTTTCGGTTCCGG
>Ga0182024_10023272_pt1 | contig 11109 bp, 9 predicted proteins | sample P32metaG_FD_120480 | JGI IMG/M metagenome (GOLD analysis project Ga0182024, IMG submission 120480) | Permafrost microbial communities from Stordalen Mire, Sweden - P3-2 metaG (Illumina Assembly) | ecosystem: Environmental > Terrestrial > Soil > Wetlands > Permafrost | place: Sweden: Stordalen... | reverse complement strand
GCGCCAAAACCGTTGTCGATATTCACAACTGTGACGTTACTGGCACAGCTGTTCAGCATGCCCAGCAGCGCAGCCAGGCCGTGGAAGCTGGCGCCGTAGCCGACGCTGGTGGGCACGGCGATCACCGGCGTTGAGACCAGGCCGCCGATGACGCTGGGCAGCGCACCCTCCATGCCTGCGCAAACGATGACCACGCGCGCCTCCGTCAGGCGCTCCCGGTTCTGCATCAGCCGGTGAATGCCGGCGACACCGACGTCATGAAGCGCATCCACTTCGTTCCCCATTACCTCCGCCGTAATCTGCGCTTCTTCCGCCACCGGCAGGTCGCTGGTGCCGGCGCACACTACTGCGATTTTTCCTTTGCCTCGCGCGGAGCGGTCCCGCCAGAATCGAACTGCGCCGGAGGCGGGAAAATACTCTAAATTCTCCTTATGTTCGCTCTGCAAACGGGCTGCGGCCTGTTCGTCCGCTCGGGTGACCAGAACATTTTGAGAAGTGGCGAGCAGCGTTTTGACGATCGCCGATATCTGGTCCGGCGTTTTTCCCTTGCCGAAGACCACCTCCGGCATGCCGTGGCGCAAAGCGCGATGGTGATCCACCTTGGCGAATCCCAAATCCTCGTAGGGCAGGTGGCGGAGCCGCTCCAAAGCCGCATCGATATCCACTGCCCCCGCGCGCACCTGCTCGAGCAGCGTGCGCAGATGATCCTGGTCCATAAACTTCTAGTGTAGTGGGTAGAGCAAGCGGCCTATTTTTGGGTGGGCGCAAGCAGGCGTCCGGAGGTGGTCACAAACTCCAGGAACTTTTTGGATTCCTTCGCAATAGGTCTCTTCTCGATCAAGCTTTTCGCGAACGCGGCGAACATCACGCCCATCTCCGTATCCGGCTCCATCCACTTGCCCGCGGTCATCGCACGGTTCACCCCGAGATAATCGTTTGGAAACGATACAACCACGGGAAGGCCGAGCAGCTCCTCGACCTGCTCTTTCGTGAAGAGAGGCTTTTTATGGCACCGGTTCAGTACCACCGAGACGCGGCTGTCCAGATCGAGGCCGCGCAGAAAATGCAGCTTCTCGCGAGCCAGATGCAGAGACGCAATCTCCGGCGTCACCACCAGCATGATGCGCTTCGATTCCTGCATCAGTTCCATCGAGTACTTTTCCAGATTGCCTGAAAGATCGAAACACAGCGCATCATAGTTGCGACGCATGAATTCGACCAGATTGCGAATCTGGGTACCTTCGATCCGCAGATTCGGGTTTACGCGGCCGGCATGAAGGACGTCGAGCTGGTCCATCGAAGTGACTAACTGGGGCCACAAATTTTCATCGACATCGAGGGAGTGTTCGACCGCATCGATCACCGAATACTCATTGCGCAGATTCAGAAGGAAGCGCACCATTCCACTGTTGAGATCGAAATCAGAGAGCAGCACGCGCGTGTTGGGGCGCCGGGCCAGAGCCGCGCTGACGTTCAGGGCCAGGGTCGAGGTGCCGACGCCGGCTTTCGACGGCAGAAAGGAGAACACCTCGGTGGTCGCTCCATGGGCGGCCGGCTTACGCTCGAGCAGCGCTTTCACATGTGCGATCGAATCGAGCAAAAGGCTCCGCTCGAAAGGGTCCACAAGAAACTCGCGTACTCCGAGGCGCATGGTCTCACGCAGAATCTTCGCGTCGCAGGTGCGATGAATCGCGATGATTTGCAGACCGTCCGTTTCCTTTTCCACGAACCCGACGATTTCCTGAGCTTTCTCGAGCGATTCGAAATCCAGAAACAATACGTCGGGCGCGTGCGCGCGCAACGACCGGACCAGGTCGATGGCCGAAGGGTAAGAATGTAGTATCCGGTTGACGCAAACTTCTCCGGTTCGCGTCGCGGCCGTTTCCAGGCGTAGCGCCAGTTCAACGTCCCGGCTGATGATAATACTTCTCAACAGAAATTCTGTCTCCTTGATAAAGCCTAGATCTCATATCGAGCACAAGCAATCGCCCGAGAGATGAAAAGTACCGGGCTTTTCGCTTAGAGCGCGTGCGCTGTTGCTTAGGACTTCTCGGGTTAATACCCTAGCACCTCGCCAAGGTACGTACTCTTTCTGTATTCTTTGTAGAATGCACCGTTTTTTCGCGCGTCTCCTGTGGGCGCTGATTGCGATTGCCGCCGCGTTTGCGATGGCTATCATAGCCCAGTCCCGGGGAGAACCGGTCAACAGCATGTGGCTGGTGATCGCCGCGGTATGTACCTACCTGGTTGGATACCGATTTTACGCGGGATTTCTGGCAGCCCGGGTGATGGCTCTGGACGACCGTCGCGCGACACCTGCCGAGCGCCTGCGCGACGGACACGATTATGAGCCTACCAACAAATGGATCGTCTTCGGCCATCATTTCGCAGCAATCGCGGGTCCCGGACCGCTGGTGGGACCGACGCTGGCCGCGCAGTTCGGCTATCTGCCGGGCGCGCTGTGGATCATTGTAGGCGCGGTCGTCGCCGGAGCCGTCCAGGATTTCGTGGTGCTGTTCTGTTCCCTGCGCCGCGACGGCAAATCGCTGGGCCAGATGGCTCGCGAAGAAATCGGAAAGACGGGAGGTTTCGCGGCGCTGATTACCGTGCTGCTGATCATGGTGATCCTGCTGGCGGTGGTGGCTCTGGTGATCGTCAACGCGCTGAAGAGCAGCCCTTGGGGAACGTTCACCATCGCCGTGACCATGCCGATCGCCGTTTTCATGGGCCTTTATCTGCGCTATTGGCGGCCCGGCAAGGTGCTGGAATGCTCCGCCGTCGGATTCGTGCTGATCGTCGCGAGCATCTTCGGCGGACAGGCGGTTTCCGAGTCGGCAACGTGGTCGCCGTGGTTCACTTTTTCCGGCATCGCGATCGCCAGCGCCTTGATCGTCTACGGATTTATGGCGAGCGCCCTGCCGGTCTGGCTGCTCCTGGCTCCTCGCGATTATTTGAGCACGTTCGTAAAATTGGGCGTGGTGCTGCTGCTCGCTCTGGGTGTGCTGCTGGTCCATCCGACGCTGCAATTGCCTCCGCTGACGCGATTTGTGGACGGCACCGGCCCCATCTTCGCGGGAAAAATTTTCCCCTTCTGCTTTATCACCATCGCGTGCGGAGCGATCTCCGGCTTTCACGCGCTGATCTCCTCCGGCACGACGCCTAAGCTGCTGGCCAAGGAGACGAACGCCCGCGCCGTGGGTTATGGGTCGATGCTTCTCGAAAGTTTCGTCGCGCTGATGGCTTTGATCGCGGCGGCTTCCTTGCAGCCGGGAATTTTCTTTGCGGTGAATTCTCCAGCAGGCATTGTCGGGTCGACGCCCGCGGCCGCATCGGCGATGATCACCAGTTGGGGATTTCCGGTCACCGCGCTCGATATGCAGCAACTCGCCGGCGACGTGGGCGAGAAGACTCTGTTCTATCGGACCGGAGGAGCCCCGTCGCTCGCGCTCGGCATGGCGCATATTTTCGCGTTCGTGGGAGGAAGCCGCAGACTGCTGGCGTTCTGGTATCACTTCGCGATCATGTTTGAGGCGCTGTTTATCCTGACGGTGCTCGACGCAGGCACGCGCGTCGGGCGATTCATGCTGCAGGATCTGCTCAACATGAAAAAGACCAGCTCGAAGCCCGGCATGCTGGTAACCAGCGCCATAGTAGTCGCGTCGTGGGGATATTTTCTGTTCCAGGGCGTGCGCGATCCGCTGGGAGGCATCAACTCGCTGTGGCCTCTGTTCGGCATCGCGAACCAGTTGCTCGCGACCATCGCTTTATGCGTCGCCACCACCATCCTGATTAAAATGCACGGCGCAAAATACATCTGGGTAACGCTGATGCCTTTGTCCTGGCTGGTGGTGGTCACGTTCACGGCGGGATGGCAGAAAATCTTTTCTCCACTCCCCGACCTGGGATTTTTGGCGCAAGCCGACAAGCTGGCCGCCGGCGCGCACACCGCGGCGACGGCGACGCTTATTTTTAATGCTCGCCTGGATGCGGCGGTATGCGGCGTATTTCTCGTTCTGGTGACGGTGATTCTGATCGACTCAATCCGCGTGTGGACCGGCATTCTGAGCGGCACCAGGGATGCCCGGCTGACGGAGACACCGTTCATCGCATCGGAGCTGGCATGAGGCGTTTTTTCGAAATCCTACGCGGCATTCTGGATGAGTTGTCGGACCAGAACGCCTACCGCCGTCATTTGATCGCGCATGGGGCGACCCATTCGGCGGAGGAGTGGCGGAAATTTTCAGATGAGCGGTATCAGGCGAAATCGACGCGTGCGCGGTGTTGTTGAACGTGGGATGGAAAGATCCCCAGGCTTACGCCAGGGGTTATAGCCCCGTCCGTGAGGACGGGAATTGTGCGATACGCTCTGCACGCGCTTCTGATGGTTTAGAATGCCGGAATCATACTGACGGGCAATTAAACCTACGCCACCGCCACCATCACCAACCGGGTCTCCGACATCACCGGCTTACGATCGAGCGATGCGTCCAAATAAGCCTGCGCAAAGTGTTCATGCATCCCGGAGCACGCCGGGTCCGTGTGGATCTGAACAAACATCTGTCCGATCATCTTCCCTCGAAGTCCCTTGCACAATTTCGCCAGGTTGCGCGCTGTGCCCTCCGTACACGTTTTACAGTCGAGTCCTACGTCGTCGCAGAGTCGGGGGTAGGTGTTCATCGCTTGAGTAGTATGCTTTAAAGCAGTCAGCGTACCAAGGGTTTTGAGGTGGGTTTCAGTAAACTCCTTTGCGGGTATCAGACTACCCGCATCCAACCGTGCGCTACATTGGGCAAATGTCCCATGTGTTCGCCTGGATCGCTCAATACGGTTATGGAGCGATTTTCCTGCTGCTGATGCTCGGCGTGGTTGGCTTGCCGGTGCCCGATGAAACGCTGCTGGTCTATTGCGGCTACTTGATTTCAAAGGGCGTGCTGCACCCGGCGGGTGCATTCTGCGCGGCGCTGGCGGGGAGCTGGTGCGGCATCAGCCTCAGCTACACCATCGGGCGCACGGCGGGGATCGGCGTGGTGCACAAGTTCGGGAAATATCTTCACATCACTGAGGCGCGTCTGGACAAAGTGCACGTCTGGTTCGACCGGGTGGGGCATTGGGCGCTGCCCATCGGCTATTACATCGCCGGCGTTCGCCATTTCACCGCCATCGTCGCCGGAACATCGAAGCTCAAATTCACGCACTTCATGGCGTTTGCCTGGACCGGAGGATTGCTCTGGGTCTCGACCTTCCTGACGCTCGGCTATTTCCTGGGTGAAAACTGGGAGCGTGTCGCCGAGACCATCCATCACGATCTGCTGTACATCTCCATCGCGGTGGTGATCGCCGCGGGAGGGTATTGGGTGTTTCGAAAAAGGAGTCAGGAGTCAGGAGCCAGGAGTCAGAATAAGCGCTGAGGCTCTGCTCCGTTATTCTGACTTCTGACTCCTGACTTCTGACTCCTTCTTCACGTCCAGGCTTCTCCACAGATACCAGCACGCCACCGAGCTGTACGGGCGCCAAGGCGCTGCGATCTTTTCCATCTCGGCCGGCTTCGGCAGATCTTCCAGGCCGTAGGCTTTTTTCATTGCCATGCGGATACCGAAGTCGCCGGTGGGCAGAATATCGTGCCGCCGGAGCGCGAACATCAGGAACATGTGGACGGTCCAGACGCCGACGCCTTTCACTCGGGTCAGGTGCTCCACCACGGCGTTGTCTTCGAGTGCGGCGCACTGCTCGAAATTCACCTCGCCATCGCGCGTCATGCGCGCCAGTTCGCGAATATACTTCATTTTCTGTCCGGAAAGACCGAGCGAGCGCATCCGCGCCGGACGCAGGCGCAGAATGGACTCGGGCGTCAGCGGGTCGGCCTTCGCCGCCGCTTTCAGTCGTCCAAATATTGTACCGGCGGCGTTTCCGTTCAATTGCTGGTACACGATGGAGCGGACCAGGGTTTCAAAACCCGGCTCCCGGTATTGAATTTTATAAGCTCCTGCGCGCTCGATAATCGCGGCCAGAATGGTATCGGACTTTTTGAGGTGGGTCAGCGCTTTTTTCATGGGAACACGTTTTATGCCGCGTGCATCTACTATTGTAATTATGAAGGTGATGCTCCCTCTTCTCGTATTGTCTCTTGGCCTGTCCGCGCAGGATCCGGTGATCAAGGTTGATGTCGATCTTGTCAACGTGCTTTGCTCGGTGCGCAACAAGAATAACGGCATTGTCGGGAATCTCGAGAAGAGCGACTTTAAGCTTTTCGAGGACGGCAAGGAGATGGAGATTAAGTATTTCACCCGCGAGACGGATCTGCCGCTGACCATCGGCATGCTGGTGGACACCAGCAAGAGCCAGGAGAACCTGATTGAGCCGGAAAGCCGCGCGGCCTACGAATTTTTTAAGGTCGTGCTGCGCAAGAAGGACATGGCGTTCCTGATGCAGTTCGGCGCCGAGGCGGAATTGTTGCAGGATGACACGAACTCGGCAAAGATGCTGCAGGACGGGCTGCGCCAATTGCGGCTCAGCGTGCCGCTCGGCGGTCTGCATCCCGGTCCGGTCCCTACGCAACAGAACATGGCGGGAACGATCCTGTTCGACGCCGTGTACCTGGCGGCGAACGATAAACTGAAGGGCGAAGTAGGGCGCAAGGTGATCGTGGTGATCACCGACGGCGACGATACCGGCAGTAAGACTCCGCGAGACAGGGCGACGGAGGCGGCGCAAAAGGCCGATACCATCATCTATTTCATCGATTACGAAGACCCCCGCTATCACGGAGGCGGATTCGGTAGGATCACTTTCGGAGGCAACGGGGACGCGGATATGCACAAGATGTCCAACGAGACGGGCGGGCGCGTGTTCAAGGTCGATCGCAAAAACAGTCTGGACGACATTTTCAAAGATCTGCAGGACGAGATGCGGTCCCAATACTCGATCGGCTACACCTCGCCTCATCCGCAGAAAGACGGAAGCTATCACAAGATTGAGATCCGCACGTCGAACAAAGATTACAAGGTGCAGGCGCGCAAGGGATATTATGCGATGGCGCAGGATCAGTAGCCAGTAGCCAGTAGCCAGTGAAGAATACTGGCTACTTCTTTTAAATTACATCCGCGAAACTGCGGCGCAGTTTGTGAAAAAATGCGTGGCCCAGGAGCGCCAGGGCCAGCGCCGCGATCCATAATCCGATAAGGGGAGCCAGATCCGGCGCGCGCTGGTCGAGAAAGACCGTTCGATATCCGTGCACCAGCACGAAAATCGGATTGAACGATTGAATCGTTCGCATGGTTCCCTGCAATTGCGATTCGGGGTAGCAGATCGGCGTCAGAAAAAACCACGCGGTCAGGACGAAGCCGAGAATCTGCCCTAAATCGCGCAAAAACACACCCAGCGCGGCCAAGAACCAACAAAGCCCCACCGTAAATAGAAGCTGCGGGACGATCAGCGCCGGCAGCCACAGCACAGACCAGGGGATGGTATGACGCGCATAGAGCAGTCCCACGGTAAAGATCACCAGGCCGATGGCTTCGGTTACAGCTCCCGAAATAACTAGGTTCACGGGCAGCGTTTCGAGCGGGAAGACCAGCTTCTTGACGAAGCTTCGATACTCCAGCATGATGCCCGGCGAGCGTCCTACCGCTTCCGAAAATGCAAGCCAGGGCAGGATGCCGGCGAGAAAATAGAGGACATAACTGCCGCCCTCGAACTTGGTTTTCAGCACTCGCCCAAATACAAAATAGTAGGTCGTCATCAACAGCAGGGGGTTGAGGATGGTCCACAGCGATCCGCCGAAACTGCTGCGGTAGCGCGCGAGAATGTCGCGGCGCACCATGGACGTCATCAGCTTGTGGTTGCGAATCAGGCTGCGGACCGGATACTGAAACGCTTTGGGAACCGCGCGAAAAAAGCGCTGACGGCGCAGCGCGGCGGCCGAGGTCTCCTTGGCCGCCTGCGCGATCAGGCGGCCGTCGGTCACTTGGGCGTCAATGAACGTGAAGCGCCCGCGCTGATTCAATGGAGCGACCTGCACGCGATAGAGGCCATCGCCGTCCGGCAGCGTAACGCGCACATCGGGATCCGCCGATTCGCCTTCACTGAGCAGCATTTCGGTGTGGGGATCGATCACCTGCCACACGCGAGCGGCGCGGTCTGCGAAATGTACGTCAATGGAGTTCGCCATTTTAAAGAGCCTGCTGAAAGGCAGCGGCTTCTACGTGTATAACCATGAAGGATAGCGCTCGCGCACCGGCCCGGTTTTGCGGCCGACCACGTAAATTCCATCGCCGCGATTTTCTTTCGAAAGGATATAGCGGTCGAGCAGGTGGTCGACCCACGCGAGCTCCGGTTTAGGCTCGTCGCGGAACGGGCCGGTTTCGAGCAGCGTCACCTCGAAGCCCGAATTTTCAAGCAGCTGGCGTATTTCAGAGGTCGTATATTCACGATGATGGCGGGCGTCTGTTTCGCCGTCCTTGGGGCGCAGATAGGTGCTGAATAACTGCGGATGAAATCCTTGCAGCACGGCGGCAATCGACCGGGCGGACGCGATATTCGGCGTGGTGAGGACCAGATAGCCGCCCGGTTTCAGTACGCGATGGATCTCGGCCATCATATGCATCGGGTCGTTCGGCAAATGCTCCAGCAACTCGCAGCATAAAACGGTCTTAAAACGATCGTTGCCATATGGAAACGGATCTGATTCAGCATTAAAAAAATCGATTTCGCAGGTGAATGTTTCGCCCGTTTCGGACGTTACCGTGCGGTGCTTGGTTTCGCCGGAGGGTCCGTAGTAACAGCCGCGCACTTCGCCATAGCCGAGCTTGGAGTGAAGCGCCGGTGTAATTTGCAGATAGGCGCCCATCTCCAGCACGCGATCCGACTCGGTTCCGGGAGGAGTAATGGCTAGAGTTCTTTCCAGGCGCGTCTGATGGATGTGAATGTACTGATGCGCTCCGTTTTCAGAAGGTGTCCACTCGGCAATGTATTCGATGGGAACGGCGACGGAGGCGGGCGCGGGCTCCTCGCGTTTTTCTTCCGGCCATTGCTTTCCTTCGAGAAAACAGGCGTAGCGCTGGGCGACTATATCCCAATTGCACTCGCGCTCCACCCATCGGCGGGCCCGCGCGCCGAGAGCTTGCGCGATCTCCGGGCGCGAAACGAGAAGATTCATGTACTCGAACAGATGATCTTCTTCGCCGGCTCCCACCGGAGCTTTGAGACAGATTTCGTCGGGGTACTCGCGGAACGATCCGACGTCGGAAACGACGACGGCTTTGCCCATGCCTAGGGATCGCAGCAAAGTGCCGCTCGATTCTCCGACTGTGGGATAGCGCAGATTGAGAATGATGTCGCAGGCGCCCAGATAGCCGTTAAAATCCTCGATCGGCGTGAACCCGATGTGGCGCACGTGCGCCGAAAGATTCATCGTCGAGATCATGGACTCGAGCGGAAATTCCGGGTGCGCCTCGCCAACCAGAATCATGCGCGCATCGGGCGCGACGCGGATGAGCCGCGAAAAAGCGCGCAGCGATTCGGCGATACGCTTATAAGGCTTCAAGAAGCCGAAGATGCCGACGAGAGGCGTCCGCTCATCCAAGCCGAGCCTGGCGCGGTACGTCATGCGCTCCGCGTCGACGATCCAGGCTCCGTGGGGAATTTTGGCGACCGGCCCCGCATAGCCGAGTGCGCGCAGTTCCTTTTCGACCGCAGCGCTGTGAACGATCACGCCGCGCGCGCGATCGAGCACCGGTTTCAGCATCGGAATATCGTAATCCGGGCCGCGCTCCAGGGTACGCACATAACGGTCGGCGTACTCCCTGGCCTCCGCGCCGCCGTTGATTCCGACTTCACGAACATAGCCGTCCCAATCGCCGCGGCGAATAGTAAGATCCGCGATCAGGTGGTGCAGATTCGCTTCGTGAAGAACGATAACGCCCGGATGCTTGATCGCCATTTCATACACAAATGAGTGATGCGGATTGTTGCCGAGCTGGTAGACAATGGCGTCGAAGCGGGAAGGGTCGAACGCGGCCGGGCAGGAGGCGAACGCCTCCACTTCGGCGAAGGGCTGGAGATGGTCGAGCAGCGCCGCGGAATAGTCGGCGATACCGCTTTTTGCGGGCGGCAGAGGCGAGAAAAACGCGATTTTCATTTAAGGTCGCGGCCGCTAATGGATCAATTCTACCGTGAAGGACCCCAGCGACAGTGGAATTCGGGCCAGCAAAGGAGTCCGGGCGGCATCGCGCGCAAAAAATATCTCGACGGTCACATCCGTGGTGGGACCTTTAATGGTTGCGAGAATGCGATCGGCGTCGGCCGTCTGGTCTCCATACTTGATCTTTTGCGCGCCGGTATATTCGATGCGGACGTTATAGAGGGAACCGAAATCGACCGGTTGCTGCGGAGCCAGCCTGCCTTGCGCGAGTTCGTTGCGCGCGAATTGCATGAAGGTCAGCGCATCCCTGGCGCAGCTGGAAACGGAGAGATCCGTCTTACCGCCTCCGTTCTGAGTCTGGCGCGTCGCGGTGTGATTCTGCTGATCGAAGGTGATTTTTTCGTCGGCTTTCTTGGCGCCGTGAGTAAAGGATTTATCCAGCTCCAGGGAGCACAGGTCGAGCGTGGCCCCGGAGCGATAGTCGTCGCGCAGGGCGAACCCGGGGATGCTCGCGTCCATGGTCACTTCGAAATCCCAACCCTCCTTGCCTTTATCGGAGCGCAGAGTAGCTTCGCCGAGACTGAGGCCGCTGGCCCAGTTGATGGAATATCGCAATGACTCGGCGGAGATAGGAAGAATGCAGAGGAGAAATAAGAAGTACATCATGATGAAGACGCGCGAACTTTCATCTCAGGTACGGCTCCAGGCCTCACCCCAGCTACATCATAATAGACGTCGAGCGTCCGCTGCGCGGCACGTTCCCAGGTGAATGACGCGGCGCGATGCAAGCCCAGCCGCTCCAGGCGCACACGCATCTCATCGTCCAGAAGAACGTCGGCGATGGCCCGAGCCATTTCCGGGACGGAGTAAGGATCGAAGAGAATGCCCGCGGCATTGGCGACTTCGGGCATCGCCGTGGCGCTCGAACAGGCCACCGCGCGGCTGCAGGCCATCGCTTCCAGGATGGGCAG
>Ga0182024_10023271_pt1 | contig 11109 bp, 9 predicted proteins | sample P32metaG_FD_120480 | JGI IMG/M metagenome (GOLD analysis project Ga0182024, IMG submission 120480) | Permafrost microbial communities from Stordalen Mire, Sweden - P3-2 metaG (Illumina Assembly) | ecosystem: Environmental > Terrestrial > Soil > Wetlands > Permafrost | place: Sweden: Stordalen... | reverse complement strand
CGCCCGCGACGAATCCTGACGCGCAGCCGTGAACCTAACTTGACTGCAATTCCGAGGACTCCTTATAGTCTAGTTTCGGAGTCCGGCGAAGCTGCGGCGATCGCAGAAAACCCCGTTCAGACAATGGATTTGGCGCTGGTTTAGAGATGCAGAGAAGCGAACAAATGACCTTCTGGGAGAAGATCTATATCCCTGAAATCCTCAGAGGTCTGGCTATCACCAACTATCATTTCGCGCGCAACTTCATGCTGCACACCGCGCACCTGTTCGGGATGAAGAAGGGCGTAAACGCGACTTCGACGACGCAATATCCCGAGGAGCGAAAGCACTACCCCGACAATTTTCGCGGCAGCCATCGGCTGACGCTGCGGGAAGATTCTTCCGTGCGATGCACCGCGTGTTTCCTGTGCGCGACGGCGTGTCCCGCGCAGTGCATATATATTGAAGCGGGCGAGTCGCCCGATCCGCACGTCGAGAAATTCCCGGTGCGCTACGAGATCGACACTTTGCGATGCATCTACTGCGGGCTGTGCGTCGAGGCGTGCCCGTGCGACGCGATCCGGATGGACACCTACGTTCATCCGCGCATCTGGGGTTTCGATCGCAAGGATTTCGTCGAGCAGAAGGAACTGTTGATGCATCGCTCGCGCGTGCTGGCCGAGAAGGGCCGCGATGGCAACATGAACGAGATGGTCGAGTGGTACCGCGAGCAGGACGCGGCGGTTTACGATCCGCAGCGGCCGGAGATGAAGACCTACACCAACCGCGAAGCGCCCAAGCATTACGCGGAGGCGCCAGACCATATCGACGACCTCACTGCCATAGATCGGCATCCTGTCCGCAGCGGCAAGTAGCCAGATGACGCGAGTGACTATTGGCCTGACGTTGGCGGGCCTGATCGTTTTGTTCATCGCCTACGCGAAAGGCGTCGGCGTGATTCACGGCGGCGACGTGCTCGGCCACATGTACTGGGCGACGGCGGCGCTAACGCTCGTGGCGCTCGCGAACTTTATCGCGGTGGCGCACCTGGCGCGCGCGGAGCGGATGATCCAGCAACTGCGTGCGCTGTGCGAGAAGAACGGCATCGAGTACGGTGACGATTGAGCTATACTTAAAGATCCAAGGCCAAGCGTCGAGCAAGGCCGCGGAGGTGAACGCGATGACCCAGATTGAAGCCGCCCGCAAAAATATTATCACCCGGCAAATGACTGAAGTCGCCGAGGATGAGGGTTTCTCGCCGGAAGAAATCCGGGCGCTGGTTGCGACCGGCGAGGTCGTGATCCCGCACAACATCCATCACGATTTCAGAGCGATCGGAATCGGCAAAGGCCTGCGCACCAAGGTCAACGCCAACATCGGCGCGTCGAACTTCCATCAGCTCATCGAAGAGGAAGTCGAGAAACTTTACACCGCGGTCCGCTACGGCGCCGACTCGGTGATGGACCTTTCGACCGGCACCGACCTCGACAAAATCCGCGCGGAGATTCTGTCGCGATGCCCGGTGATCCTCGGCACGGTGCCGATTTATCAGCTCGGCTCCGAGCGCTCGATCATGGAGATGGAGGCCGAGTACTTTCTCGACGTTATCGAGCGGCAGGCGCGCCAGGGCGTCGACTATATGACTCTCCATTGCGGCGTCACGCGCGAGAGCGTGAAGCGGCTGCGCGGGCATCAGCGAATTGAGGGCATCGTGTCGCGCGGCGGTGCAATGCTGGCATCGTGGATCGAGCGGACCGGCAACGAGAATCCGCTCTACGAGCATTTCGACGAAGTCTGCGCCGTCCTGCGCGAGCATGACGTGACTATTTCGATCGGCGACGGCTTGCGGCCGGGCGCCACTGGCGACGCTACAGATCGCGGGCAAATCGGCGAGCTGCTGCTGATGGGTGAATTGACCGATCGCGCGCGCGCGATGGGTGTGCAGGTGATGATCGAAGGTCCCGGTCATGTGCCGCTCGATCAAATCGAGGCCAACGTGAAGCTCGAGAAGCGCATCTGCGGAGGCGCACCATTTTACGTGCTCGGACCGCTGACCTGCGACGTCGCGCCGGGCTACGATCACATCACCGGTGCGATTGGCGGAGCGATCGCGTCGGCGGCGGGCACCGATTTTCTGTGCTACGTGACGCCAGCCGAGCACTTGCGCCTGCCCGATATCGACGACGTGCGCGAGGGAGTCATCGCGACGCGAATCGCCGCTCACTCGGGCGACCTGGTCAAAGGAGTGCGCGCGGCGAAAGTCTGGAACGATCAGATGTCGCGATACCGCAAGGCGCTCAACTGGGAAGGCATGTACGCGATGGCGATGGACCCCGACAAGGCGCGCCGTTACAAGGAAGAAAGCGAGGCGGCGGGTTCCAACGTCTGCACGATGTGCGGGTCGCTGTGCTCGATCAACATCGACAACGCGGCGATCAAGTTCACCAAGCGGCGATCGATTGCCGAGGCTGAAGCGCATGCCGCCGGCTGACGCCAATATTCCCGATCTTTCGTTGGCGCTCGAGCTCGCGATCCCGGACGCTCGCGGCGAGCTGCGTCGGCTCAAGGATTTTCGCGGCCATAACGTCGTCGTTTATTTCTACCCGAAGGACGACACGCCCGGCTGCACCGTCGAGGGCAAGGAATTTCGCGACAGTTACGATCAATTCATGGCGCTCGATTGCGTGATCGTCGGCGTGAGCACGGATTCCTCCGAGCGACATCGCGCGTTCGCCGAAAAGCACGCGCTGCCGTTCATCCTGCTGGCGGACGAAGACGGAAAACTCGCTCAGGCATTCGGCGTGCTGAACGGCAAGTATGCGGCGCGCTCGACCTTCGTTCTGGATACCGATCTTCGCGTGCGGCGCGCCTTTCATGAAGTGACGCCGCGCGGACATGCCGCGCAAGTGCTCAATTTCATCCGCACGCTGGTCGAATCGCATCGCATGATTGGCGGATAGCGAACCGTCCCGCCGCGTGCGTGACTCGCGCGCGTGATTATAGTTGTATATTGAAACTGAATCCGCCGACGGATCGAACGGATAGATTTATGGCGAAAACGTCTAAGAATATTCTCGACGAAGCACGCTCGACGATTAAGCAGATCGGTATCGACGAGGCGCGCGCGATGATCGACAAGCCCGGCACCGTGCTGGTCGATGTGCGTGAAAGCGACGAGTGGCGGCAGGGGCATATTCCGCAGGCGGTCGCGATTCCGCGCGGATTTTTGGAACTCCGAATCGAGGAGAAAGTTCCCGACCACAAAACGCCGGTGATTCTGCAGTGCGCGTCGGGCACGCGCTCGCTGCTGGCGGCGCGATCGCTGCGCGAGCTCGGTTACGAAAACGTGTACAACATGACGGGAGGCTTCAGCGCGTGGAAGGATCGCGGCCTGCCGTGGATTGCGGATCGCGCGTTCACGGCCGACGAGCTGACGCGCTACTCGCGCCATTTCGTAATCCCCGAGGTCGGTGAGAAGGGACAGGCGAAACTGCTCGACGCCAAGGTGCTTTTACTCGGCACGGGCGCGCTCGGCTCGCCGTCTGCTCTGTACCTGGCGGCGGCGGGAGTCGGCACGATTGGGCTGGTGGATTTCGACGTGGTCGATATGTCGAATCTGCAGCGGCAGATCATCCACACCACCGATCGCGTCGGGATGCCGAAGACCGAATCGGCGCAAAAGGCAATCAATGCGCTGAATCCTGGCGTCAAGGTGATTCGTCACGACGTGCGGCTCACCTCCGAGAACGCGATGGACATCGTCAAGGATTACGACGTCGTCGTGAACTGCGGCGATAATTTCCCGACTCGATATCTTATCAACGACGCGTGCGTGTTCTCGAAGAAACCGCTGGTTGACGGCGCGATATACCGCTTCGAAGGCAACACGACGGTTTTCTACCCAGCCAAGGGCGGCCCATGCTACCGATGCCTGTATCCCGAGCCGGCGCCGCCGGACATGGCGCCGTCGTGCGCGGAAGCGGGAGTGCTCGGCGCGATTCCCGGATTGATCGGATCGATCGAAGCGCTCGAAGCGATCAAGTTGATCATTGGCGCCGGGTCGCCGCTTATCGGCAAGATGGTTTACTTCGACACGCTGTCCGACAAGGACTTCGTGCGCATCCTGAAGATCCGCAAAGATCCCAAGTGCCCGGTCTGCAGCGAGCATCCGACGCAAACGACGCTGATCGATTACGAAGCGTTCTGCGGTTTTGGCGCGCCTGCAAACGGAACCGCGCATTCGGAACAACCGGCGCACACCAGCGCGGCGGCGTCGGCGCGGTAACACTGCGCGCAGGTCACAGAAGTCGAAAATCTGGTTTGATTGCGGCGGGCGCTCATTGGCGAGGTCCCGCCGCCTTTTTTTAGCTGGCATCTCATCACCGAGGCGAATTAGATGGCGCTGGGACCGTTTTACGTTGCGGACAAACTGAAAGGTGGCGACGGGATGAGAGGAATCGCGCTGTTGATGCGCCACGGCGAGACCGCGTGGAACCGTGAGGGCCGCGTGATGGGCCGCAACCCAATCGAACTCGATGAGGACGGACGCGCGCAGGTGGCAGCGTCGATTCCCTTCGCTCGACTGATCAAGCCCGAGTTGATCGTCACGAGTCCGCTGGCGCGTGCGCGGCAGTCGGCGCAGATAATCGCGGCCGGCGTCGGCGGCGTCCCGGTTGCCGAGGATCCGCAACTCTCGGAAGTTCAATACGGGCGCTGGGAAGGGATGGTATACGACGATTTGATCGAGGATGCCGAGTACTTGAACTATCGCGATCATCCGCTGGACGCGCCGACGCCCGGCGGCGAGACGATCGCGCAAGTGCAATCGCGCGGGGTCGAGGCGGTGCGGCGCGCGATCGGCGAGAACGGCGGCCGGCGCATCCTGTTCGTCTCGCACGGCGATATCATCCGCACGGTTTTGTGCCATTTCATGCGGCTCGAACTCGCGCACTTTCGGCGAATCCGCGTAGACAACGCCGCCTTCTCCGGTTTCCAGCTAGTCGGCGATTTCGCTGAAATGAAATTCTTGAACCTGTTGCCTGATCCGGATCGCGCGTTCGTCGCGCCATTTATAACGAAAAAGCGCGCGTCGCCCTGAAGCGGCGACCCGGAATAAACAGGAGCCCACCGTATGTGGATCGTCCAACTCGCGCTCCGTCGTCCCGTCACCGTCGCCGTGATGGCGGCGCTGATGCTCCTGCTCGGAATCGTTTCGCTGTCGTCGATGAACTTCGACATCTTTCCCGCCATCGACATCCCGGTTGTCGACCTGGTGTGGAACTACCCGGGCCTGTCGGCGCAGGAGATGGAACAACGGGTCGTAAATATCAGCGAGCGCTCCGCGTCGACGACCGTCAACGGCGTCGATCACATCGAATCGATTTCGCTCAACGGCATCGGGCTGCTGAAGTTTTACTTTCAGCACGGCGCGGACACAGGACTGGCTATTTCGCAATTGGTCTCGGTTTCGGAGGCGATCAAGAACATTTTGCCGCCCGGGATCAATCCACCGAGTGTAATTGACTATAACGCGACCGAGGTTCCGATTAGCTACTTGCTATTGTCGAGTGAGACTTTGCCGCAGAGCAAAGTATACGACTTCGGCTACAACTTCGCGCGAATATTCCTGTTCACTATTCCCGGACTGTCGACGCCCGCCCCGTTTGGCGGCGCGTCGCGGCAGGTGATGGTGAATATCGATCCGTCCCTGATGTACGCGCGCGGCGTTTCACCTTCGGACGTCGTCAATGCCCTGCAGAATCAGAATGTGATCATTCCCGGCGGTACCGCGAAAATCGGCAACACCGAATACGATGTTGTGATCAACGGCAGTCCGCAACACTCCGCGGAGCTGAATCGCCTGCCGATCAAGTACCAGGGCACTTCTCCGGTTTACATGGACGACGTGGCGAAGGTGAGCGACAGCGCCGCGGTGCAGACCGACCTCGTGCGCGTCAACGGACAGCTCGCGACCTACATGCTCATACTGAAGCATCCATCGGCCTCGACGCTGACGGTGGTCGATGCCGTCAAAGGGGTGCTGCCGAAGATGCTCGCGATCGCGCCCAAGGGACTGAAGGCGACGCTGGCATTCGACCAGTCGATCTTCGTGCGCGAGTCGCTGTTCGACGTAGTGCAGGAAGGCGTGATTGCCGCGTCATTGGTCGGGCTGATGGTGCTGCTGTTCCTCGGCTCGCTCAGGAGCACGTTGATCGTCGTCACGTCGATACCGCTGGCGATTCTGACCTCGATAGTCGGGCTCAAACTGTCGGGCCAGACCATCAACATCATGACGCTTGGCGGACTCGCGCTTGCGGTCGGCATGCTGGTCGATGACGCGACGGTGGAGGTCGAGAATATCCATCGCAACCACGCGATGGGCAAGCAGCTGGGCGTCGCGATCCTAGACGGCGCGCGACAGATTGCAGTGCCGGCGTTCGTCGGCACGCTGGCGATTTGCATCGTGTTCTCACCGGTCATCGCACTGACGGGAGTCGCCAAATACCTGTTCCTGCCGCTGGCGCTCGCGGTCGTATATGCGATGCTGACCTCGTACCTCCTGTCGCGCACGCTGGTGCCGAGCATGGCGATTCACCTGCTCGCGGCGGAACCCGAGGGCCACAAATCCGGCGGATGGCTGGGGAAAATAACCGACGGCTTCGAGCGATGGTTCGACCAGCAGCGCACCCGATACGAAGGACTGCTGAGCCGCGTGATGGCGCATCGCGGACTCGTACTCGTATCGATCGGCGTCATGGTGCTCGCTTCGATGCTGCTGGTGAACGTGTCGGGCGAAGACTTTTTCCCGAACGTCGACACCGGCATGATTCGATTGCACGTCCGCGTACCGGTCGGCACGCGGCTCGAGGAAAGCTCGCGCATCCTTGACGGCGTCGAGCGCACGATTCGCGGATTGATTCCGGCCGACGAGTTCGAGTTGATGACCGATCACATCGGGCTGCCGGTTTACTGGGCGTTGTTGTTCTACCAGACCGACAGCCTGGGTCCGCAGGATGCCGACCTGCAGATCCAGCTCAAGAAGAAACATCACCCGACCGAGGGATACATCAAGCAGATTCGCTCCGCGGTACATAGTCAGTTTCCGGGAGTGACTATTTACCCGCAGGCGGCAGATATAATCAGTCAAGTACTCAGTTTCGGTTTGTCCGCGCCAATCGACGTGCAGATCGTTGGACGCGACCTGAATTCCGATTTTGGCATCGCTGAAAAACTCAAGGCTGAGATTGAAACCATTCCAGGCGCGGCCGACGTGCGAATTCCGCAGGTCCTCGACTACCCTACGCTGAGCGTAAAGGTCGATCGCGACAAGGCGCTGCAGCTCGGGATCACGGAAAGAGATGTCACCACCAGCATGCTCACTTCGCTCAGCTCGAGCCTGATTTTTTCGCCCAGTCAGTGGCTCGATTACAACAACGGCGTTAGTTACAGCGTTGCCGTGCAGACGCCGCAGCACATTGAAAACTCGATACAGGCTATCGGGCGCACGCCGTTGACGGCCTCGCAGCTCGACGGCGCCCAGACACCGCCGCAGTTCCTGAATAACGTCTCGTCGATGAACCACGAGGTGCAGGCGCAGGGCATCAACCATTACACGGTGCAGCGCGTGGTGGACGTGGATTGCGGAGTCGAGGGCGCGGACCTTGGCAGCGTTACTTCCGCGGTGCAGAAGAAGATCAACGCACTCACAAATCTCCCGCCCGGCACTTCGATCAAAATCCAGGGCGAGAGCAATGCGATGCAGCAGTCGTTCTCCAGCATGGGCAGCGGCCTGATTCTCGCGATCATCCTGGTGTACCTGCTGATGGCGACCAATTTTCAGTCGTGGATCGATCCAATGATCATCATGATGGCGGTGCCGGGGGCGCTCGCGGGCGTGCTCTGGATGCTCGTGATCACGCGGACGACGCTGAACGTGGAATCGATGATGGGTGCGATCATGGCAGTGGGCGTCGGCGTCGCCAATGGCAACCTGCTGATCACGTTCGCCAACGATCTTCGCGAGCAGGGTCACGACCCGATTTCGGCGGCGATCCAGGCGGGCGTCACGCGCCTGCGCCCGGTCATCATGACGGCGCTCGCGATGATCCTCGGCATGTTGCCGATGTCGCTGGCTCTGGGAGCGGGTGGCGAGCAGAATGCACCGCTGGGCCGCGCGGTTATCGGCGGACTTCTCGCGGCGACTGTGATGACCCTGCTGGTGGTACCGGCGGTCTATTCGCTGTTCACCGGCAAGCGAATCGGAAAGCGCGAACGCGACGCCGAGATAGCCGAGCTCGTCGAGCAATCGGAGAAGGATTGAAGTATGGCGGATGAGAATCCGAAATCGGTTGCGATCAAATCGGGACCGCTGTTCATTGCGGGCTGGATTGTCGCGGTCGTCGTCGTGCTGATCGCGCTGGGCGGCCTGGTTCTCGCGCGCGACATCTGGATTAGCCATCAGACGAGCGCGCTCGAACAGCAGGAACAGCAGGGGCCGATCGTCATCGTGGTGCCGCTCGCGCATTCCGATAAGAAGCGGACGCTGTCGCTGCCGGGTGAGGTTCACGGATATTTCGAGAGCCCCATCTACGCGAAGATTGCCGGCTATGTGAAGACGATGCTGGTGGACAAGGGCGCGCTGGTGAAGAAGGGGCAACTGCTTGCGGTGCTCGAATCGCCCGAACTGGACCATCAGGTGATCGACGCCAAGGCGACTTACGAGATCAACGCGATCACCGATCGCCGCAACCAGGATCTCGTTCGCAACCAGGTGGTCCCGCAGCAGACTGCTGATGAAACGCACGCCGCTATGCTGGAGGCGCGCGCATCGTGGATGTCGCTGCGGTCGCAACAGGCATACGAGCGCATCGTGTCGCCGTACGACGGTGTGGTCACGGAACGCAACGTCGATCCCGGCGCGCTGATCGGGTTGGCGACTGCGACGGCATCCTCGACGCAGCCGATCTATTCGATGGCGACGCTCAAGCCGGTGCGCGTCTATCTGCAAATGGCGCAGGACGACGCCGCATTCATCGACGACGGCAACCCGGCGGTCGTCACGGTATCGCAGTTTCCGCGCAAGCAATTTGCGGGCAGCGTAACGCGCCATCCGAGCGCGCTGACGTCGCAGACGCGCACGATGCTGGTCGAAGTCGATCTACCGAACGACGATCAGCTGTTGCTGCCGGGAATGTATGCGCACGTGAAGATCTCGCTCACGGGAAGTTCGTCGACGCCGATGGTGCCGGACGAGGCGTTGATTTTCAACGGCGACAAAACCTTCGTCCCGATCGTCAACGCCAACCGCATTCATCTCGAGCCGGTCACGCTGGGCTTCGACGACGGGATGAGATGCCAGATTGTCGAGGGGCTGAAGGGCGATGAGATGGTGGCGCTGAACCTGGGGCAGACCGCGCGCGAGGGCGAGGTCGTGCGGCCGATGCAGCAGCCGCAGAAATAGAATCAGGGTCCGCCGGCAAGGCCAGTCGGCGGCGAGGCTGCGCCGACTTCGATTCCTTTGCGAACGCGAACGTCCGCGCCGGATTTGCCGGGAACGTCGACTTTCAAGCTGCGGTATCCGCCGGCGGTGGGATCGGGCGCGAGAAATCCAATAGTGTACTGCTCGCGCAACTCGAGACTGATGTTCTCGCACGCGCGACGCAGGGACTCGCCGTCGCCGGCTTCGCGGATGATGTAAGTCTTGGCGCCGGTTTCGGTCGAGAGGGTATGCAGCGTCTCGGCGTCAACATGCTCCATGTCGTCGCCGCCGATCACGAACGGACCGATCGAGATGGAAGCTCCACCACTGCCGCCGTTCGGATCCCCGATTCCGATCGAGTACACCAGCACGCCCATCCGCCGCGCCTGCGCGACGACGTCATTGACCGTCGACGCGCTGGTGTTGTCCATTCCGTCGGTGACGACGAGCAGCGCTTTCTTGTCGTAGCGCCCGCGCTGCACCATCTGCAGCCCCTGCATGATCACGTCGAACAACGCGGTCTGCCCGTAGGCGTGCAGCAATGCGAGCCGGCGCATCACGAGATCGTGATTGGTCGTGAACGGCTGAAGCAGGAACGGGTGGCTGGAGAACGCGAACAGGAACACGTCGTCCTTGTCATTCAGATCGTGCAGGAACTCCGCGATCGCGGCGCGCGCCTGCGGAATCTTGGGCGTCATGCTGCCCGAAGTGTCGACCAGGATGCCGACCGAAACGGGAGTGTTCAGGTCCTGGCGAAAAAATTCTATCGGGCGCTGCTGCCCGTCCATATAAAGTTTGAAATCGCCCTTCTGCAGCCCCGTGACGTAGGTTCCGCTCGGCTCGGTCACTGTCACGGTGACCTGCTCGTAACCCGGCTGCTGGCGCAACTCGCGCGTCGGCAGCACCAGTTCCTGGCCGCCCTGCGGAACCTGCGGCGGGATGTTGAGGGCGTCGGCGCCCTGCTTCGCCGGCATCGACGGCAGCTCGAGCGTCGAAGTTTCCTTGCCCTGACTATGCGGAATGATGAGCGGCGGCGGATTCGCCGGCGGCGGATTCGACAACCCCTGCTGTAGCTGCTGTGCCGCGGCGGGGCGGCAGATCATGATCGCCAGCGCGATCACGGTGACGGTGATTGCGGAAATCAGGCTGCGTCGTATGCGTGGAATTGTTGGTATCATCTCAATGCGAGCGCTGAGCGAAGCGGCATATCTAATGATCCTATTTGCTCCCGCCTTGAGCAAGCCGGACAATTTTCCGGACCGCGATTCGCGATCCCTCACACTTTGGACGAATTCCCCAAAGCAAAGTTTCAGGCGCGACGCCCGGTGAGGCGCGCGAAACCTTAGCAATTGTTAATCTTCCTGAACGATCGTTCAGCGCCGCGGTCCGGTTTCTTGTCTCGCGTTCTGGTTTCGTCGTAACCTGATGGACCGCCGTGGCCCCGGACCGCCGCTTCAGACCCCGCCCGACCAAGGAGAAATGATGAAGTTCGGAATTTTCATGGCCCCCTTCCATCGCGTCGGCGAAAACCCGACGCTCTGCTTCGAGCGCGACATGCAGCTGATCGAATGGCTCGACCAACTCGGCTACGAAGAGGCGTTCATCGGCGAGCATCATTCGTCGGGATGGGAAATAATCTCGTCGCCGGAAAT
>Ga0182024_10023270_pt1 | contig 11110 bp, 9 predicted proteins | sample P32metaG_FD_120480 | JGI IMG/M metagenome (GOLD analysis project Ga0182024, IMG submission 120480) | Permafrost microbial communities from Stordalen Mire, Sweden - P3-2 metaG (Illumina Assembly) | ecosystem: Environmental > Terrestrial > Soil > Wetlands > Permafrost | place: Sweden: Stordalen... | reverse complement strand
GCTACCGCCCTGGATAAGGCGTTTGAGAATATCGATTGCATGAGTGCGATCCTTCGCTGCCAGGCAAAGAATCGCTTTTATGAATCAACTCAACGCCTTATCCAACCGCGTCGAGTACTATCGCGTTGATCATATTAGACGAGCTACGGTTCCATTATACTTGCCTGTGCCGTTCGGAACAGCGCGGCGCAGCTCCCATTCATAAATTGGAATATAAAATCGTTCGTGCGGTTGCGCGTGAACGGTTGCTGGCGCGCAGCGGATGGTCAATCGGCGGCAGTTTCACGCGCGAAAATCGGGAGGCGATGTGACGTCATGACGATCAATTCCGACACAGCCCTTAAGGCGCCCAAGATGCTCATCGCCGATGACGACCCCGCCATTGTGCAAATGCTTGCCAATCGTTGCCTCAAAATGGGATTTAAAGTCGACACCGCGAGCAACGGAATGCAGTTGCTGATCAAGGCGCGCCAATGGAAGCCGGATGTTCTGATTGTCGACGTCAACATGCCTGAAATGGACGGTCTCTCGGTTTGTACGAAACTACTCGAGCCGCGCGGCATTTCCGTCGATGTAGTTGTCGTCACAGGATATACGGATCCTGAAACGATCGAGCGGTGTGAAAGCTTCGGCGCCTTCTACGCCCGCAAGGGGCCTGATTTCTGGATACGAATTAGAGCCGCGTTGGAGGAGCTCTTTCCCCACATGGCCGATAAGATCGAAGAAGTGGTGGTTCAAGCGACGAACGACAGAGTGCCCGAGCATCCGCGCGTCCTTGTGGTTGATGACGATTCCAGCACGGAAAAAAATCCTGGCCAGCAGGCTGCGCAAATATGGCGTGGATACTTTGTATGCACCGGACGCCGTGCATGGATGCCGGCTTGCCGGCAAGGAGAAGCCAAGCGTCATCATCGTCGACAATTTCATACCAGACGGCGACGCAAAGTACCTTCTGCATCGATTGCGCAGCGCACTGGCGACCGCGCGGGTCCCTGTCGTCGTGATGAGTCGGCGGCCGCTCGATGCAGCGGAGGAACAGCGCCTGAAGCATGAGATCAGCGGCTTGCCCGGCGCGGTACACGTTATCAAGAAGTCGTTCGACACCAATGAGCTATTTGGAGTGATTCGACGATTCTGCAGCTTCGCCAAACATGTGGATGGCGTAGAGCCACCGGTACCGACCGCGCCCGCACAGTATTTTCAGCAAGATGACGCGCTAACGCAGTAGGCGGGTGTAAAGTCGGAGGCGTCCGGCAAATTGCGCGCTAGTTCTTTTCGACCGTCACCACGCGGCCTTTGTCGACCGCGAGCGCCAGTTGCCCATGCTTGAGCGCGAGCGCCTTGTCGCCGAACAATTCGCGACGCCAGCCTTTCAGCGCCGGCACGTCGGCCTCGTCGTCGGCGGCGATGCGGTCGAGCTCGTCGACGGTAGCGATCACCTTGGCGGCAACGCCATGAGTTTCAGCGGTCATGCGCAGCAGCACTTTCAGTAATTCGACCGTGGCGGCGCCGTTCGGCGCCGGGCGGAAGCGATCGAGTCGCGGCAGCGTCTTGGGATCGCGCTCGAGCCCGCGCTGGACCGCCTCGACGATCGCCTCGCCCCAGCGCGAGCGCTCGAAACCTTTCGGCAGCGAGCGCAAATGCCCCAGCCGCTCGACCGTGGTCGGCGCCTGCACCGCGATGTCGCCGACCACGTCGTCCTTAAGCACGCGCGAGCGCGGCACGTCGCGGGTTTGCGCCTCCCGCTCGCGCCAGGCCGCGATCTCGATCAGTACCGCGAGCTCTTTCGGCTTGCGCACGCGGCTCTTGAGCCGCTCCCAAGCCCTGTTTGGGTCCATGCGATAGGTTTCCGGCGAGGTGAGCACGCCCATCTCCGCCTCGACCCAACTGGTGCGCTCGCGCTTGGCCAGATCGGCCGCTAGCTTGAGGTAGACGGTACGCAGATGCGTGACGTCGGAGAGCGCGTAGGAAACCTGCGCGTCGGAGAGCGGGCGTCGCGTCCAGTCGGTGAAACGGTGCGACTTGTCGAGCTGGTCGCCGGTGATGCGCTGCACCAGCTGGTCGTAGGAGATCGAATCGCCGTAGCCGAGCACCATGGCGGCGACCTGGCTGTCGAAGATCGGATGCGGGATCTTCTTCGCCATGTTCCAGACGATTTCGATGTCCTGGCGCGCGGCGTGGAACACCTTGACCACGTTCTCGTCGGTCATCAGCGCGAACAGCGGCCCAAGATCGATGCCCGGCGCTAGCGCATCGACCACCACCGCCTCGGCGGGCGACGCCAACTGCGCCACGCAGAGCAGAGGGTAATAGGTAGTCTCGCGCAGGAACTCGGTATCGACCGTGGCGAAGGGATGGCGCGCCATGCGCGCGCAAACCTCGGTCAGTTCCTGGGTGGTGGTGATCAAATCCATGGGTGCCGGGGCAACCTAACCCGATCCGGGCCGGTCATGGCAACTGCCTTCGCGCATGATCCCGAAAAGTGGGCACCGGTTTTCGGATAAGATCATGCGCCGCTCTAAAGTCTGCGCACGCGCGGCATGTGGATGAATTCCCAAGGTGACGGCATGGGTCCGACCGGCACCTCGATCAAGGTCGGCTCGCGGGCGGCGAAGGCGGCCTTGAGTGCCGTGCCCAGCTCCGCAGGCGTGCGCACGCGCCTACCGGCGGCGCCGAAGCTTTCGGCATATTTGACGAAATCCGGATTGGCGAGGTCCGAGGCGATCACGCGGTTGCCGAACTGCTCCTGCTGGATGCGGCGCACATTGCCGAAAGCGCCGTCGGTGAACACCACCGCCACCAGCGGGATGCGGTGACGCATGGCGGTGGCGAGCTCGTTGCCGGTGTAGAGAAAGCCGCCGTCGCCATTGATCGAAAGCACCGGCACGTCGGGCCGCGCATGTTGCGCGCCGAGCGCAGTGGCGTAGCCCCAGCCAAGATTGTCCTGATAACCGGGCGAGAGGAACGTACGTGGGCGATAGGCCGGGAAGGCGAGGCGAGCGGCGAAGCCGACCTGCGTGACCTCGTCGACATAGATGCCGTCTTCGGGCAATTCGGCGCGGATGACGTCGACGAAGGCGAGCTGTGGGCCAATCTTGCCGAGGCGTTGGCGCAACTTGGCCAGACGCTGTTGCATCTCGTCGCGGCGCGAGGGCCGGCGCGCATTGTATTTTTCGAGCGCGTCGATGAGACGCCGCAGCACCGGCGCGGCATCGCCGATCAGCGCCACTTTCGGCTTGTGCAGCCGCGCTGGCTCCTCGCGGTCGGCATCGACGCGCACGATTTGCAAATCGCGATCGGCGCCCCATTGCGTCATGGGATTGAACAGCCGCGTGCCGACCCCAAGCACCGCGTCGGCCTCGCCCCACAGATCGCGGCCGAGCGGCAGCGTCACGCTGAACGGGCTGCGGCCGTCGAGCACGCCGCGGCCGCGCCGGTAGGCCAGCACAGGCGCCTGCAACATGTCGCACAGCAGCGTCACCTCGGGCGATGCGTCTTGCGCGCCGCCGCCGGCGACGATCAGCACGCGCTTGGCTTTGCCGAGCAGCTTCGCCGCCGCGCGCACGGCGTCCTCGTCGATACGCGGCGCGCGCGCGGGCACCGGCGGCGCGAGCGTGACTGGGCCGCGCTTGCCCCAGACATCCATAGCGCATTCGAGCGCGGCCGGCCCGGGCCGGCCTTTCGGCATGGAGGCGATGGCCTTGGCGACTTTTGCGGAAGCATCCGCCGGCCCGTCGATGCGTGCCGAATGATCGACCAGCCGGGCGACGATGCCGGCCTGGTCGCGGATTTCGTGCAGGTGGCCGAAGCCGCGGCCGATCGCGGCCACCGGAATTTGTCCGATCAGCGCCAGCACCGGCGCATTCATGCCGTAGGCGGTGAGCAGCGCGGCGGCCGAATTGAGCAGGCCCGGACCCGGGACGACGATATAAGTCTGTGGCTTGCCGGTCGCCAGCGCCGCGCCCAAGGCCATATAGGCCGCGCCCTGTTCGTGGCGGGTGTGGATGACGCGCAAGGCGTCGCCGGCGCGCTGGAAGGCGTCGAACAAATGGTCGTTGTGCACGCCCGGCAGCGCGTAGACGGTGTCCAGCCCGTGCGCGAGCAGCGTGGCGGCGGTGGCTTCGCCGGTGGACATCTCGGCGGCGGCGGGCTTTGCCTGCGTCGGGCGCTTGGATTTCGGCATGGAGACTCCGGCACTTCGCGGGCCTAACTGTGCAGATGGCTTCGCGTCTGTCGAGGCATTTGCCGGGGCGTTACCTTGACAAAGCCGACCCCCCATGCGCTTTTCGCGCGCCTCTCCCCATGAGATGAATCGCCTGCCGGAATATCCTATGCATCGCTATCGCTCCCATACCTGCGGCGCCCTGCGCGAGGGTGATATCGGCAAAGCGGTTCGCTTGTCGGGCTGGTGCCACCGCATCCGCGACCACGGTGGGGTGCTGTTCATCGATCTGCGCGACCACTATGGCCTCACCCAAGTGGTGGCCGACCCGGACAGCAAGGCATTCAAGCTGGCAGAGACGCTGCGCGCGGAATGGGTGGTGCGCGTCGATGGCAAGCTGCGCAAGCGCCCGGCCGGCACCGAAAACCCCGAGCTGCCGACCGGGCAGGTCGAGGTCTATATCGACGAGATCGAAGTGCTGGGACCGGCCGCCGAACTGCCGATGCCGGTGTTCGGCGAGCAGGAATACCCGGAGGAGACGCGGCTCAAATATCGCTTCCTCGACCTGCGCCGCGAGAAGCTGCACGCCAACATCATGCTGCGCGGCCGCGTGATCGACTCGTTGCGCCGGCGCATGAAAGAGGGCGGCTTCTTCGAATTCCAGACGCCGATCCTCACCGCGTCGTCGCCGGAAGGCGCGCGCGATTATCTGGTGCCCTCGCGCATCCATCCGGGAAAATTCTACGCGCTGCCGCAGGCGCCGCAGCAGTTCAAGCAGCTCATCATGGTCGCGGGCTTCGACCGCTATTTCCAGATCGCGCCCTGCTTCCGCGACGAGGACGCGCGCGCCGACCGTTCGCCCGGCGAGTTCTACCAGCTCGATCTGGAGATGAGCTTCGTCACGCAACAGGACGTGTTTGACGCGGTCGAGCCGGTGATCCGCGGCGTGTTCGAGGAATTCGCAGAAGGCAAGCCGGTAACACAGAAGTTCCCCCAGATTTCATACGCTGCGGCGATCCGCGCATTCGGTACTGATAAGCCCGATCTCCGGAATCCCCTAATGATCCACGACGTCACAAATATCTTTCGGGATTCTGGCTTTAGTCTTTTTGCGAAAGGTATCGCTGCAAACCCGTTGGTGAGGGTTTGGGCAATTCCGGCGCCGGGCGGCGGCTCGCGCGCTTTCTGCGATCGCATGAACTCCTGGGCACAGGATGAGGGCCAACCGGGACTTGGCTACATTTTCTTTTCCACCGAGAAAAATGCCGTGGTCGGACGCGGTCCTATTGCTAATAATCTCGGGCCTGAACTGACCGCACAATTGAAGGCCGAATTGAACGGGCGGCTTGGAAAGCTCGTCCGCGTGCCATTGCCCATGGAAGAGCAGTCTAGTTTCGACACCCTGTTGTCGGACTTTCTGCCGCTTGAGGTTGCAAATTTATATCGCGATCTCAAGCCCCAAGGCCTCGTTGACGGTGACGCCGTTTTCTTCGTGATGGGCGTACCGAGGCAAACTTACAAGTTTGCTGGAGTTGCTCGAACAAAAATCGCTGAGGATCTTGGCTTGATCCGAAAGGAGCGGTTTGATTTCTGCTGGATTGTTAACTTCCCAATGTACGAATGGAATGAGGAAGAGAAAAAGATCGACTTCTCTCACAATCCATTTTCAATGCCAAACATGCCGATCAATGCGTTTCTCGACATTGATCCGACCGATAACGATAAGATTCTCTCGGTCATCGCCAATCAGTACGACATCGTCTGCAACGGCACTGAACTGTCATCCGGCGCCATTCGTAACCATCGCCCCGAGGTGATGAAGAAGGCCTTTGCCATCGCCGGTTACCCGGAGGACGTGCTGGAGACGAAATTCGGCGGCATGTTGCACGCGCTGTCGCTCGGCGCGCCGCCGCACGGCGGCATCGCGCCTGGCATCGACCGCATCGTCATGCTGCTGGCCGGCGAGGAGAATTTGCGCGAGGTGGTGCTGTTCCCGATGAACCAGCGCGCCGAGGACCTGATGATGGGCGCGCCGTCGGAAGTGACGGCCAAGCAGCTCAAGGAATTGAGCATCCGGCTCGATTTGCCGAAGAAAAATTAGCAGTTGGATCCCCACTTTCGCGGGAATGACCGCAGCAGCGGTCACTTCTCCGGCAGCGGAATGAACTCGATCTCGTCGCCCGGCACCTTGCCGAAATGGCCGGCGCCCCACTCAGCCTTGGCCTGCTCGATGCGTTCCTTGCGCGATGAGACGAAATTCCACCAGATGTGGCGCGGGCCGTCCATCGGCGCGCCGCCGACGATGACGAAATGCGCGTCGGTCACGCCCGTGACCGTCACCTTGTCGCCCGGCTTGAACACCAGCAGCCGCCCCAGCTCGAACTTGTCGCCGGAAATATCGACGGTGCCGTCGATGACATAGAGCGCGCGCTCCTCGTGATCGGGGTCGAGCGGCAGCGCACTGCCGGCCTTGAGATGCACGTCGCCGAACATCGTCTCGTGCACCGTCGGCACCGGCGATGTCGCGCCGTAGAGCGAGCCGACCACCACGCGCACGTTTTTGCCGTTCTCCCGGACGATCGGAAATTCCGCGGTATCGTGATGGGCAAAGCCCGCATCCATCTCTTCCTTGGCGGCCGGCAGCGCCACCCACATCTGCAGGCCGTGGATCGGACTGCCGGTCGTGCGTTTCTCGGCGCCGGTGCGCTCGGAATGCACGATGCCGCGCCCGGCGGTCATCCAGTTCACTTCGCCGGGCTTGATCGCCACCGCGGTGCCGAGGCTGTCGCGATGCACGATCTCGCCGTCGAACAGATAGGTGACGGTGGCAAGCCCGATATGCGGATGCGGCCGCACGTCGAGCCCGTTGCCGGCGCAGAATTCGGCCGGCCCGAAATGGTCGAAAAAAATGAACGGCCCGACCATGCGCGAACGCGCCGACGGCAGCGCGCGCCGCACCGAAAAGCCGTCACCGAGATCGACGGTGCGCGGCACCACTACATGGGCGATGGCCGCGCAGGCGTAAGTGTCGCCCGCCTGCGGGTCCTTGCCGGGAAAGAAGCTCATGGCGCGCTCCTGTCAAAGTAGCTCAACGAAATTCAGGCCTTGAGCCGCGGCAGCAACTTGAGCGCCGCATCGCGCTTGATCGACTGCAGCTCGGCGGCACTGAACCCATAGGCGGCGATGCCGGCATTGACCTCCGCGCCCGGTCGGAACGGATAATCCGTGCCGTACAGCACTTGTTCCAACGCCACCATCTTCAGTAAGGCGGCAATCTGGCCCGGCGTATTGCCCTGCGCCAACTCGTAATGGAACTTGCGGAATTCCGGCAGCGGACCATTCGGCAAGAAAGCGGGCTTGCGCTCGTCAGCGAGCCGAATAAAGCGTCCGGTCAGGAACGGCAGCGTGCCGCCGCTGTGCGAGAAGATCCAGCGGATGTCGGGAAAACGCGTGGTCGTGCCGCTGAACACCAGATGCGCGATGGTGCGGGTGGTGTCGGTGGCGTATTCGATCGAGCCGACCGGGATGCCAGGCACCAGGTTCTTGCAGCAGTTCGGTGCGATCGGGTGGACATAGACTACGGCCTTGCGCCGGTTGAGCTCGGCATAGACGGGGGCGAAGGACGGATCGCCGAGATAGAGCGTGCCGTAGCTGGTGAGCAGGCCGATGCCGTCGGCATGCAGCGTGTCGAAGGCGTATTCGATCTCCTTTAGGCTGCCCTCGACATCGGGCGGCGCGATGCAGGCGAACAGCCCGAAACGGCCCTTATGGTCGCGCACCAAGGTCGCGGCGTAATTGTTGAGCTGGCGCGTCAACTTGCGTGTCTCCTCGACGTTGCCGAACCAGGTGCCGGGCTGCACCACCGACAGCATCGCGGTGGCGATGCTGTTCTTGTCCATGTCGTCGAGCGACATTTGCGGCGACCATTTCGGCCAGCGAAGGCCGCCGCGGCGCGCGTTTACGGCGTCGCGATGGAAGTCCGGCGCGAAATGATGATGCACGTCAATGCGGTCGCGCGCGGTCTGCGCCAGTGCGGGCAGCGCCATAAACCCGGCTGCCGCCGCGGCGCCGGCGCCGACCGCCTGCGCCAGAAAGCTGCGCCGGCTCACGTCCGAGCCCGTGTCACAGCAAACACAGGACTGCAAACGGATCTGTTTTGTTTTCATCATGACCGGCGCTCCCTAATCACGCGAGCGTAACAAATTTCTGGCTCTTCACCGCCTCACGCAGGCCGTCGAAGGCCTCGTTGATCTTGCCCCAGTTCGGCAGCTTCTTCATGGCGGCGAGCCAGCGCGTAACGTTCGGATAGGGCGTGAAATCGACGCCGATGATCTCGCCCAGCGTCACGATGCCGGCGCCGAAGTAATCGGCGATCGTGATCGTATCGCCGACAAGATAGGTCTTGTTCGGCCCGATCCAATAATCGTTGAGAAGTTGCAGCCAGCGCTTGGCGTTTGCCTTGCCGAATTCGAGCGTCGCGGCCTGCGCCTCGTCGCTGCGCCGCTTGAGATGCGGGAACAGTTGCGGGTAGCAGAGATTGTAGCCCCATTCGCGATAGAAATTGGTGTTGATCCAGTCCATCACCTCGTTCACTTTGGCGCGCTGCTTCAGGTCCTTCGGATAGGTGGGCGAGCCGATCTTGTCGGCGAGATATTTCAGGATGGCCGAGCTTTCGGTGAGCTTGAGGTCGCCGTCCTCGAGCAGCGGCACCAGGCAATTCGGATTGACGGTGGCATAGGGCGGCTGCATGTGCGCGCCGGTCATCAGGTCGACGAACTCCTCGTCCATGGCGATGTTGTTGTCGGCCGCGAACAGCCGCACCGGCCGGCAGGTCATCGATACCGGATGCATATAGAGTTTCATGGTCGTTTCCCCTCAGTGGATCTCGGCTTTCGCGCCAAAACCAGCGCCGGTCGCGCACGCTGTTGACGGCAGCGTAGCGGAACAGGGATGCGTTGATCCATGCCCCTCGCCGTCAACACTTCGTTAACCACGCGTGGCCGACCGGGCTCCATTTTCCTGATTTAGGGACGCCCGCCGCCGCAGGGTTAAGCCGCCCTTTACGGCGCCATGGCTCACTCGAACCGACACCAGGATGGGGTAGGCTAGCCGGGCGCCAGGATGGGTCTGATTGTGCGCGCACTCGCGCGCAAGAATATTCTTGCGGTCATCGTCGGCGTGTTGCTCGCCGGCGCTCCCTTGCTCGCGTTCGATTTCTGGCTCGGCGGTTTGGTCGATCGGCAGGGTCAGGACGAGGTCGAAACCTGCGCGCGCCATCGCGCTCGCCGACTTTCGCGTCACGCAAGTGATCGCCACGCTCGACGGTCTGGCGGCGCGCGGCGTGGATAGCTGCCAGCCGAACGATGTCGAAGCGATGCGGCAAGCCGCCTTCGACACCGCCCCGATCAAGGAAATTGCGGTCGTCGGTCCCGACGGGCAGACGCTCTGCACCGATCTCGGCTTGCCACTCGGCCAGCGCAATATCGTGGCCTCCGAGCCGCTGGCCGGCGCCAATTGGTATTCGCTCGACGTCATTCAGCTCGAAAACGGCCAACCCATGGTGCGGCTGCGCCGCAAGGTCGGCGCCGGTCCCAACGGCGTGGCCGCGCTGGTGCCGGCCATGCTGTTTCTGCCGCAGGTATCCAGCCACGGCAGCCCGTTCAACGCCTATGCGCATATCGCCACCACCAACGGCACCACGATCGGCAACATCGGCACGCTGCCCGAGGCCGCCGAGACCGCGTTCGTGGCCAACGCGAAATCCGAAAAATTTGGCTTCAACGCCGAGATATCGATGCCGCGCGGCCGCGTGATCGCCGGCCACGGCGAGTTGCAGTGGCTGGGCCTGTTCGCCACCGGCGCCATGGTCATGATCCTGGGCACCTTTTCCATGCTGATGCCGCGGGGCACGCCCGGCAATCCGGTGACCGAGATCGAAAGCGCGCTGAAGGCCGGCGAATTCGTGCCGTACTACCAGCCGATCGTCGATATTCGCTCCGGTCAATTGCGCGGCGCCGAAGTGCTGGTGCGCTGGCGGAAAGCCGACGGCACGCTGGTGCTGCCCGGTGCCTTCATTACCCTCGCGGAATCGAGCGGGTTGATCCGCGAAATGACGCGCGACCTGATGCGGCGGGTCTGCGCCGAAGCGGGCCGCGCCGTCGGCGCCCGGCCGGCGCTGAAGATATCGTTCAATTTCGCCGGCAAGCTGTTTTCCGACGAGACCATCGTCCAGGACGTGCGCAAGATTTTTTCTGGATCGCCGATCAAGTTTTCGCAGGTGGTGCTGGAGGTGACCGAGCGCGATCCGATCGAAAATTTCACCGCGACGCGGCAGACCATCGCGGCGTTCCAGGGGCTCGGCGTGCGCATCGCCATCGACGACGTCGGCACCGGCCACAGCGGGCTGTCCTATATGCTCAAGCTCGGCGTCGACATCATCAAGATCGACAAGATATTCGTCGACGCCATCGGCATCGACCGCAACTCCACCACCATCGTCGAGACGCTGGTCGATCTCGCACACAATATGCGCATGGACGTGGTGGCCGAGGGCGTGGAGAATTTCGAGCAGGTGATGTATTTGCGCGAGCTCGGCATCCGCTCGGCGCAAGGCTATGTGTTCGCGCCGCCGCTGCCCGGCAAGGCCTTCCTGCAACTGGTCGAAGCGCTCGATCCGCTGCCCGTGACCGGCGCCGCGCCGAAAACGGAATTGGCCGAAGCCCAAGCCGCCGCGCAAGTCAGCACACAAGTCAACGCCGCCTGAGCGCGCTGATCCTTCCAGTCGATAAGGCCTGAAAATGAAAAGGGGCGGCCTCGCGGCCGCCCAGTCTAAACGCCACGCGGGAGGAACCTGGTAACGGGTCGGCAATCCAACACCGCCGGCCCACGTGACTAAAATTGCGCCATGACTTCGTCATGGGCAGGCTGATTCGTCAATCTGAAATTCAT
>Ga0182024_10023269_pt1 | contig 11111 bp, 7 predicted proteins | sample P32metaG_FD_120480 | JGI IMG/M metagenome (GOLD analysis project Ga0182024, IMG submission 120480) | Permafrost microbial communities from Stordalen Mire, Sweden - P3-2 metaG (Illumina Assembly) | ecosystem: Environmental > Terrestrial > Soil > Wetlands > Permafrost | place: Sweden: Stordalen... | reverse complement strand
TCTTCGACCGATTGACGCTCCAGAGCTCGGACATTCATGTCCTTCTCAAAGAATTGATAGTTGTTACGGCCGTTTTCCTTGGCTTGGTACATGGCCAGGTCCGCGTTTTTGATCAACATCGCCGTCTCCTGACCGTCCTCCGGATATGTGGTCACACCGATGCTCGCAGTAACACGCAGGTTATGTTGGTCGATCTCCAGAGGTGCGTTCAACGCCGCCAAGATTTTTCCGGCTTTGACTCCCGCATCACCTGCATGTGCAACCTCCGAAAGAAGTATCACAAATTCATCTCCACCGATGCGGCTCACCGTATCCGAAGTGCGTACCGAAGCTAGCAAACGCTTTGCAACCGACTGAAGTAGTTTGTCCCCAATGGCGTGACCCAGCGAGTCATTGATGTGCTTGAATCCGTCCAAATCCAAAAACAGAACCGCGATTCGAGTGCCGTTCCGCTCGGCGGTCGTAATCGCTTGACTAAGTCGATCTTGCAGCAAGGTTCGGTTGGGCAATTTCGTGAGGGTATCGTGTTGCGCCAAATGGGACATCTCTACTTCGATGGTCCTGGCCACCGAAACATCGTGAAAAACGATTACCGCTCCAGTCGTCGCCCCGTGCTGATCGTGGATTGGGGCGGCAGAATCTTCGATGGCAAATTCATCCCCGTCACGTCGAATCAGAATGCAGTGTCGGGTAAGTCCCACAGTTTTGTTTTGCTCAAGCGCCGTTTTTAACGGATTCAAGCAAGGTTCTCGTGTGCTGCCGTCGATAATTACAAAGACGTCGTCGACGTCCTTGCCGGCGGCCTCTTCCCGCGTCCAACCAGTGATCTTTTCGGCTACAACATTGAGGTACGTAACTCTGCCTTCAAGGTCGGTGCTCAGCACCGCATCCCCGATGGAGTTAAGCGTCATTTGCGCGCGCTCTTTTTCAGCGGACAACATTTCTCTTGCGGTCTGCCGCTCTGCCATGTTCCGTATAGCGCGAACGAATGAGTCTTCGTCGAGATGATCCTCCAGCAGATAATCTTTGGCTCCAAGTCGCAAAGCTTCGAGCGCCACTGCTACATCTTTACTGCCAGCAAGTATCAGCGTTGGTACGCTGGGCGCAGCGAGCAACAGCTTGTCCAACGTTGCAAGGCCCTGACTGTCGGGCAACGACAAATTAACAAAGACCGCCCATATCCCTCTCTTCTTCAACCGTTCGATACCTTCGGTAAGGGTCGCAACCCACTCGCCTTTATATGGGCCATCAATCGCGTTCAGCACCGCGTCTATAAACACGTCCGCATGATGGGAGTCAGCGTCGATTAGAAGCAGAGTCCGGATTTCTGTCATATTTGGTGCCATACACAAATGTGCATTTCGTCGACGCACGAAACTGTTCTATTGTGAACAGTTGTCCAATTGGTAAGTCCATGGGTGAGCGCCAAGTTCCTGTGCGTACTCATAAAAAAGCTCTAGGAACTCAAGTGTTTAAAAAGGTGGAACGATGCGGGAACAAGTATCGTTTCCGGATGGTCTCGGTCCCGTTCAGCGGCACACATGAGATGCAAACTCGCCCTGAAGAGCCCTAAAAATGAGCCGTATCAGTTAACAGTGCGGTAGTACTCCACTAGTACTACATGTTTAATCTTGAACAGACCGTAATCACTCCGGTCGGTAGTATTAGTAAGAGTTACTTCTCGAGCAGTTGCTGGGGGAAGTTCGGCCTGCGAGGGTTTGTTAATTCTTAAAAGTCCGGGGCGCAGTTTCTCCGTTATTGGGGAAACTGGCCCCGGAAGTTTTCTTGAGTGGCGATATCATGCGAAGCCCCATCAAGAAAGCCAGCCCTGAGATCGCTCGATAGTTGCGAAACGGACAATCAAAAACATTTAACAATTCGGATACTGAAATACTACAAACCGGAAGAGTACATCGATGATTATGATTACACACTCAAAAAACAATGGTACGCGTTTGGGCACGACAGAGAGCGTCGCGGACATCCTTGAACGTGAACTAGATCCCTTGATTCATGACTGGATGCAGCTGGTAGAAAAACAGGATGACCTCATGGCGATTACCTTAGGCTATGAGGACCGGACCGGACATTTACCGAAACTGTTACGCGATGTGATTACGCGTCTTCGCCTGGATGCGGGCACAAAAGCCCCTATCTCAGTCGCGGCAAGTCATCACGGGGAGTTGCGTCGTAAACAGGGCTATTCGGTGGCCATGGTAGTTGAGGAGTCACGCCTTCTTCAGGTGTGTCTGTTTACGACTCTGCACAAAAATACAAACCGGTTGGAGTACAGCAAACTACTGCCCGACGTGGTGATCATCGCTGACGAGGTGGACGCGCAATTGAAGCAGCAGATGCTGCGCTACATGGTAGCTAACGCGGTCGAACACCAGGCCGGTGTGAGTAAGTTCCGGCCTAACTAATTCGCAAGCACGCCCGCTGTAGCGGTTGGCACCAGTATGTGAGGGTTTAATTGAAAAAGTGCGTTCTGCTGATTGCCTGTGATCCGGCCGATACCAGGCTAGTCGTCAAAGCGTTGACGCGTGCTTGCGTGGAAAGCCTCGATATTGAGGGCGTAAGTACATTATCGAGTGGTATCGAACGCATTAATCAAGGCGGCGTGTTGGCCGTTATTGTGGACTTGGAAAAGCCCGATCAACACGGTATCGCGGCATTTGAAAAGCTTTTCGCTGCCGCCCGCGACATTCCCATGTTGCTTCTGAGCGAAACGGAAACCGAAAGTATCGCAAGACAAGCCTTGGAACATGGAGCGCATGATTACATTCTGAAAAACCACCTTGACGAATTTCGTTTGGGTCGGGTTGTGCGTGGCATGATCGAGCGCAAAGCAGCCGAGGATGTGGCGTTCCGTCAACAACAGCGCGCCGAGGTAACTCTGTCATGTACGGGCGACGCGGTCTTAACCACTGACATGTCCGGCCAGGTTACAGAATTAAATCCAGCCGCGGAAACCTTGACAGGCTGGACTAGTGAGGAAGCGCTCGGTCGTAAACTTGGCGACGTATTTCAAATTATCGACAGCGTTACACGACAGCCCGTGCAGGATCTCTTGGTTACGGTGGCTAACCCTGAAAGTTCCGTTCTTTTGTTGGCCAATCGTCTATTGATCCGCCGTGACGGTTTTGAAGTGGCCATCGAGGATTCGGCGGCTCACACTCGGGACCGTCACGGAAACATCAGCGGGGCGGTAACCGTTTTTCACGATGTCAGTGCCGCTCGAGCAAAGACGCTCGAACTTTCACACCGAGCGCAACACGATTTCCTTACGGACCTGCCGAATCGCGTGCTGCTCAACGACCGCATCACCCAGGCGATCTCCTTCGCAGCGCGCTACAGCAAACAGTTGGCAGTGATGTTTGTGGATCTGGATTATTTCAAGAAAATCAACGACGCGTTGGGGCACGCGATTGGAGACAAACTCCTCCAATCAGTTGCCACCCGCTTAGTCTCTTGCGTGCGACGGTCCGATACCGTCAGCCGTCTGGGAGGAGATGAATTCGCCGTGCTGCTCTCGCAAGTAGAACGCGCTGAAGACGCCGTCTTCATTGCGAAGAAGATTCTAAGCGCGCTTGCCGCGCCATATGCCATAGATCAAAAGCGCTTGGACATCAACGCGAGCATTGGGGTCAGCACCTATCCCGGTGATGGTAATGATGCCGAGACATTGATTCAAAAGGCTGACACCGCCATGTATGACGCCAAAAAGCTTGGGCGCAATAGTTATCAATTTTTCAAAGCAGATATGCAGGCTCGTGTTTTGGAGCGCCTACGTTTAGAGAGTGGCTTGCGTTCCGCCCTGGGCCGGGACGAGTTGAAGTTGAATTACCAGCCCAAGATCGATCTCAAGACTGGAGAGATCACCGGTGTGGAGGCGCTGCTGCGCTGGCATCACCCCGATCGCGGACTGATCCCTCCCTCGCAATTTATTCCCATAGCCGAAGAGTCCGGATTAATTGTACCGATCGGCCAGTGGGTGCTTCTCGAAGCGTGCCGTCAGGCCAAGGCCTGGATGGACGCCGGGCTTCCGCCCGTACGGGTAGCCGTCAACGTCTCCGCACTGCAATTCATGGCTAAGGATTTTCTCTCGTGTGTGCGCGCTGTGCTGATTTCAACTGGGGTGGATCCTCACAACTTGGAACTCGAGCTAACCGAGACGGTACTTATGCAGGACGCCGAGTCCGCAGTAGACAAACTTCATGCACTGAAAGCGATTGGCGTGCAGCTAGCGGTGGACGATTTCGGGATTGGCTATTCGAGCTTTAGCTATCTGCGACGCTTTCCGTTGGACGCTCTGAAGGTCGATCGTACGTTCATCAAGGACCTGTCAGCCGATGCTGGCGCGGCCACTATAGTCACTGCGATGATTAACATCGGCAAGAGCCTTCATCATCGTGTTATCGCCGAAGGCGTGGAAACACGCGAGCAAGTCCACTTTCTGCAGAAGCAAGGTTGCGGCGAGGGGCAGGGTTATTTTTTCTGCCATCCGGTGATTGCCGAAAAGTTCGCCCAATTCCTGGAGTCTGGCGTCAGAGAATACGTCGTCCACTGAGCCGGATCGAGGTTTCTAAGAATCATCAGGCTTTTTCTTATGGCACGATTGCGGTTACTTCGCTTGAATACGCGCTTTCCTGGTCAGATGCATTCAGCGCGGTAACGACATAGTAGTAGGTGCGGTCTGATTGGACGCTGTTGTCCGTAAAGTTCGGGCTGGTTAGAGGCGTCGAGGTCATTTTGACGAATGGACCACCGGAAACCGTGCTGGCGTAGGCGTTGTAGCCTGTCACTCCGGTAACTGCGCCCGTCCAAGATAAAGCCACCGAGTGAACGCTAGCCGCGACGCCCGTACCTGACAACGAGATGCTCGCCGGGGAGTTTGACGCATTGCTGCTTACTGTGACCTTGCCGGTAGCTGCTCCGCTCGCTGAAGGTGCAAACGTGGAGGTCAGCGTGGTGATCTGTCCGGGTGAAAGGGTGAGCCCGTTCGATGCCGTCGAGTTGAACCCGGCGCCGGCGACCAGCACTTGCGAAATCGTGACGTCGGAACTGCCCGCATTCGTCAGAATTATGTGCTGCGTGCTGCTGCTAGCTATGCTCACATTGCCAAAGTTCAAGCTGTTGGTGCTGGAACTGAGCACTAGAGTACCGGTGTTCGAAACCGTTAAGGAAGCTGGATTGCTGGTGACGCTGCCTGTGCTGTTCTTGACCACCACCGTGAACTGTGTGCCCTTGTCGGAGGCCGTGGTTGCTGCTGTGGTGTAACTGGCCGACGTTGCGCCGCTCACCGATGTTCCGTTTCTCCTCCATTGATAGGTCAACGTTGGAGCTCCTGACGCTATCACAGAGAAGGTAGCTGGTTGTCCAACGGTCACCGTGCGGTTAGTTGGCTGTGTCGTGATGGAAAGAGCTGCCTTGGAGAGAGTGGGCGTCGCTGCCCTTTGCGCGATGTTTCCACATCCGGCCGCTAGCAAGAACAACATCAAGAATGAACCGGCTAAAGTCTTTTTTACGATTTGCATCGCATTCCCGTTCCGATCTCGTACCGGTCATCCATTGAAGCCGGCCTGTGTTGTTGCTAGATACGGAGAGGGGGGTATCCGATGCGGGTGGAGAATACGGTTTGATAAGGCGGGATACTACCGGTCAGGGGAACAGAATGGGGTCAGTGGGAGTGTACGCAGACATCTAGATATTGCATGCCCTAATGGGCAGGGGAGTTAAAACTGGACAGGCATTGACTCCTGTCTTGAGATAAAGGCAAAGGATGGTGCCGACATCGAGAAGTTATGCAGCCGTCCCAGCTGGTGTGAAAATTTTACGCAGGATGACAACGGTTTGCAGGTTTAAAGCGATGACCGGGCACGGGACACCAACGCCGCAGTTGACACGATGAAATCAGGACTGCGCGAGCACGTCCTATTGAGTCCCGCATAAAATAGCTACAGATGACGCTGGCCCAAGCCTTTGCGGTAAAAGGACTTACGCTCAAGCAGATGGTAGCAATATTACGCGGGCCTCAGTAAATCCCACGGATTTTTCGGTTGCTGCTGCCAGACGCGAGAACGCTTGGGCCCAGAAAGCTTTGAAAGTGATGGTCACGCAAGCAATGCAAGCTCGTGGATTTTAACTAGAAGGCGGTTGCAGAGGTTGGCACAAAGAATGAGGCACAGTACTAATTCGCGAAGCGTGGGATGACCGCGCCCGCCCAAGCCATGAGGTAAAGGCGGGATTTGTGTTAGAAAGGCGAACGAAGAATCACATCCGGGCAGCAGCCGCTTATCGGTGCGCAACTAAAGACGCGTTAATCAACTCTGCCCAGGTAACCAGCGATGGTCACCGAAGCAGCGTGTTCCACGGGCCTTAATGCAACCAGTCTTCCAATGACTTGACGTTACGAAAAGTCTTCGAGTGCATCTGCGCGGGAGCGGTTTCCCAGAATATCGTTGCGCTATTTGTCAGGCTGTCGATGCACAAACGCTTGTGAACACTTGTGTTCGCATCCGGTGTTGCTTTCCTGAACCACGCGGCGCTTCCATCGTGGGATTCACCGACCTCGATGAAGCCATTCTCGCGAGCAGCGGATCGAAACTGTTGAAGGGTTTCCACGGTAATTTCAGTCTACGCGTCCCAGACTCCAGCACTCCTATACCGTTCGATTGGGTTTCCAGGAGGTGCTAACCGACCCGTCGTACGAAAACACTTCTTAAGTCCGTCGAGTCCGTCAACCAGCAGCTGTCCTATAGCCAGAGGCTGCAACGCGATCTGAGAGGCTGCAGCGAAGATTCGCAGCCGTGACGTGAGATTAGGCTGCCTCTGGCGTTACCTTTATCGATGAGTTTGAAGGCTGCTTTGAGCGTTCGCGGTTTTTCAAGGCAGTCGCTTTCGGACAAAACCGCTTTATCGCTGGAACAAGTCCCGAATAAAGTTTGGCTTTGTCCAGGAGGCCAACCTTACTTCGACTTGCGAATTAGTCTCGGCCTGATACTTATAGCCCGGATAGATACGGTGGAATCTGTATCGACTGTCGCGGCTTAGAGCGACCGCCGGGTGGCGCGAACCGTCGTTTCGAGTTCAGGGGAATGTCGATGGTTGTTTTTTGTTACTTCGTGCTACTACTCCGGAGTGAGCCCGACGGCACGCACGTGGAAGGGACCGAGAGATGAGAGCGACTTGGAAGAACATGCAACGCGAAGTGCTGTCCCTCTGCATCAAGCGATTCAAGACTTGTTAGTTCGTTATACTCTTCCATTGGAAAATTCACCGTCGCGGTGTTCCGCTGGCGCGATGGACAAGCGTGTTGCAAAGTACCGCTTCCGAACCAAATGACGACGAGAAAACAGCTGTCTACCAAGAATGTCGAAAAGGGCAAAGCACCTGGGCTCCTGCACAAATTCTTTGCGAATTTGGGACCGGGACTGGTCACGGGAGCGGCCGACGATGACCCGTCGTCAATCGCGACGTATTCGGTTGTTGGCGCAACCTATGGCTACACTCCGCTGTGGACGGCGCTGGTTACGTTTCCAATGATGGCCACCGTCCAGCTCATGTGTGCGCGGTTGGGGATGGTCACCGGGCGTGGGCTGGCAGCCGCGGTGCGGATTTATCATCCGCGCTGGGTGCTCTGGGGATCTTGCTCGATTCTCGTCGTGGCGAACGTCATCAACATCGGCGCTGATCTCGGTGGTATGGCGGAGGCGACACAGCTCATCACGGGGATTCGATCACTCATCTGGATTCCAGTCTATGCGTTCTTCATCTTTGGGGTGTTGTTGGGGGGTTCCTATAAGCTGATCGCGAAGATTTTCAAGTGGCTGACGCTCGCCTTGTTTGCCTATGTGGTCGCATCGTTTTATGCCCACGTTGATTGGAGTCACGCGCTGGCCGTGACATTCGTGCCCCATCTGGAGTGGTCACGCGGATTCCTGGCGGTGCTTGTAGGAATTCTGGGTGCCACGATTTCACCCTGTCTTTTCTTCTGGCAAGCAGCCGGGGAGGTGGAGGAGGAACGTGGAAAGGGTCGCGCGCTTTCCCAGCGCAAGGGCGCGACCGCAGGTGAACTAAGATTTGCGCGCACTGACACCATAACAGGTATGTTTTTCTCGAATCTGATCATGTATTTCATCATTCTGACTACTGCTGCCACTTTACATGCACACGGGCAAACCGAAATCACGACGACCCGGCAGGCCGCCGAGGCCCTGCGTCCACTTGCCGGCAATGGGGCCTATCTGCTCTTCACGTTGGGCCTGATCGGCACTGGAATGTTGGGCGTGCCGGTCCTCGTCGGATCATGCGCTTATGCGGTGACGGAAGCAGCAGCGTGGCGTGGTTCCATGGCCGACAAGCCAAAGAGCGGGCGCAGGTTCTACTCGGTAATGGCCGTTGCCATGGCATTAGGCCTCGCGCTGAATTACCTGGGTTTCAATGCGGTAAAAATGCTGTTCTTGTCTGCGGTCATCAATGGTCTCCTGGCACCGCCTCTGATCTTGCTCGTCATCCTGCTGACCAGCAACCCGAAAGTTATGGGCAAGCGCGTGAACCCGCCGTTACTTAGGTATTTGGGCTGGGCTACCTTCGGTATCATGATTGCGGCAGCGGTGGGGATGATCATCACGTCTTGAACGTTAGTGCCGGTGAATGCAAGCGCCGGAATAGTGGCATCGGGATTCTAACTGTCACCTGCCGCACTCTGGCGCATTGCGCGATCCTTCTTGATTCGAGTTGGGAGTAGTTGAACGTCAGGAGAAAACGCGATGGCGCATGCATCCGCACGACGACGCGTGGTTAAGTCCGTATCGCAGAGTCTTTCCATGTCTACAGAAGGCGTATCGCTTTGGTCCGCGACATCGAAGGAGCCATCCATACCAGCGCTTGATAAGAACATCAGTGCCGACGTTTGCATCGTTGGCGCTGGAATCGCTGGCATGACCACCGCTTATCTTCTAGCGCGTGAAGGAAAGTCCGTGGTAGTCCTCGACAAAAACCAAATAGGATCAGGAGAAACCGCGTACACTACCGCGCATCTTTCAAATGTCATAGATGCAGGCTATCGCGAAATTGAAGTCCATCACGGTGCGGAAGGCGCTCGATTGGTCGCGCAAAGTCATACCGCAGCGATTTCCCAAATTGAATCCATTGTTGCTGAAGAAAAAATCGATTGTGATTTTGAACGCTTGGATGGATATCTGTTTTATCCTGAAAGTGACTCTGAAAAAAAGCTCCAAGCGGAGTGGCAAGCAGCAAAACGCGCCGGGCTGCAAGTAAGAAAACTGAAACAGTCTCCGTTCGACCTCAAATTTGGACCGTGTCTCCGCTTTCCGCGGCAGGCTCAATTCCATCCTTTGAAGTATCTGGCAGGTCTTGCGCGCGCGATCAAACGAATGGATGGCCGACTGTTTGGCGGAACGGAGGCGAGGGAAATCAAAGGCGGTAAGACCGTAAAGATAGGAACGAAAGGACGCGCGATCGTTTCTGCGAGTGCCGCGGTCGTCGCGACGAACACACCCATCAATGACCGGGGCAAGATTTATGCAAAACAAGAGCCCTATCGAACTTACGTGATCGGCGCGCTCGTACCGGCGGGTCGGATTCCCAGAGCGCTTTACTGGGATACGGAAGATCCTTTTCACTACGTGCGGCTTCAGCGCGTACATGCGAACGGTAAATCGCAAGATCTATTGATTATTGGAGGCGAGGACCACAAAACTGGGCAGGCCGAAGGAATTGAAGGACGATTTTCACGGCTAGCCACTTGGGGACGAAAACATTTCCCTGAACTCAAAGGGGTTGCATTTAGGTGGTCAGGACAAGTGATGGAATCGATGGACGACGTAGCGTTCATAGGCCGCAATCCCAAGGACGATTCGAATGTGTACATCGCCACCGGGGATTCAGGAGCGGGCATCACACACGGCACAATTGCTGGAATTCTCTTGCGCGATTTAATTGTTGGTCGTGACAATCCATGGGTCAACCTATACGACCCTGCGCGGAAGACGCTTCCTGCAACGGACACGTTTGCGCGGCAAAATCCCAAAGTCGCAGGAGAATATGCTTACTGGCTGACGCCCGGCGAAGTGAGCAAAGTCGAAGAAATCAAGCCTGGTATGGGTGCGGTTATTCAGCGGGGCTCGTCCAAGTTCGCAGTTTCTCGCGATGACAAAGGCAGCCTACACGTGCGTTCTGCGGTCTGCTCGCATCTGGGTTGCATCGTCTCTTGGAATTCAACCGAGCACACATGGGATTGCCCCTGTCACGGCTCGCGGTTTACTCCCGACGGGAAATTGCTGAATGGACCTGCGCTTGGTCCTTTGGAAAATGCTACCTTTGAGTTGGCTCAATAAAATTCGCCGAGGCAGGGAACAGGGTGCAAGAGACATCGTTCTGATTGCTGGCAGTTGTCCTTCGTCAAATTCGAAATGACAAGCGAAAAACGCTTGTTTTAATTCGCTGCTGGTTCCATTGGCATGAGGTGAAACAGCCCTCGCACCCAAGCTTGTACACCTCCGCTCGATGCGTGACATCTGCGTGGTAGACTCTCCTTTGCTGCTTCTGATTCCCGTACTCCAACGCATTGCGCGGCGATACCGTCCGCACGCTGAAAACAGTGAAACCACGTGGCCTCTTCCGGTTTAACCTGCATCCTCAATTGCGCTTCAGTGGCTACAACGGGCATGCAAACCTTTCATTTAACGGCCCGGCGCTTCACATCGCATATTATGATTTGAATCAAACACTGGTCCTGACAGAAGATTGGCATGTCGATATCGAGTCTGGCTCGCTAGAGGGGCCTAGCCTGAAGAAAGTACTCGACGATCCATCGCTGCATTGCAGGGAAGCCTAAATAAATACGCGAACGAGCAATACGCGACGTGCTTATTGGAGAAGGCTGAACAAGTTTCCTGATTGAAACAGCTTCGACTCGTGCTCAGGGGAGCCGTCCACACTATTTTCCGAAAACCTTCTCCACTTGGCCGATTTTCTTTTGGACTTTCCCGCCTATCTTTTCGTCCTGGCCTTCGCCTTCCAAGTCGGGATTGTTCGTCAGTTGTCCTGCCTTCTCCTTAACCTTACCCTTCACTTCGTGAACCTTG
>Ga0182024_10023268_pt1 | contig 11111 bp, 14 predicted proteins | sample P32metaG_FD_120480 | JGI IMG/M metagenome (GOLD analysis project Ga0182024, IMG submission 120480) | Permafrost microbial communities from Stordalen Mire, Sweden - P3-2 metaG (Illumina Assembly) | ecosystem: Environmental > Terrestrial > Soil > Wetlands > Permafrost | place: Sweden: Stordalen... | reverse complement strand
TGAGCGCGCAGCAACATTGGCCAAGGGACTGGGTTTTCAACTTCAGGAAGCAGCGACAGGTGGAGGCTCGGACGGGAATTTTACCTCTGCCCTGGGGATCCCGACGCTGGATGGAATGGGTGCGGTGGGCGAAGGCGCACATGCCGACCGGGAATCCATTTTGCTGCAGGCGTTGGTTCCCAGAACAGCCCTGCTTGCGGCGATGATTGGCGGCCTGAATCTGGATTAGGCCGCGGCCCCGGAGGTAAAAATGCTGGCTGCGCTGGATGTCACCCTGCTCACTATCTTTGTTCTGTGCTCCAGTCAGTTGCTGCGGCCGCCTAAGAAGGGCGGTTCCGGTGTTCTCCCCTGAAGGCTTGGAGTTTCAGCCGTCCCCGTTCGGCAGGCTCAGGGCAGGCTCTGCGGGACTGCTCTTCTCGTCCATGCTCCCCAGGACTACGTCCTGGGCTATTTTCAGAAATTTTCAGACGTCCCTGCGGGACTGAGATGGCTCGCCAGACGCTGCTCCGCTCCTTCGAGCAGGCTCGCTACCAGCGCGAGAGGCAGCCCGACCACGTTGAAGTAGCAGCCGTTGATTCGTGGAATCCACCTTGCAGCGTATCCCTGGATGGCATAGGCGCCTGCCTTGTCCATGGGTTCCCCGCTGGCCACGTAGTCTGCGACTTCCTGGGGCGAAAGCGTGCGCATGGTGACGTGGGTCAGCTCCGCGGCTACTTCCGCTGCGCCCTTTCCCCAGACTACGGCCACGCCCGTGACCACGTGATGGGTGCGCCCGGATAGCAGCAGGAGCATGCGCGTAGCCTCGGCTGCATCCTGCGGCTTGCCCATCACTTCCCCGTCGCACACCACAACGGTATCGGCACCAAGAACCATCACCTCCGGCGCGGAACAGCGGGCAAAGACTTCCTCCGCCTTCTCCCGCGCCAGCCTGGTGGCAAACCGGATGGCATCTTCTTCCGGCCGGCGGGACTCAGCCACGGTCGAAGCCTGGACCTCAAAACAATATCCCGCCTGGGTTAACAGCTCCCGCCGTCGTGGAGAGGCAGAAGCCAGGATGAGCGCCATCACCCCACCTCGTCCAGGGTAGTGCCAGCGCGGACGCCGTCGCGGTTGCAGAGAGCCCAGGCCATGCGCGGGGTGTTGTAAGCAATTCCGTAGCGGCCGTCGGGCCCGAGCAGGATGATGCCGCCATGGCCCTGGAGGCGCGCGTGAAGATAGGCGATGGCATCCTCGGCAGCCTGTTCCGCACCCAGCAGCGGGACCCGGTCCACGGCCCATTTCGCCAACACCAGCTTCATGATCGGTTCGCCCCAGCCGGTGAGAGACGCGGCCGCACTGCGGTTGTCGGCGTAGCCGCCAGAGCCGATCACAGACGAGTCGCCTACCCGACCGGGCGTCTTGTTCAGCGTTCCCCCGGTCGAGGTAGCTGCCGCCAGATTGCCGGCGGAGTCGAGCGCGACCGCGCCCACCGTATCGTGTTGCCAGCCGGCAAAGGTCTGGTCTGGTATACCGGCCTTAGCACGGGCCTGGGCAGCCTGAAGGCGCTGGCGCTCGCGGTCAATCACCAGGCTCTGGTTCTCGATCAAGGCCATTCCCTGGGCGCGAGCAAACTCTTCTGCGCCAGCGCCGGCAAAGTAGACGTGGGGGCTGCGTTCGAGCACCAGACGGGCGGCCTGAATCGGGTTCTTCAACCTCTCCACGCAAGCCACGGCGCCCGCTCTCAAGGTCTCGCCATCCATCAGCAGTGCGTCGAGTTGCACCCGGCCATCGGCGGTGAGAAAGCTGCCCCGGCCGGCGTCAAAGGTTTCGTCGTCTTCGAGCAGGGTAACGGCATGCTCGACCGCGTCCAGGGCGGAGGCTCCCTGGAGGAGCAGGTCGTACCCCGCCTCTACGGCTCGCAGAACACCAAAGCTGTGAGCCTGGACCTGGTCAGGAGGAATATCCCAGGCGCCCCCATGAACTAACAGTACCGGCGATCGGGATCCCATGCTCATCAGGCACGGGGGGCAGGGTGCAGATCACCGTGGGCTGCGGCCACAGGAGCAGCCTGGGGCAGGTCGCGAAGACCCGGCTTGGTTCGTTGATAGGTATAGCTGATGCGGTGGATCACGGTAACGGTGGACAACACAGCCAGCACCCAGAGCACCGGGGCCATGACTCCCCAGCGGTTGAAAAGCGCCCCCAGGATGATGAGCACCACTCGCTCCGGCCGCTCCATGAAGCCCACCTTGCAGGAGCCGATCAGGGCTTCGGCCCGGGCTCGGGTGTAGCTGACCATAAGCGACGTGACCATGACAAAGGCGGTCAGAACCACGTAGAAGAACCGGTTGCCGCGGGCATAAAACACCAGCAGGCCGAAGAACAGCACCACGTCGCTGTAGCGATCAATGACGGAATCGAAGAAGGCTCCGAAGATGGTGACCTGATGGGTCTGGCGGGCCACTCGCCCGTCCACCATGTCGAAGATACCCGCCCCGATGATGACCAGGCCGGCGTAGAGGAACAGGCGGACGTAATTGTGCTCGTTGGCCCAGCCGAAGAGAATGGCCGCGGCGGTATTGATCACCAGGCCCAGGAAGGTGAGCACGTTGGGCGAGATGCGGGTTAGCGCCAGGCCATCCACGATGCCCTGCAGGATGACACCGCAACCCCTGCCGAAGGCGCTGGTCCAGCTCCAGGTTTGGCTCGAAGTCTGGCTCGAGGTCTGGGTCATGATATTTCGTCGTGAATCGTCGTCAGCTTCAAAATCTCCAGCTCGCGTTTGCCGTTCGGGCTCACTATCGTCGCAATTTCTCCGACCTGCTTGCCGACGAGTCCACGGCCGATGGGCGAGGTAGTGGAGATGAGGCCCTGGTTCACGTCGGATTCCTCGCTGGTGACCAGCTTATAGGTAATCTCTTCGTTTTTGGTGGTGTCGAAGACCACGATGGTGGAGCCGAAGGCGACACGATCCCGGGGGATATTGGCGAGATTGACCAGCGCCAGCTCTGCCATGCGCTTCTTAAGCTGCCCCAGGCGGGCGTTGACGAACACCTGGCGCTGCTTGGCCATGTGGTACTCCGCGTTCTCGCTCAGATCTCCCAGCGAGGCGGCCTTCTTGATCTCCAGAGGCAGTTCGTGGGTGAGCTCGTGCTCCAGCACGCGGATTTGTTCTTCCAGCTTTTTCTTTATGTGTTCTGGCATTTCGCTTGTGACCCTGGGGGCGCGTGGGGGAGATAGCCAACAGCAAAAGACGATTATACGACGCCCTCGCCTCCCCCGGATTTCCTGTGGAACGTGATGGCTCTGATGAACTTCCTGCGCCTTTCTTCGCCGAAAGGCGCACAAACGTCCCTGTCAGGTGCCGCGTGGCAGGAAATCCGGTCCCTGACGGGAGTCAAGGAAACTCTGCAGGATGAGGACTGCGGCTACCTGATCGATCACCGCACGCCGCTTGCCCGAGTGGTGGCCGGCCGCGTCCAGGTGACGATGCGCTTCCGTGGTCGAGAGCCGTTCGTCCCACAGTGTCACCTCTACCCCGGTCTCCAGTTGAAGGCTCTGGGCGAAGGCCTGCGCCTTGATTGCCTGGGGGCTTAGGTCGCCGGACATGTAGAGCGGGTTGCCCACCACCACGCGGCCAACGCCATATTTGCGCACCAGGCGGGCCAGGGAGCGAAGATCCTGGCGCCGGTTCTTACGGACCAGGGTCAACACCGGTTGCGCGGTCAGGTTCAGTTCATCTGAGACGGCCACGCCGACGCGGCGGTCGCCGACATCCAAACCCAAAATGCGGTCTCCGGGTTGATGCTGGTCATCCATCGTTCAGCCTGTGCGGATCTTACTCCAGCCAAATGCTTCGCTCATGGTGCATTTCTGAGCGCGCAAGAGAATCGCATCATAAAATTCAGTGGAGAATCCAATCCACCAAGGGTCCCAGCTTGTGCGACGTTTTCTGGTAGTTCTTCTGGTCCTGGTTCTGGCCGGGGCCTCGCTCGTCTACCTCCAGCTCACCAAGCCGGTCAGCCCACCGGGGGAGACGATCGTCGAGGTGGTTCCGGGCATGGGCACGCGGGCCATTGCCAGGCTGCTTGCCGAGCACGGCATTATCCGCAGCCAGTACGCCTTCGATCTTTGGCATGGCTTGCGCGGCGGCACGCTCAAGGCGGGAGAATATCAATTCGTGCAACCAGCGACCCTTCCGGCAGTCTACAACCGCATCGTGCGCGGGGATGTTTACACCCGGGCGGTGACCATTCCCGAAGGTTTCAATCTTTTCGACATTGCCCAGGCAGTTGAGGCTGCTCAGCTGGGATCGAAAGAGAGATTCCTGGCCGCAGCCAGCCAGGACGTGGCGCTGATTGCCGACCTGGACCCGGGAGCCAAGAACCTGGAAGGGTATCTCTTCCCCGATACCTATCGCTTTCAGAGACGGCTAACGCCGAGCCAAATGCTGGCCGCGATGGTGCGGAGATTTCGCCAGAATAGCGCCGCGATCGGCTTAGAGGGCGATTATCACCGCATCGTGACCCTGGCGTCCCTGGTGGAGAAGGAAACCCCGGTGGCGGCCGATCGACCCCTGGTGGCCAGCGTGCTCGAGAACCGCCTGGCCAAGGACATGCCGCTGATGACCGACCCCACCGTGATCTACGCCGCCATGCTGGAGAAACAATACCGGGGCACGATTTACCAGTCGGACCTGAAGCGGGAGTCTGCATACAACACCTACCGCCATAGCGGCCTGCCGCCGGGCCCGATCTGCAGCCCGGGAACCGCTTCTCTGCAGGCAGCGATGCATCCCGCCGACAGCCACTTTCTTTATTTTGTCGCCGATCCAGGAGCCGCCGGCCATTCCCGGTTCGCCGCCACGCTCGAGGAACACGAGCGCAATGTGATCGCCTACCGCCGTGGCCTTAAGGATTTGCAGGGGGCCCATTGAGGGCCGTACGGTTGCTCTATACTCGCAGTTCCTGAGTTGCATTGGATGCAGAGAGATTGGTTGAAGTTTTTGGCGCTGCTGCTGCCGGTTCTGACCGGATGCCTGAGCCACACCCGCAAGCTGCAGCAGCCGAAGTTGGCCGGGATAGCCCTGAACGCTGAAGCCGACCAGTTGGTGGAGGCCGTCAATCACCGCTACGAGCAGGTGAACTCCCTGACCGCGACCGTGGACTTTGCCGCCTCGGTGGGAGGCGTGCACAAAGGCAGGGAGACCGATTACACCTCCATACGCGGCTATATTCTGTTCCGCAAACCCCAGATGCTGCGGGTGCTAGGACTGGTGCCGGTATTGCATACCCACGCCTTCGACCTGGCCAGCAACGGAGAGAACTTCACCCTGCTGATCCCGCCGCGGAGCCGGGCGATTCTGGGCAGCAACTCGGTGACCAATCCGACCGCGAACCCGTTAGAGAACATGCGTCCCGACTTCTTTCTCGATGCCATCCTGATTCACAGCATCTCTCCCGACCGGATTGTCTCTTTGACCAACTCCAGCACCACCACGCTGGAGCCGCGGACCAAGCAGCTGATCGAGACCCCGCAGTACGACCTGACGGTATTGAACCCGGGTCGCCCAGAGGCGTCGTCCAAGCTGGCGCATGTGGTGCAGCCGCTGCGGGTGATTCACTTCAGCCGGGTTGACCTGATGCCTTCGGAGCAGGATATCTACAACCGAGCCGGCGACTTGGAGACGAAGGTGCTTTACGGGCCGTACCGGACCTACAACGGGATCCAGTTCCCCAGCACCATCACCATTAACCGGTTGCTGGAGGAATATCGCATTACCCTTACGGTGGAGACGGTGAAGTTCAACCAACCATTGCCCGATGAGCAGTTTGAGTCGAAGGTGCCGGCAGGCTACAAAGTGGAGAAAATGCCCTGATTCAGGCCAGGCCGGCACGTAGGGCGTGGGCCTGAATCGCCTGGTTGATTTCGAGCGCCAACGCCAGCGCATCGCGGGCTTGCTGGGCAGTCACCCGCGGCGGGGTGCGGGTTCTGACCGAATCCAGGAAGGCCTTGATCTCCAGCAGCAAAGGCTCCCCGCCCACCACCGCCGGCTTACTGGCAGCCAACGCCGCCTCTCCGTTCTCCCCCGGAGCAACATTGATGATGAGCAAATCCTGGCGCGCGTAGTCGATGGAGAGGTACTGGTGAGGCTGGAAGAAGCGTAGCTTGCGCACCGTCTCGGTGCTGACCCGGCTGGCAGTGAAATTGGCCACGCAGCCAGAGGCGAATTCCAGACGGACATTGGCGATGTCCACCTGGGAGGATAAAATCCTCAAGCCGACGGCATGGAGCTGGCGCACGGGCGAGCGTACCAGGTTGAGAACGATATCTAAATCGTGGATCATCAGGTCCAGCACCACGTCGACGTCGAGCGCGCGGCGGTGGAAGACACTGAGGCGGTGGGCTTCAAAAAACATGGGTCCGTTGACTAGCGCCTGAGCCGCCGTGACCGCGGGGTTGAAGCGCTCCAGCAGGCCGACCTGCAGGATCTGCCGGCTGGCTGCTGCCTGGGCCACCAAGGCATCGGCATCGGCCAGGGTGACGGCGATGGGCTTTTCCAACAGCACATCAAGTCCCTGAGCCAGAGCTTGCGAGGCCACGGAGTAATGCTCGGACGTGGGCACGCAGATGGAAATCGCGTCCAGATGCAGGCTGCCCGCCCGGCATGCCTCCAAGCATGCTTGGGGCGAGCAAAAGACAGCCAGGCCGCCTTGCTGGCGCAGGGCTTCGGCGGTAGAAGGATCCGTATCCACGGCTGCGGCCAGCCGCACACCGCAACCGGCCTGCTCCAGCTGGCGGTAGATACGCAGATGGTTGCGGCCAAAGGTACCGGCGCCAAAGACGGCTACGCTGAGAGCATGCTCACTTCTCATCTGTGATGTTTTGCGATTTTCCCCCGCCTATTTGCCCTGAACCACACCCAGGCATTTGGTGTAGAGAGCGAGTAACTGGTTCACCTGCTCCTCGGGCTTGGAACCGGAGGCGGATACGAAGCCCGCGGCGGGTGAAGGTCCCTTGATAATCCCCGTCGACCCGGTGACAAATTTCAACAAATCCAGAGCAATATCTTCATTGCGGCGCGAGCCAGTGGGGGCGGTGACTACCTGTTCCATGTACTTCCTCCGTGGCGATGCTACCAGAAGCGGGGTGACGCGTTCGAGTATGCTGCTACTTGCAACCAAGGTGGTTGGGGTGGCTCGCTATGGCAGTGATCGCGATCCAGCAGATTCGACGCATGCGGGGCGGCGCGCAGAGCCACCTCATGCTGGCATCGGATGGCAATCTCTATGTGGTCAAATTCAGCAATAATCCGCAACATGTCAGGGTGTTGGCCAATGAGTTGCTCGCCACCCGGATGGGTGCGGCGGTGGGGCTGGCCGTTCCTCCCTCGGAGGTCATCGAGGTGACGGACTGGCTGATCCAGAATACGCAGGACCTGACCATCGAGCAGCGCGGAGGAGCGCAGCGCTGCCAGGCAGGGCTGCACTTCGCATCGCGCTGGGTGGGAGGCCTGATGCCCGGGCACACGGTCGACTATCTGCCCGAGGAACAGCTTCTGGAAGTACGCAATCTGGCCGAATTTGCAGGCGTCTTGGCGCTGGACAAGTGGACGTGCAACATCAATGGCAGACAAGCAGTCTTTCATAAAAGGCGGCGGGAGCGACGCTACAGCGCTACCTTTATCGACCAGGGATACTGTTTCCACGCCGGCGACTGGAAGTTTATCGACGCCGGCCTGGGGGGTGTGTTTGCTGAGAATACTGTCTATCGCGGGGTCACCGGCTGGGAGAGTTTCGAACCCTGGCTCAGCCGGATTGAGAGCTTAGCGCCAGAGACGGCGTGGGCCATCGCGGAGATCGTGCCGCCGGAGTGGTACGGCGGGGATCTGAGCGCGTTGGAGGTTTTGATCGAGCGGCTGCTGGCACGGCGGGCGCGGGTTCGGGAGTTGATTGTGGCATTCAGGGAATCGGCGCGAAGACCGTTTCCGAATTGGGGGAGGGATGCAAAGGAGGGGTTGGGGGGAAGGTATTATGAACCGGGACGGGTGCATGATAGTGGGCAGGGCGGCGGAAGGGTCTGAGAATCAGGGCGGTTCGCGGAAAATGGCGTACCGGGCCTGGTGGGGGCGGGCGAGGAACCTGCCCACCGACAGAGCGGTTGGGTCTCGGGGTTGGGAAGAGGGGATATGGCGGAGCGGAAACAGTGCGCGTTTCAACTCATCCGTTATGTTCCGGATCCGGTGAGGAACGAGTTCGTCAACATTGGCGTGCTGCTTCGGACCGCCGGGGGAGAGCAAAGTGCGCTGCGATTTACCCGAGACTGGAGCCGGGTTCGGTGTCTCGATCCCGACGCGGACACGCAGATGCTGGAAGCTCTGGAGATTGAGATCGCACACCGGTTGCGCGCTCAACCGCCCGACCACCCCAAACCCATCATGGCCTTGCTCGAAGCTTCACTTTCCAATGGCGTACAAATCACAGAGGCTAAGGCTTACCTGGCCGAAACTTTTCTGACTGGGCTCGAAGATTTGATGCGGTCGTATGTCGATAGCCCGCGGCGGGAACGAAGCAAGCGGCGGGGCGGCCGCGCGACCGTGCGGGCGGCCATGCGCAAAAGCTTCGAGGAAGCCGGGGTATGGACGCTGATGCGGAAAGAGATCCCCGCCGCAAAATACACTCGGCCCGGTGACCCGTTACGCATTGATTGTGGCTATCGGAATGGCGTGATGCGCATGATCCAGGCGATCTCGCTCGAAACCGATCCAGACGATGCCAAAGCGCTTGCCTTCAGCGCCAGTAGTCTTCGGAAAGGGGTAAAAAGGGTAGAAAATACGGAACTCGAGTTGACCGCGGTGATCGAAGCGATCGTTTGGCCGGAGGGGGACAATGAGCCGGATGAGGAGCAAAGCACGCTGTACGACTACGTGCGTGCAACCATGGACGAACATGATATTGAAGTGGTGACCTTGGCCGGGCTGCCGGGATTGGCAGAGAGGGCGCGCCGGGAGCTTAAGGTCTAGAGGCGTGGGATAATCGGCAGCATGAACGCTTCTCCAGTGGTCGGCGTGGTGATGGGAAGCAAGAGCGATTACGAAGTGCTGCTGCCTTGCCTTGACCTGTTACGGGAGTTCGCCATCCCCTACGAAGCGCGAATCGTTTCCGCCCATCGCACCCCGGACTGGCTTTTTCAGTACGCCGAGGAAGCTGAGCCGCGAGGGTTGAAGATCCTCATTGCAGCCGCCGGCGGCGCGGCGCATTTACCGGGCATGCTGGCCGCCAAGACTATCGTTCCCGTGCTGGCGGTGCCCGTTCCCTCTACTTGCCTGCAGGGGATCGATTCTTTGCTGTCCATTGTGCAGATGCCGAAGGGGGTTCCGGTCGCCACCCTGGCTATTGGCAAACCGGGCGCAGCCAACGCGGCGTTGCTGGCGGTGGCCATCCTGGCTGGCCACGATCCGGAGTTGGGAAACCGGCTGCGCTCGTGGCGCCAGGCACGGACGCAAGAGGTGCTGGCAGCGGAGTTGCCGGGTTGATGCCGATCGTCCAGGGGTCAACCATCGGCATACTGGGAGGCGGTCAATTGGGCCGCATGACGGCCATGGCGGCCCGTTCGATGGGCTATCGGGTACAGGTGATGGACCCGGATCCTTCCTGCCCGGCGCGCTTTGTGGTGGATGCCTGCTTTGTGGGCGCCTGGGATGACGCCAAGGCGGCTGCGGATCTGGCCCGCGGCTGCGATGTCATCACGTTGGAGATCGAGCAGATTTCGATCCCTTCGCTCGAAGCAGCGGCCCGCTATGCTCCAGTGCGCCCGGGTAAGGAGATCCTGGCCATGGTGCAGGACAGGATCCGGCAAAAAAGCTGGTTGCAGGCACAGGGTTTTCCTGTCGGGCCCTATCAGGCGGTCTATGCGGAAGCCGACCTGGTGGACGCTATCGCGGAGCTGGGCGGACGGATTTACCTCAAACGCGCCCAGGGCGGGTACGACGGCCGAGGCCAGGTGAAGGTGGAGCACGGGTCGCGCCCAGGCGATGCCTGGCGGTTGCTGGGAGAACAGCCGTGCGTGGCGGAACAGGCACTCGATCTGCAATTAGAGATCTCGGTCATGGTGGCGCGCAATCCCAGCGGCCAAGTCCTCGCTTACCCGGCAGCCACCAACCATCATGAGCAGCAGATCCTGGTGTGGAGCGCGCTTCCTTCGTCGATACCTCCCTGGCTGGAAAAACGCGCCCAGGAGCTGGCCACGACCATGGCGTGCCAGTTGCAGCTCGAGGGTCTGCTGGCGGTGGAGATGTTCGTGACGCAAGGGGATGGGCTGTACGTGAATGAGCTGGCGCCGCGGCCGCACAACAGCTATCACGCCAGCGAGCGCTGCTGCGTTACCAGCCAGTTTGAGCAGGCGGTCCGCGCGGTGTGCGACCTGCCTCTTGGGGACGTAAAGATTGTGCGGCCGGCGGCCATCGCTAATTTGCTGGGGGATCTTTGGCTCAATGGCGAGCCGCGGTTCGCGCGGGCGCTGGCGGTTCCCGAGGTCAGCTTGCATTTGTATGAGAAGCACACGGCGCGGGCGGGGAGAAAAATGGGCCATCTATCCGCGACTGCGGACACGGCGGAAGAGGCTGTGGCTCGGGTTCTTGAGGCCAGGAACCGGCTTTAGGGAGAACCCGGAGAAGAAACCGCAGGTCTCTCCGCCTCGTTGAAACCCATCTTCCGGAGAGTTGCCCACGAGGGCGAAAACCGCTCCCTCAGGGCCTAAAGGCCAAATTCTTTTAGAGGGTTAACGTACGGGCTAAAGCCCGTACCCTTCTCAACCGATTTTCATCCCGTTGGCCGGGCCCATCCTCGCTCCGGTCAGTGCGACAGTTGAATCAATCGAGGGGCTTCCCCCGGATTTCCTGTCGCGCTTGATCGCATTCGCGAACTTCATGCGGCTTTCCCTAATGAAAGCCGCACACGCGGCGGTTGGTGGCGCCCCGTGATAGGAAATCCGGGTCGCCCCGTCTTGTTCGTCCCAGGTACGCTTTGGCGAACCTGGGGCACCCGTCCAGATTTGTCGTCGCGCTAACCGATGTCTTCGCTCCAGTTTTCCAGGTATTTTTTTAGTTCGGCCATGAACTTGCCCGCATCGGC
>Ga0182024_10023267_pt1 | contig 11111 bp, 8 predicted proteins | sample P32metaG_FD_120480 | JGI IMG/M metagenome (GOLD analysis project Ga0182024, IMG submission 120480) | Permafrost microbial communities from Stordalen Mire, Sweden - P3-2 metaG (Illumina Assembly) | ecosystem: Environmental > Terrestrial > Soil > Wetlands > Permafrost | place: Sweden: Stordalen... | reverse complement strand
CTCTCGTTGTAATTCTTCATGTCGGCGACTTCTTCAAACAGCCGCGCGTTCTCGATCGCCACGGCCACCTGCGCCGTGAACATCTCCAGGCGCCGTTCGTCGGCGCGCGTGAACGGCCCCCCCAACTTGTTCACCGCCTGCATCACTCCTATGCGCCGCCCCGCGCGATTGCGGATAGGCATGCACAGGATCGATTTGGTGCGATAGCCGGTTTGCCGGTCGACGGCCTGGTTGAAGCGCGAATCGGTATAGGCATCCTTGAGATTCAGGCTCTCCCCGCCCGAAAACACCGAGCCCGCGATGCCCACGTCATTGGGAAAGCGAATCTCGTCGCCCAGACCCTGGCCGAGGTAAAGATACAACTCGCCGGTCTTGGAATCGTTCAGAAACACGGTGCTGCGATCGCACTGAAGAAGCTCGGAAACCATCCCGACGATTTTGTGCAGCAGCGGCCGGATCTGCAATTCCGAGGAAACCGTCTGGATCATCTCCCGCACGCGCTGTTCTTCGCGCTGGGACTGGATCACCTGCTCAAACAGGCGCGCGTTGACCAGCGCCGCCGCGGCCTGCGATGTGATCGAGTTGAGCAGCGCCAGGTCGCCATCGCCGAAGATGCCCTCGCGGCGGTTCAGAAGCTGGATCACGCCGATGACTTCCTGGGACGCGATCCTCACGGGCGCGCACAGGATCTGGCGAGTTCGGAAGCCGGTGCGCCGGTCGACGTCCTGATCGAAGCGCGGATCGGCATACGCATCGGGAATGATCACGGGCTGACCGCTCGTAAATACCATGCCCGCGATGCCCGCGTGATTGGGAAAGCGAATCTCGTGGCGCAAGTCGCCCATGGCAACTTTCGAAAACAGCTCGTTCGAATCCGGATCGTTCAGAAACAAGGTGCCGCGCTCGGCCGAGGTCAGCTCCGTAGCGATCACCACGATGCGGTCGAGCAGGGTGTCCAGGCTCACCGCGCCCGCCACCTGCGCGGATACATGCACCAGCGCCGACAACTTCTCGAGAACCGCCGCTAAGTCGCCCGGCGCCGCGTCGGATTCGCCGTCCGCGCCCACCCGGCCGAGAATTTCGGCGATCTCCGCCTGCCGGCGGGGACGTTCGAGAAGCGTGTTGATGAGCTGCGAACCGGACGCCATGACGAGTTACGACGCGTACCCGACAAGCATAGAACGACTTTGGTCCCCGGGGACACCCCCTCTTGTTCGCCCCGAGGGCGAACCGCGTCCCGGCGACGCGATATAATTTCCTTACGCATCGCGTAAGGGCCGGGGCGGCTTGGCGTTGGAGATCGGTTGGAGATCGTTGGAGATCACAAGATGGGTTCCGCGTATCTGGTCATCACAAATCCGAACGGCGAAAAAAAAGTCACGCTGGGCGAAGGCTATATGTGGAAGGTCGGCCGGCACGAGGAAAACGACGTCGTCATTCCAAGCGACATCGTTTCGCGCCAGCACGCCATGCTTCAGCGCGCCGAAGACGGAACGTATTATCTGATCGACATGGGCAGCCGGAACGGGTCGTTTGTGAACGGCTCGCGCGTAAGCGTTCCGGTCAGCTTGAATAACGGCGACCAGATCTCGCTGGGCGACAGCCTGCTGAGCTTCCATTGCGAAGCGACGGCATTCAGCGCGCCGGCGACGTCGCAGAAGCTATCCGGCAATCAGACGGTCGCCTATTTACAATCCAATAAGACCACGGTGCTGGTGGTCGACGTGCGCAATTTTACCGTGCTCACGCAGCACATCGATCAGAACCTGCTGTGCCAGGTGATCGGCACATGGTTTCGCGAAGGCGGTCCGATCCTCGCCGCGCAGGGGAGCTGGGCGCAGAAGTACATCGGCGACGCGATCATGTCGGTGTGGGTGCACAAGCCCGGGAACCAGCAGCGCGAAATGGGAAAGATCATTCGGGCGCTGGTGGAGCTGGAGCGCATGACCGCGACGCTGGGCGGACGCTTCGCGCTGCCGCAGCCGTTCCGGATCGGCGCGGGCATCAACACCGGGCTCGCGACCATCGGTAATGCCGCCGGGTCGGGATCGCTCACCGATTACACCGCGCTCGGCGATACCGTCAATACCGCGTTCCGCCTGGAGTCGGCGACCAAGGAAGCCGGGGTAGACGTTCTGCTGGGCGAGGAGACCTACGATTGGCTGGCGCAGTTCTCCAAGCCCGCGCCATTCTTTGCGCGGAAGAGCGTTCATCTCAAAGGCTACGAACAACCCGTGGCGGCGTGGGGCGCGAGCTTCGCGGAAGTGGAAAAATTCGTCGCGGAACTGCCCGCGTCATAGAGGAGGCGATACCGTGCGTCACATTCATGTTTTTCCCGATACGCAGTCGCTCGAGCGGGACGCGGCGGACCTGTTTGTCGAGCGGGCGCGGGCATCGATCGCGGATCACGGGGCCTTCACCGTCGCGCTTTCGGGAGGATCGACGCCGAAGCGTCTGTTCGCGCTGCTGGCGGCTGATCCGTACCGTTCGCAGCTTGGCTGGGAAAAGATTCAGTTCTTCTGGGGCGATGAGCGGTCGGTCGCGCCGGATCACGCCGACAGCAACTACCATATGGCCTCCGAGGCTCTGCTTTCGCGCGTTCCGGCGCCGCCCGAGCATGTCCATCGAATCGAAGCCGAGAAACCCGATCCGGCTGCCGCCGCGGCGGAATACGCGGCGACCATCGTAAGCGTTTTCGGGGGCGCGGAACTGCCGCGCTTCGATCTGATCCTGCTGGGCATGGGCCCGGATGGTCACACGGCGTCGCTGTTTCCCGCCACTACCGCGCTCCACGAGCACAAGGCTTTGGTAGTTGCAAACCGGGTCGAAAAATTTCACACGTGGCGCGTCACCATGACGGCGCGCCTGATCAATAATGCCGCGTCGATCGCGTTCCTGGTGGAGGGAGAGGAGAAAGCCGAACCGTTGCGCGAAGTGCTGTTCGGACCGTATCAGCCCGAGCTCTATCCTTCCCAGCTGATTCATCCGAGCAACGGCGATTGCCACTGGTTTGTCGATGAGCCGGCGGCGCGCCTGATCCCGCATTCGGAGCGAACCTCCGCTTAGCGACGTGGGGCTTGCTACCAAGAGTGGCGCCCCACAGTGCCGATTCACATAAACTCATAAACTGGACTATTTCACAGCCGCAAGATGCAACTGCCGGGCTTCCAAAGTGAGCAGCGCTTCTTTCACCGGCAATCCTCCGCCGAATCCGGTAAGCTTCCCGTTCGATCCGATCACGCGATGGCACGGGATCACGATCGGAATCGGATTCAATCCGTTCGCGGCGCCCACCGCGCGCGATGCCCGCGGATTCCCGATCCGGCGCGCGAGTTCGCCGTAGGAAATAGTTTCGCCATAGGGAATCTCCCGCAACCGCTGCCACACGTCGCGCTGGAACGGGGTGCCTTCGGGCGTGAGCGGGAGATCGAATTCGGTTCGCGCCCCGGCGAAATACTCGCGCAGTTGCCGGATGGCCTCGCCGACCGGCCCGCGCGCTGATTCGGTCCATTCCGGCCGAGGCTTTTCCGCGCGCCCGTTCTTCGGAAAATAGATGTAATGGATTGCCTCGCCGTCGCCGGCGATGAGCAATTTTCCTATGGGGCTTTCCAGATAGCTATACTTCACCGTTCACGCTTCCTTTCCAAATGTACATAGCGGCGTAGGCTCGCCATGGCCGCCAGGTTTCCGACTCCGCGCAGGCGCGTTTGAGATACAGATCCGTCGCTGGAAACGCGTCCGGTTCGCCGAGCCTCATCGCGATGTACTGCGCGGTCCACGCTCCGATTCCGGCGATGCCGGTGATCCTTCGCTCGAAATCCTCCGGATCGGAGACGCCCTCAAACTTCACTTCGCCCGATTTCACCGCCGACGCCAGTTCGCAGATCGAACGCGCGCGCTGCCGCGTCAGGCCGATGGTCGAAAGGTCCGCGTCCGCCAGGCGGGCGGCATTTGGAAACACGATTCCATCTTCGGTCTTCAAGCCGAACGCGGCTGCGACCCGGCCCGCCATGGTCGAGGCGCCCTTGACGCTGACCTGCTGGCCGAGAATGGCGCGCACCGCCATTTCGAATCCGTCCCAGCATCCCGGAACGCGCAAGCCGGGATGCGCGCGAAGCGCCGGTTTCAAGCGCGGGTCCTGCGCGAGCCGCCGCGCGATCGCCGCGGGGTCGGCGCCCAGGTCGAAAATCCTGCGTACGCGCTCGACGATACGAAACAACGCCGCGGGATCGGGATAATGCACTTGCAACTCGAGATAATTGCCGCGCGCCTGCCGTACCGCGATCATCCCGGCGCGCCCGTCGAGCGAAATCGTGCGCCGGTATTCGGCAGGGGTCACCATTTCGGCGCCGGGAATCGCGCGGGCGGTGAGAAAACCGATCAGCGAATCCCAATCGTACGGCGGCCGATAGCCGAGGCGGAACACGAAGCGGCCGGCTTGGTCCGTTGCGCGAGCACGAGTGCCGCGCAATTCACTGGGAGTCCGGCCGTACAGATTCTGAAACGTCGCATTGAACCGGCGGATGCTTCCGAAGCCGGCCGCCATGGCGATCCGCGTCATCGGCAGGCTGGTTTCGTCGATCAGTTTCTTGGCGAAATGCACGCGCCGCGTCTGCGCCACCGCGACCGGAGTCGCGCCCAGGAATCGCAGGAACAGCCGGCGCAGGTGCCGCGATCCGATGCCCAAGCGATCCGCAAGATGGTCCACGCCGGCGTCGTCGAGCGCGCTTTCGCCGATCAGCTTCAGCGCTCGCGAAACCGTGGACGAAGCGCCCAGCCAGGCGGGAGTTCCCGGCGAGGCTTCCGGCCGGCAGCGCAGGCAGGGACGAAATCCGGCGTCGGCCGCCGCGGCTGCCGACGCGTAATAACGAACATTTTCGGCTTTGGGCGATGGCGCAGGACAGATGGGCCGGCAATAAATTCCGGTCGACGTGACGCCGATGAAAAACCGGCCGTCGAAGCGCGCGTCGCGAGCCAGACGCGCACGCTCGCACACGCGTTCGTTCAACTGCGCGGTGGTTTCCGTAAGTTTCTTTTGAGCGGGCACGATCCGATTATGCCGCATGCGCGTTTCGGCGGCTGGCCGTTTTCGGACCTAAATGGAAATAGCTTACGGAACCTCAGGACTGCTCGCGTTCGCCGGATCACCGGCGGACTGGCGAATGACGCCGGCCTGATCCGTGTAGAAATGGCGCGAGCCGGGCGTGCCGGATTCGACCGGATCGGCGTGGATCACGTAGCCCGCGGGCGACGTCTCGATTTTGAAAACGTAGCCTCCGCTTGCATCCGGCTCGGCACTCCCGACCTCGGCGAAAGTAGCGCCGTAATGCCCGTGCTGGGCATAATATTGGACTTCAGCGTTAGTGACGTTCCTGAGCACGAGGATCGCCGTGGTCTCGTGCGCCATTCTCAACGATTTCTCGGAATTGCAGGAGGCCAGCAGAAGCGCACACGCCAGAAGGAATCGCATGACCCATTCTGCCGCATTCGTGCTTCACGCGGGTGCCTTCGCGGCCGCGTCGATCCGCTGAAGGCTGCGCCACAGGGGACCCAGCAGATCGAGTCGCAGCGCGTTTGCGCCATCCGACAGCGCCCGCTCAGGCGCTTCGTGCACTTCGACGAACACGGCGTCGACGCCCGCCGCGACGGCCGCGCGCGCCAGCGGTCCGATGAACTGCGGCTGGCCCCCCGAGGCCGTTCCCGCCGCGCCCGGAAGCTGCACGCTGTGCGTCGCGTCGAACACCACCGGCCATCCGAACGCGCGCATGATCGCGAGGCCGCGCATGTCGACCACCAGATTGTTATAGCCGAACGAGCTGCCGCGCTCGGTGAGCAAAATGCGATCGTTCCCAGACGCGACAACTTTGTCCGCCGCGTGCCGGATATCCTGCGGCGAAACGAACTGGCCCTTTTTGATATTCACCACGCGGCCGGTGCGCGCGGCGGCCGTCAGAAGATCGGTCTGCCGGCACAGAAACGCCGGGATCTGCAAGATGTCGACGGACTCGGCCGCGGCCTCCGCCTGCGCGGGCTCGTGAATGTCGGTGAGCACCACGAATCCGGCGTCGCGCACGCTCTTCAGAATTCGCAGACCGTCGGCGAGTCCCGGCCCGCGATAGGAATTCACGCTCGACCGGTTGGCTTTGTCGAAAGAGGCCTTGAAGATGAACGGGCCCACGATTTTCGCGATCTCGCGCGCGAGAAAGTGAACGTGCTGCTCGCTTTCGATCACACACGGTCCCGCGATCAACGCGAGAGGCGCGCGAATGCCGGATTCAAGGCGGCCGATCTCCAGCTGACCGGTTACACGCACTAACGGGTGGTCAGGGGTTCCATTCTGACTCCTGACTCCTGTCTTCTGACTTCTCTCTGACTGAGTGCTGCTCCGACGAAAGCGCGGAACAGCGGATGCGGCTCGAGCGGCTTCGACTTGAATTCGGGATGGAACTGGCAGCCGAGATACCAGGGATGCTCTTCGAGCTCGCAGATCTCGACGTAAACGCGGTCGGGAGTCTCGCCCGTGAGCCGCATGCCGTGCCGCTTCAGGATGTCCTCGTATTCGCGATTGAACTCGTAGCGATGGCGATGCCGCTCGCTGATCTCGGGCTTTCCGTACGCGCGCCGGGCGAAGCTATTTTCGGCGAGCAGGCACGGATACGCTCCGAGGCGCATGGTGCCGCCGAGCTCATCGACACCTTTCAACTCGCGCAGTTTGTAGATCACGCGATCCGGCGTCGCGGGATCGAATTCGGTGGAGTTCGCGGCAGCGAGCCCGCACACGTTCCGCGCGAATTCGATCACCATGGTCTGCATGCCGAGGCAAATTCCGAAATACGGCACCTTGAATTCCCGCGCGTAGCGAATTGCGCACAGCATGCCTTCGACGCCGCGGCGTCCGAATCCGCCCGGCACCAGGATTCCGTCGAAGCCTTCCAACTCCGCGATCGCCTCCGGCCATTTCAGACGCTCGGATTCGATCCAGGTGATCTTGACCTTCGCGTCATGCGCGAGGCCGCCGTGCAGCAAGGCTTCTTTGAGGCTCTTGTAGGAATCCTCGTATTCGACGTACTTGCCCACCAGGCCGATCGACACCTCGCGCGCCGGCTGCTTCAGACGGCGCACCATCTCGGTCCAGCGGCTCAAATTGCGCGGCCCGGCGTCGAGCCCGAGCAAACGCAGCACGATTTCATCCACGCCCTGCTCGGCGAACACCAGCGGGCATTCGTACACGCTTTGGACGTCGCGCGCCGTGACCACTGCGCGCACATCCACGTCGCAGAACAGCGCGATTTTTTCCTTCATCTCCCCAGGCAGCGCGTGGTCGCTGCGGCAGAGCAGAATGTCAGGCTGGATACCGATCGCGCGCAGCTCCTTCACGCTGTGTTGGGTCGGCTTGGTCTTCAATTCCTGCGCCGCGGCGATCCAGGGCACCAGCGTGACATGCACGAACAGCGTGTTTTCGCGGCCCAGTTCATGCCGCAACTGCCGAATCGCTTCCAAAAAAGGCAGCGATTCGATGTCGCCCACCGTGCCGCCGATTTCGACGATCACCACGTCGATGGGGTTCTGATCGGCTGCGTTTGAGACCCTTCGAACCGCGGACTTGATTTCGTTGGTGACGTGCGGAATCACCTGGACCGTCTTGCCAAGATAATCGCCGCGGCGTTCGCGCGAGATGATCTGTTCGTAAATTCGGCCGCTCGTGAGATTGTTGGCCTGCGTAAGCGGAGCGTGGGTGAAACGCTCGTAGTGGCCCAGGTCGAGGTCGGTTTCAGCGCCGTCGTCGGTGACGAACACCTCGCCGTGCTGGAACGGGCTCATGGTTCCCGGATCGACGTTTAAATACGGGTCGAATTTCTGGAGAGTAATCTTGAGGCCGCGGCTTTCGAGCAGGCAGCCGATGCTTGCCGCGGCGATCCCTTTGCCCAAAGAGGAAACCACGCCGCCCGTCACGAAAATATATTTGGCCATCCCGTTTTTCCCATCACGCACAACGCTGAAAAACGCTGTGCGCTTTTTCCGATCGCGCACAACGCTGAAAGACGCTGTGCGCTTTACCTCGTCACCATCAGTTTCTCAAACAGCGCCGACACGCGATCCCAATCCTCCGGCGTATCGACGCCCAGCGATTCATACTCGGTTTCGACCACGCGAATCCGGTGGCCGTTTTCAAGCGCGCGCAATTGCTCCAGCCGTTCCGCCTTTTCGAGCGGACCCACGGGCAGGGCCGGGTATTCCAGCAAAAAATCGCGTCGATACACGTACAAGCCGATATGTTTGAAATACGCCGTCGATTCGTTGCCCGACCCGCGCACATACGGAATCGGCGACCGCGAAAAATAAATTGCGTCGCCGCGAGCGTCCGCGACTACCTTGACGACGTTGGGATCGGTGATCTGGGTCTCGATCTCGATCCGCTTCTTAAGCGTGCCCATGGCGACGCCGTCGGCGTCGAGCAGCCCATATATGGCCGTGTCGATCGCCGTGGGATCGATCATCGGCTCGTCTCCCTGAATATTGACGATCAATTCCGCCGAAGATGTCGAGGCGACCTCCGCCACCCGGTCCGTTCCGGTAGGATGATCGGCCCGCGTCATCACCACCCGCGCGCGAAATTTTTCGGCCGCCGAGCGAATCCGTTCATCATCGGTGGCCACCACCAGATCGGTGAGGTAGCGAGCCTGCGAAGCCCGTTCCCACACGTGCTGAAGCATGGTTTTGCCCGCGATGGGGACCAGCGCTTTACCTGGAAATCGTGAAGAAGCGTACCGGGCGGGGATTACACCTAAAATCCTGAGCGGCACAATAGAAGATAGCATAAACACAGCGCCGCGATCCACGCGGCGTAGTGGGGGGCGCGTTGCGACCCGCATGTCCTTGAAACGCGGGCGTTCCCGGCCGCATCATACATTGGCGATTCGCCGCCGGGCGGCGTCAAGAGGGGTTTGACTCTAATTTCAAATGCGACACACTATCGCGTTCTTTCTCGAAAAGAACTGAATGACGGACCTTCGCTTGAGCCGGCTCGTCTTCATCGCGCTCCTCGCGCTGTGCGCGTTGGGTCCGCCGCGGATCGGCGCGCAAATCAGCGATCTTGACGGCCAACGCGTCGCGAGGGTGGCCTACGATCCTCCGCAACAGCCCCTCGCGGCCGAAGACCTGAAACGCTTGCAGCAGGTCGCCGCCGGCTCGCTCTATTCGGCGAAAAGCGTGGCCGAAACCATCGACGCATTATTTGCGACCGGCGCGTATTCCGACATTCAAGTCGATGTGGATCGACAGTCATCCGGTCTCGCGGTTACGTTCCGGACCCGGACCGCGCCGTTTGTGGGTCACGTCAAGGTCGCCGGCAAAATCTCCAGTCCGCCCAGCCGCAACGCGATCGCCACCGCGGCGGAATTCAGGCTGGGCACACCGTTTGAAGAAGAGGCGCTCGTCTCCGCCGAAAAGAACATTCAACAGTTGTTCACGAGTAACGGACTTTACGACGCGCAGGTGCACGTCGAAAAAAGCGCCGAGCCAGGCACGGAGATCGAGAACGTCATCATTCAGGTTCACCCGGGAAAACGCGCGCGCTACGAACTGCCCACGCTCGCGGGCGACTTGAAGCTTCCGGATTCAACCATCGTCGGCGCCACCGGATGGCGCGTGATTCTGATCCATCGATGGCGCGGGGTCACTCAGTCGCTGACGCAAAAGGGCGTAGAAAGCGTGCGCAAGAGGTATCAAAAGGAGGACCGGCTCGCCGCGGACGTCGAGTTGAAGAACCTGGATTACGACGATTCCACGCGCCGCGTGAAGCTGGATCTCCAGATCGACGCGGGGCCGAAGATTCAGGTGAAGGCGCTCGAAACGAAAGTCGGCAAAGCAACGCTGAAGCGCCTGGTGCCGGTTTATGAGGAAGGCGCGATCGACGACGATCTGCTGTACGAAGGCGCGCGCAATCTAAGGGACCATTTTCAGGCCCTGGGATATCCGGACGTGGACGTCACCTTCCGCATCACTCCGCTCGAAAGCGATCAACGCACGGTCGAGTTCATCATCGCCCGGGGTTCGAAAAAGAAGCTCGGCGCGGTCGCGATCCTGGGCGATCACTACTTTGACAAGGCCACTCTTCGCGAGCGTATTTTTCTGCTGCCGGCGTCGTTTCGTTTTCGGCACGGCCGCTACAGCGAAGGCTTTCGCAGGCGCGACGAGGAAACCATCGCGAGCCTGTACCGCGCCAATGGATTTCGCGACGTGAAGGTGAGCTCCGCCGTGGCCGAAAACTACAAAGGCAAGGCGGACCAGATCGCGGTCACCTACCACATCGACGAAGGCGCGCAGTGGTTCATCGCGAAACTCGAGTTCGAAGGGTTCGATCCGGAAGACGTGTCCGCGCTGCGGCCGCACCTCACTGCCGCGGAAGGACAGCCCTACAGCAATGTGAACGCGGAATCCGACCGCAACGCCATCATCGACCACTACTATCGCCGGGGATTTCCGAAAGCCACGCTCCAGGTCACTGAGACGCCGGCGGAGAATCCACGCCACGTCAACCTGCGCTATGCGATCTTTCCGGGCCCGCAGGAGTTCGTTCGCGATGTCCGGATCCTGGGGCTGACGCGTACTCACCGGGGCCTGATCGAAAAGCATCTCGCCATCCACGCCGGCGACCCGCTCTCGCCCGTGGACATCGATCTTTCACGGCGCGCGCTCGACAATCTCGGGATCTTCGGCCGGGTCAATTCCGCCATCGAAGATCCCGACGGAAACGCGACGCGCAAGTACGTGCTCTACGATATCGACGAAGCCAATCGCTATACCGTGCGGGTCGGCGTCGGCGCGGAGATCGCGCAAATCGGCGCGTCCACCACCAACCTCAGCGAGCCGGTGGGCGGCACCGGATTCAGCCCGCGTTTTCTGCTGAACGTCAGCCGCATCGATTTTTTGGGCCTGGGCCACATCATCACGTTCGACGGGCGCATCTCCAACCTCGAGCAGCGCGCGGGATTGAGCTACACCATCCCCAACTTTCTCGAGTCCAGGAGCCGCACGCTGACGCTGAGCACGCTTTACGACAACGAGTCCGACGTCCGAACCTTCACGGCGCGGCGCGAGGAAGCCGCGAT
>Ga0182024_10023266_pt1 | contig 11112 bp, 10 predicted proteins | sample P32metaG_FD_120480 | JGI IMG/M metagenome (GOLD analysis project Ga0182024, IMG submission 120480) | Permafrost microbial communities from Stordalen Mire, Sweden - P3-2 metaG (Illumina Assembly) | ecosystem: Environmental > Terrestrial > Soil > Wetlands > Permafrost | place: Sweden: Stordalen... | reverse complement strand
CAGCTCCTGAACGTCGTCCGGGGTCAGTTTTCCGGCGTCGGCAAGCTGCGCCATCAGAGGCGCGGCCTTCCCGCCGAAGAAGCTCAATATCTCGTCGAGCACGCGATTTCGGGTCACGTCCCGCGCGACGAGCGGTTCGAATATATCGGCATTGCCGTGCCTCTCGACGCGGCGCACTGCGCCCTTCGCTTCCATCCGATAAACAATCGTCTGGACTGTAGTGTATGCGGGGCGCGGTTCGGGGAAGAGTCCGTGAATGTCGCGAATCGAAGCCTTTCCGCAAGTCCAGAGGGCTTCCAGAATGCGGAGCTCGATCTTACTGAGTTTTGATCGGGGCACGTCGTTCTACTGCTCCATAGCTGCATCCTACTACTGTGTAGGCGAAGACGCAAGAGATATTTTCGAAGCGAAACAAGGGCGAGGCGCAAACGCCACGGGTGCAAAATAATTCATCAACAATCCGTAGTTTGCCGAACGCGGCGTTCGGAGAGATGACTCCAGCCTCGTCGCTTAGCCTTTGCGAGACATGTTTCGCTGGGTCGCTTGGCCGCAATACACCCAAACCGCTCATTGGGCGGCGGCTTCCAGTCGTTCTCGGAGATTAGGAACGATAACACCCCAGGGTCTTGAAAACGGGCCCTGCAGGTCGTTCGGAGAGCCGTAGTGAGCGATACATCCCGCCTTGTCGCGTAGCGTTTACCTATCGCCAATATGCGACACAAGACCGCCCAAGATAGCTCCCTATGTCCGATAATCGATGTAAATAATTACCATACACATTTTGCGCTTTCGGAAAACCAGGGCTCATTGAGCTACCGTTACGCCGCCATCATGCGTTAGGGCCGCCGCGCGGACGGCGTTTCCGGACGGCCGAACCGTTTTGCGACGAACGCTCTTTTTTTCTGGGTTCGAGGGTAGCTCCGGGATCCCCGGGCCGGGCGGTAACAACTACATGCCGCCTACTCTCGGCTACGGAAAAAATCTTCCGCCTCAAACGCACCTCACACTCTCTCAGCTTGAATCCAACATCCGCAAGAAACGGAGTCCGGCTGAGGCCGACAATATTGTCTTGGCCGCATCCCCCCAAACAGTTAAGCACCCGAAGAATTGCGCTTTCAACCCGCGCCTGCGCTAGAATCGTAAAACTGATGCACGCCCGCCGATTTGCCTGCATGTTGCTCGGTTTCTGGCTTGCCGGCAGCATGGTGATGGCGTTCCTCGCCGCCGATAGCGCCAATACGGCTGGCCGTTTGCTCGTCACTCGCGGCCCGGCTGCCAGCCTTCGCATCCAAACCATGGGCCGGGAGGAAGCGCGCCTCATGCTGGCCTATCCGGTAAGGCAACAGGTGCGGTGGTGGCTTGAGGAATGGGAGAACCTGGAGCTGGCTCTCGGCGCGTTCTTCTTCCTCTTCCTGCTCTTCGGCACCAGAGAAGGAAAGCCGGCCCTGTCCCTCACTCTGGGAATCTACGCGATCGCGCTGTTTGAGAGGTTCTTCATCTTGCCACAGATGTTGTACCTGGGCGCTGCGATGGATTTCGTTCCGGTGAATGTGGTGATGCCGGAACGCAATGAGTTCATCGCCGTGCAGAACGCCTTCACCGGCGTGGAGATTGTCAAAGCTCTGCTGATACTCGGCTTAGGCGCCTATATGATAGCCCGCACGCGGCGCTCAAGCCACGCCTGGAATCAGATCGATCTGGTCGACGAATCCGATCACCGCCATGTCGATGGGTGACTGAGGCCGTCCCACCGCGGTCATGGCGCTGAATCCCTCGGTGACCACCAGGACGCGGTCTCCAACGCCCGCATCCACCGCGTCGAACGCTATCAACGCGTCGCCGCGGTTGGTGCCATCGAGATTCAACGGCTGAACCAGCAGCGCCTTTCTTCCCAGGTGGCTCTCGTGCTTCTGCGTCGAGACCAGTTCCCCCACCACTCTGCCGATCAGCATAATTTTCAGCGTTTTCGCGCCGGCTTCGCTTGCTCCACGGGCCCCGCTTGCTCCACCGGCTTAATCGGCTCCGCCGGCTTGAAGTGAATGGAATCGACGATTCCGACTACCGCCGTATCCACCGGAACCTCCGTAGGAAGGAAGGGAAAGCTGGCTTCCTTGCCGCGCAGCCAGTAGACGATCTCGCCCGTGCCTGCGCCCGTACAATCGGCGCACACTACGCGCTTGCCCGTGTCGCGCAGATCGGGAGTCACAGGTTGGACGATCAATAGCTTCCGGCCATTAAGACCGGGGTCTTTGGCCGTAGCCCAAACGCAGCCGGTGACGCGACCGAGGTACATAGCTTCTCAATCCAGATGCACATCGTCGACAATACCGACAATGGCGTTATCGATGGGCAGATCCTTACAGCCCTCCGCCATGCGCGCCGAGCTGCCGGCCACGGCGATGACCCGCTCCCGATTGCCCGCGCCGACCGTATCGACGGAAATCACGTATCCGGCCTCGTCCTTGCCGTCGGGCGAGACCGGCTTCAGAATCAGCAGCGTCTTGCCTTCGAGGCGAGGGTCTTTCCGTGTGGCGACCACGGTGCCCACTACGCGGGCCAATATCATGGCGCTCCGCTACTTGCCGGCGGACTGGGCCGCCTTGCCGATGGGCAGGATGTCCTCCAGGCTCTGGTGCGGACGCGGAATCACGTGGACCGAGATCAGCTCGCCCACTCTCCGCGCCGCGGCCGCGCCGGCGTCGGTCGCCGCGCGCACCGCCGCCACGTCTCCGCGCACCATGGCGGTGACGTAGCCCGATCCGATTTTCTCCCAGCCCACCAGATTCACCTTGGCGGCTTTCACCATCGCGTCGGCGGCCTCGATCATGGCCACCAATCCGCGGGTTTCAATCATGCCTAATGCTTCGCCCATCGCACTCTCCGTAATCCTTTCATGCTATACCCCGCGCCCGCAGGGCCTCATCCACCAGGCCAATCAGCTCCGACCGCGTCACGTAAATCCTGTCGCCGGTACTATCGTCCCCAGCGGCGGCGGCCATGTCTTCCGCCGTCACCGGGCACTGCGGCTCGCCGCTCGATTTGGCCTTCACGCCGTATCGCGAGCGCGAATCGAGCAGCTTGTTCACTTCGTCGCGGGGCAGCACCTTCGGCCCGCCCAACAGCTCCGCCACCAGCGTGATGCGCGCGAAATGCTCCATGGTCTCCATGCGAAAGTACGCCTGGAAGACGTCTTCCCCGTAACACACCGCGCCGTGGTTGGCCATCAGCAGCGCATCGTGTTTCGGAATCAACGGGATCATCGGCTCCGTCAATTCCGGCGTCCCCGGCAAACCATACGCCGCCAGCGGCACGCAGCCGAGACCGATCACCACCTCCGGCAGCAGCGCCATGTTCAACGCCCGGCCCGCCGTTGCGAAGCCCGTCGTCACCGGCGGATGCGCATGCACCACAGCCCGCACGTCGGGACGCAATTCGTAGATTTTCAGGTGCATGGCGAACTCCGTGGTGCGTTCGCGCCGGCCGGAAATCTTGGCGCCGTTCGGACCCACCACAATCAGATCGTCGGGCTGCATCATGCCCTTGGAGATGCCGGTAGGAGTGGAGAGTATCCGCTCGGCGTCGAGGCGGATGCTGATATTCCCGTCGTTGGCGGCCACCCACCCCTTCTGGAACATCAGGCGGCCGACTTCGACAATGTCCTCGCGATACTCGCGCTCGGTTTTTACCATGCGGGCGTATCGATTGTATCAAACGGTGGAAAGGCGAAGGCTTCGGGCGGCATCGGGCGGCTGGGCACGGTCAGGCGCACTTGCCGGGCGAAAGCGCCTGCCCCACAACAAGCAAGCCCTTGCGAACTAATGGACAGACGCTTTAGTCTGTCAACCTGGCGATGCAGCGATTTTTCCCCAGATCGGATACCCACCGGCGCGGATGCAACTCGAAAACGTCAGCCTGGTTACAAAAACGGGTTCAAGATCTCAAGTGGACCGCGAACGGCGCTGCCTGGCACATCCTCTGTGTAAAGGCGCGTAACGCCGCATTCCAGGCAGCCACGATCATCGCGTCCCAGAACGACCATCCGTACTCCGTGTGGAGAGCGCGAGCGCGCGCAAACGTTCCGGCTGACGGCAGGATGAGCGGAAAGATGGTCAGATAATCTGCCAAGCGGTCCCATGCATCGCCCGCTGTAAAGCCCTGCGATCTCAGCTTCCGCGAGGCAGCCACAAATTCGCACGCGACCTGCCATGGCAGCACGCCATCGCGCGCACTCGACACGAGATCGAGAGCCACTTGTTGTCGCTTTAGATCGGCTTTGTCGCAGGCGTAAAATCAGAACGTTGGTGTCAAGGGCGACCATGAAGTTCGTCCCGAGAGGGCAAAGGTTCACGGGAGAAGAACTTCATCCCCTCGATTCCAGCGAGCAGCCGCCGGAGGCCCGCGGACCGGTCTTCACAATCGGCGTCGTCATCGAGGGGCTCGACGATCAGGCGCACACGCTGGGACTCACGCAACGCCAGCTCTTCCTTGGGTTTGAGAACACCATGGGTGTAGATAGCCTCTGTAACCTGAGCCATGCTATTAAGCCCTCTGTGATAGATTAGCGCGGGGCAGCCCAGCCCATCAAGTTTCGGGCGATTCCCGCGACTAAACGCCGATAAGAATTCTTGTTTTATCCGCGTTAATCGGCGTTAATCGGCGGCCATTTCTCTTTCTTCCGCGAAGCCCCGCCTCTTACTGAACGCTCGCCCCGGCCGCCGCCACAGCCACAGCCGCCGCGCCGCCGAAGATCCCAAGCGTTTCCGCGGTGCGCTCGGCAACCAGTTCGACATCGTCGCCTACCGACACCATGCCGAATAGCTCTTCCACGTCGCGGTTGCGCATGCGGATGCAGCCGTGCGACGCATTGTGTCCGATGGAAGACGGATTGTTCGTCCCGTGGATGCCGTAGCCTTTCACGCTTAACCCGAGCCACCGCGTGCCGATGGGGCAGGCCTTGCCGGGAGGCACGATCTTGCCCTTCGAATACCACGTCGGCTCCGACAGCCGTTGCACGATCTTGAAAGAACCCGAGGGACTCGGCGACTTAGGCGCGCCCACCGCCGTCGGGAAGATCCTGATCACCTTGCCGGATTCCATCACCGCGAGTTTCCGGTCCGGAATGCTCACAATGATCTTGCGCGTGGACTGCGCTGCCGCTTTATCCTGAGCGAACGCTTCCGCCGCGGCCACGAGCATTACGCCGGTCAACGCCGCCAGCCTCTTGATTCGATCTTCCGTTCTAAGCATCTTCCGTTCCCCCTACGCGGAACAAGGATGCAGGAGTGTGGCCGTGAGGTAAGTTGCTCGAAACTAAGCTGGATAGCTTGTGGGACCTGTGTGTCGGAATGAACACGCGTGGAAAATAACTGAGGCAGCCAATAAAAATGGCGGCGGGAGTCGATCTCCCGCCGCCGAGGCTAGTTTCGGATAAGTCCGGGTAGCCGCTTCTTAGTTAACGATGCTATAAGTGACAACCACCGAACCGGTCAGGAAGGGTGTTATGGTATCGGCGACATTGATAGTGACTGTTGCCGTACCGTCGACCGCGGTTCCTGTGATGGCGCCGGTGGTGGCGTTCATCGTCAGACCGATGGCGAGCAAACTCGCGGTATCGGCGCCGTTGAGCGTGTAATTGTAGGGGCCCGTGCCTTCGGCTACCGTGAATCCCGAGACGCTGGCAGGGCTCGATGCTCCCCATGTTGCCAGGGCGCCGGTTTGAGAGCTGGTAATAGCGCCCGTCTGAGTTACAAGCAGACTGGCCGCCACCCAGATGTTCACTCCAGTGGGCTGGCTGCTAATCGAATTGGCCGTAACCACGACCGGCAGATGCAGCGCGGCTAAACCCGCGGGTTGGCCGGCGTCGTTGGCCGAGTCAATGAAGCTCGAGCCTTTGGCCGGTATCTGCACGTTGATCTGATACAGCCCGGCAATCGAGCCGCTCACCCAGCCGGCGAATACTACGGTGGCCGGTATGTTCCCAATCTTAACCGTAGGAACGTCCGTACCGTTGTGCATCAGGCACGGCTGAATATTGCTGGCGGGGAAAAGGGAGCTCTGGATCACCAGCCCGTCGTTCGACGTAAGGGCGGTGGCGGGAGCGTCCGTAGAGTTGACGGCCGCCCAGTAAGCGGCGGTAGTCATGCATTCGATGGAACTGGATGTCCATGCGGTCGAATTAGTCGTGCTGTCGGGCACGCCCAAACCCGTAACATAGAGCGAGATGATGTCGCCCTCGCCCGCGGTTAACCTCGCGCCAGCAGCGTTAGCGCTGGTAATCAAGGAATAATTAGGCATTAGAGCCGCGGCGTCGCCCTGGCCGTCGCCACCCACGGTGAAGACGCCGGGGTCGGTAGCGGCGATGGTCACGCTGTATGGGAGGCTCTTGAACATGGTGGCATTAGTGTTGCCGTAACCGAAGTTCACGACGATGTCGACCGTGTTGCCCACGTAAGCGTTGACCGCGGCCGGAATCACCAGGTTGATCTGGTTGTTGGTGGCGAACAGCAGCGGGGCAGTGGCGATGGCCACCGCGGAGCTGGCGTGGGTTTGGAAAGTGACGCTAAGGTTGCGTTGCGTGGCGCCCGCGGCGTCGGGGCTCAGCGTTCCCAGATAGCGGGAAGTCACCGGATCCGTAGTGCCGTAAAGGATCGCGTTCGCAGCCATGCAACCGCTGCCTCCGGAGACGCAGAAGTTCGTCCCGAAGATGCTGAGAATATCGTAAGCGGATACGGGCGTCAGGGCAGGCGCCGTCGCCTGTATGTAGGATGAGGCGCTGGTGACCGCCTGCACGATCGGATTGACGCCGATGGTGAGGTTGATTTGCGATGCGGGAGTAGAGCAATTGCCGCCGCCGGGATTGCAGACGCCGAAGACCACCGAGCCGCCCACGCCAGAGAATGGCAGGTACGGGTCGTTGCTCGCCGGTACGGTAATCGCCAGAGAGATGGTCGTCGAGTTAATCACGGTTGGCGAAACAAAATAATCCGACACGATGGAACCGCCGGAGACAATTCCAGCCTTCGTCACTAAGGAGGAGCCGCCGCTGTAGACGAATCCGGAGCCGGTGAGGACTACCGTGAAGCTTCCGGTTGCGGCAGTTGGCAGCGCGCTCGGCGAGATGCTGTAGATCAAGGCCCCCGGAGATTTGACCAGTACGTTAATCGTAACCGTGACCGCTGTGCCGCTGGACGGGGTAAAGGTCACGCTCCCGGTCAGAGTTGCGCCCGGCGACGCTGCGCCGAAGATGGATTGCAGGAACGACACGGGAATCGGAGCGCTGCCGAAACTGTAGGCAATGCCCGAAGTCGCGGCGACTACCGGGGACAAGGTATTGGGGGTCGTGGTGATGGTGTAGGCGATCGGCGAGTCGCTGGAAATCGGCGTGATTACCAGCGCCGGCAGCGCTTGTCCCAGAATCCACGAAATGCTTCGCGTGGTTCCTTCGGCAACCGTCAAAACTGCCGTCGGGTCCTTCACCTGGAGCGTGACCGGTATCACTGTGTCCAGTTGGCCCGAAACCTTCAGGTGAACATTGGCGCTGTAGCTGCCCAGGGCCAGCGTTTCGGCTCCGGCGGTCGGCACGAAGGTCATGGTCACGGCCGACGTGGTGGTGCCGGTGGTGGGAACCGCGTTCAACCAGAGCGGGAGAGTGGAAGGGTCCACGCTGAAGAACACAGCGGGAGACGAGGAAATCGCGGTGGTCGCGGAAACATAAGAGAAGCTGCCCTTGACGTACGACAGCGCAACTGATGCCGGGGACGATGCCAATGTGGCGGCAACGCCAACCTCGACCGTGACCGCCAGGATTCTGTCCGGCGCCGGCGCATTCAACAGATGAACGTTGTACGAGGTGGACCCCACGGGCAAAACGCCGCATCCGTTTCCGGTGGTTCCGCTGATGGCGTTTACGGTCAGCGCAACCGGTGTGGCCGAGGCAGTACCGCTGCCCGTAACCGTGAGCCAGGCTGGCAGCGCGGTTTCGATGACGCTGTTTACGGTTTGCGCGGTGGTATTCACGGTGAAAGGCGTACCGAGGTAAGCCGGAGACGTGACGTTGACGGTTTGCGCCGTACCCGCGGTATAGGTCGATCCGCTCTTGGTGCAGATCACCGTCACCGCACTTGGTGAAGGCGCGAGGGCGGTTCCGGAGGCAGTGGTAATCGTGCCCATGGTCGCGGTCACGGTGAGCGGCGTCGCGCCACCCGCCAGAGTGAAGGTGAGCGTTAAGGTTGTGGCCGCGGTGACGCCTTTGCAGCCGGCAGCCATGTTGAAGGTGAAGTTAGTCGCCACGGTTGTCGAGGAGACGGAGAGAACGGCCGGGCTGGGAAGCACGACGGCGGTGGTTGCGGCCGTTCCTGCTGTGGCCGTTACCGTTACGTTGCCGGCGCTGGCCCCCACGGCGAGCATAATGCCAACGGTTACGGGGTTAGGACCGAGGACGGTGTCGCAGGTTAGCGTGACCGCGGCCGGGTTCGCTGTTAATGATGCTGCATGCACGGCGCCGGTGAACATGGTCAGCGCGAGCACTGCAAGCGGGACTTTTGAGAAGTGAATTCGAGACATACGGAGATTCGTTTTCCTTTGTTACCCGCGCTTCAGTGCTTGGGCACAAGGGTTCTATCGGCAGGGGCGAAGTTTCACAGGAGGGTAGGATTTACGGTGAACGCGTGAAACAGACACGGAATTAAGGGGATTAGCCAATTTTTGACGCTGAAAACCAATCCTTATGGTTATTTCTATATGGCGCAAGCGCGGTCAAACAAATGAAGCGGGGCGCAGCGATTGTCAATACTGGGTCCGTCACGGGGTTGCTCGGACGCTGCCCCGGCTTGACGGATGCGCCCTATCCGTCACGCAGGCTTACCGAAAGGACACGTCTCATTACCGTTTTAAGCGTCCCATGGCGTGCAAAATCCGGGGTGCGGCGACACCCGAAGGCTTTTAGCTGCCAGCTATTTGCGTGGCGCCTGTCGCTCCTTGAGAGACGCTTATGCCCCGCTGGCGCAGGTTTTCGCGAAGCGCCTGAGCGTCGATGTCAAAATGCTTGCGCGAGTAGCGCACCAGGCCCATGCGGCGCAGCCGGTTCATCTGGAATGTCACGATTTCTCGCGAGGTCCCGACGAATTCGGCAATGGTGTGGTGAGTGAGCGAGGCAACGCTTAAAGAGCCATCGGGCATCGGCACGCCGAGATCGGCGCCGAGTTGCAATAGCCCCAGCATCACGCGCTCCGGCGTCTTGTGGACGGCCATGCTCTCGATGCGGTCCTGCAAATCGAGGCACTGGCGCACCAAATATTTCGCGAGAGCGATCCCTAGGCTGGGGTCGCGTTCCACCTGCTGCTCGATTTCGTCGCGGCTCCACGACATCACCGCGACGTTATCCAGAGTGATGGCGGATTCGATTCGGTTCACTGGGCCGATGAGCGAAGACTCGCCGAACAGGCCTTCGCTGCGCACAATACGGCCCACCGTCTGTCCTCCGTCGTCGGCCGTCGTGCCGATCTGGACACGGCCCAGGATCACCAAATAAAGGTCGCTCGCGGGATGTTGAACGTCGTAGATGATGCAATTCTTGGCGTATTCCTGAACCGGCTTGTAAGGCAGGTTAGTTAATGGAAACTCGTAGCGTAACGACGTCATCTTATCGGTCACCTCGAACGTTCAGAACATCGCGCCGTCTCATCGCGCGGGATTCCATTTTGGATTCCATGCGGGAAAGAAGAGAGCCGGAGCGCCGAAGATCCGTATCCGGTCCGATAGGTGAACAGACGGTCGGGTTGGAGAATCCATGGAGTCGCGGTCAGTCTCGACAAGCCGCTGGAGAGATGGCATACAGATCGTCCTCAGCGCCATTGTGCGGTGCGGGGCAAGCTAACACCAGTCCTTCCATGGCTATGCTTGTGATAGAACTTTTCGAGCGGATGGCAGGCGCTTAGTACATTTCGTCCAGAATGCCGGCATATTTGCACAGCATTCGCCTGTGAAGTACCAAATTCACCACACAATTCCTAGGGTTCCGGCTAGATCGCTACTGGTACCGGTGAGTCGTACTCCTAATGAGCACTCGCACTGATCACTCGCACTGATCACAATGGATACGTTTTATCGAAACCTATAGTAGAACGGGTTCTGTAAGTCTTAGATTCATCCCCGAGATCGATTCCGCCGCTTGACCCCACCCTCCTCCGAGGTGCAGGGACAGGTACAGTTGGCCGTCGCACGTCGCGTTTGCGACCGCTCTTTCATTCCCTATTCCATGCCGGTTTATCCCGCCGCTTACTCGGCGTTTATCGGCGGCCAATCCCTCTTTTCGATTTTGGTCTCTGCCCCTCGTCTGAATGACGATCTCCGTATGACAAAACAGAGCATTATGGATATGTTTTATCGAAACGCTATACGAGATTGCCACCTTGGCGAGCGCGACCCGTTCAGTGATGACGCGTAATAGAACCCTGTCCTCGGTCAACGCCTTGGCCAGTGCCGCGCCAAAAGCGTCCCAAGGCTCCTCCCCCACCAGATCGACGAAGGAATCTCCGCCTCCTCAGCGATCTCAGCCGTTGCCTTCGCTCTCATCGTCGTCCAAGATTCTCATAAACTCCGCGTAGTCTCCAGAACTCCGCGCCTCCGCGTTGAACCTTCACTCTCAACCCCAAACGATCCAAACGCCCACGCCTCTGCTAATCTGAATACTAAGAAGGGACTCCGCATGATCCACCCACAACCACCACAATCCATTCCACTTAACTCAAAATTGGCTTCGTTCCTTCAATTCCCCGCATGACCCAAGTCTCCTTCGAGATCGTCGCCGAATGCTCCACCACCCGCGCCCGCGCCGGCCTGCTGCACACCCCGCACGGCGCCATCGAGACCCCGGTCTTCATGCCCGTCGGCACCCAGGCCACCGTCAAGGGCCTCAACCAGCGCGACCTCGCCGCCGACCTCGGCGTCAAAATCCTCCTCGCCAACACCTATCACCTCTACCTCCGCCCCGGCCACCAATCCATTCGCCAGATGGGCGGCCTGCACCGCTTCATGTCCTGGCCCAACGCCATCCTCACCGATTCCGGCGGCTTCCAGGTCTTCAGCCTCTCCGGCCTGCGCAAAATCACCGAT
>Ga0182024_10023265_pt1 | contig 11114 bp, 9 predicted proteins | sample P32metaG_FD_120480 | JGI IMG/M metagenome (GOLD analysis project Ga0182024, IMG submission 120480) | Permafrost microbial communities from Stordalen Mire, Sweden - P3-2 metaG (Illumina Assembly) | ecosystem: Environmental > Terrestrial > Soil > Wetlands > Permafrost | place: Sweden: Stordalen... | reverse complement strand
TCCGCCATTCGAAGTTGTGCCGAAAATATCTCCCGCTTTATCGAACGACAATCCCGCCGAGGGCGCGTGCCCGTTGGGTTCGCCCGCGAAGGTGTAAAGCGTCGTCTTCGTCCACGCGCTGCCTGACGGGGAAAGTTCGAGCACCAGCCCGCAACCATACGGACTGCACGCGTCCCCTCCCCAAACCGTCGTTCCATAAAGGTTCCCGGCTGAGTCGAAAACCACGGGAGCCTGGGGAGCCACCCCATCCGCAGTATTCGCGAAGGCGTAAAGCTGCTTCTCGGTCCAACCGCCGCTCACCCCGCGCTCCAACTCAAACACGGTACCTCCGTCGGCCGTGCCGCCGCCTCCGATGGTGGTGCCGTAAAGATTTCTCTTGGCGTCAAAAATCAATCCGCCATATGGATAATTCCCATCATCGCCACCCTGAAAGCTATAGAGAATTCCATACTCCCATCCATTGGGCGTGGATCTCAACAGATAGACTGTGCCGTTATTTCCCGATGCATCCCCTCCACCGGTTTCTCCGTAAAGATTTCCGGCCGCATCTCGCAGGAAGCCCGAACTCGGCCCTCCATCTGTGTTGTTGAAGAAATGAATAATGGTCTCTTTCCAGCCACTGCCCGAAGGCGACAACTCAAATGCAACGCCGTAACCCGGTTGTTCCTGGATGCCATAGCCCTCTCCCCCTGAAATCGTCACACCATAAATATTTCCTGCCGCATCCAAAACCAACGTCCCCATTGGATTCGCGCCGTCATTCGATCCGCCTTGAAAGTTATAGAGGACAGTTTCCGTCCATCCCGAGGACGTGTGGCTGAGCTTGTAAACCACGCCCCAACCATAAGTGCCGCCGATAAAAGTCGAGCCGTAATAATTGCCAGCCCCATCAGGCGTGAGCCCGGAATCCGGCTGGCTGCCATCACTGCCCCCGCTGAAGGAATACAACACTTTTTCCGTGGCGGCCGAAGCCGCGCTCACAAACAGAATCGCGCACGCCATAACCGTGAAGCAGCGAAAGACACGGGAATTGAACTTTAGAGTTGTCATCGAATTTACTCCTGAGAAGATGTGAGGGAGGAGCAGCAGAGGGCAGGGGACATAGGAAACTCCCTCCAAGGGACGCATATTGGTTTCCATTGGTCTCTAAGGGGTTGCTTTAATCAGAGTTGGTGGCAAAGAGAATCCAAACAGTGAGGGTGCGATGTTGTCCCGCCCCGCGCTCAGTCCGGTAGTTCGACTCCGGAGAAGCCTTTGCACGCTTCGATCAACTTCTCCTGGCGCTCCGTGTCGCGGGTAGCGGGCTTCGGTTCGCGCAGCCGCATATGATAAAAGTATTCGCCGGTAACGGTCGCAGCTGGATCGTTGCTCACTGAAAGCCACACTTGAGTGCGATGCCCGGCGTCCAAGTCATCGGTCGCTCCCGCGCCGCCCATCTTGGTGGCCACCCAGCCCGGCTCAAGCGCGTTCGACAAAACGTTCGTCCAGCGGCGGGCGATCGCGAAAGCCAGAAGCACGTCGTGAAACTTCGTATCGGAGTAGGCTTGCTGCCCCTGCCATGGACGGTCCTTCCACGCCAGATCTTTCAAGCTTTCATCGCCATTGCGATGCAGGCCGGAACTCAAGTAGACCAACCGCTTCGGCCGCTTGATCAGCGCGGTCAGAATGTAGGGCGCGAGAGTGTTCACGGCGAAGACCTGCGGCAAACCATCTTCGGTCGCGATGCGGCGAGGTTCGCGGTATCCGATTCCGGCGTTATGAATTACCGCATCGAAAGTTCCGAGCGCGTTCACTTGTTCAGCTACCTTGCGCGTTTGCGCGATGCTTGTCAGATCGCCGATTACCACCGTCTCCGCGCCGGGAACGGCCGACAAAGCTTCCTCTCCTCGCGCCTCGTTGCGGGCGTGCAACACTACTCCGTGCCCCTGCTCGATCAGGAGTTGTGCCGCCATACGACCCAGCCCATCGGAAGATCCCGTAATAAAAACGCGCGCCATATTCTTAGTTTCTTTCCCTCAGGAATGAATTGCCAGAGAAACTAACTGCCAGTTTTTTCCGCAAGCGGCACCGGCGGAGGATTCCTCTCCGCAAACTGGCGCTGATGCCAGTATGGATAAACCGGCGTCACATTGCTCGCCGCATCCAGTTTCGCAACCTGCTCAACGGAGAGATTCCATCCCACGGCGCCCAGATTCTGCCGCAACTGTTCTTCGTTCCGCGCGCCAAAGATTACGGCAGAAATCGACGGCCGCTGCAAAAGCCAGTTCAGCGCCACCTGCGGCACGCTCTTTCCAGTCTCTGCGGCAACCGCGTCGAGCGCGTCCACCACCTTGTACAGATACTCGTCCGCAACTTGCGGACCCATGTCGCCGGTCTTGTGCAACCGGCTCTGCGCCGGCAACGGTTTCCCGCGCCGGATTTTTCCCGTCAACCGTCCCCAACCCAGCGGACTCCACACCAGCGCCCCAACTCCCTGATCCAGCGCCAGCGGCATCAATTCCCATTCGTACTCGCGACCAATCAGCGAGTAATAAACCTGATGTCCCACATAGCGCGACCAACCATACTTGTCAGCCACACCGAGCGATTTCATCAAATGCCAGCCGGAAAAATTCGAGCACGCAATGTATCTCACCTTGCCGCTCACCACCAGTTGATTCAAAGCGCTCAACACTTCTTCCACCGGAGTCAGCGCGTCAAACCCGTGAAGGTGATAGATGTCGATGTGGTCCGTCCCCAGCCTGCGCAAGCTTGCCTCGCACGCGCGAATCAAGTGATACCGCGACGAACCCAAATCATTCGGTCCCGGCCCCATGCGGAAAGTAGCCTTCGTCGAAATCAACACATCGTCGCGCCTTCCGGCAACCGCCTTCCCCAGAATCGTTTCGGAGAGTCCGTCGGAATAAATGTCGGCGGTATCGAAAAGATTGACGCCCGCTTCCAGGCAGATATCCACCAGTCGCGTCGCCTCCGCCACGTCGCTAGCGCCCCACGCGCGAAAAAATTCGTTCGACCCGCCAAATGTTCCCGTGCCAAAACTCAACACAGGCACCTTCAATCCAGAGCGTCCTAGCGTTCGAAATTCCATGAGGAAGTAGATGCGCAAGCAATCAGAACGATGCGTAACGAAAGCCTGCATACAGGAAGAAGCGCACGCAAAAGTTCGGGATCTACCCCGTGAAACCCCGTGTCCTCCGTGTTAAAGATTTTGATTTTCCTTGCGCGGCACAAAAAAAGCCGCCCAAAAAGGGGCGGCGCAAAAAATCTCAAACTCTCTAAGGCATAACGCCCGCGGGAGCCTGTGGCACCGGCCCCGCCGTAGTAGCTGCGGCCGCTTCATTCAAGATTCTGTGATGGATCGTGAACAGCGCCAACTCCAACCGGTCGGATACTCCAATCTTGTCGTAAACGTTGCGCAGATAATTCTTGATAACCTGCTCGGTCGTGCCCAACTGCGTGGCAATTTCCTTATTCTTGTAGCCCTGTACGATGAGCGCCACGATGCGCAGTTCCTTCGCCGTCAGGCGATCACGCACGCGCAACCCGACCATATCGTTCTCGGTGAGTTCGCTCGGCACGGCAACATCCTGCACCCAGGTTTCGCCGCGCGCGACCTTACGCACGCAATCGACAAGCGCCGCGCTGGTCACGTTGCGGTAGACCACGCCATGCGCTCCATTCGCCATGTGGCGTTGCGCGCTCTCGCCCGTATCGGCCAGCATTACCACGCGAGTCTTGGCGCGGTTCGCGGACTGGATGATCGCGGCGAAATCGTTGTGAAAGCCCGCGGCCACAATCAGCACCGCGGCGCGAAATTTGTCCAGAGCCATGAACATCTGCTCCGGCGTCTGAGCCTGCGCCACGATGCGCATCTCGTCTTCCACCGCCAAAACTTTGGCGATGCCGGCCCGGAAGATTGCCTGGTTATCGGCAAGTATCAGTTTGAGCATGTTATCGAAGCTCCAAAAGTTCTATTCCTGGGATGTCATCCTGAAGCGGACGGCCTTATGCCCGCTGAAGGATCTGAGCGAGCCGCGGGAGGTGTCGCGTTCTTTGCGACACAACAATCGCGCGTTTGGCTCGCTTCCTTATTCCTACTTCCTCACAAACTCATACGAATCAATCACGCACGCCACGCCCTTGCCATCCGGACTCGTTCCAGTGGGGTCGGAGCGCACGACGCGCCCCTTGCACTGAATCGTGACATTCTCCTGCCCTCCGGTAACGTCGGGCGGAAGCGTGATCTCGAACTCCACCGGCGACCCAATCTCCATTGCCGCGTCGGCGCGAATGAACACACCCGCCGCGCTCAGGTTCCCCGTGAGCCCCTTAGTGTCGCCGCCGGCCTTCTCTTCATGAATCTTAATCGGCAATTCCAGCGGAAATCTTTTTCCGGTCCGCGCTTCCGACACAGTGCCTCCTAGTTCGTGCATAATCTTCAATAGTGTGGATCGTCGTGAGTTCGATCGTTATTAGTCTCGATCGTTATTAGTCTCGACCGTTATTAATTTCGATCGTTGACTCCCCGTCGGCTCTCACTCCCGGCCAATCAAGCCAACTCCTCCAGAATACGCTTCTGGCAGGCCGATCACTGACTTTTGTTGCTAAGGGCAGGTTATATCACGGATGCATCCCAGATAAAAGCCTGATTCCCAGTTAGTTAACGGTAGAACCTAGATTCCCCCTCGGCTCAAGGAGCGTCGGACGCCCCGTCCGCCACCTAAAAATCCAAGTCGGCTTCAAACACCGCAGGTCGCCTTGCAATTCCGCCGGAGAATCTATCTTGCAGCCTTGAGGCAGACGCTGGCGATATTCGTCATGTCGGTCCAATCCAAATTCCCGCTACGCACGTACTGCTTAATGAACGGCCTTTGGCGCTCGCCGGGTCATTCCAGGGCTGACGTAAATTGCAAATCAGCCTCTGGATTGTTTGGCGAGAAAATACACGGCAACCGCGGATCCGCACTCTGGCACGCACTGCCGAAAGCACACAGGTTCTCGGCTTTGCGCAACTCGCGAGTCTGCTCACTCGCGTCTCCTCAAAACTCTTTCACCTGGAGGCTTCCGGCAACATCGGAACCCCAGCACTCGTCTCCAAGGAGCGATTCAATGACAAAAGAAGTAGTCGAGCGCATTCTCAGCAGCAGTGCTTCCGATCGCCGCAAGTTCATTAAGCGTGTAGGCGCAACCGGAATCGGCGTGGCCGCAGCCACCATGATGGGAGGCAGTCTGACCCATCTTAAGGCTGCCGGTCTGAAACCCACCAACGACGATCAAATCCTCAACTTTGCCCTCAACCTTGAATATCTCGAGGCCGAGTTCTACTCCGTGGCAACCACCGGCCAAACGCTGGTGGAATTGGGAATCATCAAGGCCTCGGCTACTTCGGGACCCACCACTGGCGGACAAAAGGTCAATTTCTCAGGCTCGAGCTTCGATTTCCTGGCCACTGCCCTTGCCTCCGACGAACAGACCCATGTCCTCTATCTGCGCAGCGCATTAGGTTCAAAAGCCGTGCCCAAGCCCACCATTAACCTGGACGCTCTCGGCTACGGCTTCGCCAGCCCCGACGACTTCTTGAAGTTGGGCCGGCAATTCGAAGACGTGGGCGTAAGCGCTTATCTGGGCGCTGCCCCCTCCATCAGCAGCAGCACTTACCTTGCGGCGGCGGCGGCCATCATGGCCACCGAGGCTCAGCACTCCGGTTCCCTGCGTTTGGAGTGCATTTTGAACAACGTAGTCAGTCCGGCCGTCGACTCGCTCGACGTTCCTCCCACCACCAGCACTCCCTATGACGTAGACAAGAACGCTCTGAGCATTCCGCGAACCACCGCGCAAGTGCTCAACATCGTTTACGGCGGAGGCTCGTGCTCGGGCGGATTCTATCCCGACGGCATGAACGGCTCCATCAAGTGCCAGTAAGCACTTCCTGGACGTCGTAAATGGTTTTGGGAATGGCACGGCTTCACAGGCTGCGACGAAGTGAATCGGCAACGCTGCGGTTTCGAAAGGGCGCGACCTACGATCGCGCCACCAGAGCCCGGCAACTTCTCGCTCCAGTTTTTCCGCCGCCTGTGAAGCCGTGCCTCTCAATCAACGCGCGGGGCCTCTGCCCAGCCCACTCTCATCAACGATCACGATATGGAGAATTCAAATGCTTGAAGGACTGTTTCAACCCATGCACCTGCTCATTATTGCCGGCATCGCGCTCCTCATTCTGGGTCCGAAAAAACTGCCTGAGCTCGGAAAAGGTCTGGGCGACGGTATTCGAGGCTTTAAAGCGGCCATGAGCGGCAATGAAGACGACAAGCCCGTTAATTCCATCAAGCCAGTAGAAGGTCAGGCCGGGCAAACTGAAGAGTCGAAAAAACTCGCATGATGACCGAACTCGCCTTCATTATGTTCCTGGCATTAATCGTGTTTGGCCCCAGGAAGGCGCTCGAAATGGGCCAAACACTCGGCCGGACCATTGCAAAATTTAAGCAAGCCGCCAGCCAGCTACAGTCAGAATTGCAAGATTGAGGCGCGGACTCACAACCCAGAGTCCGCCCCCCATCCCAAATCCTAGACTGAGGCGATCATCAACGACCACGTCTACTTTGAACTCCCGTCATCCGCGATTGGTGAAGGTCACCCTCCCCCACTACTTTCCCCCGCAACCGCCGGATCGATCCCTGCGCATGCGTCTGCGCCAACGACCGCAATCTGGCTTCCGCGGCAGCTCTCGTAGTGCGAACTCCGCTACGCTGCAGGCCTCCCGGATCAACCGGTCATCGTTCTCAATATTTGTGCGCATATACATAATCTCCAACGTATTAGAATCCGGTATTTATATGTGAAGTGCGAACCCGCGCAGCGTGCGCCGCCCCGTTTGCTGGTTTTAATGTAAGCTTTTCATCTCAGGAGTTCCAATCATGCACTTATCCTTCTCCTCCGCATACCAGCAGCGCTCTTCACACCTTAGCCGTCGCATGGCCGCGCTAATTCTGGCCTCGGCCACAGCCTTGTTTGCCCAGCAGCCGTCACTGCAGAAGCCGGCATCGGAGAAACCCGTCCCGGAAAAATCCACCACGGAAAAGCCGCAGCCCAAGCCCGACGAATCCGCCACCGCAGCCGCAGCTCTCCTGCAAATCAATAATGCAATGGAAGGTCTAGCGGCCAAAGTTTCTCCGGCGGTAGTGCAGATTCTCGTCTCCGGCTACGGCCCGCTGCACGAGGAGAATCGCTCGCAGACCGCTCTAATCGTCCGCCAGCACGCAGTCGGCTCCGGAGTCATCGTCGACCCCAACGGCTATATCATAACCAACGCCCACGTCGTCGAAGGCGCACAGCGCATTAAAGTAGCGTTGCCCCTGCCCACCGACAACGGCCGCTCCGTCGCCGAAGGCAGGCGCCGCATTTTCGAGGCCCGTCTAATCGGCGCTCACAAAGAAACCGACCTCGCATTGCTGAAGATCGACGAAAAAGATCTCCCCACGCTCAGCCTGCTGACGCAACAGCGTGCCCGCGTAGGTCAGCTCGTCTTCGCCATCGGCAGTCCCGAAGGCCTGCAAAACTCCGTCACCATGGGCGTAGTCAGCGCCGTCGCCCGCCAGGCCGACGCCCAGAAGCCCCTCACCTACATTCAAACCGACGCTCCCATCAACCCCGGCAACAGCGGCGGCCCGCTCATCGACATGAACGGATCCGTCCTCGGCATCAACACCTTTATTCTTTCCACCGGAGGCGGCAGCGAAGGCCTCGGCTTCGCCATCCCCGCGCGCATCGTCGATCTCGTCTACCACAGCCTGCGCAAATACGGTCACGTGCATCGCGTCGAAATTGGAGCCACCGCCCAGGAAATCACCACCGCCCTCGCCGACGGCCTCCAACTCGCCCAGCACTGGGGAGTCATCGTCGCCGACGTCACGCCCGACGGCCCCGCCGCCGCCGCCGGCCTGCAAATTCAAGACATCGTTCTGTCAGCCGACGACCGCCGCATCGAAACTCTGCCCCAGCTCTCTTCCTCGCTTTACCTCCACGCCATCGATCAAGTGCTCAAGCTCGACATCCTGCGCGGCGACCAGAAAAAAACTCTCTACATTCCCGCCATCGAGCACCGCGACCAGATGGATCAACTCTTCGACGCCGCCAATGCCGAAAAAGATATCGTCCCGCGTCTCGGCATTCTCGCCCTCGATTTAACTTCCGACCTGCGCAGCCGCATCGGTTCGCTGCGCATCTATTCCGGAGTGATCGTCCTCGGCCGCGCCGCCGATCTCATCATGCCCGACACTGGCCTCCAAACCGGCGACGTAATCCACTCCCTCAACACCACTCCCATCCCAGACATGGCAACACTCCGCTCCGCCGTCCTAGCCCTGAAACCCGGCGATCCGGTAGTAATCCAGGTAGAACGCGCCGACGGCCTGACCTACCTAAGTTTTGAAATGGAGTAGCCGCGAGAAGTTGGGTGTATTAGGCTGGCCCAAAACCACTGGGGGTGCCCCATTTCTCGCGTCTTTCGCGAGAAGTGGGAATTCGCGAAGCCGGCAGTGAAGGATTTTCTTAGCGAGGCTGCCCACCCTAGAGTTTTTTTTGCAAGGATAGGAATTCGTGAAGCCAGCAGCAAGGGCTTTTCTCCGTGTCCTCCGCGGATGTTCTCAGCGATCTCCGCGGTTAAAAGCTCTTCAACGTAAGCGAAACTCAATCAGCCCCAGCGCGCGCAGCCGAAGCAAGAACCGAAACCGCCGAGCCGTTCCCCGGACCCCGCAAAGCCCCTTCAACAAGCACTCCCAGCCCAGTTCCCAACTCCTGCAAAACCCCAAGCTCATCCCGCCCAAAAGCATCCGCGCCCGCGCGATACAGCGCGACCACAGCAACCACGCCAGAAGCACCCACCAACGGCACAGCTAGCGCGGAACGCAAAGTACTGTACTTCGTAGGATCATTCAAATATCCCGGCTCGACCGAAGGATTCCCGTTCAAAATCGGCTTGGCATTCTGCGCCACCCATCCCGAAAGCCCGTCGCCAATCGGAATCCGCAAAGAAGAAAACAGCCGGAAATTTTCCCCACTCACAAACTCAGGAATCAGCGCGTCGTTCCGAACCACGTACACCGCCAGAGAATCGTGCGCCACCAGATGCTTCACCCGCACCGCAAGCAGCGAGAACAAATCCTGCAAGCTGAACACACCGTCAAGCTTCGCCGCAAACTCCGCCAAAGCCGCAGCCTCCCGCCGAGCCGAAGCCATCAAGTCAACACAATCCGTATCCAAACCAGCCTTATGCACAACAGATTTTTCCGCCTCCGCAAAACCCGCGCCCGGAGCCAGTCCCCGCTCCACCTTGATATCCGTCGACAATTTCTGAGGAGCCTGAAACGGAGTCTCGTTCGCCAACTTCTCGAGTTCCACATAACGCCGCTGCAAAATCCCAACCACCCGCGGATCGAAACTAACTCCAGCCTCCGACGCAACTTTCGCCATAGCTTCATGCAGTGGCAGCGCCTTCCGGTATTGCCGGTCAGAAGCCAGCGCGTCTAGGCAATCAACCGCGGCCAGAATCCGCGCGCCAATCGGTATCGCTTCACCTTCCAATCCATTCGGATAGCCGCTGCCATCCCATTTCTCATGGTGCGCGCGCACAATCGGCACCACAGGATAAGGAAAGTCCACCTGCTCCAGAATCTCCGCCCCAACAACAGGATGGATCTTCATCTTCTCGAACTCTTCTGGAGTCAGCTTCCCCGGCTTCGAAATAATATGTTCCGGCACCGCCAGTTTTCCGATGTCGTGCAGCACCGAAGCCGCCCGTAAAGCTTCCGTTTCGTCTTCGGTCAAACCCAGATCCCGCGCCAGTTCCATGGCATAAATTCGCACCCGTTGCAGGTGCTCGCCGGTAGTTTGATCCTTAGCCTCGATCGCCAGCGCCAGCGCCTCAATGGTTCGCAGATGGAGCCCGGAAAGCTTCTCCGCATGCTGCTTCTCCGCCTCCAGCTTTCCCAGGTAAAGACGATAAGACCGGTACATCAGGTAGATCGGAGGCAAAACCAAAAGCGAAGCCTGCCATCCAATGTGCTTGTTCAAAAAGCTGACCAGCCCCGCAATCGCCGCTCCCACCATGTAATAGGGAAACGACCAGAGATAGCTCGAGGTCCAAACTTTTCGAATCGGTTTATCTTCCGTCAGCCCGATGATCGTCGACATCGCCGTAGTGTTACAGGCGAAGTGCGTAATCGCCGCCACCAGCAGCGCCAGCGGCCCGGGAACATGCAGCACATAAATCGAAACCAATTTATAAGCGCCGTAAGCGGCCGCGCTGCACACCGTCACCTGCGACAGGTTGAATACAAGCTGCACCACTTTCAACTGCCGCGCAGGCCGCCAATAAAACTGCGCCAGCGTGCTCACCAGCCCAATCAGCAGCGTCTCCGGCAAACTCATTTCCAGAATGCCGATCAGCGTGAACAGAAAATTGACCGACAGCGTCCCTTCGATGCCCGGCAGGCTCACCTTTAGCGACGACGCCAGAATCACCGCGATCAGATAACAGACAAACTTAACCGGATCGGTAGACTGCCAGTGAAAAAACGCGAAGGCAAAGCAGGCAAATGCCACCACCGCCAACCCGGCGACATAAGCGCGCGCACCAATTTGTCGTCCCCATGACATTGGGAAGCCCCCTTAGATTCTTGCCGAACCCAGCCCCAATGTCCGCCCAAAAGTGACAACCACCGGTTACCATCGTGCGCTACCCTTCGATCCCAATATCCTGTCATTCCGACCGGAGCCGGAGCGAACGCGACGGCGGAGTGGAGGAACCTGCTGTTAGCTCGCGCCAGAGTGGCACGTTGTGGAGCGGACACTCCGTCGCCTTTGACGTTGCTTTTGACTGCCAGCACCATCATGAGAAGGGGTTCTATAAAAGGGGATGTCAAGAAAAAACACTTTTCCCTATTCCTAGGAAGGTTTTTTTTCCGACATCCAGCCCCTTCTCTGCGGCAGTGAAACTCTTTACCGGAGCGTGAATCGGATTTTGGGAGCATCTGCGGTTGCCTGGTTCCGTGCGAACTCTTTGCGCCTGCAAGCAGCGTGTTGGCCAAAGGCCAACCATGGTTCTATCTGAGACTCGC
>Ga0182024_10023264_pt1 | contig 11114 bp, 9 predicted proteins | sample P32metaG_FD_120480 | JGI IMG/M metagenome (GOLD analysis project Ga0182024, IMG submission 120480) | Permafrost microbial communities from Stordalen Mire, Sweden - P3-2 metaG (Illumina Assembly) | ecosystem: Environmental > Terrestrial > Soil > Wetlands > Permafrost | place: Sweden: Stordalen... | reverse complement strand
GTACGGGGCTGGGGGACGGGACTGCCCTCCGCTGTCGCGGTGGGCGCGCTCGGTCGGTTCGGGGTGCGCTCTTGCCGCGGGCAGGAATGCCAGCCGCCGTCCTGAAGAAACCGAATCAAGCTGGCATCTGAGCTGTCGACGGGGACGAAAGGACCGAATCGTGATCAAGACCGAGCGCCGTACGAGTGTGCTTGTCGTGTCCGAGCAGGACGCGCCCGAGCCCGCGCTCGTCCGTACCGCGGCGCGGCGGGCCCGCGTCGGTGGCTGCGCGTTCACGATCTTCTCTCCCGCGACGCTGCGCGAGGGCCGCGAGGTGCTCGGCGCCGACGACGGCGCACGCCTCGAGCGGTTCGATGAGGTGATCCTCTCGCTGCTCCCGGGCGTTGCAGTCTGCGTGTCGCTCGTCGGCTGATCAGGACGTCTTCGTCGCGCTCCAGGAGCCGCCGCCGGCCGAGCCTCCGAGGGGGTTCGGGATCTGGTAGGTACCCGACATCGAGTTGCCGGACACCGTCCCCCGGTACTGCACGCCTCCGACTTTGCCGAAGCTGATCGCGCTGCCGTTCACGTTCCCCGAGATCGTCAGCGTTTGATGCGGAGATGACAGCTGGATCTTGCCCTGTAGGGTCGATCCCGCCTGCAACCAGGTCAACGTGAACGTACCCGAGGCGACGCCGCTGTAGGAGCCCGACCAGGTTCCGGACAGGTCCACGGTCGGGGGAGGCCCGGGGCTGACCGCCTTCTGGACGTTGCCGTCGCTCGAAGCGAAGACGTGGTTGTGGGTCGCGCCGACGTCGATCGTGCAGCCGTTGAGCAGCGCCGGGTTGCTCACCCCGTCGCGGCGGCAGATCGCATCAGCGGCGGCGCGGATAGCCCGGGTGAACGAGGCCAGCGAGACCATGTGGCGGGGGAAGCCGGGGACGTCGTAGGAGTGTGTGTTCTTGCCGCGCGGGTATACGAACAGCGACGCGCTCTGTCTGAGACGCCAGCTGCGCCCGAACTCGTCGTAGGCGACGTGCTGCGCGGCCCGGGTGCCGCCGAACAGGAAGACGCTTTCGATCACCTTGGCGGGATAGTGGTGCCCGTTGCGCCCGATGAAGTCGCCCCCGGCGTCGTCGCCGAACAACCCGGCCAGGTGCCCGGCGCGCGCGTTGTTGGGGTGCATCATCAGGTTGACGCCCTCGAATCCGATCGTGAAGACTGAAGCCGCGGTGCCGTCGGGCCAGACGACGAGCGTCTCATGCGGGTTGTAGCGGACGTAGCCGCCGCCGGCGAGCGCCAGACGCTGTCCGTTGGCCAGCGACAGCCGGTGCTTGTCGACGTAGAGCACGAGCCGGTCGCCGGAGTCGAGCTCGACCGTCGCGCCGCCGTCGCGCATCGCGAACGCGGTGTTCATCGCCAGGCTGTGGGCCCAGGAGGAGCCGAAGATGAGGCCGGGGTAGGGCACCTGGCGCGACTGGACCTCGAGGTCGTCGGTCTTGGACTTCACGAGGACGAACTCGCCCGCCTGCTGGAAGCCGAAGCTCTTGGAGTCGAACGTCGTCAGGTAGGGGTCGCCGTTGTCGACGGCGTTGTTCAGCAGGGACGGCTGCTGGGGCTGGGGGTGGCACAGGTCCTCGACCGTGTACGAGGTGACCTTTCCCTGGGTCCCGGTGATTGGGTCACCGCTGAGACCGAGCATCGCATCGAACTCCAGCGGCTGCGTCGGCGGGATCGAGCCGGTCGACCCGGGTGGGCACGTGCAGCTACCCGGCACCCTGCAGAACCATGCGTCCGACAGCGACGTGTACTCGTGCCCGACGCTGAGGCGCGCGTGGCCGCTGATCGCGACGTGGACGATGGGATCGGCCCCGCCGATCTCGTACTGCGAGGTGCCGTACTGGGCTGCATAGACGGTGCCCGAGCCGGGCAGCTGCTCGAAGCCGCCGGGCTCCAGCGCGTTGAAGTCGGGCAGCGCGAACGGCGCGACCATGTACCAGTTCGAGTTGCCCGCAAGGACGCGCAGAACGCTCGACCCCCAGCCGTTGAAGAAGCCGCTGGAGTCGGCGCCCGAGGCGTTGAAGTCGGCGGTGCTGCTGCCACCGCTGAGGATCGCGTGGATCTGGCCCCAGAATAGACCGGCAGCGTCCTGGAGGTGAAGCCAGAAGCCGACGGCGTCGTAGTCGCGCTGGAAGAGCTCCTCCTGCGGGTCGTTGATGTAGTCGAGGATCTTCTTGACGGCCGCGCTGTACATCACCGGGTCGACCACGAACGCCGCCCACGAAGCGAGGCCCTCCATCACCCAAGGAGCCGGCCTGGCGTACCAGGCCCGCGATCCGAGGATGCTGTACTGGAAGCAGTGGAAGACCTCGTGCGCGAGGATCCAGCCCTCGCCGTCGACGCCGGCCGCGAGCGCCGAGGGGTACATGCGGATGCGGCAGACCGCCGGCACCTGCGGTACGTCGCCGTACGCGCCGGAGTCGTCGAGCATCGGCTGCGCGTCGGCGTACGGGGCGGGGCCGGTCGTGGTTGCGGTGCCGACGACGACGGTCATCCCCAACGGCCCGATCTGGGCGGCGTAGTCGGCCACCCAGACGTTCGCGGTCGCCTGCAGGACCGCGTCGGGCTTGAAGGTCGGATCGCCGTAGTCGCACAGGATGCAGGCGGCGTGCGCGAGGCCGCGGGTGGCGGGGACGATCCCCAGTCGCTTCTCCACGACGCGGCGCTGGCGCGCGGGCAGGCGTGGGAGGAACCGCGTGATCATGTCGTCGGCGAGGTCGCCGCTGAAGCTGTCGCCGAGCGGTCCGCGGGGGACGCGCACGCCCGCCAGCGGCCCGTAGGAGAGCGCGAACGCCTGGAGCGCTGTCTGCTCGGAGACGCTGCCGTCGGGGCGGATCTGGTTCGAGACCCGGTCCCACGCGGTCGCGGGCGGAGCGATCCGCAGGCTGGAATCCTGCAGCCGGGCGTACTGGAACGCCAGCCCGGCGGGGTCGCTGACGCTGCGCGTCGCGCGCAGCACGACGACGCCGACCTCGGCGCGCTCTCGCCAGGCGACCTCGACGAGCGTGCTGCGGCCGCGCGTCCGCGAGAACGTCGCCCCGTCCTCGCCGAGCGCGGCGTGGCGGGCGCGGTGGAAACGGCGCCAGCCGGCCAGCACGGCGTGGGCCGCGCCCGACGAGCCGAAGACGAACGCGTCGGAGCGCACGAGCTGGCCGTGCCCTGCGTTGGCGGAGACCTGGAGCGTCTGGATCGAGGCGACGTCCCTCGCAAGGTTGCGCGGTAGCCCGGCGGCGAGGTCCGCGCGCGCCGTCGCGCCAGACGCGTGGGCGGTGCGCAGCCCGGGCAGCGAGCCGGGTGCGAGCGCGAGCTGGTCGGCCGCGGCGCCGGCCGGTAGCGCGACGAGCGCGAGTGCCGCGCAGAGCACTGCCACGAGCTGTCTCATATCCGTCGTCCCTCGCTTATTGTGGACGCCGACGCCGGCCTGTCGCAAGCTTAACCGGCATCGCCTACTGATGGAACAACGTTTTACGCTCGGATCTCTTACGCCGGCCACGGACGGGCTTACGGCGCCCTTAATGCGCAACGGCCATTGTCTTCGTGCAATGAGCCGTAGGACGGGTCACAGCGGGGCCGGGCGAGTCTTTCTTCATTCGACCTCGCGGGCGGTGCGGGGCGGGTGGCTGTTGTCGCTCGCGGTCGCGCTGTGCTTGGCGTCCTGGCCGGGCGCTGCGGGCGCCGCCACGCCCGCGCCCGCCGCGAGCGCCACCGCGCCCGCCAGTCTGCGCGACGCGGCGGTGACCGCCAACTGGGCGGGATACGCGGCGAGTGGGACGCACTTCTCGCGTGTGCTGGCGAGCTGGGTCGAGCCGGTCGGCGCCTGCTCCAACAGCAAGCCGGGCTACTCGGCGTTCTGGATCGGGCTCGGCGGCTACAGCTCCTCGTCGCAGGCGCTCGAGCAAACGGGGACCGAGGTCGACTGCACCAGTGCCGGTAAGCCCGTCTACTACGCCTGGTACGAGCTCGTGCCCGCGGCTCCGGTGACGCTGAAGATCCGGATCCGGTCCGGCGACAGGATCTTCGCGCGAGTCTCGGCATCGGGACGGCGCGTGTCGCTGGCGCTCCACGACGCGACCAGCGGCGGGCAGTTCGACAAGGGCTTCACGATGAACTCGCCGCGACCGGACACGACCTCCGCCGAGTGGATCACGGAGGCGCCGTCGGTCTGCAACGCGTTCGGCAACTGCGACACGTTGCCGCTCGGCGACTTCGCCGCGGTCGCCTTCACGGACGCCTCGGCCACGAACGTCTCGGGGCACACCGGCGCGATCAACGACCGCCACTGGTCCCATCAGGCGCTTGAGCTCCAGGACCAGACCGGCTCGCTGCGCCCCGGCCGCTTTCCGTCGCCAGGCGCCGCCGCCGAGGCGCTACCGGGCGCGCTCAGCTCCGCCGGCTCGGCGTTCGGCGTCTCCTGGCAGCAGATCACCGGCTCGAGCGCGCCCACCGGCGGCGGCCCGTTCCCGCACTTCATCAGCGCGCGCCGGTAGCTGGCTTGGCGTCTTGCGCCGCTGTGGTGGCGTTTGGCGTTTGGCGTTTGGCGTGGGGTGGGGGCGTGGTGGGCGTCGCGGGCGTGGTGGGGGCCTGGCGGGCGTTGCTGTAGCCCGCGCCGGGTGGGGGCGCCTGGGCTCGGAGCGGGGGTTTGTGCGGGGCGTCCGCGGGCGTCGGCTGTCGTTGGTGGGTCTATATGCCACTAACGACAGCCAGTGGCACTGCGAGGGGGGTTGGGGCGGACGCCGACCGCCGACCGCCGACGCCGACCGCCGACCGCGACCGCCGAGCGTCGAGGGCGGCCGCCGACCGCCCCGTGACCTACGCCATCGGCCCGTCCGGACGCGCGCGCTCGAGGACTGCCTCGCCGGCGGGCTCATCGAGGTCCAGCTCCAGCGTTCGCATGATCGCGGCGAGCATGCGGTAGTTGCCGGCTGTCAGCAGTAGCTCGACGACCTCGCGAGGCGGGAAGCTTGCCACCAGTGCAGCGGTCGTCGCCTCGTCGGTCACGCCGGCGCGCGTGACCTGGTCGGCGACGCGCACGACCAGGCGCTCGCGCTCGTCGAGGGCCCCGTCCGGGCCGTCCGCGCCATCCACACCAACCGCGCCAACCGCGCCGTCCTCAACCGCCGCGATCTGCTCGTCGCTCACGCCCACGGCGCGGGCGATCGGCACGTGCTGGACCCACTCGTACTCCGCGCCCGAGCTGCGCGCGACTTGCAGGATCGCCAGCTCGCGCAGTCGCGGATCGAGCTCCAGCGCGCCCAGGATTGCGCCGCCGAAGCGCAGGAAGGGGCGAAATGCCGTCTCCGCGTGGGCGAGCATTCGGAACACGTTGAGCGCCGGGAGCGCGTCCAGCGCCTCGCGGACCTTGGGCGAGAGGGTGGACTCGTCGGGGTAGGGAATGCGGGCCATGTGGAGGCTCCTCGATGTTCGTTGGCGGTGGCGGTCCGCAGAGTGTCTCGCGAACGCGAACGCGAGCGAGCTCGCAAACGCAAACGCGCTCGCAAACGCAAACCCAAACGCGGCCGCAAGCGCAAACGTGGACACCGCCCGGACACCCCCGCGGGCGCCCCGCCCAACCCAACCGCGTCCCAGCCTCAGTGATACGCCCCCAGCAGCAGCGCCTGCATCCGCGACGCCGTCTGCCCCCCCAGCGGCGAGCCGCTCGCGTCGCAGAAGCCGATCTCGAGGTGGGGGCCGGTAGAGATGCCGACGTCGCCGGCGCCGATCTCGGCGATCGTCTGGCCGGCGGAGACGTGCGTGCCGATCGGCAGCTCGTTGCCCGGGCCGGCGTGCCCGTAGTAGACGTACGGGCCGGAGTCGAGGTGCAGGACCGGTGCCGAGGGACCGAAGCCGCCGATCCCGTGCAGCACGATCGTGCCGCTGCCGACCGCCAGCTCGGGTGTGTGCGCGGGCGCGGAGATGTCGACACCCTGGTCCAGCGACCAGCCGCTCGGCGGAGTCGCGGTTCCCGCGGGCAGCGGAAAGACGAAGCCACCGCCGCTGAGCGTCTGAACGGGGCCCGACGACGCCCCCGACGGACCCGACCCGACGCCGGCCTGCGCCCGGGCCGCTCGCGCCGCAGCCGCGGCCAGCGCCGCTCGCTGCGCCTCCAGCCGGTGCAGCTGGCCGGCGGCGCGGTTGCGCGCGTCCTGAAGCCCGATCTGCTCGTCGACCAGGCGCACGCGGATCGTGTCCAGCTCGCTCTGCTGCGCGAAGATGCTGCGCGTCACCGCGTACTGATGCTGCTGTAGGCGGCCGAGCTGGTCGGCGAGCGTCGATACGGCGATGCGCGCGGCGCGCACGCGGTTCGCCACGTCGGCGTTGTGCTGGGCGACGCGCTTGAAGAAGTCGAGGCGCTCGATCAGGTCCGCGAAGCCGTTGGACTCGAGGATCACGGTGACGATGTCGGGCTCGTCGGCCTCGTAGTCGGCGACGAGCTGGCGCGCGAGCACCGCTTGGGCATATCTGACGCTCGCCTGATCGGCGGCGAGCCGGCGCTTTGCCAGCGCGCGCCGGGTCGTCGTCGCCGCGAGGTCGGCGCTGTCGCTCTGGAAGGCGGCCTGCACGCTCGCCAGGCGCGCCTCGAGCGGGCCGATACGCGAAGGCAGCGCCGCGAGCCGGCTGTCGAGCGATTGCACCTGCGAGCGCAACGACTGCGCGCTCGAGCCGGAGCCGGAATCCGCGCCCGCGGTCGGACCCGCCTGCATCAGCGCGACGGCCCCCGCGAGCGCGACCAGCGTCGGCGCGAGGACACGGTTGATTGGCGGCGGGCGCATCCGGCGCGCAACGGTAGCCCCGCGACCGCCCGAGGGCGCAAGATCGCTGACGGGACGCGCGGCAGAACGCTCCGCACGCGATCGCGCAACGCCCCCGATCAACTAGGGTTGCCCCCAGCGCATGGCCGCAACCGATGTGACCGCACCACCGCTCACCGCCCCGCTGCGCTTCACGCCGGTCCTGATGGAGCGGGTGTGGGGCGGCCGCCGGCTCGCGCGGTTGCTCGACCGCACGCTGCCCCCGAACGCGTCGATCGGTGAGTCGTGGGAGCTCAGCGACCGCGTCGAGGGCCAGAGCGTCGTCAGTGGCGGGCCGCTGGCCGGAACTACACTGCATGAGCTGTGGTCGCAGCGCCGGCAGGAGATCTTCGGCGCGCGCGCGGCGGCTCTGCAATCCGAGCGCTTTCCTCTGCTGATCAAGCTGCTCGACGCCGAGCAGACGCTGTCGGTCCAGGTGCACCCCGCTGCCGAGGCGGCCGCAGCGCTCGGCGGTGAGCCGAAGTACGAGACGTGGTTCGTGCTCGACGCCGCCCCGCGGGCGCACGTCTACCTCGGCCTGCGTGCGGGGGTCACACGTGAGCGATTCGAGCACGATCTGCGCGGCGGAAGGGACATCTCGGCGCTGCTGCACCGCGTCGCCGTGCGACGCGGTGACGTGATCGCGGTCCCCGGGGGGCGCATCCACGCGATCGGCGCCGGTTGCGTGATCGTCGAGGTGCAGCAGAACTCCAACACCACCTACCGCGCCTACGACTTCGGGCGCACCGGGCTCGGCGGCGATCTGCGCGAGCTCCACGTCGAGCAGGCGCTGAGCTCGATCAACTGGGACGACATCGAGCCCACGCCGCGCCCACCGGCCGCGAACGGCGAGCCGCTCGTGGACAACGACTGCTTCGAGCTTGCCCACTGGCGGCTCGATACGCCGCACGTGGGCGCGCCCGCCGGCGAGTGCTCGGCGATCAGCGTGCTGTCGGGCAATGTCAGCTGCGGCGACGCGCACTACGGCGCGGGCGACCTCTTCCTGCTGCCCGCGACGCTGCGAGAGCGCATCGTCGAGGGCGATGGCGAGGGGGCGGAGGTGCTGCAGGTCATGCTCCCGCGCCCCGCCGCGACGGCGTAGCGAAGGCCGCACCGAGAGCACCCAAACCCCCGGGTCCCCCGGTCGCGCTGTCTGCCACGACCGGGGGCCTGGGGTGTTGGGGGTTGGCTCCCGGCTGGGTCGCCGCCGGTGCCTTCACGTTCCAACTCAGGGGGGTCTGGAACGCGTCGAAGAATCATCCCCAGCGAATGTCAATTCTGCATAAGGGATCCCGAACGAAATCGTAAATGCGGGCTCGCGGTGGACCTTGCCTCAGACGGCGCCGTCGTGCTCGCCGAGACAGATCACCACCCGCCATGCCACCGCCGAGGCAGATCGCGGCGGAATCGATCATCCTAGGGTCGTGTCGCCGACCTGGATCTGGCTTCAGGGCGTGATCGTCGTGCTCGTGCTCGCGAGCATGGTGATCGCGACGATCAAGCTGCTGTCGTAGAGCGATCGTCGCGTCGCGTCTAGCGTTGCGACCGGCGCTTGCGTCGGGGGCGCCGGCGCTGGCTCAGCTTTGTGCGTCTGGCGCTGGTGCGGCGCCTACGCGGCGGGCGCGGTGCTCGAAGACTTCGCTGAGCCCCGTCAGGAAGTCGTGGATTGCCGCGAGCTGGTCGTGCTCGAAGGCCTGGGTGGCGGTCGCCACGTCGAAGGCGACTGGACCGATCGCGCGCATGGCGAGGGCGTGTCCGCGGGGGGTCGCTTCGAGCACTGCGGAGCGGCGGTCGGTCGGGTGGGGGACCCGGCGGATCAGGCCGGCCTGCTCGAGCCGGTCGGCGAGCGCGGTCATCGAGCTGGACCGCAGTCCCATTGCGCGTGCCAGCTGACCGCCAGTCGTCTGGTCGGGCGCGGCGATCCGGATCAGCGCGACGAAGTCGGTCGTGTTGAGATCGAAGCGCCTGGCACGCTGGATCATGAAGTCCTGCACCGCCTCCATCGCCCGGCGCGCCTGCGTGACGACGTCCTCGATCGTCACCAGCGTCGCCGGTAGCTCAGTGTCTACCGCCGGCTCCGGCGCAGTCTCGTCGGCTTGCGTCTCTGACATCGCTTCCTCGGGCATCGTTGCGGTTCCGGTGCCGGCTCACCCCCAAACTCAACGCGGCCGGCGGTCGCGTCGGGCGACTGACTTCCAAAGTGAAGGGCCCGGTGGCCTCCCAACGAGACTCCAGGCCCTCGCCCTTGCGGGCAGTGCGCGAAGCGAAGGCGATCGCTAGTCCAGGTCCTTCCACGCGATGCGGCTGTAGGCCGTCGAAGCGGGTCCGGTGAAGCTCAGCAGGGCCTCAACCGTGCGTGGATCGAGCAGCACGACGTCGTTGGCCGCCTTGATCGTCGACTCCCGCTCACAACGGGCCAGAGCTTCCCCGAGTTGCGGCACGATGTACTCGTGGGAATCCACAATCCATGGCTCCTGCTCCATCTGAAACGCCCTCTCCGTTATGTACCGTATGTCCACCACGCGACAGTTCCCTACCGCTCGGAAATCGAGTATCTCGATTACCGAGTGATCACACAGTCGCAGATACCCAGCGGGTCGTCAAGGCTGGTTCACCCGCGCGGGTAGATAGATCACCCAGCGTCCGGAGTGGGCATTTTTCCTCCTCCCAGCACGCCGTTTCGGGCTGCCCGGGCGTGATAGACTAATGCTTGCCAGCAAGCAAGTATTAATGTGCCAGCGCCTACGCTCACACCTCACGACACGGCTCACGATGCGGCTCACGACGCGGCTGCCCGGCTGCGGGCGGCGATCGGCAAGCTCTCGCGAGCGACGCGCCCAACGGCGGCGGCGACGGAGCTCGGCCTGACGCCGACCGCGACTTCGGTGCTGCTGACCGTGGTGCGCGAGGGCCCGATCGGGCTCTCCCAGATCGCAGACGCCGAGGATCTGAACCCGACGATGCTCTCGCGCGTCGTCGCGGACCTGGGCGAAGCCGGGCTCGTGGCGCGGCGCAGCGATCCCTCCGATGCACGTGCGGCGATCGTCGACGCGACGGCGGCCGGGCGCAGGCTGCGCGACCGCATGCGCCGCGAGCGCACGGACGCACTCAACGTCGTGCTCAACGAGCTGCCGACCGCCGACCGCCGCCGTCTGCAAGCCGCCTTGCCGGTGCTCGAGTCGCTCGCCGAGTCGCTGCGGGACCGCCGCCGATGACGCGCGTCGTCAAAGCCGGCCGGCTCACGTTCGCGGCGCTCGCCGTGCCGAACTACCGTCGCTACTTCGTCGGCCAGGCGATCTCGCTCTCAGGCACCTGGATGCAGATGACCGCGCAGGCGTGGCTGGTTTTGACGCTGACGCACTCGAGCACCGCGCTGGGCTTCGTCGTCGCGCTGCAGACGCTGCCGGTGCTGCTGCTCGCGCCCTACGGCGGCGTGATCGCCGATCGCGTCGACAAGCGACGTTTGATGATGATTCTTCAGAGCGTGATGGGGATTCAGGCGCTCGTGCTCGGTGTGCTCACAGTCAGCGGTGCGGTCCGCGTCTGGGAGGTCGGGCTGCTGGCGGTCTTCCTGGGCCTCAACAACGCCTTCGAGAACCCCGCGCGCCAGTCGTTCATGCTCGAGATGGTCGGCGCCGAGCACCTCCGCAACGCGGTCAGCCTGAACTCCGTGCTCGTCAACGTGGCGCGCACCGTCGGCCCGGCGATCGCGGGCGTCTTGATCGCCACTGTCGGCACTGGCGTCTGCTTCCTCGCGAATGCCACGAGCTTCGTCGCCGTCGTCGCCTCACTGGCGACGATGGACCGCGTCGCGCTGAATCCGACGGAGCCGGCGCCGCGCGCGCAGGGTCAGTTGCGCGAGGGCCTGCGCTACGTGCGCTCGACGCCGGAGCTGGCGGTTCCGCTGCTGATGATGGCCGCCGTCGGCTGCCTGACGTACGAGTTCCAGGTCTCGCTGCCGGTGATGGCGAGCCGAGGGCTGCACGTCGGCGCTGCGGGCTTTGGCTTCATGACCGCGGCAATGGGAGTTGGCGCGGTCACGGGCGGCCTCTTCGTCGCGGCGCGCGGATCGATCGGGCTGCGGGCGCTGGTCGGCGCCGCGGGCGCGTTCGGTGTGACGGTGGCGCTCGCCGCCCTCGCCCCCTCGCTCGGCTTCGAGCTGATCGCGCTGGCGTTCGTCGGCGCCGCCAGCATCGCGTTCATGTCGATGGGCAACTCGACGCTGCAGCTGACCGCTGCGCCGGCGATGCGCGGTCGCGTGATGTCGCTGTGGTTCGTCGCCTTCCAGGG
>Ga0182024_10023263_pt1 | contig 11114 bp, 11 predicted proteins | sample P32metaG_FD_120480 | JGI IMG/M metagenome (GOLD analysis project Ga0182024, IMG submission 120480) | Permafrost microbial communities from Stordalen Mire, Sweden - P3-2 metaG (Illumina Assembly) | ecosystem: Environmental > Terrestrial > Soil > Wetlands > Permafrost | place: Sweden: Stordalen... | reverse complement strand
GATTTCACGTGCTCGTCGACAGCTTTGGCGTGGTGCCGTACGCGGACATCGATCCGACCCTGTTTGCCGCTGCAACGTACGTGGTCATGTTCGGGATGATGTTCGCCGACGCGGGTCACGGCGCGATCGTCGCGGTCCTAGGAATCGTCGCGGGGCTTCAGCGGCGCTGGCCCGCAGTGCGATCCGCGTGGCCGCTCATCACCGCGTGCGGTCTGTCGGCCTGCCTGTTCGGTGTCCTCTTCGGGGAGTTCTTCGGTCCGACCGGGGTCGTGGCACCACTGTGGATCCGTCCTCTCGACAATCCAGAGTTGTTGCTCCTCGCGGCGGTGCTGTTTGGCGCGGTGCTGATGAGTGGGAGCTACGCCATGGGGACCATCAACCGATACCGCGAAGGAGGTTGGGATCGCGCGCTCGTCGCCGCCTCGGGTATCGCGGGGTTCTCCGTGTTCGCCGCGTTCGGTGTTCTCGCTGCGGGCATCGTCTCGCACCAGATCGTCCTCATCGTGGCCGCAGTCGTGGTCGGGGCGCTCGGCCTCGGGCTGCTGACGCTCGGCCTGCGCCGCGAGGCTGCTTCCGGACGTGCTGCTGCAGCGGAGGTGGCCGTCGGCATCTTCGACACCGTGATTCGGGTCGGTACCAACCTCGTCTCGTTCGCACGTCTCGCCGCGTTCGGGCTGGTGCACGCTGCGATCGAGGGACTTGTATGGTCGGCCACATCGTCGCTCGTCGGACGGGGATGGCTGACCGTCGTCGGGATCCTCGCGTTCGTCGTCGGCAACGCGATCGCGTTCGGACTCGAAGGCTTGGTCGTCGGCATCCAGGCACTTCGACTCGAGTATTACGAGCTGTTCTCTCGCGTGTTCGTTGGTGAGGGACGCCGGTTTCACCCCTGGCATCTCAACATCGTGGAGGCTTGAACCATGACGGTTACCATCGTTTTCGCACTCGTCGGGCTGGTCATCGCCGCGGGATGTGGCATGGGGGCCAGCGTGCTGCTCCGACGAAGTCCGAGCGTGGCCGCATGGGTGCTCGGCGCCACGTGCTTGGCTGTTCTTGCGCTCGTTGCCGTCATTCTCAGCCACAGCTCGGGCGCCAGCGGCGTCACGGCGCTCCAGCTCACCGCCGCGTCATCGTCCGACACGTCCGGTGCGTTCATCGGTGCTGCGATCGCGGTCGCAGGGTCATCGATCGGCGCCGGGATCGCAGTCGCGTACACGGGCTCGGCAGCGCTGGCTGCCATCAGCGAAAAGCCGGAACTCTTCGGTCGGGCGATGGTGTTCGTCGGGCTGTCGGAAGGGATCGCCATCTACGGCTTGGTGGTCGCCCTGCTCCTCATCGGCAAAACATGAGCCGGATCCTGGCGCTCGGCGAGGCAGAGAGTGTTGAGGTCTTCGCGATGGTCGGCGTCGACGTGGTCGCAGTCAGTGACGCCGCAGCTCTGAGGCGCACTTGGGCCGGCTTGCGGGACGGCGTTGGCCTGGTGATCCTGACGAGGTCGGCTGCACAGATGCTGGGACGAAGTCTCCACGAGGCCGGCCATCCGCTCTGGGCGGTGATGCCGTGAATCAGCTCGAACCGCTGCGTCAGAGCCTACTCAGCGCAGCTTCAGCCCGCGCTATCGCGACGATTGCCCAGGCGCGCGCAGACGCGACGGTGACACAGGCGGCTGCCAAGGCGACAGCGGCAAAGATCATCGCCACGGCGCGTGCGGAAGGCAGGCGAGCGACCGAGGCTCGCGCGCAAGCGCAACGTGTCGAGGCCGAGCGCGCCGCGCGGGCGCTTGTCCTCACCGCCGAGCGAGGAGTCGAAGACAATGCGCGGAGTCGAGCACTGGCCGCTGCGATGAGCTTTCGCCGCCAGCCCGAGTACACCAGGCTGCTCGACACCCTTGAGGCGAGCGCACGCCGCCGCCTCGGACCCACCACGGAGATCGAGCGCGATCCACCCGATGCGGGGGGACTCCGTGCCCGGCACGGGCCCCGAAGCATCGACCTCACTCTGGTGTCGCTCGTCGATCAGGCGCTCACGGGTTCCTTTGATGAGGTCGCTGAGCCGGGCGCGATCGGCTCCCGCGCCTCGGAGTTCGCGAAATGAGCACTGCTCCCGCGGACCTTCGGACGGGGAAGGTCCGACGCGTCAACGGCCCAGTGGTCGATGTCGTGGGGCTCGACGGCGTGGCCATGTTCGACGTCGTCGCCATCGGCGATGCGGGGCTCGCCGGAGAGATCGTCAGCATCGATGGAGACGTGGCGACCGCCCAGGTGTACGAGTATGACGGCGGCGTCTCACCGGGAGACCCCGTCAGGAGCCGCGGCGAACCACTCTCCGTCACGCTCGGACCAGGGTTACTCGGGGGCGTTTTCGATGGAATCCTCCGGCCGCTCGACGCGAAGGATGTCTGGCTCACGTCCGGGCGAGCGGGCGACGCGTCGGCCGGCATGGCCTGGCACTTCACCCCCGACGCGACCGTTGGCGAGAAGGTAGGACCAGGCGCACTGCTGGGACGGGTGACGGAAGGTGAGCGTTTCGAGCACCGCATCCTTGTCCCTCCGGAGGTCGACGGCGTGCTGTCATGGCTGTCGCCCAAGCGCGACACCAGCGCTGAACAACCCATCGCGCGCGTCGGTGCCGTCGATGTGTCGCTCTCGCACCGGTGGCCCGTCCGGCGCCCACGCCCCGCTTTCGCGCGCGACGGTGAGCCACGGTTACTCCGGACCGGTCAGCGCGTCCTCGACCTTCTGTACCCTATCCTCCGCGGCAGCAGCGCATCGGTGCCGGGCGGCTTCGGCACCGGCAAGACACTCTTGCAACAGCAGATCGCCAAGTGGTGCGACGCCGAAGTGATCGTCTATGTGGGCTGCGGCGAGCGAGGCAACGAGATGATCGACGTCCTCGAGGATCTTGCCCGCCTCACGGATCCGCGCACCGGTGGAGCCCTGCGCGAGCGGACGGTCTGTATCGCCAATACCTCGAACATGCCGGTCATGGCGCGCGAAGCCAGTATCTACACAGGCGTCGCGGTCGCGGAGTACTTCCGCGACATGGGGTACGACGTCGTCGTCATCGCCGACTCGACGTCGCGCTGGGCGGAGGCGCTCCGTGAGTTCGCCTCGCGAACGAATCAGCTTCCGGCGGAGGAGGGGTACCCAGCGACGCTCGGATCAGCACTTGCGGCGTTCTATGAGCGGGCGGGGAACTTCACGACTCTTGGAGGCACTCGCGGTTCGGTGACCATCATCGGTGCGGTCTCACCTCCGGGCGGTGATCTCACTGAGCCGGTGACCGCCCAGACGCGGCGATTTGTCCGGTGTGTCTGGTCGCTCGACCGTGACCTCGCATACGCGCGTCACTATCCCGCGGTCAGCTGGAACGAAAGCTTTTCACGCGACGCTGAACGCGTCGGTTTCATGCGATCCGAGGGTGGCGACACGGCGTGGACAGAGCGTCGTGCACTGGCGCTGGCGCTGCTCGCCGAATCGGAGCGGCTCGAGTCACTCGTGGAACTTGTGGGAGCTGCAGCGCTGCCGGATCGTCAGCGGATCACCCTTCGCTCCGCACAGCTCCTGCGCGAGGCGGTGCTTCAGCAGGACGCGACCAGCGCAGACGACGCGTACTGCGGCGAGGCGAAGCAGGAAGCGCTGCTCGAGATGGTTCTCGCCGTTCACAGCGCATTGCTCGAACGTCTGGACGCCGGCGTCGATGCGCAGCGCCTTGAACAGGTCGATCTTGCCCGAGTTTCGTCTGCGCGGGAGAGCGGTGGGCCCGACGACGTGGCCGCGGTGGCCGCGGTGTGGGACTCCGTCCTCGCACTGCTGAAGACGGTCACATGATCGACGCGATTCCGATCGAATACACGGGAGCCCGCAGCGCTGACGGCCCGCTGCTGGTAATTGAGCACGTCACGGGAGTGGGCTGGGACGAGGATGCGGTCATCACCCTTGCTTCGGGTGAACGGCGTCATGGCGTCGTGCTTGACGTCAACGACGATCTGGCGGTTGTGCAGGTGTTCGAGGGAACGTCGGGGATCAGCCTTTCGGGGACTCGAGTTGCATTCAGCGGCAGTCCGATGCGCGTGCCTGTCGGCGCCCAGTGGCTTGGACGGGTCTGCAACGGTCGAGGGGACCCCATCGACGGCGGCCCGCCGGTCCGCGGAGACCGCTTCGTCGCCGTCAACGGCGTGCCAATAAACCCGGCGGCTCGGGAGCTGCCGCGGGATCCCATCGTCACCGGTATTTCGGCCATCGATGGATTGACCACTCTGGTGCGCGGCCAGAAGCTGCCCATCTTCTCGGTGGGCGGTCTGCCTCATCTCGAGCTTGCTGCGCAGATTGCGGCGCAGGCGAGGGTTGCGGACGGGGCGTTTCAGATCGTCTTCGCGGCCATGGGCGTCACGCACGCCGATGCTGACGCCACCCGTGATGCGCTCGAGGAGCGATCCCAGGCGGGCGACCTCGTCCTGTTCATCAACACGGCGTCGGATCCGGTCATCGAACGCGTGCTGACGCCTCGCATTGCGCTGACCGTCGCCGAGCACCTCGCCTTCGAGCGCGGCGGCCACGTCCTCGTCCTCATGTGCGACATGACGAGCTATGCGGAAGCGGTGCGCGAGGTGTCGGCAGCTCGCGGTGAAGTCCCGGGACGCCAGGGCTATCCGGGATACCTCTTCAGCGATCTCGCAGCCATCTACGAGCGCTGCGGGCGGCTGCGCATCAGCTCGGGCTCCCTGACCCAGATCCCTGTACTCACCATGCCGGCGGGCGACATCACCCACCCGGTCCCGGACCTGACGGGATACATCACCGAAGGCCAGATCGTGCTGTCCCAGGAGATGCAGAGTCGCAACGTCTACCCGCCCTTCGACGCACTCTCCTCACTGTCGCGCCTGATGCGGCACGGGGTGGGGGCAGGAAAGACCCGCAAGGATCACATGGCGGTCTCGGGACAGGTGTATGCCGCGCTCGGTCACGCCCGGCAGGTTCGCGAGCTGACCGATCTCGTCGGCGAGACTGGCCTGTCGGAGGGTGATCGCGCGTATCTCCGGTTTGCGGACGCGCTCGAGGCGGGGTTCATCAACCAGGGGCGCACTGAGCATCGCACCATCAGCGACACCCTCGAGCATGCATGGACTGCACTGACCATGCTGCCGGCGGGCGACCTGTCGCGGCTCGACCCTGTCGAGCTCGCGCACCACATGGCGTCGGTCGCTCCCGATAGCTCCGAGGGATCGAAGTGATCCGCGTCCCACCCGGGCGGTCCGGGCAGGTGTGGCTCCGGCGGCGCCTCGAGACCGCGCGGCGAGGAATTGACATCCTCGGTCGCAAACAGCAGCTCCTCACGGTCGAGCGCGAGCGCCGTGATCTCCAGGCAGCATCGGCGCGGACCGCATGGATGGATGCCTGCGCTGAGGCCGAACGGTGGCGTTCGCGGGCGTTGCGGCTCGGACATGAACACCAGATCGCTCTGGTGGCTGCTCATCTGGATGCGCGGGCAACTGTCACCGTCGAATGGCACAACGTGATGGCCGTCTCCATCCCCGACAACGCTCACTGTGCGTTTCCGGATCTCACGGTTGCCAGCGCGAGTGGCGGTTCCAGCGCCACCGACCGAGCTGTGGAAGCGCTTGCAGACGCCCTTGAGAAAGGTGCCGCACATGCCTCCATCCAGCGGGCCCTGGCCAATATCGATGCCGAGCTGCTGCAGACGCGCCGGCGTCTCCGGCTCCTGGAGCGCCGGAGGCTGCCGCAGCTCGAACGGGCGCTCCACGAGAGTCGGGAACGCTTGGAGCAGAGCGAGCGTGAGGACACGCTTCGCCTTCGCTGGGCTCGCCATGGATGAGTGCACTCGCTCGAAACAGGGTGCTGACGTTCGAACGGCCGCGCACGCCAGCGCGGTATACACCCGCCATGCCGGAGGAATTGCGAGGTGACTGACAACAATGCGCTACCGACCGCGATCCTTTTCGCCACCGATGGCACGCAAGCCAGCCGAAACGCTCGGGTGGCCGCGGCGCATCTCGCCCGGACGTCGGGTACGCTCTTGCACGTCGTTCACGTCTGGGCGCCCACGGGCTCGTTCGGCGGCGCCCCCGGCGTTGACGAGGAAATCGCAGCCGGCGTCGCGAGCGCGGAGGCGGCGCTGATCGAAGAACCCCTCGGGTGCCGGGTCGCCGGCATCCACACGCCGCGCGGTTCGCGAGCCCATGCAATCCTCGCCACGGCCGCCTCAGTGGGCGCGGGTCTCATCGTGGTCGGCGGGAGGAAGCTCGGCATCGTCGAGGAACTCTTCACCTACCGGGTTTCGGAGGACGTCGTGCATCACTCCTACCGGCCGGTGCTGCTCGTCCGTGAGGACGGCCACGACTGGCCGCCGAGTCGAGTCGTCGTCGGAGTGGACGGATCGCCGGAGGCGGATCGGGCTCTGAAGCTCTCCGGCTGGATCGCCCATCTCTCGAAGGCCCATCTCATGCTGGTGACGGCCGTTAATCCGGATGCGCCGGGTGCCGAGACCGCTCGGCACGATGCCGAACGCGCACTCGAGGCCGGCGCGTCGATCGTCCGCGTTCCCGGCGAGATGGAGGTCGCCACGCGTGTTGTCGCCGGAAGCGATGTCCCGAAGGTGCTGCGCGACGCGTGCGCTTCATCTGACGGAACGCACCTGATCGCCATTGGCGCTCGCGGAAGCAGCGTCAATAACCGAGCACCGGAGCTCAGCGTCTCGCGCTCGGTCACCCACCACACGCGGCTGCCCTTGTTGTTGGTACCAGCGGTATCCATCACTACGGGTGGTACGCGTACCTGACGCCGGACCGCCCGTGGCAGACGGGGCGGTACGGCGTTTCCGTCGGCACGGTCGGTGAAATGTTGCGAGGTCCGCGTCCGTCTGCTGTGAAGCGTGCGGCCGCGCAGGCTGCCGGGATGACACTCGCGGAGTCCGCGCGCCTCCCCGCGGCCATGGTGCTCGAGGCCATGGGTTCGGCCGACACCGGTCTCGCCGCAGCCGCCGCGCAACCAAGGAGCAGCAGGAGCAGCGGGTTGCGAAACTGACGCAGCAACACGCGATGATGACCGCGTCGGTCGGATCACCCGTGAACCCGTTTGCGCCACTGGCCTCGAGCTCCTTGCCGCCTCTGCGCGACCAGGATCAGGAAGAAGAGTGGTGGTAATGGTGAGAACCCCAGGATGCGCGCGACCGGTGTGAAGGGAACGAGGGAGCACCGCGTCACGCAAAGGTCGTCTTTTATGCTGCGCACCCCCGAGCGTTCGCGAAACCGCCGTCCACGCATCCCGATCGACTTACCCGAAGAATCGTCCGCCGGCTCAGCCATTTCACGCGCCATCAGCCAGCGGGATGACGTGGTGCGATGCCGGGTCCGACGCGAGAGACTACTGCGGTTCTCTACCTGGTCGGCCTGTTCGCGATCCATAACCCGGATGGCTGGAGAGCGGCAGGTCGGGCACGCGCCAGGGGGTGGCCGTCGGAGGCTTGGATGAGTACGAAGGCCCTCGTTTGCGGAGTCCAATCGGTCTCACGCTGATTATGTCGCCGCATTGCCGCAGCAGCGTCGCAGCTGGCGCATTCGGTCAACGGCGTGCGCAGCGGGCCAGCCATCGCGGAGCGACACTGCAGCCATGATGATAAGTCGGGACCAACGCCTCTTGACAGGCCTCCGATCTGGCGATTTGATGGACCTTGACCGAGCAACCCTCAGATGCCTAAGGCGGACGTTGTGAGCACGCAGAAGATCGTGGTGGGAGTGAATGGGTCGGCGGCATCGGACGCCGCACTCGAATGGGCAACGCAGGAGGCAGAATCCCGCGGCGCCGAGATCATCGCGGTGCATGTGCTGAAGCCTATCGGCGCCCCTGGCGGCACGACAGTGCGGGACGTTCGCCTGCGGGAGTTCGACTATCTGGGCGACGATGTGCGATCTCATGTTAAGAAGGAGTTGTTTGGGCCCCTGACCAGCACGGACGTCAAGCATCGGATCATCGTTGTCGAAGGGCGTCCAGCAACAGAGATATTGCACGTCGCCGACACCGAGGACGCAGACCTCATCGTGGTCGGCAATGGGCAACACAGCACAATGGAGGATCTCTTCCTCGGGAGTGTTGCCCACGAGTTGAGCCACAAAGCACGGCGTCCCTTTGCGTTGATTCCTTCGGCGATGCACGTCGGAGCAATCGAGGCCATGGGACGGGATCAGCGAACCGCGCCCATGCCGAGGCAGACTTGGTCGCATCGGACCGGCGATCACATCGATGAGGTCGCAGCGGGCGCGCTCGAACTGATTCGGTAGCTCCGTCGACGGGCTCCTCGGTGCGAACGGTGCCAGCACGACCACCGTGATCCCGCTTATGGTCGGACTGCCGAGATGTCACTCGTCGGGCGGTCCCGTCGATGAGGAAGAGCGCCGATCGGCTATGTGCCACACATGGGACGTTGGTCCCGGGGGGAGCTGTGACCGCTGGCCCTGGCGAAGGTTCAGTGACGAGAGCACTGTGGCCGCATGACGGCTAGCGCGCCGGCCCGCCTGCCGGCGATCACCGACGACCAGGTGCAGGCACTCGCGGACCCTGCCTTCGTGACGGATCCGGCCGGCATGGTCGCGGTGTGGAATCGCGCTGCAGCGCACCTTCTCGGTTACTCCAGTGCCGAAGCCGTCGGTTCTCGTTGCGCGACGCTGCTGGATGGCGTCGGACCCGGTGGCGCGCAGGTGTGCACCCATCCGTGTCCGATGCTCCTTGGCCTGCTGCCCACCCGTCGCTCGCAGCGAAACGCGCAACGGTTTGGGCGGCATCCGGACATGCTGACCCGTGATACCAGTGGCGAGCGTGCCAGTGTCACCGTCATTGCTGTGCCGGTGACGATCGACGACGATCCCATGCTGCTTCACCTGCTACGCGCTCAGCCCTTCGGCGAGCGGGACTCGCTGACTGGGGCACTCAACCGCGATGCCTTCACCGTGCGGGCTCTCGACGAGCAAAATCGTGCGGCTCGCCTCGGCTCGGCCCTGGCGCTGGCGCTGGTCGATGTCGACGGCCTCAAGTCGATCAACGATGGTCACGGCCACCCGACTGGGGATCGGGTCCTCAGCGCGGTGGCGGCCACACTCCGCGCCGGCCGTCGCTCCGACCTGGTAGGCCGGTGGGGAGGGGACGAGTTCGCCGTGCTCTTGCCCGACACATGCGGCAGCGATGCAGTGGCACGACTGCAGCGGTCACTCGACGCCCTGAAGCAGTCCGTCACGGTCGGCGGTCGCTCGGTGACCTGTTCGGGCGGTGTCGTGGAGATGGAAGCGGGGGTGCCTTTTCCTTCACTCATGCAGAGGGCCGATGCGACAATGTATCGGGTCAAGCGCTCCGGGCGCGGGCGCGTGCTGCTCGATGGCGAACCGAGAAGTGCTCGCCGGCCAGGTTCGTTGCCAAGGGTGCGACGCCTGCAGTGGGAAGCTGGTACAGCGTCGACGATGATGAGCGCCCGACTTCTCGCTGCCCTGACACTGCTGACCGTTGGCGTGGTCGCGTGTGGAGGCAGCGACACCCCAATTGCGCCCACGAGCTCATCGGGGATAGGCATCGCAGGCGGCAGGCTTGGCACGGCCGCCGTGATCATCTCGGCGACTGATCAGAACACCTTCAATCCGGTGATGCAAGACGCGACCGTCGGCGAGATCATCGAGTGGAAGAACATCGGATCGGTGACGCACAACCTCGTGTTCAGCAGCGATGCGTCGATCAGCGACCCGGTGCTCGCGAGTGGCGGCGTTTGGCAGGTGAAATTCACCGTCGCCGGTGTGTACCAGTACTCGTGCACGATTCACTACGGGATGGTCGGCACCATCGTCGTGCGCCCAGGATAGGCAGCGCCGCGAGCTCGCGACATCCAAGCCCGTTCCGCCGCGACGGGCTGGTCAACGAACGCGAAACCCGTATCGATCGGGGCCAGTACGCCGGTTCATCAGGTGCCTCGAGGCCCAGCGTTTCTGGGACCAACGGCACTTGCGGAGCCATTCCGGGGGGTCACCATGGAAACATGACTAGAGCAGCGACGGCGTTCTCCTCAGCGGCGCGGCGCGTCACCGTGCGTGTGGCATACGGAGCCGCGGATGTCGAGCGGGCAGCTGATTCGATGCACGTGCCGGTGAGCGACGAAGAGGTGGGGGCCATGCTGGCGGCCATCGACGGCGAGCTCGCGACCCTGGCGGCTGCAGCGACGCATTCCGCAGTCGTGGAGCGGATATTCGACCAGTTGCAGACTGTGTCGCACGCGCACGCGTGTTGCGACGACGACTGAACATCTCAGCAGCGGCCGACGCGGGAATGATGGCAGGCTCACGGCAACGAAAGCTGCTGGCTATGGACTGGATGAATGCTGGTGACGGGAGATCTAGGGGACCGCGAGAAGGTTGACCGCACCACCCACCTCATCCGTGACACATTGTTCCTCGAGCGTGTGGCGCGAATCGGTTGTTGTCGAACACGCTAGGTCGCGCTGGCTGTCGCGTCGCAGAAACTACATCGCGCCTTGAGGGGGTCGAGGGAATGATGGTCCCCGCGACCGGCGTCCAGACACGCTCTAGGGGCTCGCACATGTACTGTTGCTCAAGACGACCGTGAACGAACCTAGCCCGAGGCTCCGGTGTGTCCCGAGACTCGAAGAGGTCTAGTGGGCGAAAGCGAAGACCCAAAGTGCAACCAGTGGTCATGGCGCCGTCACTGGAAGTGGACCTACCACGATCTGGGTGTGCCAGGGGTACTGCACTGGGGCGTGACTTTCGTGGAAGTTGGAACAGCGACGACGCCCGAGACTACTACAGGTACATCAGCGTCGCAGTAACCGATGGCGGGCGCTTCTGTCCGTGCGTTCCGTGCCGGTCGGGCTTCGGCGAGCCAGAGTTCGACTACGATCCGACCTTTCCCTGGCACGGGACCCTCAAAGAAGCGATCGCCTTATGCGAGAGTTACCTCGCCAAGAATTGCGGAGACTGGTAGAGGCCTCGAATCGCGGGGGTTCGCCTGGGATCCCGCCGTTGCATGAGCCGGCGAAGCCGCGCTGAAATCTGGCAATCCGGGATTATGTTTAGGTCCGCGTGTTTGAACTCACGCTGGTTCGGG
>Ga0182024_10023262_pt1 | contig 11114 bp, 10 predicted proteins | sample P32metaG_FD_120480 | JGI IMG/M metagenome (GOLD analysis project Ga0182024, IMG submission 120480) | Permafrost microbial communities from Stordalen Mire, Sweden - P3-2 metaG (Illumina Assembly) | ecosystem: Environmental > Terrestrial > Soil > Wetlands > Permafrost | place: Sweden: Stordalen... | reverse complement strand
GTCTTCCAAGCCGCCGGGTTCGACACCGCGGCCAGCCGGCTCGCAATGCGCTTCGTACCCACCGCCGGCCACGGGCACCAGGGTCGGGGCCGGTTGCTCGACTGGCTCAACTACTACTACGAAGACAAGCTTCTCCTCCGCTTCGCCCGCGCGCCCGAGATCACTTGAAGCCTTCCCACAGATCGGCGCTGGGACCTGATGGGATGACGACGGGAAACTCCGCTTGTTGATAGGACCAGCAGCTTCCATCTGGTGAATGAGGCGGAGACCGGATTCGAATCCGCGACCCTCACCTTGACAAGTGGTGGCTCTTGCCTCCCACTGTGAGACACGACCACCCAGCTTTCACCCCTTCCACCGAGTGCACCCTGTAGTAGAGCGGACTACGCGAATATCCCTCCGACGTCTTCTGGCTGCGGACATCCCGGCGTGCCATTGGGACATTTAGCAGTTTCCGGCCACGACAGCGGCGGGACCGACCGCACGTACGCCAACTCGATGGCATGAGACTTTGTGGATCCTCACATGGGTGGAATGAGTTCTGACCACCGACCCAGTACCTCGACATCGCCGGAGACCTCCGCCCCAGCAGCGTCAGATATGGGAACCCGTCCCCACAAAATAAGAAGGAGCTGCTGGGCGGTTCCACGCATCTGTATCGATGCATCTCGAGAGTCGCGCCTGACGGTTCTGCCTCCCCGGTCTGACAGATCAAGCCACCACTGGTCACTTCGATCGCTGCAATCGAAGCTGATCGTCGGTCCGGCCGGGGCATCGTTCGCAGCCCGCGACGCTGCGACGAAGACGTCGAGGAATTCATCGACCCCGTCATTGGCGATGTGGGGCGCGACCGAGAAGTCCTGTCCTTGTGCCGCATCGGCATCCCAGCGATGGACGACGGCTTCGAATGCCATACGGCGAGCCCACCAGCCAACGCGACGCCCGGGCGCGAACCACGACCAACAGTCGTCGTCGGCAGGGACACTCGACAGTTGCCCGAGCAGCGAGGAAGTTCCCGAGCGGAACCATTCGACAAACTCAGGGGAGTCCTTCGGCGGCGCTGGCAGCTCGGAGAACAAGCCGAAGTCAGCGTCAGGTCGTCCTCGGACCACCTCGGCCACTACATGGTGCGTCGCCGCGACGTGGCGGGCAACCGTGCCGACCGACCAGCGGTCGGACCATGGATCGGCTGCGTATCGGTCGCGTTCATAGGCGTTCATGATGCGAGAGGTCTCGTCCGAAATGACGGAGAGGTAGTCGAGTGTCACGTCAGGGCGCTCCTCGAAGAAGTCTTTGTTAGTATTACGACTGTTATAGTAACTAGCATGCCCCGCCGTCAATCAGAGACGTCGCGACCGTCCTGCCAGGGTCCGGCTGGGTGATGGCCCGACCGCCCGATCCGAAGCGCCGCCAGGAACTTCTCGACGGCGCCGTCGACTACGTCGTAGCCAACGGCATCTCAGACCTGTCGCTTCGGCCCTTGGCCGTCGCGCTCGGAACGCAGGCACCGGTCCTTCTCCATCACTTCGGCTCGAAAGAGCACCTCGTCGAAGAGCTCCTGGGCCGAGTACGTGATCGATTGCGAGCGCTCGGGCGCAGCGCCGAGGCAGAGACTCATCGCTCGGGCCTGGGAGCTGTGTGGACGTGGGTGTCTGATCCCGACCAGGGTCCGCTGATGCGGCTCGTTTTCGAAGCGTACGGGCTCGCGCTTCGTCACCCCGACCGCTACTCGGACTTCCTCAACCACGCGATCCATGACTGGCTCGACGAGCCTCTGGCCGCCATCGACGAGATCTCAGCCACCCTCGCGATCGCCACCGTCACCGGCCTCCTGCTCGATCTGCTCACGACAGGGGACCGCGTCCGAGTCGAAGATGCCATGGCGCGATTCGTCTTCCTGCTCCGCTGGCACGCCGACACCACCGCGTCGGTGCCGCACCAGACGATCAACCGTGGCAACCGTACGCGGTCTCAACGCGATCAATAGCGGGAACGAGCTCTCGAGGGGGTGGGCCTAAGGGGGCCGGTTGTGACGACGTTGAGATCCGACCTGGCGGTGGCTCACCACCACATGAAACGGTCGGGCTTGCCCTTCCCGGCTCCGCGGCACGCCGTGTATACCAGTATGGTATGCTTCTCGGTATGCCGACAGAACAGATCGCGGTCCGCTTGCCCGAGGAGTTGCTCGAGCGGGTCGACGAGCTGGTCGAAGCGGGCGTGTACGAAAGTCGAGCCGCCGCGGTGCGGGCTGGCCTCGAGGTCCTTGCCGACCTTGCGCGCCGCCGTGCACTCGACAACGCAATCCTCGATGGGTATCGACGCGTGCCACCCACGCCCGCGGAACGATCATCGGCCCTGGCGTCTCTCCATGATGCGATCGCGGAGGAGCCCTGGTGAGCGAACCTCAGCGCGGTGAGGTGTGGTGGGCCGAAGTGGCGGAGGCCGGACGGCGCCCCTTTCTCGTGTTGACCCGCACACGCGCCATCCCCGTCTTGCATTCCGTGCTGGCGGCGCCCCTGACTCGCACTGTCCGCGGCATTCCTACCGAACTGTCGCTCAGCCCCGAAGACGGTGTGCCGACAGAATGCGCCGCAAGCTTCGACAACATCCGCGCTATCCCGAAGGACCACCTCACGGAGCGAGTCTGCAGTCTCGATCCGATTCGGATGCTCGAGGCATGCGCAGCACTGCGAACCGCTGTCGACTGCTGAACCGCGATCGCGCACGATCGATGACCCGAGGCGTCCTCTTCGACTTCAACCGTCAGAACTGCAATCCCATCCATTGCTTGCACTCCTCGCCCAAGCCGAAGCTCCGGAGGATGGGCACCGCGGGACCCCGACTAACGCTGTGTGCAACGACTTGATGGGATGCTGATGGGATCGACGGCATGACATGTTCCGTGGTGACTCGCTGGCCTCCGAGCGGGTGCGCGATGGGGCCCTCGAGTTCCGAGTCTCTTCGAGCCACTCGGGTAACGGGGCCGGCGTGATGCAAGCGCGAGCTCGGACCACCGCAGGAGGCTTGACGTGGAGATCCGCGCGAGTCGGCTGGAGGCGAACCGGCACGTTCCAGTCACGCCGGCATGGGCCAACCGTTTGCCTCGTAAAAGTCGGTCAGGCAGCGGTGGGATCTCGAGACGTCGGTGTCGCCGAGCGCGCCGCCGGTGATCGGTCCCGGCAGTTCGAGGAACTGCACGTTCAACGCGAAATTCGGCGTCGGATGGCGGGTGGCGATGATCCGGCGCGTGATCCCCCGTCTGGCAAGGTTCCACGCCACCAGATGGTCGTCGTCGAGGAACGGCCCGCATCGGCTGCTCACCGCCGCATGGTCGGTGAGGAGGCTCGGGTCGAGGACGCCCATCGGATAGAGGATGCCGCGGTAGCCGCCGAGCACGCCGGTCGGTAGCGAGTCCCGCCGGCGGCCAAGCAGGCATTCGGCGTGCGTGAACTCCTGATTCGCCACGCCCATGAAGCCGAGTGCGTCCTGCGGGTATCGGACCGAGGCGGTCACGAGCTCCTCGATGGCATGACGTTCGAGGCGCACATCGTCGTCCACGGTGAGGATGGACAGGTGCGTCGCCGCGGGGTGGGTTCGCCACGCGAGGTAGGGCCCGAGGAGCTTCGTGGCCGGCCCATAGTCGGTTTTCAGGCGGCGGAGATGGAGGCGAGAGTCGGTGCGAGCAAGCTCGTGGAGAGAGTCAGGAATGTCGTATGGCTCGTTCGTCCGCAGGCAGACGAACGGAATATAGAGCTCGAGCTCGTAGGCGGAAAACGTTTGCGCGAGCAGACTGTGGACCGTGGCTTCGATCTGGTGAATGCGCCACGGCACTGTCGTCATGCTGACGACGACCATGGGCCCCGCAGGGGCGCTCATGTCATCCGATCGGGGCGTTCCGTGACGGCGCCACCGCCTTCGGGGCTCCGCGGGTCATTCACCGGGGGTAGGGCGAGGACCTCCTCGAGCCGCAGGTCAACTGGTTCGACGGCCAGTACCCGGCGCGCGTGGTACCGGGCCCGGTCACGATCACCGAGGTGGTCCGACGCTTCGGCGACGAGGCGATCGGGCCAAGGTCCCCAGGCGTCCGTGCTCATGAGATAGTGGTCGGGCGCCTCCGCGAGTCGGAGTGCCCGAAGTGCGGCACGGCGGCATTCGTGCCAGCGTCCGTGCTCGGCGTGGAGTCGTGCGAGTTCGCACCAGGGCTCTCGTTGTTCGGGGAATCCCTCGCACGCGCGCAGAATCCAGCCGACGCGGTCACTAGGATTGAGCCAGGACAACATCAGCATCGAATGCATGCGCTCAAAGGGCTCGAGCGGAAGCGTCAGGGCGGTCTCGGCATGGTCGCGTGCCTCCCATTCGCCGCCCAGGAGGCGTGCCTCGTTGGCGAGCATGTGATGCGCCTGGCCGTCAGCTGGACATTCGGCGACCGCCAGCCGGAGCAAGGCGAGATAGTTCGGCCGCGGCCCAATCGCGGCCCGGTGGTGCCGAACCTGGATCGACGAGGCCACGACATGATCCTCGCCGAATGCGACGACCCGCTCGTGCACCGGGCGCCGCCAGTGCACGCCGTGGCGAGCATGGATCTTGCCGGCGCGATACCGGAGGTGCGTCGTCGGGCTCGGCGACCACTCCAGCCAGTATTCGACCCGCGTTGCGTTCGGGGTCCATACGTCCTCGAGACGGCGACGCCAGTCGGCGCCGAGAGTCTCGTCGAGGTCCAGAGGGACGCAAACGTCGATGTCGTACGACACGAGATCGAGCGCGCGGTTGCGCGCTACGTCGAAGCGAAATGGGTCGACCTCGACTTCGTGCACCGCGACCCCTCGGCTCGCGGCACGTTCGAGGGTTCGGTCCGTCGACCCGGTGTCGACGAGGAGGACCTCGTCGGCGTCCCGAGCCGAGTTCGCCCACCGCTCGATGCTGCCCTCCTCGTTCCGGGCGATGCCGTAGACCGCCACGCGCAGGCCAGCGCGGCTCATCATCGCTGGGTGCGTTGCAACAGCTGGAGGCCACGTGGGGTGTGCAGATCGAGGCGCACACACGCGAGGCCGTCGAGAGAGTGCCGCTCACCACGCGCACGGGCGGAGCCGGGGACGACGAGGAGGCCTCCCGGCGCGAGCCACTCGAAGACCTGCCGGACGGAAAGCACACCGTCGCTCGCCGGCGGGGATGCGAGCACGGCGAGGTCGACGGGCTGCGCTGGGACGTAGGTGACGCCGTCGCCGACGAGGATCCTCACCGGAAGCGGGCCGAGCCGTTCCCGGGCCCGAGCGGCCTGGACAGCCTCCGGCTCGATCGCGTCGGCATGGCCATGTCCGTTTGCCAGCAGCGCGTCTCCGATCTCTACGCTGGTCAACCCCTCGCCAGCTGAGACTTCCACGACGAATCCCGGCTGCAACAGCCGGACGAGGGCGCCGATGAACTCGCGGACCTCTCGTTCGGGGCTTCGCTCGTCGTCTGAGTGCCACCAATGCGGACTTGGGCACCACGCGCTCGGAGGCGAGAAGCGATCCTCAGTCGGCGCGTCGCGGTCGCGGGCCGCGGTGCGACGACTCTGGACCCGGTCCATCTCCTCCGCGGCGACGCAGCGGAGCTCAGCGAGCACTCGCTCCGCCTCGTCGCCGCCCCTGAGCCGGTAGCGGACGGTCGGCTCGAGCGAGGCGACCCACGGTTCGCCCTTCCATCGCGAGACCAGTTCCCAGTCGTGCGCGTAGCCGACATCGGCCGGGGATCGCCAATACCCATAATGGTCGAGTAGGAATCGGCGGTGGACGAGCGCACTCGTATCGATCTGATAGCGGCGCGGCCGACGACAGATTATGGGCTCGCCATCGATCTCGAGCGAGCTGAACGCGAACGTGAGCAACGGATGGGTGACGAGGAGGGGCACCATCGACTCGAGGTGGTCGGAACGCCAGGTGTTGTCGTCGTCGAGGTAGGCGATCAGCGTTCCTCGCGCCATCGCCTTCAGCGCGTAGTTCCGCGGCGAAGCGCCGCCATCGCCGTAATGATCGGCGAGGTTCCAGTGGCGAACCCGCTCGTCACCGACGGCCGCCACGACCGGGTCGACGAACGGGCAGCAATCCCCGACAACGAGCACTTCGAGGTGCGGGTACGACTGGGAGAGAACGCTGTCGATGGCGTCCCGGAGCGACTCTGGCCGACGGTAGGTTGGGATGACGACGCTGACCAGGGGGCGCCCGAGTTCGGCGGCCGCTTCCACGACCGGATCCAGGACGACGCTCGCGGTCACGATCGGCTCGGGACCCGTCCAGGGGCAGCCCGCCGTCGGCGAGTCGGTCACGCCTAACGTCAGCATCCGTTCGTGGATGTCGGACTCGTAGCCGCGGGCAAGGTCCTGGACGCGGGCTTGGATCTCCGCGTTCCGCCGCCGGGATGCGCTCGCTCCGTGCGGGCTGTGGTGCTGGACGTAGAGCGGCCGAGGGAGGCGAGCCATCGTTCCCTCGAGGAATGTGCGGACGACGAGGTCGTAGTCGTCGGCGACCGGCAAATGAAAGTTGTGGCCTCCGATGCGTCGATAGAACGTTGTTCGCCACGCGCGCACGTGGTTCGGCGCGGCGACGATGTGCCGGATCGTCTCGGGCGTGATCGGCGGTGAGAGCCCGACGGGCACTCTGCGGCCGTCGATGATCTCGGTCGCGTAGGCCCCGAACCCAAACGCCCATCCGTCGGGGTAGAGGGCGGGACTTCCCTCGCCGTCGCCGACGTCGAGCCAGTCGACGAAGTCGCTGTAGAGGAAGTCCACCTCCGGATGTGCGACAAACGTGGCCGCGATGATCTCGAGCGCGTCTGGGGCCAGCTCGTCGTCGTGGTCGAGCTCAACGAGGATGTCGCCGTGCGCCAGCGCGGCCGCGGCCGCCTTGTTCGCGCCAATCGACCCGGACGGGGGCTCCTGGCGGTACACGCGCACGGCTGGCTCGTCTGGGACACCACGGCCCAGCTGGGCTAGCGCGGCAGCCGTGTCCGGTGTCTCGGAGTCGTCGAGGACCACCCATTCCCAGTTCGCATAGGTCTGGCGTCGAAGCGACTCGTACGGGACGATGATCGCCTCCCCGGTCTCCCAGGTCGGCGTGAAGACGCTTACGAGCGGGAGGCGCTCGGCGACCGAGGCGTCGGTGGGCATCGCGGTCCATTGCGGCTTGCGCGCCTCAAAGAGCGCTTGGGCCTCTCGATGACGGGATCGGCCGCGTTCGTAGACCCAGTCGAACGGGCCCTTGCTGGCGTCCGGGTGAAGGTGCTCGACGATGGAGTCCGGCGCGTAGCTGAACATCCCCCGGAACCGTGCCGTGCCAACAAACTCGTCGTCACAGAACACGTGCGGATAGCCCTGGTGGAGGACTTGGCCCGGCTCGTCGATCGTTCCGTATCGGTCTGCGTAGGCCCGCGTCAGAAGCGAGTGCGTCGAGTGCTCCTCGCCTCTCACTCGGACGCTGTGGAGGTCGTTCGTTCCGACGACCGCGATCGGCGGTGAGAGATGCCTTGCCGCTGCCGCGAGCCACTCCGAATGGAATCGCAGGTCGTCAGCGCCTTGGAAGAGCAGCGGCTCGTCGGTCGCTCGGTATCCGGCGTTGATCTTGCGGGCGTAGTCGCCGGGCGAACCCCCGGGCCAGTCGACGACGACCGTGTCGGCGCCGCACCGCTCGAGCTCGGCGAGCTCCTCAGGGTCGTCGGCCGAGGCGATGAAGACGAGGTGATGGGGCGTCGGCGTCGCCTCGGCCACGTTGCGCATCAGCGGTTCGACTCGGTGGGGGCGCCCCAGCACCGGCACGAGGATCGCGACGACGTACCGTCCGGTCATGCCCACCTCGGAGGCCAGCGGTGGCGGCCACGGCTCACGTCGCCTCGCAACCTACCGCCGGACACGAATACGGTTGGGCCCGGAGGCGGGACTTGCGAGGTCGCCTCGTTTAGGCTCGGTGCGGCCCCGAGGGGAAGGGATGCCGCGTGCCCAACGACGAAGACTTCCCGAAACCACTGACCCGCCGTTCCTTCTTCAGCCGCGGCGCTCGAGCGGCGGCGGTGGTCTCCATCAGCGGTTCGGTTCCAGGCGGTCTCGTCGCGTGGGCGCTGGGCCACCAGCAGTCCGCGGAAGCTGCGCCTCGCCGCCGAGCAGCGCAGGTGGCGTGTGGACCGCAAGGCATCCAAGGCATCCAGGGCATCCAAGGCATCCAGGGCATCCAAGGCATCCAAGGCATCCAAGGCATCCAGGGCATCCAGGGCATCCAGGGCATCCAAGGCATCCAAGGCTGCCAAGGTCCGCAGGGTTCTCAAGGACCCCAAACTGCGGTCGAGCCGGCGGCGTCGGCGCTCCAGGTGAATCCCCGCTTTACGGGGTGAGCGACGTGCGAGGAAGCGCGCTGTCCGAGGCCGTCGCGTTCTCATAGCGTTGAGTCGAACGTCGCCCCGTTCCAGTCGGCCAGGGTCGGGTTGGGGTCGAGAATCGATCGGAGTTGCGCGAGCGGATGATACCTGCCGCCGTCGATCTCCATGTAGCGCCGGTGTTTCGACAGCTTGTCGCCCATGCTGGCGTAGCCAAAGTGTTGGATGACAAGGCCGGTGTCTGAAAGCGACTTCCCCGCCTCGATCGCGTGATGGACGTAGCTTGGGGCTGAGCCACACGCCAGCTTCCGATCGGCGAACTCTCCGCCTGGATAGAACCGAAAGAGCCGATAAAGGAACGAAGGGTGCCAGTGCCCGTCGACCCGCACCTGGGTCTCGTTCCACATGTTGAACAGGGTGACCGCCAGAACGTCATAGGCGGCCTGGTCGAGAAGCACGGGCAGGCGCGCCTGTCCATGAAAGACCTCGTCGCAGTCGATGGCGAGGATCCAGTCTCCCGGTCTCGCCAATCGTTCGAGGTGACGCCACGCAATCGTCCGGAGGAGGTGCTCATCCTGAGCGAAGAGGCAACGATCCGTCTGCTCCACGTCAGCGCCGAAGAGTTCGGCGACCGTGGGCGTAGCGTCATCGCTTGCGTCGTCAGTGAAGCAGATATGGTCGACGAACGACTGGAGGCGACCGAGGACTCCGACGAGATACCGGTTCGCCTCGTTGCGGCCGATCATGTTCGCTATGAGCGCCAACTGCGACTCTCATCTCCCGGCAATTTCGGCGTCGCGAACGGGCCGCGGGTTGAGGCCATGCGACCCCGGTCGTAAACATGTTTTCGTGAGCAAGCTGCAGCATATTCGTGAGTACAGAGCAAGGCAGACTGAGTACCGTCGCCAAGCTTCCGTCGGTCGACGCTCAAACGGCGTCGGAGCGGTCAGACTTGATGGCATGCTGATGGGACCCGTGCGGCAGAGCCGCCGTGAAAACCCCCGTTGACGTGCGAAAGCATGCGGGCACCGTCAGTGCTGTCGTCTTCGACTTCTACGGGACGCTGGCTCGTGCCACCCGCTGGTTGTCGATCGATGTCTTGTTGGCCGAGCATGGATACGAGCTGCCGACGGCGGTCCATGACCGCTGGTGGAACGACGGGATCGACGGCATCGAGCATCTCGAGCCGTCGCAGAGCCGTGAGGCGTATGAGGCGTGGCAGCATGACCGGTTGCTGGGCATGCTCGCCGAGACCGACGTGCATCCCGGCGAGTACGAGGAGATCCTCGACCAGCTGCGGCGCGGCAATGAGACCCGGCTCCTGGAGCCGTACCCGGAGGTCCCGGGGGTGCTCGAGAGGCTGCAGGGCCGGAACGTGACGCTGGCGGTGTGCTCCAACTGGGGTTGGGACCTGGCCGAGGCGTTGGCCGAGGTCGGGCTGGGCGACGAGTTCCAGGTCGTGGTGTCCTCGGCGTGGGCGGGGGCTCGCAAGCCCCACCCCCGGATCTTCGAGCACACGTTGGGCCAGTTGGGCATCCGGGCCGCGGAGGCGGTGTTCGTGGGCGACACCTGGGGGCCTGACGTGGTCGGGCCGGCCGCGCTGGGCATGACGCCGCTGTACCTTCGGCGTCGTGATCACTGGGCGGACCAGGGCGCCCCGGCCGATCCCGGCTCGGAGGGCGTGAGGGTGGCCGCCGACTTGACCCCCATCCTCGAGCTCGTGGAGGACGCAGCATGACTGCCACTGCCGAAGCGCCGACCGCAGCCCGTGAGGTCTCGACGGTCGTCGAGGCGCTGCGGGCGACGTTCAAGTCGGGACGCACTCGGCCGCTTGAGTGGCGACGCGAGCAGCTCCAGGGCTTGCGTCGGATGCTGGTCGAGCGCGAGTCCGAGCTGCTCGCCGCGCTCGCCACGGATCTGGGGAAGCCACCCGCGGAGGCGTGGGCGACCGACATCGGGTTCGTGATCAGCGAGATCGACCATGTGCTGCGGCATCTCCGGTCGTGGGCGCACCCGGAGCGGGTGTGGGCTCCGCTGGTCACACGTCCGGCGACGGCGCGGATCGTGCGGGAGCCGTTCGGGGTGGCGCTGGTCATCGCACCGTGGAACTACCCGATCCAGCTGCTGGTGTCGCCGATGGTCGGCGCGTTGGCGGCGGGGAACTGCGTGGTGGCGAAGCCGTCCGAGGTGTCGGCGAGCACGTCGGCGACGCTGGCCCGGCTCGTGCCGAAGTACGTGGACACCGACGCGGTGGCCATCGTCGAGGGCGGCGTCAAGGAGACCCAGGCGCTGCTCGCCGAGCGCTTCGACTACGTCTTCTACACCGGCAACGGGCGAGTCGGCCGGATCGTGATGGAGACCGCCGCCCAGCATCTCACGCCGGTCACCTTGGAGCTCGGGGGGAAGAGCCCGGTGATCGTGGACGAGAGCGCCGACCTGCACGTCGCGGCTCGTCGGATCGCGTGGGGCAAGTACCTCAACGCGGGCCAGACCTGCATCGCGCCGGACTACGTGCTCGTCGCAGCCGGGCTCGAGGAGCGGTTCGTCGAGGAGGTCCGCCGGGCGGTGTTCGACTTCTACGGCTCCGACCCGAAGGCGAGCTCCGACTACGGCCGCATCGTGAACACGTCCCACGTCAAGCGCCTGGCCGGGCTGCTCGGCGATGGGCACGCCACGATCGGTGGGACCGTGGACGAGGCGGAGCGGTACGTCGCGCCGACGGTGCTGCAGGGGGTGGCGGACGACGCGGCGGTCATGCGGGAGGAGATCTTCGG
>Ga0182024_10023261_pt1 | contig 11115 bp, 8 predicted proteins | sample P32metaG_FD_120480 | JGI IMG/M metagenome (GOLD analysis project Ga0182024, IMG submission 120480) | Permafrost microbial communities from Stordalen Mire, Sweden - P3-2 metaG (Illumina Assembly) | ecosystem: Environmental > Terrestrial > Soil > Wetlands > Permafrost | place: Sweden: Stordalen... | reverse complement strand
CGCATTGAATTCAGGCGAGCCAGTACAGCAGAACGGTGCAAAATTGGTGCAAAACCGGTCTCGCAATCGCCGTAAGCTGTTGACGGGCGCGTAGCTCAATTGGCAGAGCAACTGACTCTTAATTCCCGCACGAAGGCGCGGCAATTTAGCTGTTAGTTGTTACAAACAAATAACTTATCAACCATCGTCCCGCACAGAGACTGTCAAATCTGCCGTTCAAAACGCTCAATGCGTTCAACGACTTACGAACATGCTGTTTTTCGTGCGACACAAAAGTCCCCACATTCGCATTCGACCTGGAAGGCGGTGATGGGTCCATTTTCTGACGCCCGACTAACAGCAGCCGCGAGTCGGTCATCGGATCTCGCTTTAATACGTTTGCTGCGCTGACTCTGATTTCAAATTTTTGCTGGCGATAATCTCACCGCCGTCCTGCGGGACCAGGTTGTTGTGTCAACCCTGCCCGCAAAATCATTTTCAAACGAAATTGCACGCGGGAACTGTACACGCGGGCGGTCACATTATGGCAACCGCCGCTGTGTCTCCCAAGCTATCCACCTAAGAAAGGCTTCATGGACGCTTGGGTCGACGACACTCGAATCCAGTAGGTTTACATTCTTACCGCCAAGGATTGGAAGGCTGCGATGGATGCTTCCTTGAGGACCTCCCGCTCATGGTCCCACTCAACATGAGTTTTGCGGTTCACTGCTTGAACTCTTCAGCAATCACTTGGAATTTATCTTTGGCGAGGTGCATCCGCGAGAGCGCTATTTTCTTCTCATTGCAAATAGCCAGGAGCTCCTTGCCTTTAGAATCGTCAAAGCGCTCTCCCAGGAAAATCTTCGATGGAATTGGCGCGTCTTTCTTTCCATCGGCTACAATTCCCGGCTTCTCTTGAAACAGCCGCCATTCGTTTTCGTACTGCCAGCCTCCGAACTTGGTGAGCATGGCCAGCAGGAGAAGCATGGGCTGAAAATCGCCACGAGTCTCAGGACCACCAGCCAGTCCTTCAACAAACGGACTCAAATCGTATAGGTCGGCTGAATACAATACTGGATAGAGATTCTTGCGGAAAAAATGATTCGAATTACCCAATGATTCAAGGTCGTATTCGATACAAAATCCCCTGTGATGGTCAGCATAGTGACTCCACATCAGCAAGGAATCCGGGACTTCACTGAAGGAACAGATCTTTGCAAGCTTACGCCATCCCCCAATCGTTTCCGTCGCAGCTTTCGCCAGTTCCGACACTGTCGCTGAAAAGGATGCAGCTTCGTTACTCCAGTCGCGACCTTGCGGAGCGCCCGGCGAACTGGGGAAACATTCAACAATCTGTCGGAGCGGTTCTAAGCTTGTTAGGGCGTTATTGATTTGCTCAGGGCTAAGATGTTCATGGAGCCTGTGAGCTTTGATCAGTACTTTCACGAGCCGCGCCTCAAGAAGTCTTTTCAGCTGGGTACTGGACAGCATGATCGAACAATCGTAGGGATCGTTATACGAATTCGGGGATGCCATCCAGACACTGTCAGTACGCAGACAATCCCGCGACTCAGCACAGTCGCTCCGATATTTATAAATCCGCCTTGGTAGGTGCTGCTCTTTGAAGGCCATTGCGTCATCCACGCGGGATTGCCCGGAAGTTGACCCTTCCAACATCTCAACAAAGTTCCTTTTCCATTCATCGGACATCATTGCTCCAACCGTAGCCGACCTGCTGGTTGAACTGTAACCACGCCGAATTTTCAAAAATGACTATCCTCCGGCTAAGAATGCACGCGCCGCGCCGAGAATCTCCGGACCCACGGCCTCAACATTCTCTTCTCGCAAAAGCCGAACCGGCACGCGATCGTTCAGTTCTGGGTTCAAACCCGTAAACCAAGCCTGAACCACACGCGGCCCTTCGCGATCACCAATCATCTTCGCCAGCCGATAAGCAAGCCGCAATCGTTCTTCAACTCCGTTGTACGGGTCCGAACCTGCCATCCAACGGTCTACTGCTCTTGCGTCTTTGACCGAAGCAATGTAAGCCGTCAATTTCTTTCCCAGGATTGCGGTCAGCTCTCTGACCAGTTTGGAAAACTCCAGAGTTGTCGCTTCCCGGTACGCCAACAAGTCCGGCCGCGCCGGGGTCAATACTGCCATGTTTTGAGATCTCCTTAACCTCTAACTCAGTGTCAGTGTATCAAAATACCTATTAAATGACGATGCAATTGCTAGTAAATGCCATAGATTCTAGTTTTCGATGTAAGCCACTGAAAACACGATACAAAGGCTGCCATCATCTCCTCAACCCAGTCATTACAGAGTTTGGCTTAACCGAGAACTGTGAAGCCGAATTCACAGGGTCCACCACGTACCACACGGTAGACTCCACGGCGATCACCTCTCTCAAGTTCCTGAAAGCCTTGTCAGCCATGTTTCTCCAGTACGCAAAGGGCCATTATTCCACTCTGATCATGTGGCAAATAGACGCATCGCTCTGAATCATCGATCCCATCGTGATCTCTTTTCCGTTACGCTATTTGGCGTTACGCCAGTCGGCGTAGCCATCCGGATTCTAGCTACTTGCCTATTACGCCATTTAGCGTTACGCTAATGAGCGTAATATGGCGTCCCAGGAAAATCCCTTCGTTTTTGGCGAAATCATCGACGACGCCAATTTCGTCAACCGCACTGACGAACTCAGCAATCTCGTCCGGGACTTGGCCGATGGCCAAAAAGTGTTCTTGTTGTCTCCAAGACGTTTCGGAAAGAGTTCGCTCGTTGCTCTCGCCCTCCTCAAACTAAAGAAGAGACACATTCATACCGTCAACTTGACGGTGAGCAGCTACTCCAGCTACGCCCAATTCCTGGAAAAGTTTGCGGAGAAGGTGTTGCGCGCCGCCGGCCCTTGGGAACGGGTCAAAGATTGGGTTACGCGATTTGGTCGGCAGGTAAAGCCGGACGTCAGCATCAACATGGCGACTGGCGAGATCAGTGTGTCCCTAGGAAAAGGGGCGGCTTTTGATCCCACACCGATAGCACCGGACGTTTTTGCCCTACCGGGAGAGTTGACCAAGAACGCAGGGTTTCGCATGGCGATATGCCTTGACGAATTTCAGCAGATTTCCCAATTCAATGGGGGCTCGGTCGAGAATGCCATACGGAACCAAGTTCAGGAGCAAAGAGAGGTAGGGTATGTTTTCGCGGGATCTCAACCCTCGTTGATGGAAGAAATGCTTTCTGCCAAACGTCCCTTCCACAAAGCCGGCCCTCAGATGTTCCTCGACAAAATTCCGGCTAAGGATTGGAAGGACTCTATTACGCGCCATTTTCGCAAGAGGGGCAGGACGCTTGACGAAGCGGCTTTAGAAACCCTGCTCGCTTCCGCTGATTTAATTCCATATGACGTGCAACGCATCGCCCATGAGCTTTGGGACTACGCGGAACTGATGGATAAACGCCAACTCGATGTATCAGACGTAAAAGCCGTCATTGAAAGTCTTGTCACGAGCCAATCCACCTACTATGAGCTTCTCTGGGAACAACTTTCAGCGCGGCAACGCGCGGCGCTACAGGCAATCGCCTACCGGGGGGCATCCGAAATCTACTCCCAAGTCGTCCGTGAAGAATTTCGTCTCGGACCAGCGTCTTCTGTTCAAAAGGCTCTGCAGTCTCTTGATTCAAGAGATATTCTGGATCGGTACAAGGGGAATTATTTCTTCTTGGACCCGTTGTTTCCTTGCTGGATTAGAAAGAAAGGTGCTTAGGAACAGCTAGTTTAGCGTTAGTTCAAGTTTTGTTTTGACCCATGTGAGTCCTGTGAACACGATACTTTCAAAAATCGACTGGAGAAGAGTTAATGGACTGACTCGACGTCAAGTTCGAAATCGAGAAGTGCATTGCCCACCAATCTCAATGTTTCGCTGGTGGGCACGCCGGCCTCACTCTCTCGTAGCGGCTCTTCTGAAGGAGAGTGGCCTACGTCCTGGTGCGCTAGTGTCGGACCCGTTCAGCGGCGGAGGTACGGTCACCATTGAAGCCGCCAAGCTCGGGTTTGACGTCTACGCTCAGGACTTGAACCCTTGGCCAGTGTGGGGGCTGCGCTCAGCGCTAGATCGCGTGTCTTCCATCGAGCTGAAGAGCGGGGTACAGAAGTTTCTGGCGGAACTCCAGGGCAAAATAGTACCGGCATATACAACGCATTGCCCTTCCCACGGCGTCAGCGAGGTTCTAAACACATTTTGGGTTCGTGAGTCTGAATGTGCGAATTGCCAACACAGGTTCTACCTGTTTCCTTATTCGCTACTCACAATCGCCAGCCGGAAAGTAAGGGAGGGGCACGGGTTCTATGGTTGCCGAAAATGTGGGAGTGTCAGTAGGTGCAGACTCGACGCCACAAAGCCCCGGTGCGGCAATTGTGGTCATTCTTTTGCTGATGGCCGGAAACCATTGCTGAACGATAAGAAGCTCATATGCCCCCACTGTCACGAGGACAATACGGTTCGCTGGCGTCGACCACCGAAATGGACAGCGGTGCTAATTCAGCGACTGTGTCAGGCCGGAGACAAAGAAGTTGTGCATTTTGATACGCGCGTTGGTCTCGGCGACCGCGGACCAGGACGGAAGAGAAAGCTGCCTCCTTCCCTTCGCCGCGCAATTCCCAGCGGGCGGGAAACTGACGTACTAAAGAGGGCGGGTCTGAAGCTATGGGCCGATTTGTATCCACCACGACAGTTACAAGCACTCGTGAGGGCCGCTGAAGTAGCGCGCGAACTAGATGTTTCGTTGGCAGTGCGCAACCGTCTCCAGTTGGCGATTGCGGGTGCGGGCGAGATGGCTGGATTTCTTTGTCGCTGGGATCGCTTCCACCCGAAGGCATTCGAAGCCTTATCGAACCATAGGTTCTCAGTACTTGGGCTAGCTGTTGAGCCTAATGTGTTTTCGAGCCGGGGGCGGGGCACGATTGCACGCCGGTTAAGGTCGTCAATTCGAGCGGCGGAGTGGAATGAGAGGGTCTTGCAGCCAAGTGTACCACCGCGTTCGAGAACGATCGTCTGTGGAAGCAGTGACCAGCAGTCCCTTGATGATGAAGCGGTAAAGCTCGTGGTGACAGATCCGCCTTATTTCGACGCAGTTCAATACGGCGAGTTGTCCGGCCTATTATTAGCGTGGTCAGAAGTCGTAACTGAGCGAATTCGGGAATGGCGTCCCAATCTCAGAAATGAAGCGGTTCCAAGCCCGGCACGACAGATCAGCCCTGCGCATCACGAGCGAATTCTTAGCGGCATTTTTAAGGAAACTGCTAGGACCCTTGCGTCTCGCGGTACCCTGATTCTCACTTACCACAGTACTAATCTGTTGGGTTGGGCTGCCGTTGGACGTGCGCTTCACAATTCGGGCTTCCGGATGATTGGCCTGGCCACAGCACACTCAGAGAATGAGAAGGATCACGCGAAACGCGGAACACGCTCGTTCACTTGCGATTTGGTTATTGAGTGTCGCAAAGGCCACGCTGGCGAATATCCGCTGATAGTCACCCCTTCCCGAACGAGTGAGCAGCGCGAGTTGATCGCGGCTGGGATCGCGATTGCGATGCGGGGTGCCGGCAAGTACGAGGAACTCGCAACGGAATTTCTCAAGCTTAGGCGCAGGCTGCGAACCCATAGAATCCACGTTCCGAGGTTCAGCAAATGATGAAACCCAAACAGAGGGCGAGCCGAATTGCAGTGTTGCGAGAAAGGTGGCAGCAAGCTGAGAAGCAAGGCGGCCCTACTTTCGACGTACCGTTTAGGACCAAAGCAATTCCACTTCGCAGGATCAGCATCGATACGGATTTCCCACTCTATCGAATTCAGAGCGGGCGGACGCATAGAGCACAATCTGAATATCTTGATCGGCACGCGCAACTCGGTAAGGACTTCTTCGACGATCCCGAGGATCCAAGAGTGCAACGTGCGCAGCATGAACTTTTGCTGGGAATGATCGGCGAACGAGAACTGGACACGGACTTGGATGATCGGGGCCAAATCGCCCCTCTGGTGCTGACGTTTGACGGCTATGTCGTGGATGGAAACCGAAGGCTCGCCGCCCTCCGGGAGGCGAAGAAACAGTACGCAGACGCAGTAGTTTTGCCAGAAGACGCTCAGGCTCGCGAGATTTACGAAACGGAAATCGAGCTCCAGATGCAGCGTGAAACCAAAGCTCCGTATGACTGGGTTGATCAGGCGGTTCACATTGAATTTGGGATTACGAAGTTAGGCGAGAGTCACGACGTGATTGCAAAACGGATGCGGATGAGCAAGCCCGACGTTTTGGAAGAGTTGCAGAAGCTTGAACTTGTTCGAGTCTATCTGGCCTGGTTACATGAAGAGGGCAAGATTCACAAGCTGCCAACGGCTGCGGGCGGTCAAATGAAACAAGCTTTCGAGGAAATGGCGCAACGTTTTTCGGGGGCCGCTTTCAAAAGGAAAAAGGAACCTGAACGAAGAATGATTCGCGAGCTATGCTTCGCGGCGATCAAGAGGGGTGCGGGTTATAAGGAAATTCGAAGTGTGATTAAGCAACTTGGCCAAAATGCGCACAAAGTATCGCACAAACTGACTGAACGCACACAGGGCATGAAGAAGGGTCATGTAGGCGTACGCTCGGGTGGAGATCATAACCCCAGTAAGCACGTAATACATGAACCCGAGGACGATCCACTTCGCGCGTTTGCAGGGGAAACATCAACGCCCGTCGCAGGACACGTTCAAGAATTGATCGATGCTGCAAGTGAAGAAGGTTCTGCGACCACGATTATGGACATCGTTGAAGAGCTGGAAGCGGAAGACCGTGAGTCCAAACGGCAGCAGCAACCGTTGCAGCGGATTGAGTCGGCTTTGTCCGCCTTGAAGCAGATTGTTATTGACGAGCATACAGAGAACCTCGATGCAATTGGAAAGGGGCTTCATGGTGTCATAGAGCAGGTGGAAAAGCTATCTGCAGCGGTTGACAAGGTCCGTTCGCGGCGCAAATGACTATGAGTGCAAGCAAACTTCATCTGCGACAGGGCGCCGCGGGCGACATTGTCATAACTCCCGAAAGCGTCGCCGACGGACCCTGGGCAGAGATCAGCTCCGTCTTGCTCGGATACGGAGGCTATCCGTCGCCAGAAGGGCTTGTGGTGACAGTGCTCCAACTCCGGCTAGCCGCGAACGAATTCGGCGATGTCTTAATTCGACATGACCTCCGTGCTAGTTACGATGATCCAGTTCGGCATCTCCTGAACTCCCATCTGGCAGAATTTCGCGCACGACGGGACGCTTCCAACGACCTGTCTTCTTTGCCGGAATCGCTCGTCCACGACCAGGTGCGTTCTACCAACCGATTTCGGCGAAAATTAACCGCCGAGCAGGTGCGAGATTTGGGTCGGTTATTACGTCTGATGCACGGGGCCAATTTCTCCGTACCGGGAGCAGGAAAAACCACTACGCTCCTGGCCACGTATGAGGCATCCCGCGGACGCGGGAGTGTCGACCGCCTTCTCGTTATTGCTCCGAAGAATGCGTTTTTGTCGTGGGAAGATGAGGTAGTTTTGTGTTATGGCACAACTGGACCGAAAGTGGTCCGGGTAGCAGGCGGCTCCGCTCAGGCCGTAACTGCCATTGGTACAGATCCTGAAATTGCCCTTATCACGTACCAGTTTCTTCCCAATGTGTTACCGCTGATCAGGTCTTGGGCCAGCGGTCACAAAACTCATGTTGTGCTTGATGAATCGCATCGCATCAAAAGCGGCTTCAGTGGAGTGTACGCTTTTGCTGCTCTTCAGTTGGCAGATGTCGCCGCTCGGCGAGACATTTTGAGTGGAACACCCCTGCCCAATGCTCCGGAGGACTTACGGGCTCAACTAGAGTTCTTGTGGCCGGGCCAACAGATTCTGCCTGATCGTCGGCTGCAAGCTGAAGACTCGGATGATGGCCTGAAGGAAGTCCAGCGCAGCGTTGTACCCCTTTATGTGAGGACCACAAAGAGCGAGCTGCGCCTTCCCGAACTCCGACTTAATCCGATTGCAGTGCGACTAGGGCCGTTACAACGTGAACTGTATGAGCTGCTACGAAGCGAAGCGAAGAGAATGGCATCAGGTCTCTCGGTAACCGATGTCCGGCTGCTACGAAAACTCGGTTCTCATGTTATGAAGCTCCTGCAGGGAGCTTCCAATCCCATGCTGCTGGCCTCGAACGAAGAATTGGACATCGATGCGGAAGACGTGTCCTGGAGCAGGGTGTGGGATTTGTTGCGCGAGATCGCTAGGTCGGAGGTTCCCGGCAAGATTCATAAGACAAGAGAAATCGTTGAGGATGCGCTCGGCTCCTCTCACGGGTCGAAAGTGTTGATCTGGTCGAGCTTCGTCCAGAACGTGCTTGCACTTGAAAAGCTACTATCGAATTGGGGCCCGGTAGTCATTTATGGAGCTATTGCGACAGGGGCTGACGAGGATGCAGACACGCGAGAGGGGCGGATTAGACGATTTCATTCCGACCCCGCCTGCCGCGTAATGATTGCGAATCCTGCTGCTTGCGGAGAAGGAATCAGTTTACATAAGGCTTGCCATCACGCAATCTACGTTGATCGCACGTTCAACGCGGCGCACTACTTACAATCGATTGATCGCATTCACCGCCTGGGGTTGGGAGAAGGCGTAGCAACGAGAATAGACATTTTGGAGGCTCAGGACACTATCGACAGCCGAGTCGCAAGTCGACTGAAAGCAAAAATTGACGCAATGAGTTTGATTTTGAATGATCCGGGACTGTCGGCTCTGGCTTACGATCCTTTGGACGTTGTCGAGGAGTTTCCTGCCGGCATTCAGCCAGAAGACGTAGAACAGATCGTTGACCATATTGTTCATGGCGATGCTGAGGAAACATGAAGAGAGTTCCAAAACTAACGAAGGGAAGATTGACTGCGCTTTGGGTCGTGCTGAGGAGCGCTAGTAAATTGGGGAAGGTAGTGGATCATGCGGAGCTGATCTCATTCGCACGGAGAAGTGGATTGCGTGGCGGGGGCCTACCTATCAGTGACGGCTATGAACTCGCCACGCTTGGCGGATTTCTTAGCGGAAAAGATACGGTTGCGCTTTCAACGCTGGGAGCGGATGTGCTAGCACGTTGCGGCGAAGAAGAACCGAGCCCCGAGGTCCTACGAATCTTTTTGTCTGTCCTCTTGCTTCGCTATCCGCCAGCATGGGTCCCCTATTGGCAAGGTGATCCTTCCAGTTTTGACATCGTGTTGCCAGAAGCCATGAAGGAGATAATGGACGATGCACAGCTTGTGTCTGAAGGGCCTGTGACCGATGTGGAGAATTGGTCGCTGTGGAATGCCTTGCAGAGGGTTCCTCAACCCGAGGAAACAGCGGCCTTGCGAAAGGCGGTAGGCGATGCGGCCGAAGAGCTGTCGCTAGTATATGAACAGAGTCGTTTAGAAGCAGAAGGCTATCCAGATCTTGCAGAGCGAGTACGTTGGGTCGCACGGGAAAGCGCTGCATATGGGTTTGATATTTTGAGTTTTGTGGGCAAAATGTCTTCCACCGCTCCAGAATCACAGTTGGCGATAGAGGTCAAAGGACAGAGCCTTGTTGCTCGACCTCTATTCTCGCTGTATATCACCAGCCACGAATGGAGGACTGCGAAGGCTCTCAGCGATTCGTACATTTTACATTTGTGGCATGGGGTGTCGCTGGGGCAAGGAACAATCCAGGCTGCTAATTCGGTACCGATTGTTATTTGTGGGTCAGTCCTTGAACCTCACATACCAGCGCGGCCGTCGTGCGGTGCGCGATGCGACTGGTATTCAGCTTTCGTTTCGTTTCCGATTGGAGACGCCCCCCTAGTTAATCCGCTTCCGTTCTGCAGCGCTGCCGGGCGACGATGATCTCGACTTCAGGGTGCAGAGTGGAAAGCGGTCCCAGTGCGTAGCCGATTCGTTCGATATGCTAGCGGACCAATCCTATAAACCTGGACGCTATACATGTCAAGTTTTTTAGCAATAAAACTTGACAACAGCGAGTTACGAACCTCCCCATTTACGAGATTCCTAGCAACCGCAGCACAGAAAGTCTCCTTCTAGCCGCCTTCTAAAATCCCACAACTCTTTCCTCCAATCTGAACCTACGTAGCTCCGCGTCTTTGTTCCACTGCGCCCTCTTCCGGGTGGACGCCCGCTTGGCCGCGGGCTCGGACGGGCGTTTCGGACTGCGCCGGTTTCGCGCCAAACATAAAGCAAACCCGTTTGGCACTCACCGCGCTTTCCCTCACGCCCTGCCACCCTCCTTCGCGCTCCGTTTCGTCCCTTCGCCCGTGTCGCCTTGTTTTTCCTCGCTGCCGCTCCAAGTGAAAGAAAAAACAAGCCGACACCGGCAGAAGGGAAAAAACAATGAAATTAGAAGAGATCAAGAACAAAACCAATGAGGCAGTCAGCTATCTGGTCGCAGCTTTGGAGTCGGGAGAGAGTGAAGTGTTGACCCAGTATCTCAACGCGATGGCCCGGTTTCATCACTATAGCTTTGGCAACATCATGCTGATTGCTCGGCAAAAACCACAGGCAACCAACGTCGCAGGCATCCGCACATGGAACTCGCTTGGCCGCTTCGTCAAAAGAGGCGAGAAAGGCATTCTGATTCTGGCCCCGATGGTTGGCAACCGCAAGCCGCGCCACGATGAAGTTGTGACCGATATTGCCACTGACAACGCAGCGGACGAGCGCAGGCCAGAGCCGCAACTTGTTGGCTTCCGTGCCGTGTACGTGTTCGACATCGGCCAGACCGAAGGCAAGGAATTACCCACGCTGACCGAAGTGCAGGGCGACGTGAGCAGCTACCGCGAACGCCTTGTAAAGTTCGTCGCAGCCCGAGGGGTAACGCTCAACTACTCGGAACGGATCGCACCCGCCAAAGGCTTGTCCTTTGGCGGAAAGATCACCTTGCTTTCCGGGATGCAACCCGCCGAGGAATTTTCCACGCTGGTGCATGAGATCGCTCACTTATGTTGAGTTGGAACTTATGTTGAGTAGCCGGGGGATGGCCGCAGAAAAACGGGACAATCGCGCGCAACCACTCAACATAAGTATTAGAGAGAGCGAAGGAAGGTGAGCAGTGCG
>Ga0182024_10023260_pt1 | contig 11115 bp, 10 predicted proteins | sample P32metaG_FD_120480 | JGI IMG/M metagenome (GOLD analysis project Ga0182024, IMG submission 120480) | Permafrost microbial communities from Stordalen Mire, Sweden - P3-2 metaG (Illumina Assembly) | ecosystem: Environmental > Terrestrial > Soil > Wetlands > Permafrost | place: Sweden: Stordalen... | reverse complement strand
GGCCTGCTCGGATTCGATTTTCTCGCCGAGCTGGGCGTGACGATCGACTACGAGCACGAGCGCGTTACGGTCGTGCCGGAACCGGCATACGCCCCGCCGGCCGGATCGAACGTCATCGCGTTGGACGTGCGTATCGGTGACGGATCGCCGTACCTCGATGTCGCGATCAACGGCGCGCTGAGCGAGCGGTTCTTGATCGATACCGGCGGCGGCGGTTCGTTCCTAATCTTCGACGCGTTCGCCCGCAAGCATCCGGAGGCACTCAAGGACAAGGGAGGCGGCGGCGAAGAACGGTCAATGCAGTTCATCGGCATCGGCGGCAACATCGAAACGCGCCCGTACCAGCTCGGCAGCGTGCGGTTCGGTTCGGTAAACTTCGTCGACTTCGTCGGGTATCTGGTCACCGAGAAGCACAGCTACGCGGGAAACTTGGATGGGCTCATCGGCGCCGACTTTCTGCGCTACTTCACGCTTGGTTTGGACTATGCGAACAGCCGCGTCTACCTCGTCCCGAACCAGCTGGGGCGGCGTGCGATGACCCACTGAGCCGAACGCCGGATTACAAGCGCGCGATGTCGGAGCGGTACGCCAGCGGCGTTCCGGCCGGGACGCGGGACTTTAAGCCGGCGATCTCGTCGTACGCGCGGGCCCGTGCTTCGGCGACGGTTTCCCCGCGTGCCGCGACGGTGAGGACACGCCCACCGGGCGACGACACGGTGTCGCCATCGCGCTTCGAGGTCCCCCAGAAGCCGACCGCATCGGGACCGAGGTGCAGATCGGCCGGGAGACCGCCCACTGTCGTGTTCTCGTACGGATAGCGCGAGGTCGCGAGGACCACGCCGACGCACGCGTCGCGCGACCAGGTCGCCGCGTCGATCTCCAGCGCGCCGTCCGCGGCGGACTTCAGGTAGCGCGCGAAATCGCCGCTGACGCGCGGCATCAGGACTTGCGTCTCGGGGTCCCCGAAGCGCGCGTTGAACTCGATCACCGACGGTCCCCCGGCGGTCTGCATGATCCCGCAGTACAAGACGCCGCGGTACTCCTCGCCTTCGGCGAGCAGGCCGCGCAGCGCCGGCGCGACGACGCGCTCGCGCACGACGTCGAGCAGATCGTCGGGAAAGCCGGACGGCGGCGAGTACGCCCCCATTCCGCCGGTGTTCGGTCCCTGGTCGTCGTCGCCGGCGCGTTTGTAGTCGCACGCAGCAGCGACCGGCACCATCGCGCGACCGTCGGAGATCGCAAACACGCTGACCTCGCGCCCGAGCAGCCGCTCTTCGATCACGACGTCGTGTCCGCCGCCCGGAATCTTCGCGCCGCCATACCAATCGGCGAGCACCGTCAGCGCACTCGCGGCGTCGTCGCAGACGACGACGCCCTTGCCGGCGGCCAAACCATCGGCTTTCACCACCGCACCGCCGCGCCATCCCTCGAATGCGCGCTTGGCCTGCTCGATGTTGTGCACGACCTTGAAGCGCGCCGTCGGGATCCCGTGGCGCTCCATGAACCGCTTGGCGAACACCTTGCTCGTCTCGAGGCGCCCGCCGCTGCGGTTCGGGCCGAACACCGCCAGGCCCGCATCACGGCATTTGTCGCCGACCGCCGCAGCGATCGCGGTCTCCGGGCCCAGCACGACGAGGTCGACCTTCGCCTCGCGTGCGCGCGCGGCGATCGTGCGCGCGTCGGTCGCGGCGACGTCGCTCCAGTTCTCGCCGCGCGCCGCGGTGCCGGCGTTGCCCGGTGCGTGAAACAGCGCCGCGCACGAGGCCGACGTCGCGAGCCGCCACGACAGCGCGTCCTCGCGGGCGCCGCCCCCTACGATCAAGATTCTCATTCGCGAGGGCGGTCGTGCGCCGACCCACGGCGGAATCCTGCCCGACTCTGCGGAATCGCCGACGGATGATGCGCGCCGGTGTCGCCGTCCTCACGGTCTTGCTCTTGCTGTTCCCCGCGGTCGCGTCCGAACGGCCCACGGGGGCGGCCGTCCCGAGCGCAACGGTAACCGGAATCCCGCTGGACGCGCCGTGGAAGGCGACGGTGTACGCGCTCGCGCGCGCCACCTTCCGACATCCGGCCTGGGGCTGGCAGCATTCCGAGCGCGATTATCAGCTCGCCGTCGAGGTCGCGAAAGGCGACGGTTTGGCGCTCGACACCGACGTGCTGTTCGCGGCCGCGTTTCTGCACGACATGGCCGCCTTTCCGCCATACGAGGAGCCCAAGACCGAACACGGCGACGTCGCAGCGGTGAAGAGCGAGCCGATCCTTCGCGATGCCGGCTTCCCGATGGCGAAGTTCCCGGCCGTGCAGGCGGCGATGCGCGAGCACATGTACTACTCGAAGGTCGGTGCGATTCCCGAAGCGATCGCGCTGCACGACGCCGACTCGCTCGACTTCCTGGGCGCGGCGGGCGCGGCGCGCATGCTGGCCCTCACCGGCGAGGGGAAGCCGGACATTCAGCCGGCGATCCGATCGCTGTGCCGCTTCGTCAGCGACATCCCACCGAAGCTCGTCACGAACACGGCGAAGCGGATCGGAGCGCAGCGCGCCGCGGAACTCGCGCGCTTCCTCGATAGCCTGCGCGACGAAACGTTCGACGCGACCATCTGAGGGCGCGGCTGGATGAGCCTTGCGTCGCTGCGCAAGCGACTCGCCAAACCCGCCAGCCTGATCGAGGTCGGCGGATTTCGGCCTCCGGCGGACCCCACGGTGTCCTGGTTTGGAGCCGTTCACCTCGGCGCCGCCGGCGAGGAATGGCCCTGCTGGCGCGGGCACCCGATGGCGCCGATCGCGCAGTTCAACTTGCGTGAAGCACCATTTCTTCCCGCCGCACTCGACGACGTTGCGCTCTTGACCGTGTTCGCGGCAAACGCGCCCCTCCGGGGCGGCGAGGCGAACGGCGACGGGTGGATGGTGCGCGCGTATCCCGCGTCGGAGGAATTCGTCCCCCTGGCGATGCCGGCGGCAGCGCGCGTGGCGCTGCGGGAGATCGGCTGCGAACTGCCGCTCAAGGCGCTGCCGATTCGCTACGCATTGCTCGCGGCGGACTTTCCCGATTGGCCCGACGTGCCTGACGACGTCGCCGTGCCGGCGGAGATCGAAGACGAGTGGGAAGAACACTTCGGCGCGTACGAGGGGCTCAAGCTCGGCGGCTGGCCGTCGCTGCTGCAGGACCAGATCTTCTGGGCGCCGTTCGACGAGCATCCGGCGAATCCGGAGTACGCATTCCAGATCGGTGCCGTCCCGAAGGCGGGTTTTGGATTGCACGGCGACGGGATCTGGCATTTCGGACGCGGCACGGGTGATGCGCGCGACGCGTGGACGCTCGAATATCAGCTGCTGTGATCGGTGCGGGCTATTCCCACTCGACGGTCGCTGGCGGCTTCGAAGTGATGTCGTAGGCGACGCGGTTGACGCCCGGGACCTCGTTGACGATGCGGGTCGAGATGCGGGCGAGGAGATCGTGCGGGAGGCGCGCCCAGTCGGCCGTCATCCCGTCTTCGCTGGTGATCGCGCGCACGCCGGCCAGATAGCCGTACGTTCGGCCGTCGCCCATCACGCCGACGCTGCGAACTGGGGTGAGGACGGCGAAGTATTGCCACGGGCGCGGCGAGAGCTCGTGCGCCGCGGAGTCGATCTCGCTGGTGACGATCCAATCGGCTTCACGGACCAGCGCGAGCGACTCGCGGTTCACCTCGCCGATGATGCGCACCGCCAGCCCCGGGCCGGGGAACGGCTGGCGTTCGACGATCGCGTTCGGCAAGCCCAACACGCGGCCGGCTGCACGGACCTCGTCTTTGAACAGCGCGCGCAGCGGCTCGACCAGACCCTGCGCCATCCGTTCCGGCAGGCCGCCGACGTTGTGATGCGATTTGATTTTATGGCCGGCCTTCGAGCCCGGCGTCTTCGATTCGATGACGTCGGGATAGAGCGTCCCTTGGACGAGAAGCCGTACGCCGGGGATCTTCTTCGCCTCTTCTTCGAAGATCGCGATGAACTCGTGGCCGATCCGAATCCGCTTCTCTTCGGGATCCTCGATCCCGGCAAGCCGAGCCAGGAAGCGTTCTTCGGCGTCGACGTGGATGACGTTGAGGTGCAGCACGTCGCGAAAGGCGGCGATGACCCCGGCCGACTCGTTCTTGCGCATCAGCCCGGTATCGACGTAGATGCACGTCAACTGCTTGCCGATAGCGCGCGAGACCAGCGTCGCGGCGACGGCCGAATCGACGCCGCCCGAGAGCGCGCACAGCACGTTGGCGTCGCCGACCTGCGTCTTGACCTTGGCGATCGCATCGTCAACCCACGAGTCCATCCGCCAGGTCGGCGCAATCCCGGCGATCCGGTGCAGGAAATTCTCCAGGATCACCGTGCCCGCTTCGGTGTGGACGACCTCCGGATGGAACTGCACGGCGTAACACCGCCGCGCGTCGTCGCCGATCGCGGCGACCGCGCACCGCGCCGTGTGCGCGAGGGCGGCGAAGCCGGGTGGAACCGTGGTAACGGAGTCGCCGTGCGACATCCAGACGCGCGACGCCGGTGCGACGCCGAGGAACAGCGGTGAATCCGCTCGGTCGAGCGTCATGTGCGCGGGCCCGAACTCGGCGTGCTCGAGCGGGACGAGCGCGCCGCCGAAATGCTTCGCGATCAGCTGCATCCCGTAGCAGATCCCGAGCAGCGGGAGGCCGCTCGAATAGACGCGCGGATCGCAATCGAGGGCGTCCGGACCGAGGGTCGATTCCGGGCCGCCGCTGAGGACGATTGCGGCAGGCTCCCGCTTCGCGATCTCTTCCCACGGCGCGTCGTACGGCAGCAGCTCGGAGTAGACGTTCGCCTCGCGCGTTCGGCGCGCGATCAGCTGGCTGTACTGTGCGCCGAAGTCGAGGATGACGACGGAACCGATCGAGGCCGGGGAGGAAACACTCACGGCCAAGACGATTCGACGCGTGGCGCCCGTCGTCCGGCCCGCGACCGCCCGAGCGGCGCGAACAAGGTCCCTTCGTACGGTCCCGCCGCTACTTCACGGAGGACTGACGGACGGGCCGCTCGATGCGGGAAAGCTGTAGCGGTCATACGCGGCTTCGACGTGGATCCACGTCCAGCCGTCGGGCATCCCGTTTCGTTTGACCGTCACCTTGCCGTCGTACGCCCCGTGAGCCAGGACCAGGACGTCGTCGACGACCTGATACTCGAGCGCGAGGGTCTCGCCGTCGCCGTCGCGCAGGATGACCGGCGCGGCTGCATCGACGGGCGGTCGAACCGCACCTTCACCACCGCCCACGCGTGCTTCTCGAGCGCACCCCCACCTGGCGACGTGAGGACGAGCGTCGCGTGGGATGGGTCGGCGGGGTCGAACCGCGCGAACTCGAGGTCGCCGCCGAGATCGGGTTCGCCAACGACCGGGACCCGCTGGGCGGCGCTGAACGACGCGCGGTCGCCCGGCGCCATCCACACGACCGCGTTGAAGGGCGCCAGAGCGTCGAGGTTCGGTGCGGCGAGAAACGGCGGCTCGTCGGCATCCTCGCGCCCCGCGCTGTCATGCACGTGCGCGACGCCGTTGCGCGTGTCGTAGCGTATCACCACCTCGAAGCCGCGCGTTCCGGCGGTCGAATCGTGCTCGTCGATCCGCAGCCGATAGGCGATCGCCGGAGGCGAGCGGAGAAACGCCGCCCCAGCTGCCAGGGAGACCGCCTGCCACGCCGCACCGGCCTCGGCGTCGAACGCAACCAGCGCGCTCGTGCGTGGAGCCTCCGAGAAGGCATATCCCGAGTACGTCGCCGCCGCGCGGAGCGGTACCGCGTCGAGAGCGGCTATGCTGCGACCGCCGGGGGTCAAGTGCGCAATCCCCTGCAGTTCTGCGTGTGCGAGCACCTGATGGCCTGCTTCGGTCTCGTACGTCAGGGTGAATTCGTCGCGAGCTGCGTCCTCGAGTTCGACCTCACGCGGGAGATTCGTCGCGGGATCGAAGCGGACGCGCACGAGGAGCCAACCTGGATGCGCCGCGCGATAGCTCTTGGTCGCCGCCGCCAGCAGGGTCGTCCCGGCGCGATCGCGCGGGTCGAAGCGCACCTGATATGCTCCGTTCGCAAAGGTCCAAGCATCGGAGTGGGGCGGCGGAGTCGGCACGGCGATATCCAACGGCAGAGGCTGCATGTTGTAGAACAGCAGCCGATTCGGATAGACCGTCAGCTGCTCTTGAAACGATCCGATCGCGTCGAGGTTCGGCGCGGCGACGAACGGCGGTTCGTCGAGCTCCTCGCCGTCGTCGAGGTCGCGACGGTGCGCGAGCGCGGTTCGAGAGTCATATGTCTCTGCATACCGCACGGTGCGCGAGCCGTTATAGGAATTGTACTCGTAGACCTCGAGCCGATACGAGATGACTGCCGCCGAGCGACGAACGCCTCGTACGCAGCGCGGGAGACAGACTCGAACGCTGCCTCAGCCGGCGTCATCTACGTCAGCACGTCGGCCAAGCGGGATTGGTCGCGGGCCCGAACGAGCTCCATCGCGATGCGTTCGCCGACCGAGACGTCGCGGCCCCACCGGTAGGACGAGTACGGCGTGTAGCGCGTCCCCGGCGAGCCCGGGATGCGTAAGCTGACGTCGTAGACCACGAAGTCCTTCGGCGGTCCGCTGACGATCACGCACTGCAGCGCGAACGGGCCGATCACGCCGACGCCGTCAACCTCTTTCGCTGCGCGCACGAAGCGTTCGCCGAGATCGAAGGCCTTCTCCAGCATCGACTCGGTCAAGGTCGCCGCGATGTGGCCGGCCTCTTCCATCCGCACCGGCTCGTCGGCGAGATCGCGCGCCTGCGCGAAGGGGAGGCCGAGGAAGCCGTCGCGATTCGTCTGCCGGCGCGTGTCGGTTCCCATCAGCTCGAGCTCCCCGAGCAGCGGCGACCAGAAGAAGTTGAGGTTCACCGTTGGCCCGAGCGCGTACTCTTCGATCACCGCGCCGCTCAGGCCCTCGTCCGTGACGATTCCCGCCGCGAGCAGCCGAGCCGCCGTCGCCGTATACTCCTGCTCCGTCCGGGCCAAGAAGAACGCGCGTTCGAACGACACCTTCGCGTGCGGCGCCTTCACCATCACCAGCGTGTCGATCGCATCGGGTGAGGCGAGCTGACGCGGATAGCGGATCCCCGCGCGCTCCATCAAGGCATACTGATTCTCCGCCTCGTCGCGCTCTTCGGCTCGCAGCAGGCGGCGGTTTCCGAAGAACGGGACCGCCATTCGCCGTTCGATCTCGGCGTACGAGTAGCGCTGGTGGAGGTACACCTCGAACGAGCGGTTGGGAACGAACACAACGTTCTCGGCGCGCAAGCGCTGCTGCACGCCGTCGTCCAAGACGTCGGCGAACGCGGCGAGCTCGAGCGTCGCGTCGACGCAGCCGCGCGGCGGGTCGTCGAACCGGCGCGCGAAGTGCCGATCGTAGGTGGCGTTACGGCCGGATTCGGTGACGATCAGGCTGCGCAGCCCTTGCGCGCGAGCACCGGAGGCCACGTCGAGCGCCGAGTGGCTGCCGATCGAGCACACCGTCAGCCGTGCGGCGTCGTACGACGCCAGCGTCGTGGAGAGGTCGAACGGCGGCGTCGGCACGCCGCTTCCACTACGACGAGAAGAAGCTGCGTGCCTCGCTCGACGACGGATAGGCGACGATCAACATGCGCCGCACTTCCTGGCCGGCCTGGGTCGCCTCCGGCGTCCCTTCGCGGGCGAGCGTGTCGTAGGCACGCTTGTAGAGGCGCGGCAGCTCGTAGTCCCGCGGATACTGATGCTGCCAGTCGTTGAGGGAGTCGACGACGTAGAGCGTGTCCTGCGTCATCCGGCCGCCCCAGCCGGCGTCGAGGTACTTCCCGATGCGCGCGATCTCGTTCCGCACGCCGATCGGCGAGAGCTTCGTTCGGCCGAAGTACTCGTCGGCCGGCGCGGTGATTTGCAGGTACGCGTTATGCGAGACGACCCGGCCGATCACCGGCAACCCTTTCGCCGACGCGGCGTGCGAGGCGACGACCCGAGCCGCCGCGCGCTCCGCCTCCGAGTAGCCCGGACCGGCGTTGCGCGCCGCGTCGATCATCGGAAAGAACGTCTTCCGCGTCTGGATCGGGAGCTCCGCGAGCGGGAAGGTCGGCTGGGCCGCACGATCGATCGCCAGCAGCCGCCACGACGCGTCCCCACTGAGGTTGTAGGCGCGCAAGTCGGCTTCGAGCTGGCCGAGCAGTGCCTGGACGTCGCCCGGATACTCCTGCACGAGCGCCGTCGCGTCGGCATCTGCGTCGTGCGCGAGCCGCTTCTGGTCGGCGTCCTCGGCGTCGAGCTTCGCGACCAGCGCACGCGCGGACGGCCCGCGCTGCGCGTCGTTCTGCCAAGAGACGGCCGCGACGCGCACGTACCACTCGGCCGCATCGTTGTTGGTCAGCGGGTCGTACCCGAGCTGCGTCGCGAGGTCGACCGTCACACCTTGCAGTGCGAGGTTCTGCGGATCGTCGCGGCGACGCAGCTCGTACGCGCGTCCGGCGTCGAGCACCGTCGAAAAATAGTCGAGCTGGTCGGCGAGGTGCCAGCCGGCCGCGGCGCCCTTGTCGTATGCGGTCTTCATCTGGCGGTACAACTGCGCCGGATCGACCTCCAGCGCTGCCGAGGCTGGGGCCAACGGTGCGAGCAGCGCGAGCGCGGCCAGCACCGCCGCCAGGCGGCTACGAATTGGTGACCGTCGAATCGTCGAGGACCGTATCCAGCGAGTTCGAGAGCAGCGCATTCTTGATCTCGCGAGCGATGCGGCGCCCGGTCGACATCGGCTCGCTATAGTTGAGGTACGAGTACGGAGAACCATCGATGAACAGGTTCGTACCCGCGACGATGCGTGCCGAGATCTCCATGATGTAGAAGTTCGTGTCGGGCGTGATGATCGTCTCGATGCAGAACGCGCCGAAGAGCCCCTTCGGCCCGCAGATCTCCCGGCTCACCCGCACGACGTCCTCGCCCATCCGGTAGGCCTCGGCGAGCATCGACTCGCGCAAGCTGATCGGCTGGTTCCCGACGACGACGTACGACGGGTCCACGTCCATCGAGGCCTGCGCTTGCGACGGAATCCGGCCGAGCGAGTCGACGTTCGTCTCGTAGCGCCGATCCATCGACATGATCTCGAGCCTGCCGGTCAGCGACGAGTAGAAGTAGTGGATGTAGAGCGGGACGCCGATGATGTACTCTTGCAGGATGTAGTTCTGCCGCGCCAGCAGCGAGGCGCGCTCCTCGAAATCCATCGCGTCGCGCAAGAACATGTAGCCTTTGCCGCCCTGCGCGCCGTACAGCTTCACGATCACCGGCCGGTCGATCTCGGCGCCGGTCTTGAACTGGCGCGGCAGCTTGAGCCCGGCGCGCAGCAGCCAATCGCGCTGCAGCTCGCGGCTCGCTTCCCAATCGAGCACCGCTTTGTTTCCGAAGTACGGGATCGTCATCTTCTTGTGATCTTCCAGCGACAGATACGCCACGAACGATCCATGCGGAACGATGATGATCTTGCGCTTCTCGAGTTCGGGGACCAGCAGCATGAAATCGCTGTACTTCTCGATCGTGATCACTTCGTCGACGAAGGCGAACGAGCGATAGAGCCGCTCGGTCTCGCGGTTCGCGATGGCGAGCGTCTTGAAGCCTTCGTCGTGCGCGCCCTTGAGGATCTGCAGCGCCGAATGAGACCCGAGCGTCGCGATCGTGTACATATCGCCGACGCCGTCCTGGCGGTGCAGACCGTGGAGACGGGGCTCGACCATCATCGTCATGCTGTAATTGCCACCTGAAACGCGGGATTGCAGAGAAACGTCTCGACCGCCCGGTCGAGCACGGCTGGGGGAACGCTGCGGCCCTCATCGTCGAGGAGCCGCCACGCGGTTCGGCGGCGAATCGCGCGCACGCCGGGCAGGGATCGCCCTGCCACGAGGGTCGCCGGGGCTTCGTCGCGTGTGGCGATCCATACCTCGCCATGCTCCGGCCGGTCGGCCGGACGCTCGACCAAGCGGTGCTTGTTCGGGTTGTGGATCGTCTCGATCGAGCCGATCGTGGCCGCGAGATCGTCGCCGAGGTCGCCCTCGAAGATCCAGATGTCGGCCCGCTGCACCCGCGCCGCCGGGATCTCCAGGCGCCCGAGGGTCTCGAACGCGGTGAAGGCCTCGTTGTCCGGGATCGTCAGGGTCACCGCGAACGTCCGCGTCACGCCGGCACCCGCTTGCGGAGCGCGCGGGCGAAATGCTCGAAAAAGACAATGCCCCCGGAGGGCGCCAGCGTCGCCGCAGTGTCGCCGCGGGCCGCGTCGCGCGAACCGTCGAGGTGCTGGAACGTCCAGGCGTCGCGTTCGGGATGCGGCATGATCGCCAGCACGTTTCCCGCACGGTTCACCAGGCCGGCGCAATCGAGCGCGGCGCCGTTCGGCGCCGGCATCGGGTTGCCGTCGCGGTCGCAGTACACGAACGCCAAGTGTCCGTCGCGCTCGATGCGCGCGAGTTCGTCCGCCGGTGCGGCAAGGCGGCCGTCGCCGTGCGATGCCCAGGCGGGAATCACCGCACCCGGCTCGATCCCGGCCAAGATCGGCACGCGCTCCGGCGCGACGCTGAGCCTGACGTGGACGTGGACGGACTGGAACCGCCCGCTCGCGTTCGGTGCGAACGCCGCGGTCGGTCGCCGCAACGGCCCGGTCCCGGGGACGAGCCCGGCCTCCGCGAGAATCTGCGCGCCGTTGCAGATGCCGAGCACAAACTTCCCCGCCTGCGCCGCCTCGATCACGGGATCCATCACCGCGTCGTGCGCAGCGACGGCACCGGAACGAATGCGGTCCTCGTACGCGAAGCCGCCGGGCAGAACGAAGGCATCGAAGCGCGCGAGCGCTTCGGGCTGCGACCAGTGCACGAGCCCCGCGTCGAGCCCGACCGCCTGCAATGCGCGAACGGTCTCGTCTTCGGAGTTCGTCCCCGGGAACACGACGACGGCCACCCGCGGCTGCTGCTTGCCGTTCGCGACGCTCACGCTGCGCCCGTCACTAGGCCGTAGAAATCTCGCAGTGGCGCTTCCCACACCCTGCGGAGATCTTCGAGCGCGATGCGGCCGACGACCACGTCCCGTTCATCGAGATGTT
>Ga0182024_10023259_pt1 | contig 11116 bp, 11 predicted proteins | sample P32metaG_FD_120480 | JGI IMG/M metagenome (GOLD analysis project Ga0182024, IMG submission 120480) | Permafrost microbial communities from Stordalen Mire, Sweden - P3-2 metaG (Illumina Assembly) | ecosystem: Environmental > Terrestrial > Soil > Wetlands > Permafrost | place: Sweden: Stordalen... | reverse complement strand
TCGAATCGTGGTGGGGTCGTCACGAGCTGGGAGCTCAAGAAATATAACGACGATCAGAAGCCGCCTCACCCGCTCGAGTTGGTCGATCCCGATTCCTCCGCGCAACTCGGCTGGCCGTTTTCGCTGTTGCTTTCCGATCCGCAGTTGGAATCGCGCGTCAATTCCGCGCTCTACGAAGTAACGCCGTCCTCCGATCGTTCGGATCGTGTTGGCGCACCCTCTGAAATTACGTTTCATTGGAGCGATGGCCATCTCGACGTCACCAAAAAGTTGAACTTTAAGCAGGATTACGAGATGTCCATGGAGGTCTCCGCAAGCCTCGACGGCAGACTGCTGCCCGTGGCCGTGGCGTGGCGGGGCGGCTTTGGAGACAAGGCTGTTTACAAGGCCTCGCAGAACGTAAACGTTTTCTATAGGCAAAACGGCAAGCTGAGCCTGCTGCAATATAAGAAGCTCGGTGTCTCGGGGAACCAGAGCCAACCGGCCGCGGTGACTGGCCCGATGGAATTTCTCGGCATTGAGGATCAGTTTTTTACGGCGACGTTCCTTCCAGCCGGCACCGACCTTGGCCTTTGGCACTGGACGCAGGACCACAAGATCACGGTCGACAATAAGCCCGGAACAGAGCCGGAAGCGGAAATGGCCGCGGGAACGATCAATGCGGCTCCTCTGCAGATGCGTGTGTACGTCGGGCCGAAGGACCTGGCGATTCTGAGCAAGGAGGGACCGTCGCTTGAAGCGCTCGTGAATTTTGGCTGGACCGGAGTTGTCGCCAAGCCGTTGCTCTTCATCCTTCAGTGGCTGCACCGATACATTCCGAACTGGGGCTGGGCGATTGTGGTGCTCACGCTGGTCATCAACTTTGCGTTGTTCCCGCTGAAATTTAAGAGCCAGCGGTCGATGCAACGGATGGCGAAGGTGGCGCCGGAGATTCGATCCATCCAGGATCGCTACAAGAAATATTCGATGAGCGATCCGCGCAAGCGGAAAATGAACGAAGAAGTGATGGCCATTTATCAGCGGGAGGGCATCAATCCGGTTGGCGGGTGTTTGCCGATGCTTCCGCAACTGCCGATCTGGTGGGCGCTATGGCGAGTCCTGAACGGCGCGATTGAGCTGCGTCATGCGCCATGGCTGGGTTGGATTCACGACCTTTCGGCGAAGGATCCGTACTACATCCTTCCGGTTCTAATGGCGATTCTGATGTACCTCTCGACGAAAATGACGCCGCAAACGAGCGTCGATCCGTCGCAGCAGCGGATGATGTCGTTGATGCCTCTGATGATGGCGGCGTTCTTTTTCAATCTTTCAAGCGGCCTCAACCTCTATATGTTCACGAGCAACTTGATTGGTGTGAGTCAGCAATACTACCTGAACCGCACACAGCCGCTTCCGACTCCCAAGCCGAAGTTTAAGAAGAAGAACGAATGAGCGATCAACGACCAGCGGACGGCCGAGACACGAAAGAATATCCGCGGAGCGACGCTACGCTCGACTCCGCGCGGGCGACCGAAGAGTTGAAGTGTTTTCTCGATCTGGCACTTCGGGAGCTGCATCTGGCGCTCGAGTATGATATTTATTCGCCGAACAATTCGCCCGAGGGCTCGGAACTGGTCATCGCGTTTCGAGGCGACGATGAGGCCGTGCTGCTGGAACGGGAAGCCGAACTTCTATTGGCGCTCGAACATATTGCTCATCGTTGGCTGCGGCTCGATCCGCGAATGCATGATCGCGTTCGATTTGACTGCGACGATTACCGCTCGGCTCGGCTGGAACAGTTGAAACTTTCGGCGAGGGTTGCGGCGCAGCGTGTTCGCGAAACGAGCCAGCCATTCCCCTTTAATCCGATGTCCTCACGCGAGCGACGTATCGTTCACCTCGAATTAAATGGCGCACCGGGAGTCCGCACGATTAGTGAAGGAGCGGGTGACCGGCGCCACCTCGTTATTTATCCCGCCATTCGAAATGAAGGGCTGCCGCGTCCGCGTTAAAACGCAATCGTATAGCCCTGTTTTCCCACATTGATGCATTGGGTCGCGGCAACAGAGTCGTGCATTCCCGCGGTTTCGTGGATGTGCCCGCAGAACAGGTAAGGCGGCTGGGCACGTTCCACCCAAGCGCGCACGGCGGTGCTCCCGGCATGTTTTCCTGGTGCATATTCGTCAAGCTTGGTGTTGCAGGGCGGGCAATGGGCCACTAAATAGAGCGGTTTGATCCCGTCAAATGCCGCGAGGGCGTTGGCAATTTCCTCCTCGGAGTATTCACCGGGGGTGTCGAACGGCGTGATGTTGCTGTAGCCAAGTCCGGCCCACTGAATTTTCCCGGCGTTACCTTCAACGGTTCGCACCTGCCGATGAAAGTCGACGAAACCGAATCGTTCGCACAGCGCACGGGTGGCATCATGTGTTTCATGGTTGCCGGGGAGTACCCACAGGCGTTCACCGAGCGGCTTGAGAACTTCGCCGCAGCGCTCGAGTCCCTTGCTGAATGTCGCCAGGTCGCCCGCGTTTATAAACAAGTCGGCCGGCTGGGTCACGATTCGTTCGAGGGCTCGCGTGTCGCCATGAATGTCGCTGAAGATGAGAACCTTCACGGCGTCACCGTTTTGGGTGTTGCTTTCCGCGCTGGTTGCATTTGCCTCATCAGCTGCATGAAGATTCCGTTCTGTAACCATCCTTCCTCAATCACGGCGCCCGCGTCGTCGAACACAACGCGATAGGAAAACGGTTGGGTGGAGCGCCGGCTGCCATTCGTAAAACGGTGCTCGCTAAAATCCACGATGTGATAGTCGCCGAGATCCGATCCACGGATCGTCGGAAACCGAGCGAATTGCCAGTCGAGCTGTACTTCGGGCAGTTGAAGAGCGCGCGCGATGAACGGATTCGGCGGAGAATCGGGAATGAAGTCGAAGGAAGGATGCCCGGCGTTGCGCAGATCAAAGCGCGCCTGGTACACGCCGTTGTGTGTGCGGATCACGTCGCCCCAATCGAGCAGTGAGGGCGGCACGGGCAGCGCTCCCATGCGGACTACGTCGATGTGATTCGCTTCGGCAAAATCTTGAACGCGGCGCAACGCGGAATGATGCGCAAGCGCGCAGAGACAGATATATGCCGCGGTGACATATAATCCCGCTTGGCACCAGGTAGAGCGTTTCAACCGGAATCCCCATCCGCCGATCCCCGGCATCAGAAACAGCGCGGCCAGGATGGCGCTCACCAACGCGACGATCCAAAGATGAAACGGATAACCCGCTACGAGCGCTATTCCCCATCCAACAATTGCGCCTAGAGTGAAGAGCGCCCACATTTGGATCGCGCGCGCACGGCCCACTCGCGGACCGCTCGCGGAATAAACCCATGCGGCTACCTGGGGAAGCAGCAAACAGGCGCTTAGGACGAAATCGATGATGAACATGAGGTCCCACGCGACACGCTTCTGCGAGATGGGAGTCCACATGCGCGTTCCAAAGGACGTGGTGCCGTCGAGAAAGATGTGGCTGGCGATTCCGATGCCATAAATCAGCGTCAACATGGCCCATGAAGGGGCTTCTATCCCGCGACGACGGGCGAAATAGCGGGTGAACCATGCCAGAAGTGCAGCGAAAAAAGGTAAAGCGACAAACGAGTGCGTGATGCCGCGGTGATATTTCACGATCGCGAGCGGATCGCGGGAGATGACTTCCGCAACAATGTCAACGTCGGGAAAGACGGCGCCGAGGGTTGCTGCGAATGTCGCGATTCCTCCCTGTCGCTCGGAGAAATATCCTTTGCCGAGCAGCGCGCCGGTAATTCCGTGTGTTATTGGATCCATTTAGGAGTTGAAAGAATGGAAAGTGTACACGAGTCGCGCGGATCAGATGATTTCAATTAGGGGCGAGCGCTTCGCAACGGCTTCGCCAATCACACGAGCGGGAATGTCGCGGCTTTCGAATGCGGCCATCGCGCGATCAACGGCTTCCGGCGTGACAACTATAAGAAGGCCTCCGGAAGTCTGAGGATCGAAGAAGAGCCCTCGAATTTCCTCGGGCACATCGGATCGAAAGGCCACGCATCCCTCGAGGAAGTCGCGATTGTTCGCGAGGCCAGCTGAGAAATTTTTGCTCCGGGCCGCCTCGAGAGCTCCCGGGAGATATGCGACGGCCGCGTGGTTTATTTGCATGGAGACGCCGCTTCCGACAGCCATCTCTCGTGCGTGCCCCAGCAAAGCGAAGCCGGTAACATCGGTAACCGCGTGTATGGGGTTTTCTTCACCGGCGGCATCTTCCACCTCACGCAACGCTTCCGCGGCTTCACGGTTCAGGCGGGTCATGGATGCAGCTGCGGATACAACCGAGGCGTCACTTGCCATTCCGTTTTTGAGGGCGGTTGAGATGACGCCTGTGCCAATCGGTTTTGTGAGGATCAGGACATCACCGGGTTGTGCGCCTACATTGCGCCAGATCTTGCCAGGGTGAATCAATCCGGTTACGGCGTAGCCAAATTTCAACTCATCGTCGCGTATCGAATGCCCGCCAACCACAGTGCAGCTTGCCTCGGTCATCTTTTCGATCCCGCCGCGCAGGATTTCTTCGAGAATTTCCGGCGGTTGAGAAGAAGGGAAAGCAACGATGGTAAGCGCCGAAATGGGGCGTCCGCCCATGGCGTAGACATCACTCAGAGCATTGGCCGCGGCAACCTGTCCGAACAGGAAAGGCTCATCCACGATGGGTGTGAAAAAATCGACGGTCTGAACCAGAGCGAGATCGGACGTAAGACGGTAAACGGCCGCGTCGTCGCTGGTTTCATACCCTACAAGCAAGTTTGGATCGGTCGTGCGTGGTAAGCGCCGTAGAACTGTGTCCAAGATGCTCGGACTGAGTTTCGCCGCGCAGCCGGCGGATTTGGCTGTCGAGGTTAACCGCACTGTGGCTGGCAACGTGAAGGTTCTCCACCAAAATTGCGGAGTCGATTATACCGCTTGGTCGCTTATTTTACAGAATGGAAGAGCCCCATAGCCGAACTACGGTCGACTCACGACGGACCGGACGGGAATCATCACCGATTTCGCAGTCTCAGTGGCAGGAGTCGAAATCATGTGAAACTGGCCGTCAAATACCGCCCCAGGTTCCATGATCAAACACGGCGAATGGATTTCTCCAGCGACAATAGCCTTCGGTTGGATTTCGACCCGACCTATCGCCTGTATGGTGCCGTCAAATCGGCCGGAAATGGTGACGTTGTTGCCGATGATCTCACCCTCGATCACCGCGTGTTCCCCCACGATGAGGGTTTCGCGGGAAACGAGAGTTCCTTTCATATGGGAATCGATGCGGAATAGACCGGTCGTTTCGAGTTTCCCTTCAAGCTTCACGCCCTGCTCAAGGAAACCGGTCCAGTCGGCGGTTTCATGATGCTTATGGTCGAACCAACCCCAGGCCATTTGAAAGCTCCCCAAGTCTGAAAACCGACGTCTTATTCTCTCACGAGCTGGTCGTAGAGGCGGACAAGATCACTATCACTGTAGTACTCAAAGATTAAGCGCCCGGCACCACCGAGGCGCTGTTGCAGAAGAACACGGGTCCCGAATTTCTGCTGGAGGTCCTCGAGCGCCGCCTTGGTGTTCGGATCAACGCTGCTTGATGTGGGAACCGGGGCTTGGTGAGGAGGGCGAGCCGCGAAACGTTCGACCTGGCGCACGGTCATTCCACCCTTGGCAGCCCGCCGCGCCAACTCGAGCCGAATTGTGCCATCGGCAACTGCGAGAAGCGCTCGGCCGTGTCCTGCAGTGAGCAATCCCTCCTCGAGGAGGTTCTGAATGGGGTCCTCGAGCTTGAGCAGTCTGACGGCGTTCGCGATGGTAGCGCGATCTTTCCCGGTGCGCTCAGCCACTTGTTCTTGGGTGAGATGAAATTCCTCTGTAAGTTTCTGGAAGGCATGGGCTTGCTCAATAGGGTTGAGATCCTCGCGTTGCAGGTTCTCGACGAGGGTCATCTCCATGGCCCGATCATCGGGAACGTCGCGAATCACGACGGGGACCCGGGGCAGCTGGGCCCGTTGGGCGGCGCGCCAGCGGCGTTCTCCCGCGATCAGTTCGTAGCGGTCATTCAATCGGCGGACGACGAGAGGTTGAACGATTCCACTGGAACGGATGGACTGAGCAAGTTCATACAGTGCCTGCTCGCGGAAGTGGGTCCGGGGTTGGTAGGGACTCGGGTCGATCAGGTCGATATCGACCTGCAATAGCCCATCACTTGGAACTACTGCTGCCGGAGTCAGGGCGGGTGCTGCTGCCGCCCCCCCCTGCGTCGGTACTACCGGCAGCACTCCCGGCTGTTGCGGCACTGGCTGCGGCTCCGGCTCTCGGATCAGGGCGCTCAATCCCCTGCCCAATGCGTTTCTGGGCATTGGCAATAACCTCCTTGGCTAGTTGGATATAGCTTTCAGCACCTTTACTATGTATGTCATAAAATAGCACGGGCATCCCGTGACTTGGTGCCTCGGCTAGACGGACATTCCGAGGTATGACGCTCTCAAATACTTGGGTCCCGAAGAAGCTCCGAAGATCGGAGGCTACTTGCTTTGAAAGCGTTGTTCGGTCGTCATACATTGTGAGCAGAATTCCCTCGATACCGAGGGAGGGATTAATCGTTCGTCTGAGGCGCATCAGTGTGTCCAGCAACTCGGAAACACCCTCCAGAGCAAGATACTCGCATTGGATCGGCACCAAGACTGAATCGCTGGCCGCGAGAGCATTCAGGGTTAATAAGTCAAGCGACGGCGGGCAGTCGATCAAAATGTAGGCATACTTGTCCCGAACTTTTTGAACCAGGGCCTTCAGTCGATATTCCCGGTCTTCCATAGATACGAGTTCGACAGCGGCTCCAACGAGGTTCTTGTCGGAGGGAACTAGGTCTAGACCTTCGACTTGCGCGTCAATCGTTATTCTTTCGATCGGCTCGTCCAGGATTAATGCTTGATAGAGGGTGCGGCGGGCTGGGTCTTTGGGAAATCCGAGTGCGCTTGTTGTGTTTCCTTGCGGGTCGCAGTCAATGATGAGGGTTCGCTGCTCGGAGGCGGCTAGCGAGGCGCCCAGGTTAACAGCGGTGGTAGTCTTTCCGACCCCACCTTTTTGATTAGCAATGGCGATAACTCGCGCCAAGAATCCTCCAGTTCGTGCGCGAATTTAGCGAAGTATTGCGGAAGATGCAAGATGTTTCACGTGGAACACTGTCATTTTACGGTTTCGCGTAGGACTGTTCCACGTGGAACAGTCGAGCGTTACTGGGCTGGCGTACCAGCAAGGATACATCGTCGTTTTGAATCAGGTATCAAAAGAGGAGTCGACCAGAACCATTGACGCTCATTTGCCATCAATGCGTTTGCGTCATCTTGCCCGACCCATAAGACAACCTTTCCGCCTGCCACTAGATGCGTTCTTGCAAACTGCAAGAGCGCATCGGGCTGTCCCAAGGCCCTCGATGAGATGAAGCTAAACGAACCGTCAATGCTCTCCATCCTACTTCGAATAACTTCGGTATTTTTGAGGTCCAGCGCCCGCTTTACTTCTAATAGAAAGACGACCTTTTTAAGGTTGGGCTCGATCAGGGTCGCTTGAATGTTGGGGTTGGCCAGACTCAGAGGGATTCCGGGAAAGCCAGCTCCGGAACCAACGTCGGCGAGCCGACCAAAACTAACTGCTCCCGCAGTTACTCCGTAGATGCTCTCTCCGAAATGAAGCTTCAGAATATCCAATGGAGCGGTGATGCTGGTAAGGGATATACGTTTATTCCAATGGATAAGAAGCGAAATATAGCTTCGAATCTTTTCGCAGGTTCTCAGGTCCGGTGTGAATCCGTATTTTTGAAGCACTTCACTGATGCATTTGTTCGATATGTCCATATACTATCATTATAGTTAATAGATCAAGCAACAGAATGTCGATGAAGTGCCGCAGATAGCCGCGCGGGAGCCAGCATCCCCACGGTCAAGTCAGCAGCGAAATGCCCGATCACCAGGGGTAGCAGGCTCCCCGTCCAAGCGCGTAACAAAGAGAACGCCAGGCCCCATATGCTTGTCACGATAAGGCCTTGTCGTCCCTGATAGAGATGTGCGAGACCGAATAGCAGCGCTGAAGCAATGATCCCCACGACGGCCAGTCCTTTCGCCCAGTCTTCGAAAATCCATTGAACGAAGCCGCGGTAAATCAATTCTTCGCAAAAAGCGACGGTCGTCACGACCAGAACGAAGCAGGCGCGTTCTATATTGTCTTTGGGAAAGATTCGCAGTGCGAGTTTCGGCATAATGCAGGTGATTTTTTCGGGCCGCGAAGTGAGTTGCCGGATACCAAAGATCTGGTTCGCGACCAGCAGGGTAGCCAGTCCTACGGAAATAAAATCAACCAAGCGCGGATTGGGCACCGCCAAGGCGAGTTGCCCCATGGAAATGCCGTGAGCCCTGCAGCGCCAGAAAATTGTAGCGACCGCGAACCATTGCGATAGCACGGTCGAAACGTAGAGCCTGAGCCGGTCGCGCTTTGTTGTGGAGGGCATCGCCATCAATTGGCGAATACGGCGCCTTCCGAGCAAAGGCACTCCAACGGCGAGGAAAATCAGAATAAAGATGAAATCCCAAGGCATCGTTCTTGATCAGATCATTTTTAGCCTGCGCTCCGCAAGGCTCAGCTAGGGATGGCTCGCGTGTTGACATAGAGCGAGCACAAGCCGTATCGTTCAGAATTCTCTTGGGTAAACACTTATGAAACTTCTCGTCATTGGCGGCGGCGGCCGCGAGCACGCTATCGTCTGGAAGCTGCAGCAGAGCGCCTTGGTTGAAAAAACTTGGTGTGCCCCAGGAAACGGCGGGATCAGCGAGCTTGCCGAGTGCCTACCGCTTGATTTGAATGACGTGAATGCCGCTGCCGATTTGGCTGCCCAGCTGAAAGCTGATCTCACGATCGTGGGTCCTGAGCTACCTTTGGTGCTTGGTATTGCCGATACGTTTGCGATGCGTGGCCTGGCGCTGCTCGGGCCTTCGCGTAGTGGCGCGCAACTTGAAGGAAGCAAAGTCTTTGCAAAAAAGTTTATGGAACGCCACCGAATTCCCACGGCCGGGAGGTATGGAGCTTTTGATTCCTCCGAAGAAGCCCGTAAAGCGCTCGATCGCGTGAACTGGCCCGTCGTGATCAAGGCAGATGGCCTTTGCGCTGGCAAGGGCGTACTGGTGACGTCATCACGCGACGAGGCTAGTGATTTCGTGAGCCGCGCAATCGAGCGGCGCGAATTCGGGAGTGCGGGCGAAAGCCTTCTGTTCGAGCAAGGCCTTCGCGGCGAGGAACTCTCTTACATCATTCTGACGGATGGGGAGAATTTCATTCCCATGGCTCCCGCGCGAGACCACAAGCGTGCGTATGACAACGATGAAGGCCCCAACACGGGCGGGATGGGTGCTTATTCGATCGACGACCTTCTCCCGGCTGAACTAGAGAAGGCAATTCTCGATACGGTTGTGGGGCCCACTCTGCAAGGGCTTCGCGACGAAGGCATTTCATATCGCGGGTTTTTGTACTTCGGGTTAATGCTCACGGCGGAAGGGCCTAAAGTGCTCGAATACAACTGCCGGCTTGGCGACCCTGAGACCGAGGCGATCCTGCTGCGCACCGATTTCGACATGGCGGGGGCTTGCCTAGGTGCTGCCAACGGAAATCTCGCCAACTTCCCAACGAAGCCGTTTCGGGGGGCGAGCGCGTGTGTGGTGTTGGCCTCGGAGGGATATCCAAGCTATCCGATGACAGGGCGGGAAATTAGCGGGTTGGATGAGGCGCCGCGCGCGCAACAGAGTGTTGTCTTCCACGCCGGCACGCGGCGCGAAGGCATTTCCTACTACTCCACCGGAGGGCGGGTCCTGGTGGTGGCTGCCGAGGGCACCGACTTGGACGAAGCTTTGCGAAGCGTTTATGAACGCATCGGATCGATTCGTCTCGAAGGGTCCTTTTATCGAAAGGACATTGGGGCGGTTGCCAGGAGAGAGAGCGCTGTGGCTTCCGCATCACTGAACGGAATGGGCGAATCGACTCAGATCCGCTGAACGCACGGTTCACAATTCACACGGAGAGTTTCGTTGACGCAAGACAAACAGGCAAGGCCGGCGCTCGTAGGAATTTTGATGGGGTCAGACACCGATTATCCCGTCATGAGCGAAGCTGGAAGAGTACTGGAAAAGTTCGGAATCGCATACGAAGTGGAAATTGTTTCCGCGCACCGCACGCCGATTCGCGCTCATGAGTACGCCACCACTGCGGCCGGTCGCGGCTTAAAGGTTCTCATCGCCGCCGCCGGTGCGGCCGCTCATCTTGCCGGCGTGATCGCGGCAAACACGACGTTACCGGTCATCGGCGTGCCAATGGGCACGAGCTCTCTGAATGGCCTCGACGCGCTTCTCGCCACGGTCCAGATGCCGGGCGGAATACCTGTGGCGACGATGGCAATTGATAAAGCTGGGGCTATCAATGCGGCGATTTTTGCGGCGGAAATCTTGGGCACATCGGACCCCGGGATTGCACAGAAGCTCATCGAGCACAAGGAAGAGTTGGCCCGCTCGGTGGCTGAAAAGAATGCTCGCCTGAAGCAACAGCTTACCAAAAAAAAGTGAACTAAAACCGCAGAGGGAAAGGGCCAATTAGCCTGAATTCCGAAGTTGAAGAGTGAATTCGCCAGTCTGCGAGGACGAAATCGCTGACCCCGCGGCCGAAATGATAGATTGGGAGCGGCCTCTGAGGGGGGACGAAATCCAACTTCGGCGAAGTTTGATTTCCATAAGGAAACCCATTCACAGAAAAGGAGATAACCTCTTCATTCCCAGCCCCTTTTGAGCTCATGTGCCAGCGATTGAGTTTCCTCTACCGCGTTCTACATCCGGCGACTTCGGAATTCAGGATTAGTGCTTGAGCAAGGATGGAGCGTCGGCTGGGCCCTCTTTTTGTTGGGCTTCCGCTTGAGCGCGTTGCTTTGGTGTAGGACGCTCTACCTCAGCGGGTGGTGGGAGAATCCAGGCAAAACCCTTTTCCGTCCCGATGATTGCCATGGTCTGGCGTGCTTTTGGCGGAGTAATGGCCCCGAGGGCTGCGCGCAGGAACTGCGTGG
>Ga0182024_10023258_pt1 | contig 11116 bp, 13 predicted proteins | sample P32metaG_FD_120480 | JGI IMG/M metagenome (GOLD analysis project Ga0182024, IMG submission 120480) | Permafrost microbial communities from Stordalen Mire, Sweden - P3-2 metaG (Illumina Assembly) | ecosystem: Environmental > Terrestrial > Soil > Wetlands > Permafrost | place: Sweden: Stordalen... | reverse complement strand
GATTCTGATTCTTCCCCCTCACCCCCGACCCCTCTCCCCCGAGTACGGGGGAGAGGGGAGCCGGAGACGACCCGCGTTCTTTGAAATCAGGAAGTTATTCTTCGTCAGCTGCTTGACAATGTCGCAAGGTGCAAGCCAATGCTGCCGAACTCAAAAAAACTCATGGGCGTGACAAGCGCCCTCTGTCTGCTCAGTCTTCTGCTGAGCGTATTGTTGAGCCTCCACGCCCGTGGCCGATTTCAGCAATGGTGGCAGGTCGTCGCTCTGTCGAACATCGTTCACGAAGACGGCCACTGCTATTTCGTCGCCTTTCCCGGAGTGAGGAAAGGGCCGGGCCGCGTTCTCGAAAACGGAACCGCCTTGCCTCATGGGAGTCAAGCGCCGGACGAAATTCGGACTCAGGGACGGGGCCGATACTTCCTCGACCGCGACCGCATCTGCTTCGCCGCCTCGGATAACTCCGATCCCCAGGAAAATCGACGATCGTATCAGCTCGCCAGGCCATTCCCGATCGCGCGCTTCTGGTTCGGGGCAGCTCTCGCCCTGTTTCTCATTTCCTTGGGCATACTGGCGACGTCAGGCGTGATCCATGTGCGGCAACACGTGCTCCCCGCCTTGCAGCCACGGATGAATCGCTACGCCAACTGGCTGGTTGGCGAACTCTTCTTTCTCCCCGCCGATGCCAGGGGAGTTTGCCCAACGGCCGTGGCGGACGTGCCACGGCGATCGTGGCCAATCGAGTTGATATGCTGTTTGGGCCTGCTGGCGCTGGGTTGCGTTCTGGTATTTCCGTTGCTCGACAAGAACCACCAGTTTTGCTTTGAAGCGGACGGCCAGCCCCTTGTGGATGTATCCCGATCCATCGCCCGGACGCTGCGCTCCGGCTCCTTGTCCGAACTGGAGCCGCCGCACTCGTATCCGCCTTATTTTGACGCTCCGTTTCTTACTTACGCGTTGACCAGCCTTTGCTGGCACACGCTGAATCCGAACAGCGAGGCCTCCGACTTCGTTCGGGACAAGGATCATCTCTTCATCTGTTCCATCCGCTGCACCAATGCCCTGATGCTGGTCTTCTCCGGCATCCTGGTTTTTCTGATCCTGCGTACGCTGCGAGTCGGCTATCTGCCCGCGCTGCTGCTGGGCGCGTTGCTCTTTCTCAGCCCCCACTCCTTGCTGACGGACTTCCTGCGCGGCGACCATGTGGTTCTCTTCGCGATGCTGTTGGCCACCTGGCTCACGCTGCTGCTCCTTGACAACCCCGCCTCGACGCTGACCAACCTCGCCTGGGGTGCTGCCGCGGCACTGGTCGTGCACACAAAATTCACCACGTCCACGACCCTGTTCGTGCCGCTCCTCTTCATCCTTGGCCTGCCGCTCGCAAGGGGCGCGAACTTCTACCCACGGTTGCGGTGGGCGCTGCCGTCCTTCATCTCCTTGTCGTGCCTCTTCTTTTTCCGGTATCTCCTGCATTATCGAGACATTGCCGCGATCTTCCGCGATCGAGCCGCGGAGATGAAACAGTGGTTCAGCGTGATATCTTGTCACCCGCGCTGGAGCTACAACTACGACTATTTTCTCGATTACGGCTATGGCGGCTGGTTCCTGCTCCTCTCCCTGCTGAGCGTGATCCTCGTCGCGGTTCGCGTGATCAAGTCAAGGGATCGCAAGGAGGCCTTGGTCCTGGCGAGCCTCGTGGTGTTCAGTGCGATGGGATTGTTTCAGCCGAAAATGCTGCGCTGGGGAATTCATTTTCCGGCGTTCTATCTGTGCATCATCGGGCTGGGACTGGCCGAAATGACCAGGCTGTCCAGCAGGTTTCTCGGCGGCAGCGCATGGTTGAAGCAAACAGTCATGGGCTTGCTCTGCCTGGGCGCGCTCTACCCTCCCGCATGCAGCCTGTGGGCCGCGTATCAAAGCCAACGGGAAGCGTCGCTTCGCCGCGACGAGTCGGTCCAGGTGACGCGGTACGAACCGCGCGCATGGTTCAAGGCCTTTGCTCCTCCTGGAACGAGAGTGGCCACGTTTGGCCACGCCTGGGCGGATCCGCCGATTCGCGATTTGTCCTATGAAATCAACGACACGCTCCTGCGCTTTCCCTACTTGAGCCAGGAGAAACTGGCACAGTTTGCTCCACCTGGCGAGGACGGCAGAGATGCCGAGATCGACATTGTCGTCATGAACGATTTTCAAAAGAAAGGGCTCTTGCGGATGTTGTCCGCTCCCGGTTTGGAAAAAACGAACCAGCAATGGCAGAGCTATTTCGCCAAGCTCTGCAACGACCATCCGGTTCTGAGGTTCTCTCATCCGCAAGGCAACTATGGCGTCAATTCCGTGGAGATCATTATCCTCTCGGAGAGCATCGCGCGACGGTTCGCCGCCGAGCCTGGGAGGTTCAAGGAATACTTAACGCAGCCGAGCCGCAACCGGCGACCAAATTGACAATTGTCAATATTGTCAATTGCTAATTGTCAATTGTCAATCTTCTCCGCATGTTGCGGAGATCCTCAGCTCACGACGCGATGTGTTCTTCTTGCCGCGGAATGCCTTTGCTGACATAATCATGGCGTGTTTGTGTCGGCTGCCACGGTTGTTCCCTCAGCTTCCCGATCACGCGCATGACTGACTCGAGAACCGCCCCGTCGATGATAGCGCAGTTGCTGCCGCTGGCCGTGGCGGGGGACAAGACTGCGCTGGACGGGCTTTTGCGGCACTGCGCCGACCGTCTCACAATCCTGACGCGCCGCATGATGGCGGATTTTCGGCGCGTGCGGCGCTGGGCGGAGACCGACGATGTCTTGCAGAACGCCCTGGTGCGGCTGGTCAATGCCCTGGGCAGCGTGAAGCCGCAAACGTCGCGGGATTTTCTCGCACTGGCCAGCTTGCAGATTCGGCGCGAGCTGATCGACCTGGCCCGGCGCTTTTATGGCCCCGAAGGGATCGGAGCCAACCACGACAGTCAGGCGAAGCAAGATTTGCAGGGACCGGGTCTACCGGATCCAGCCGATCAGCGCGCTGGGCCACCCAGCTTGGCGCAGTGGACCGAATTGCACGCCATGATCGAAACGCTGCCAGCCGACGAACGCGAGGTAATGGGGTTGATATTCTATCAGGGGTTCACGCAGACCGAAGCGGCCGAGGTGCTGAACGTGTCGGTGCGCACGCTGCAGCGGCGCTGGCACATGGCCCTTGCCAGGCTGCATCGCGTCTGGAACGTCGAGTGACTTCGTGCTAAACGGCGACACCATCGGCGAGTTGATGCTGGAGTGGGAAGCGGCCCGTCAGGAAGGGCGCGAACTCACGGTGGAGCAGCTCTGCGCCGCTTGCCCGCAGCACGCCGACGAGCTGCGGTCCATGATTCGCGCCGTGCTGAAAATGGAGGGTGTTCTGAACGTCACCCTGATCGAGTCCCACCAGGGCGACAGCGCGAATCTGGACGGGAGGCCCGAGCCGCTTCCGGTCATCCCAGGATATGAGGTGGTGCGCATCATCGATCGCGGGGGCATGGGCATCGTCTATGAGGCCCGGCATCTCGAACTGGGCCGTACGGTGGCCATCAAGATGATCGCCCGAGACCGCCTGCACCCGAAACTGATCTTCCGGTTTCAGGCGGAAGCGGAGGCGGCCGCCCGGGTGCAGCATCCCAATTTCGTGCAGATCTTCGAAATCGGCCAGGCGGGCGGCCAACCGTTTTATTCGATGGAGTTTGTCGCCGGCGGCAATCTCGCGGAGTTGCTGGCGAAGCGATCGCTGTCGGCCCGGAGCGCCGCTCAGATGACGCTCACCCTGGCCCACGCGGTGCACGCCGCCCACGAGTGCGGCATCGTCCATCGCGATCTGAAACCATCCAACGTGATGCTGACCGCTGACGGCACGCCGAAGATCGCGGATTTCGGCCTGGCCAAGCGGCTTGACGACGACTTCGGCCAAACCCACTCCGGCGAGGTTCTGGGCACGCCGAGCTACATGGCCCCCGAGCAGGCCGAGGGACGCAAGAGCGAGATCGGGCCGCGCACCGACGTCTATTCGCTCGGAGCGATCCTCTACGAACTGCTGGCAGGCCAGCCGCCCTTTCTCGGGGCCAGCCCGCTCGACTCGCTGCGGCGTCTGCTCGCGGAGGATCCGGTCGCGCCCACCCGGCTGGCGCCGTCGATTCCCCGCGACCTGGAGGCCATTTGCCTCAAGTGCCTGGAAAAGTCGCCGGGCCGGCGCTACGATTCCGCCCAGGCCCTGGCGGACGATCTTCGCTGTTTCCTGGAGGATCGACCGGTCAGCGCACGCCACATCGGCCCCTTGCGGCGAACGTGGAAATTCGCCCGCCGCCATCACCAGGCGATCACCCTGTGCGCAGCGCTGGCCGTGCTGCTGTCGATTCCCGTCGGGTTCTGGCTGGAACAAGTCTACGCGCAGCGCGAGATTCGCCAGAAGGCGGTGGAACAGGCGCCCACCGTGCGCGAGATTCTCCGGCGCAATTGCTACGCCTGTCACGGCCAGGATGTCAAGGATGTGCGCAAGAACCTCGATATTCTCAATCATCGGCAACTGCTCGACAGTGCGCGGCGGATCGTCGTCCGCGGCGCCCCGGAAGATTCGCGCTTGATCCAGCGCATCGCCGACGGCTCCATGCCGCCGGAGGAAGAAGAACTGCACTTGCCGCGCGTGTCGGAAGCGGATCTGGTGATTCTCAAGGACTGGATCCTCGGCGGCGCCCCGCCCTTTGCCGCGGCCGACGCAGCGGCTGCCGATCCGCCCGCTGTGCCCCGCTCCGAATCGGCCGCCGCAGCCAAGGCGATTTTTCGCAAGCATTGCTATCAATGCCACAAGTTCGACGTCGCCAAGGGCGGCATCAAGATCATGCACCATCGTCTGCTGGTCACGGTCCGCAAAGTCGTCATCTCCGGGCAGCCGGATGACTCGGAACTGTTCCAATTACTGACCTCGGAAGACGACGAAACTCGCATGCCCCCCGCCACGGAAGCGCGCTTGACCGCCGAGGAAATCGAGACCATTCGCAGGTGGATTCTCGAAGGGGCGCCGCCGTTTCCGAAGCATTGACTGAGCCCGCAGCGCAAGCAAGGGAATGCTTCCTCCCGATCTTTTTCCAATGAGAAGCCTCGACTAGCCAGGATTCATGGTCCACCTTCGAAGGGTGAGCCCGGCCCAAGCTCGTCGAAGGGCGAGCGCAGGCCAAAGACCCGAGTAACCAGATACAGCAGCGACGCTGCAAGCAGCAGAGCTATGCTTGGGAGGAGTACCAGAGGGAGCCACGCCCACCATTCGACAACCGGCCGAAGCAGCGGTGTCCCGATCAGCACAAAGGCCAGCAGACCCCATCGAAAGAAAAACAGGTCCATACCCGAAGCACGATGGCGATGCCACAAGAGGAGTGATACTGAGCAAGCCCAAAACAGCAGGGACGCCAGCGCACATGCGTTGAGCGTAGTGCCGCCGTCCCCTGACCCACCTGTTATGAACAATGCGAGCAACTGGATCACTGACGCGTGAATGCCAAATCGCCGCGGCATTCGTTCGTCCTGTTTCATGTCCGTTTACGGGAGCCCTAAACCTACTTTCAAGCAATTATCGAGTTTCTGCAGCAGCGATGGTGACAGACTTCCCAGTACCTGGGCAACGGTGTCGGTATAGACGGTGTCGAGCACCAAGCTGGAAACGACTGAATCGACGAGTAGACCGGTCACTTTGCCTTCAGGTGTGCTCACGTCGATGAACAGGCAGGCCGGGTCGTTTTTCATCGAAGGTTTTTCGTGACTTCCGCAACGACGACGGTGCTGACAGCGGTGGCATAGAAGTCCGCCTGGACCACCACGGCAGGCCGCTTCTTGCCGCGCTGGCCGGAGGGGTGCGGAAAACGGACAAGGACCACGTCGCCCCGTTTCATGGCTTCTCCGGCAGATCGTCGTACTCGTCCCAGTCCTCGTGCTTGACTCTCTCCCAGGCCAGGGCCTGCAACTCCTCTCTCGTCCACGGACTGTCGTCATACTCGTCCTTCAGGCGCTCGTATTCCTCGACACGGAGCAACACGAAGGTTTCATTTGTGCGCGGATTTACGACGCGCGGTGGACTGGCGTCTGATGATTCCATCGCTCCCATTTGTTCTTCCGTAAGTTCGATCATAGCCTGCCTCCTCTTGCATTCTGTCGTGCCCACATTCGCTCTTGTGGAAGGGTGGCCGGGGCTGAACGTACCCGTGAAGCCCCGGCATCCAGTCGGCGGCGCCATTCTTTGTCCCAGGCCCGTATCCTCAACCTGCCGGTCGCCTTTCTATCCTCAAGTCGCCGACTCGGAATGATGATTCTGCACAGTTCCCGTGGCTTCACGAGTACGTTCAGCCACGGCCACCCTTGGGTGACCCGTCCAGAAAATGATGACGTCCATAATGCCCACCTAGTTTCCAGCCGATCGACACCGTTCACCTGCCGCGGCGGCTGCAACGGCTGGTTCGGGGGCGCATTCACAAAGTACCCGTGCCAAGCGGCCCTATTCTGCTCGGCACCGCATGCAATTCCAGTTCTCCATGCTGGCTCGTATATCATATGGGGCCATACCGGGCAAAGGCTTGCCGAGGCACTTGACCCATTGTGATTCAAGCGGATATCGGACCAATGCACCGATTTCGTATTCGCCATTTGAAGGTGTCGATTTCAGGAACAACTTATCCCATTCGCCCCCTAATTCCCACAGGATAAACTCCCATTCCCATACGTGATAGAATGCCGCAATTTGAGAATCGGGTACCGTGAGCTCCCAACCGATTTCGTCAATCTCCTTCGCATGTTGTTTGGCGTCGCTCACCGTGTCGCACCATAATATTTGATCGCTTTGAATGCGTTCATGTAACAACGGCAACATTGCGCGATACCGCCGTCTCTTGTATTCGTCGGCCATGTTCCAGAATTGGCCGAGCGTGTAGTCGATACGCTCTGCGCTCAGAATATTGAAAGCCGGCGGATGGAAGGTCCAGAGTTTCATTCTTGATTCCAACCGCGGAAAGGCGCGGATTGTTAGCGAAGCTACCCACCGCGCCGTTCCTCATCTTCGGCAGCCCTCTCACGGTCGTCCCAAGAGATATAGGCGAACCCCATTCCAATCCCGGCTGCTGCCACGAAACCGGCTACCAAGCCGAGGGGAAACGCCAAATACCAGGGCTGTCCGTGATAGAGCAGCAGTGTCACCGCTGGGATAATCAGGATGAGGACAGGCCATGTGAGGGCCTTAATGTATACCCCAGCTTCTTGGCTGACGAGTCCGGCCCGACCGCTATAAGCCGTTCCCAGTTCGCCCGCCAACTTGACAACCCAGTGGCTCAGGCTGAACCCAAAGTAAGCTGACGCAACGAGAATGATGCCGATCCACAGCTCCGCGAAATAAAAAGCGTAAACAGCGGCGACAACGAGCAATGACAAGGAAGTCGGTACGAGATAGAAAAAGGCTAGTCTCGTCAGGTTGGGGGCCATTCTGCGGGGAGGGGCTGGTTCATCCGACATTGGCTGGCATCCTGTCCTGAAAAAGCCGCCGAACGCAAAGTTCAGTTACCGGGGCCGCCTAGAGCGACTCCCGCCCCTTCACCTTACCCAAGCCTGTATCCGGGTTCGTTGTTCACGACCTTCATGAAATCGCTCGCCGCTGGGGGAAGGGATCGAATTGCCTTTTCAACCGGCGACACCTTGGGCCTTTTTGCCTGCTTGGTCTTAGCCTTGATAGCAGGCTTCTTCTTTGTCATTGTTCACTCCTTGAAATAGCGCGATTGAACTAGAGCCGTTAGAATTGTACGCACGTTCACAAAATCCAACAAGTCTCGCTTTCGGAGCAGCCGACACGCCCTCGGAACAATGGCAAGCAGAATCTCCATGAGTTTGCCTGCAAAAGATCGCCATGCGGGCACTCTCGCGGCCTCGGATCACGTGGAATCTCCGTCGATCACCTGCGTTCGCCGTAAACTATGGCGTGCCAAGCGATTAAGGGATTCAAGTCACGACAGCCAAATCCGTGACTTGAATTTTCTTGAAATCGACAGCGACGCAACCCATTGCACTCACAATGTTTCCGTCTAATTGTCTTGAAAAACTTGCCGATTCAAGTCACGAGAGTGAGCTAGGTGACTTGAATTGAATCGAAATTTGAATTCGCAGCCTGGACGCCGACTGCGCGTAATCGGCAAAAAGGGGCCGAAAACGCTGAGATGAGGCGATCTCCCCCCTGTTTTTTACGCGTTTCTTGCGCGTTTGCCGCATGTAGGTCGGGCTTTCGAGCCCGACGTATTTGCCAGAGCCGGGTAAAACACGTCGGGCTGGAAAGCCCGACCTACGAAGCACAGTAGCCGATGGCCGTCAGCACATAAACCTTGGCCACGCGGACCAGGTCGTCGATGGACACCCATTCCTCCAGCGTATGGGCGCCGCCGGCCAGTGGGCCGTGCGTGATGGCGGGGATCTTGGCCAGCGACCAGAAGCTGTTGGCGTCGTCGCAGAACGGCTTGGCGCCCAGCGGCAGCGGTTTGCCGCCGATCGTGGCGTGAGCTTGCTGGAAGGCGGGCACGAGCGAGTTGTTCGGATCGAGCAGAAACGAGTCGCGGATCGGGAAGAGGTCGGTGGTGATCGTTGTGCCGGTCTCTTTCGCAACCTCGTCCAGAATAGCGCGGAATTGCCGCTCGACGTCGCTTAACAGCGTGCCCGGCAGCCAGCGTCGCGTGCCTTCGATGAAGCATTCCTGGGGATACTGATTGAAAATCTCGCCGCTGTGAACCTGGCCGATGAAAACGCTTTCGGGGCCGGCCTGGGGATCGCTCTTGCGGCTCAGCTCCTGATCGAGCTGACTGAGCCGAAGGAGCAGCTTGGCCCCCGCGTTGATGACGCTCGGCTCCTTGGGTCGCATGACCTCGTGCACCGGCGGTCCCGGCCGGCGAATGAACACCTTCCACGTCATGGCGCCGCGGCCGATGATCGGGATGCAATGGTTGAGATACTCCGGGAGCAGAACCGCGTCGCCGGTACAGCCATCTTTGATGAGCTGGTTGAGCTGCCGGCCATCGCCCCAGGGTGCTTCATGCAAATCATGGGCGGTGAGCAGAATGGCGCCGGCGGGCAGGGAATCGGCGTCGCGCAGGGCTCGCAATGCCTCGACTGCGGCCGCCACGCCGGCTTTCATGTCGGAGGAGCCGCTGCCACGCATGCGGTCGCCCTCGATGCGCGGCGGCACAAACGGCAGATGGACGGTGTCGAGATGGCCGTTGAACTGCAGCGTTCGCCCCGGCTTCTTGCTGCGAAAGCGAACGACCACCGCCGGGGCTGAGGGGTAGCCGCCGGTGGGGCGCTCGACGGTGAAGCCATCGTCGGCCAGGATCTTTGCCAGGCGGTCGGACACGGGGCCGGCCTCACCGGTGCGGCTCGGCACGCTGATCAGGTCCAGGGCGGTTTGTACGAGGCGATCGCGCTGTACCGCGGCACATGCGTGTTCGGTGGAATTTGTCATGATTCTCCCGGGATTGTTCACCGTTTAGCCGCGACGCGACGTACTCGGAGCGGAGCGCGGGCCGCCCGCGCTCCGCTCCGAGTACGTCGCGTCGCGGCTAAACGGTGAAGAGTTGGTGAAACGCCGCGTCTATATCGCTGTACTGAAACTTGTATCCCAGTTCCAGGGCCTTGTGCGGCAATACGCGCTGGCCCTTCGTCACCAGGTCCGCCACTTCACCCAGAGCCGCACGCAAGGCAAAGCCCGGCGTCGGCATGAAACTGGGGCGATGCAGGGCCCGGCCCAGGGCTTTCGAGAACTCCTTGTTGGTGACCGGTTGCGGAGCGGTGCCGTTCATGACGCCGACGGCCTGGGCGTTGTCCAGGCCGAGCAGCATGATGCCGACCAGGTCTTCGTGATGGATCCAGCTCACGAAATGCTTGCCGGAGCCGACCGGGCCGCCCATGAACATCTTGAACGGCAGCAGCATTTTCTTGAGGGCGCCGCCGGATTTGTCGAGCACCACGCCGATGCGGACGATGACGACCCGGCAGCCGTGAGTTGACGCGGCCTGGGCGGCTTTCTCCCAGGCGATGCAGACGTGGGCCAGTGTGTCGTTGCCGGCCGGGCTCTGTTCGTCGAGCTCTTCGGGGCCGGCGGTGCCAAAGTAGCCGATGGCCGAGGCGTTGACCAGCACCTTGGATGATGTGCCGGACGAACGAGCCAGGCCGGCGACGACGTTTTCCGTGCTCATGACCCGGCTCGTGGTCATCAGCTCCTTGAACGCTGAGGACCAGCGACGATTGAAGACGCCTTCGCCGGCCAGGTTGACGACGCCGTCACATGAGGCCAGAGCATCTTGCCACGGCCCCGCCTGTACCGGATCGCCGGACACGACGGTGACGGTGGATCCCCAGAGTTGCTGAGCGGTCTCGGGCCGGCGCGTCAGCACCGACACCTGGTCGCCTCGCTGCAAGAGTCGCTGGACCAGGCGTTGACCTACCAGGCCCGTGCCGCCGGTGATGAAGACTCGCATGGTGTCGCTCCAGGTTGATTCATCGGTCGATGGGGTAAAGTTTAGCGAGGATAACGGCTCGTGAAAACATCAGCGCCTGGCGGGCAGCCAATTCGCTGACGATGCCGGCAACGAATGCCGAATCCAACATCAGAACAGGTTATGCCGATTTTGTCGGCAAATCCAGACGAGGAGATTCTCATGGCCTGGCGGTATGGCGCTTTCGCCCTGTTATTGAGCATGCTGATCGGTACCCTGGCTTTTGGCGGCGACGAACCCGCCGATCCCGTGAAGAATGGCCGCGGTCATGACACGCACGACACCGCCAATGCCGACAAGCGATCCTGCTGCCGGAAGCTGTGGGAGTTCGTCACGTTTCGCCATGATCCCCTGCCGCGCCATTGCCAGGAATGCCTCGCCTATCCGCAGCAATCGTGCGTACCGCCATTGTACAGGTTCATGGAGAATCGCTTCCCGACGGTGACCAATCCGTAGTGCAGTCCTCACGCTCCGCGTGAGGAAAGGGCGCAGCCCTCAATAACCGTGGCGCACGGCAGGATAAGCGTCTGCTCGGTGTGAAAACGAGTTGCTGCCTCCAGGGAAATGTCAACAAGTGGCCCGAAGATAACTTTCATT
>Ga0182024_10023257_pt1 | contig 11117 bp, 9 predicted proteins | sample P32metaG_FD_120480 | JGI IMG/M metagenome (GOLD analysis project Ga0182024, IMG submission 120480) | Permafrost microbial communities from Stordalen Mire, Sweden - P3-2 metaG (Illumina Assembly) | ecosystem: Environmental > Terrestrial > Soil > Wetlands > Permafrost | place: Sweden: Stordalen... | reverse complement strand
GGTCAAGCGGCGGTGGATCGTCCAGATGAGCTGGTAATAGGAACTTCTCGGTTTGCGGTCAGAATCACAGAACACTGTTCCGGGCTTGAGGGCATCGGCCTGATGTGCGCCTTCACAGGCGTATACCTCTGGAGCTGCAGACGTGAGCTGAGGTTTCCGCAGGCGTTGCTTTTGCTGCCGGTAGGCGCGATTGCCATCTGGATGCTGAATTCGGTGCGTATCGCGGCGTTGATTATCATCGGTGGCTATAATGAGGACGTTGCGCTCAAGGGGTTCCATTCTGCTGCGGGGTGGATTTTTTTCAATTTCGTTGCCATCGCAATGGTCTGGACGAGTTCACGCTCTCAATTGTTCGTCAAAACGCCGGAGAGTCAGCTAAACACGAATCCGGCTAGCGGCTACCTTCTGCCTCTGCTGGTGTTCTTCGCGATGTCTCTAGCCGTCCGGATTCTGCCACCCGAGTTTGATTTGGCAGCGATCGCACTGCCTTTGCTGGTGACTCTCTGGTACTGCCGCTCTACTTTGCTTTCATTGGAATGGAAGCCATCATGGTTCAGCGTCTTGACCGGTTGCGCAGTATTTGCAGTCACTTTGCTCATGTCCCGCAACAGTGGTTTTTACGGCGCGATCACAGCAAGTCTGACGAATCTGCCTGCCCTCAGAGCGACTGCACTTACTGCGCTGAGTCTGGCAGGCGGAGCGATCGCGATCCCGTTAGCTCAGGAGCTGGCATTCCGCGGATACCTCGAACGAAAACTCGTAGCCTCTGATTTTGAAAGAGTACCCTTCGATCGGTTTACCTGGCTGTCATTCCTGGGATCCTCTGTTGCGTACGGCGTCATTGAACCAAACTGGATACCGGCGGTTTTCGTCGGGATGATCTTCGCCGCTGCAATGTACCGCAGGGGTCTACTATCAGACGCTATCATAGCGCACGTTTGCAGCAGCGGCATGTTGTTCGCGTTCGCCGTAATCACCGGGTAATGGCCTATTAAGCCGCATTTAAGCTGTTCGCGCCACCCGGTTCTTCGTGACTAGTTGCCGCCGGAACCGCGTCAATTCTTACGTCCTCATCGCATCGATGCGCTAACTGAGCAGAGCACCGTTGGCACTACTCGGTTAGCTTCTCGCGACAAAGAACGAACTGGGAAGATTCAATAACAGGTGCTTTCATTTCTAACCAAACCCGGAATCCTGTTGGGCTCGGGCTTTCTACTCGCAGTCCATTACGCGGCTGGAGTGCGATGGAGCGATCTGACTCTGATACTCCCGCTTGCGGTGGGCTCGTTTGCCGCCAGTTCGGTGGCCTCGCGATTCATCAACTTCGGACACCGCAGCGAGATTAGACCGCTTGGACAAAATGCGTTGATTGTCGGTGCAACTTCTTACGAAGACCTATGTGACCGTATCGGACGACATCCCCTTGCTCGTCCAGTTGGATACTTGTTCACCGGCGCGAACGGACAATTGGTCTTCAGAAACGACGCCGGCGAAGAGACTCCATCCACCACCCTGGACCAGGTGCTGGATGCACACGTCATTGACGACGTTTTGATGGTCGATTCGTCTGACCTGCTCGATCCCGACGATATTCTGTATTCATCTTCGATCAGGGGCAAAACGTTCCGGACCATCATGAGGACACCCCTCGCTCCGGCTGGCCGCTATAGGACTCAAGCTCTTGGAGCAGGCGAATATCTGTTGTCGCACGAGTCCGTACCGCCCCGGGGAATAGCTTTGGCTCTGAAACGACTTATGGATCTGGCGGGCGCATCTGTCGGGCTCGTCTTTTGCGGGGTGGCATACGCTGTCTTTGCGCGCCGAATCAAACGGGAGACCGAGGCGTCCGTGATCTTTCGTCAGACACGTGTAGGACGCAACGGCCGTCTCTTCACCGTTTACAAGTTCCGCACGATGCAAGTGTGGTCTGAAAAACGCCAGATTGAACTGCTGAAGCACAACGAAATGACGGGGCATATGTTCAAAATCCGCGACGATCCGCGGATCACTCCTCTCGGCCGCCTGTTGCGGAAGCTATACATAGACGAGTTGCCACAGTTCTGGAACGTATTCAAAGGCGAAATGAGTATCGTCGGCACTAGACCTCCGACACCGTCCGAAGTTGCATGCTACGAGCCGCATCACCAGCGACGTCTCAGTATGAAGCCCGGTATCACCGGCCTATGGCAGCTGTACGGCAACGATGAAGTCACTAACTTCGAAGAAGTGGTGGAACTGGACTGTAGATACATAGACACGTGGTCTATTTGGCAGGACTACAGGATCATTTTCAGAACGCTGCTCCGAGTGGCCCGGGCGAGGGGCTACTAGGCTTCCGGAGAAAATTGCAGCTAGAGGTAACATGGAAACTATAGTAGTGACGGGTGGCGCAGGGTTCATCGGTTCAAACTTCGCACGTATTGCGCTCAAGAGAAACAACTGGCGCCTGATCGTAGTTGACAAACTTACCTACGCCGGCAGCCAGTTGAATTTAAGCGAAATCGCAGATGAACCGCGCTATTCGTTCATACACGCTGACATCGCCGACCAGGCGGCCATGACGGAGACTTTCGAACGCTGGCACCCGGAGATAATTGTCAACTTCGCGGCGGAAACGCATGTCGATCGTTCAATCGACGGACCGCACAGTTTCCTCATAACCAATGTTATGGGAACATTCGGGCTGCTCGAGGCAACCCGTCGCTACTGGTCGCGGCTTGAAGCGTCCCAGCGCCAGAGCTTTCGGTTTCTGCAGGTCTCTACCGATGAAGTATACGGATCGCTAGGCGACACTGGCTTCTTCAGTGAAGATTCGCGCTACGAACCCAACTCCCCTTACGCGGCTTCTAAGGCCTCCGCTGATCATTTCACGCGAGCCTACCACGAGACTTTCGGGCTACCCACCCTCATCTCCTGCTGCTCCAATAACTATGGCTTCAATCAGTATCCAGAAAAGCTGATTCCTCTAACGATCTCTAACGCGATCGCAGGCAAAGCGCTGCCAATCTACGGTGACGGGAAAAATATTCGCGATTGGCTGTTCGTCGAGGATCATTGCGAGGCCCTTCTGACAATCCTCGCTCGAGGGCAAGTCGGCCAACGGTATAATATCGGAGGAAGGAACGAACGTACGAATCTCGAGGTGGTGACCGAAATCTGCACCGCATTGGAAGAAGTGTTACCTGCCGAGAGCAATCCTGCGCTGGCCGCGAACGGATACAAGTCCTATCGAGACTTGATCACCCTGGTTCCCGACCGGCCGGGGCACGATCGGCGCTACGCAATCGATTGTTCGCGGATGGAGCGGGAGCTCGGATGGACCAGCCGCATCAGCTTCGAGATGGGACTCCGGGTCACGGTGCGGTGGTACCTGCTCAATCGCGGCTGGTGCCAAGCCATCCAGCGGGGAAACTATGATGGCAGAAGACTCGGCCTCTCCGTCGCGGAAAGATAGACTTCTCGCCATTCCGAATGATTCTCACGAGCACCTTATATGAGTCTGAACACGGAAACTGAACCACGACCGAATACCAATCACGCCCAGCCTTCATGGAAGGGTATTATACTGGCTGGAGGTTCGGGAACCCGGCTCTATCCGGTGACACGCGCGATCTCGAAGCAGCTCGCACCAGTTTACGACAAACCCATGATCTACTATCCTCTCGCCACGCTGATGATGGCGGGGATACGTGATGTTCTTGTCATAAATACGCCGCATGAGCAGGAGTGCTTTAAGCGTCTCCTCGGAGACGGCTCGGACTGGGGCATCCGGTTCGAATACGCTGTGCAGCCCAGACCCGAGGGAATAGCCCAAGCTTTCCTTATAGCCAAACAATTTGCGGGTCTAGCAAATGTCGCGCTAGCGCTCGGCGACAATATATTCTACGGCCACGGGCTGCCCGATCTGCTGCATAGGGCAACAGCCCGTCACGACGGAGCTACGGTATTCGGCTATTGGGTCAAAGACCCGGAACGCTATGGCGTGGTGGAGTTCGACGACGCCGGCCGGCCGGTCGGTCTTGAAGAAAAGCCGGCTCAACCCAAATCGTCCTATGCGATCACCGGGTTATACTTTTATGACAATCGAGTCTTAGACCTCGCCGCGGATTTGGCACCGTCAGAGCGCGGCGAGCTCGAGATCACAGATTTGAACCGGAAGTACTTAAGCACTGGCGATCTCCATATCGAGAAAATGGGGCGCGGAATAGCTTGGCTAGACACGGGCACACATGACGCACTCATTCAGGCTGCCAGCTTCATTCAAGCGATCGAGGAACGTCAAGGACTACAAGTCGCGTGCCTCGAGGAGATAGCTTGGCGGATGGGGTACATCGGAAAGGACGATGTGATTCGGATCGCAAATTCGATGGCTAAAAGCAACTATGGGCAATACCTTCATCGCATCCTGGAGCAAGACTCCTAGTTGACCATGAACTTCGTTCCAACCAGTTTGAAGGGTGTCATAGTCGTCGAACCTGATTTGTTCCGCGACGGTCGCGGGTTCTTCCTCGAGACCTTTCGCCGAGATAAGTACGCCCGCGGTGGAATTGACGCCGAGTTCCGACAGGACAACCAGTCGCGTTCAGGACATAATACAATCCGCGGCCTGCATGCACAACGGCAGCATCCGCAAGGAAAGCTGGTCCGAGCAGTGAGCGGCTCAATCCTCGACGTGGTCGTAGACATCAGGCGCGGCTCGCCCAGCTACTTGAAATGGATCGCGATCGAGTTATCAGCCGATAACTTTCGGCAGATATACGTACCTCCGGGCTTCGCGCACGGCATCTGCATCATAAGCGAATTCGCCGACATAGAATACAAGTGCACTGACTATTACGATCCTTCCGACGAGCTCCGCATCGCTTGGAATGACCCCGCGATTGGAATTCGTTGGCCGGTCGCGAATCCTATTCTTTCCGAAAAAGACCACCAAGCCCGAACCACCTCCGATCAGATAGGGCTATTGCCTTCGTATTCGGAGAAGCGATCATGAGGATTCTCGTCGCGGGCGCGTCTGGACAACTAGGCACCTGTTTAGGGAGCTCGCTTTATGGCCACCAGGTTGTTCCTTTGGAGCGCAACGAGCTCGACATCACTCGGCTATGCCAGATCCATGGAGTGCTGAAGCGCGAGACGCCCGATCTCGTCATTAACGCCGCCGCCTTCACTGACGTCGACGGGGCGGAGTCGCAAATCACCAGCGCTTACGCCGTTAACGCTATGGGTCCCCGCGATCTTGCCGCAGAGACCGCCGCTCTTGGAATTCCACTGGTTCATGTGTCGACTGACTACGTATTTGACGGCGCGGCGAATCGACCGTACGATGAGCATGATCTCCCTCATCCTTTATCAGTGTATGGTTCCAGCAAGCTGGCCGGCGAGGCAGCAGTGCGGAAACTCAACCCACGCCATTACATCGTCCGCACGGCATGGCTCTACTGGGAATCTGGGAAAGGATTCTTGCTCTCGATGTGCTCGAATGCAACAAGCTCTGAGGTGCGCGTGGCAGAAGATCAACTCGGTTCGCCAACTTACGTACCGCATCTGGCCGATGCAATAGCACGCCTCATCGAGACCGGGGCATTCGGAACCTACCATCTGGCAGGCTCCGGTGGAGCCTCACGCTGGCAGCTTGTATCAGAGGCCTTCAACCTTCTCCACATTTCGAATCCTGTCCGACCGGTGTCTCATCGGGCATTCTCGGCGCGCGCTCGTCGTCCTGTCTACAGCGTTCTTACTAGTATCCAGAAACCGCTCATTACGTTGCCTCCATGGCAGGAAGGCGTTGCGGAATTCGTAAGTCGTCTTGCATACAAACGTGCCCAGGCAGTGTCGTAAGGACTGAGTAACCTTCAGTGAATCAGAACGGCCGAATAGACGATGCCGCCCGCTCGAGTTTCGTTGCGGAACAGTCGCCTGATCCTATTCGTATTGCCTATCTTGTGAGCAGATATCCGGCGGTCTCGCATACCTTTATATTACGCGAGGTCATAAAGTTGCGGAGAGCGAATTTCGAGATCCACGTTGCCTCCATTAATCCGCCCGATCGCCCCGCTGATGGCATGACGTCCGAGGAACTAGACGAGGTTGCTGCGACCTTCTATGTCAAGAGACAAGGAGTTTGTGGCGCTGCGCGGGCGCATCTCGGACTCCTGCTAAAGTCGCCTAAGTCTTATTTCGCAGGTCTCTGGTTCGCGCTGAGACTAGCGGGTACGGATCTCCGGCGCTTCGTCTTCGCGATTCTTTATTTCGTCGAAGCTGTCATCGTGGGACGCTGGATGGAGTCGCAGGGGTCGCGTCATCTCCACGTTCATTTCGCAAATGCCGCCTCGACAGTCGGATTGATAGCTAGCCGAACATTCCCGATCGAATTCTCAATGACGGTACACGGCCCGGACGAATTCTATGACGCGTCTGGTCTCCGGCTCACGGAGAAGATCGCCGGAGCTTCCTTTGCATGCTGTATAGGGCAGTTCGCACGGAGCCAGTTGATGAAGATGTCTACGCCTGCTGAGTGGGGCAAATTCGAGATTGGCCCGTTGGGAGTAGACCCTCAACTATTCGCTCCCAGCCCGTTTCGGTCATCCCCAGGTACGTTTGAGATTCTCTGCGTCGGGAGACTAGTTCCGAGCAAGGGTCAATATGTCCTCCTTGCCGCTGTCAGTCACCTCGTAGAGTCCATCCCGAATATTCGGCTGCGGCTCGTCGGCGACGGACCTGATCGGGAAGACCTCGCACAAGCAATAGTGGCGGCCGACCTTAGTCGTTATGTTATTCTCGAGGGCAGCGTCAATCAGGATCGCATTCGCGATTACTACCGCGAGGCCGACATTTTCGTCCTTGCAAGCTTCGCCGAGGGAGTCCCGGTGGTCTTGATGGAAGCTATGGCTATGGAGATACCTTGCGTAAGCACTTTTGTCGCAGGGATACCAGAACTGATCCGCAATGATACCGATGGCATTCTCGTTCCGCCCTCTGACGATCACGCGCTAGCGGCTGCGATCCGGCGCCTGATAGATGACCCCGCCCTCCGCCAACGCCTCGGAATAGCAGGTCGCCGGCGAGTAATGGAAAAATACGATCTTGATCAAAACGTCGCGCACCTGGCAGAAATTTTCACCGATCGTATCGCGAGACATAGAGTGCACAATCGAGGCGTTCCACCTTTCGATTCATCACTGTCAGTGTAGCCGTCTTGAGCGACGTTTGATTGACGCGGTGAAGAGCTCCGGCATTGAATCATGATTCATTGGCTATCCGTGATCGCGTGCTCGATCCTGGCCCTGGTCACGCTGCCAGGAACGATAGAGCTCGCGATGATTACATTCGCGGGGATTTTGCCACCGCGCGATCGCAAGGGGTCGGACACGGACATCGCTAAACTCGCAGTCGTAGTTCCAGCACACAATGAAGCTGCGGTGATTGTCCGATGCCTTCGCAGTGTTGCGATGTGCGCGCCACCCGACTCAATCGATACCGAGATAGTTGTCGTCGCCGACAATTGTAATGACGCGACCGCCGATCTTGCCCGCGGCGCCAATTCCCGGGTCCTCGAGCGCTCGGACTCCGCGCAACGAGGTAAAGGATTCGCACTTGAGTTTGCTTTTCAGGTTCTCCTTAGCGAAGGCTTCGATGTTGTGTTGGTCATCGATGCTGACAGCGTCGTTGACTCCAACTTCCTCCGTGAGGCGGTTCGGCTGTTCAGAGCGGGCGCTGACGGAGTGCAGGCTCGATATCTCGTTCTTAATTCTGAAGATTCCCTCCGCACGCGGCTGATGAACGTCGCTTTCATGGCGTTCAACGTGCTGCGCGCGAGGGGGCGTGAGCGCATGGGCTTATCAGTGGGGATTTTCGGCAACGGCTTCGGATTAACTAGAGCTACCCTCGAAGCAATTCCTTACGATTCACATTCACTGGTCGAAGATCTCGATTATCACCTGCAACTGGTCCAGGCCGGAAGAAAGATCGTTTTCGCCAATGGGACTCGCGTCCGCGCGGAGATGCCGACCGGCGGCCGCGGCGCCTCTACTCAAAGGGCGCGATGGGAGGGCGGACGATTGCGGGCGGCCATCCAGAATCTGCCGAAGCTTCTCGCCGGAGTTCTGGCTGGAAACTTACGCCTGCTCGAACCCTCGCTCGAGCTTCTTCTAATGCCGCTAGCGTTTCACGTGACGTTGCTTGGGCTGAGCGCGTTGATGCCGTTTGGCATTACGCGCATTTACGCTGTCTTCGCGCTGGCGCTCGTCGCCTTCCACGTCATAGCCGGGATCCTTATGGGAGGTGGAGATTGGCGAGATTTCGGAGCCTTGCTTTGCACCCCATTCTACGTTGCCTGGAAGCTCGCTGCCCTGCCCAAAACTCTGCAGTCAGCTCGGAGCCTGGCACCCTGGGTTCGGACCGATCGCTAGCACGAAAATCCTCAAGTCCGCTGGCCCGGGTTACGTTTATCAACTCACCCGAGCTTTCAGGTTCGTTTTCGCATCCAAATATTCGCTCCTGACCTAAGGTATGTTCCGAGCAGATCGAGTGCGACGCCATTTTTTAAGGAGTCACAGAACCGTGCGAACTTGCGCCCTGCTGCGCTTGCCTCGAAACGAGATCCCCGGCAGGTATTCGCGGTAAAATTATGGTAACCCCCACGTCTCCAGGCGGCTACGCCGAAGCCAAGAATAGTTCGGCTATCAGAGAGGTCCTCGATAGTCAGACCGGCGATCGATTTCCAAATCGCCCGATTGTCAAATTCCTTCGAGACGGCGAGCAAGCTCGTCTGACGGCGGCTGAGGTCTCTCTGATGCCGCGCCGCCCATCGTCAGCCGAGGTTGCTGCCGCGCTCAGCGTGGCTCCAGGAGCTGCCAGACCCGATCATTCCGTCCGGCCTGATCATAACCGACAAGAGGCGCCCACGAGGGCCGTGCCCAAGAATTCTCGAACCGAGTCGGCGAACGCGCGGCCGACTGCTACTCGCACGCGCGGGGCTGCCAGGCCTCTCGGTCTCGTTCCTCGGTTGACGAGATCGCTGACAGAATCCGTCCGTCCTCCCGCCAAAGTTCAGCTGATGGGCGTTCGAATTGATTGCATCACCGAAAAACAGGTGATTGCTCGCGTCATCGCGAGCATTCGAGATGGAATCGGAGGTTGGGTCGTTACGCCAAACGTAGATCACCTTCGTATCTTGAGCGAACGCCCAGACCTGCTAGCTACCGTCAATGAGGCATCTTTGAAGATCGCGGACGGAATGCCACTGATTTGGGCCAGCCGGATACAGGGAACTCCGTTGCCGGAGCGGGTAACGGGCGCCGGACTGACAGCGAGTCTGGCCGCCGCTGCCGCGAAAGTTGGCGCATCGATCTTTCTCTTGGGGGGGGACCCGGGCGACGGAGAAGCCGCTGCTGCCGTTCTCGGACAGTTGAATCCCGGCCTGAAAATAGCGGGCATCTTGTGCCCACCGCACGGCTTCGAAAACGACTCTCTTCAGATGACGGAAATCGGCAAAGCGTTGCGCTCGGCCAAGCCCGATCTCGTCTATACATGCTTCGGATTCCCCAAGGATCCACTTGTGATTTCCGCGCTAGGCCAGCATTTACCATCCGCCTGGTTCCTGGGATTGGGTGGAAGCTTGGCTATCGTTTCCGGGAGAACCAGACGTGCACCTCGCTGGATGCAGCGCATCGGGATGGAGTGGCTATGGCGGCTCGGACTGGAACCGCGGCGTCTCTTTAGACGCTATATAGTCGACGATATTCCTTTCGCGTTTCGATTGCTCGTCAATGCCCTCGTGCAGCACTGAACCTTCTTAATCCGAACGCCCTCGATTTCGGCGCCAAGCCTCTCCTGGGACGACTAAGATGTCAGTGAGATCTCCAATAACTTCACAATTCGAATCAGTCGCGAAGGAACAGAATCAGAAATTGCCGCCATTGTCGGACGACCTGGTGCTCCTCGAGTCCGGTCTCGACTCGCTCTGCTTTGCCGCTATTGTTGCTCGTCTCGAAGACGAGCTTGGCATCGATCCCTTCAACGCATCCGAGGATATCGAGTTTCCGGTCACCTTCAAGGATTTCGTAGAGATCTACGAGAATGGCGTCGGGTGACCCGGTTTGCTGAGCGCTGAGAAATACCTGTCTCGCTGCTCTCTCATCGGTCCCTATATTAGCGTCGCTCTGCGCGATCTGAAGTCGGCCTCGAGCCTCGGCGGCAGGCTCCAGGAACTGCGCGGACATTCAGTGCTCGTCGCGACGCGCGCTCAGCTCACTGCGGCGTTCGCGCTCATCGAACTCGACGGCATCGCCCGCCTTGCTTGTTCTGTTCCTGGCGACCTGTCGCGCGAGTTTCTTCCTGGCGTCGGATCAGCCGCCGGAGCGGACGCTATCGTTTCCGACGAAGCTTCCTCTGAAGTGAATGATGACCTCAGTAGCGTTTACACAGAAGTACGCGCCCCGCATCCGCTCGAGGGAGCAAAACCACAATCAAAGATATGGTTGATGGCTTTGGTGGTCGGGCTGCTCTTTGCCTGGCCGGCGCTCTTCGCCGTGCTGCGCTACGGCCCCGAAATCATTCTCCGCTTGCCGGCGGGCGATTCCTATCACTATCTTGCCATAGCCAGAAAGGCCCAGCTAGCTCACATCTATACTTATGATGGCGCGCATGTAACCAATGGATTTCATCCCCTCTGGGAATACGCTATACGGGGGATGTTTTCGGTTCTGAACCTTCAGACTCACGAAGCTCAAGCTATCGCCGTCATGCTGGCGGCGTTGATCGCGTCCACCGCCGGAATCATGTTGGCGGCCGTAGCCGTGATTCGCCTGACGAATCGGTATTTTCTTGCACTTTTGCTCGTGCCTGGCCTATTTTATCTGACCATTGGAATTCACGTCAGGACCCTGTGGGTCTGGGCAGCACTGAACGGAATGGAATCGGCCTTTTCGTTGCTTTTTGGCGGCCTGTTCTTCTATGTGCTGAGTCTTTACACCGGATCTTCTGCCAGGAAGCCTTACGACCCGGTCTCCGCCTGTCGAGCACTCGGCTTGGTGCTACCATTTATTATCTTGTCGCGCCTGGATGACGTCTTTATTCTTCCCGCGTTGCTCTTAGCACTGGTCTTGTTCGAGACCTCT
>Ga0182024_10023256_pt1 | contig 11117 bp, 7 predicted proteins | sample P32metaG_FD_120480 | JGI IMG/M metagenome (GOLD analysis project Ga0182024, IMG submission 120480) | Permafrost microbial communities from Stordalen Mire, Sweden - P3-2 metaG (Illumina Assembly) | ecosystem: Environmental > Terrestrial > Soil > Wetlands > Permafrost | place: Sweden: Stordalen... | reverse complement strand
CGGGCCCATAGCCGCTGCCCAACGTCCTGCATAAAAACAGGGAGGATGTCTCGCCTTGCCGCTCAGTGAAACTTTCAAGGCACGCTGGTTCTACTACTCACTTTTATGCGTTTTGTGCTGGGGAGCCTGGGCACTCTTCGCCAAATTCGGTTCGCGCGAAATCCCTCCCGAGCCGATGCAATTTCTCTATACCATCGGTAGCGTGCCGGTCGGTGTCGGGCTCCTCTTTGCCCGACGCTTCAAGTTGGAGAAGAGTCCTAAAGGCATCTTCTACGCGGTATTGAATGGCGTGCTCTCCGCAGTCGGTAGCCTGACACTGTTCGCCGCTTACCACACCAATGGCAACACCTCGGTGATCACGGCAGCATCAGCCTTATATCCGGTCATCACGGTGCTGCTGGCGATCACCATCCTGCGAGAGCACTTTGGCATCATCCAGGCGATAGGCCTGGGGTTTGCCGCGATGGCAATCGTGATCTTTTCGCTTTAGGAGCATCGCATTGGTCCACCTTGCACCATGGTTCTGGTTCGTGTGTATCACGTTGGTCGCCTGGGGCGTGGTCGGGCTGTTGCAGAAGCTTTCAACCAACTACATCTCAGCCGAATCTTCGCTTATCTGGTTGGTGGCCGGTTTTCTACTGTTGGAGCCAATGCTTTACCCCGGTAAGGCATTGTTCCATTACTCCGGATGGAATCTCACGTGGGCACTCCTCAGCGGAACATTTAATGCGCTGGGCGCGTGGGCGTTGTTTGCGGCGCTCAAGAGCGGTGGAAAGGCATCGATCGTTGCCCCGCTCACCGCGCTCTATCCGCTGGTGGTGATCGTATTGGTTCCATTTTTCCTGCATGAATCCATTACGCGGCTTCAGGTTGGAGGGATCGTCTGCAGCTTGATCGCAGTTGTATGTCTCTCCGCCTGAACCCAGGGGAGAGACACCGGGACGCTTGGGCGGTGCTACCCGCAAAGCTCGCGTCAACCCCGGTATAGTGTGCCGTTATCGTATGCTTTCCGGCGACGCTTGGGATCACGCTCAGCACCGCCTTTCCGTCGCTGAGCGGTACCGGTGCGCCGCCATTCAATGCGACCGCTTTTCCTTGCAGAACGTCAGTCAAGGTAACACCGCCGCCTTCGGGAACAATCGATAGAATACTCGCGTCAGTCACTGTGGCAGTTATCGTGACCCGAAGACCCACCTTGACCTGGTTTGGGGCTGACACGCATCGTGGTCCGGCTCGCATCGGAGTTATGCCTTTCCTCAGCTCGATTTCTGTTGAATTCGCCGATACTCGGGCCTGCGGTATAGGCACCACCCGACCGGATCACCTCTGAAATGGTTCCGGAATTGTTAACGGCAACAAAGATGTTGCCGCTTCCGTCTGCCGCGATTCCATAGGGGTAGGTTGCGTAGCTTGGCAACCAGCTCTGCGCTCCGCTGACCGCGGTTTGGGCGTGGATGAGGCCGCCCAAGGCTAGCAGGCAGGCTACAACCAAGCGCTGGCTTCGCTTGCTGGAGAAGGAAAGAATGGCGCGTGGCCAGAGCGAAGCAATGAGAGAAGCCATCGGGATTTCCGTTTCTGACATGGTCCGTCGAAGAAGTGATTGATCTTGAGGCAGACTAAGTACTCAATTGGCAACCGGATGGGGTTTTATTAGCCGAGAATGAGTGGGCAATCCTAAAAGGGTGTGATCCGGCCGCCGCCCCGGATTCACGTATCCCACGAAAGCGCCGACCAGAGACTCGACGTGCCGCGGGAAAATGCCGATAGGCAGTAGAGGACACAGACTCTGCGCGGCAATAGCTATCCTGTCGTGATTACTATGCTTGGCCTGCTTCTGGGGCGGTCTGATTCGTTCGGCCAGCAACTGCAAGCCGTGCAGCAGCCCTTACCTACCCTCACCAAGATTCACGACGTCCACAATCTGACGATCGAAGAGGCGGTGCGGAACTATCCCGTACGTTTGACCGCCGTAGTCACCTACTACGACCTTAACGCCGATCCGCGGCACCCGGTGTTTTTTGCCTCCGACGCTTCTGGCGCGATCTTTGTGTCTATGCCCGCGCTGCCTTTCCAGGCAGGAGACCTGGTCGAGATAGCGGGCGTGAGTGCCGCAGGGGATTATGCTCCCATCGTTAAGGGCACCGAGGTGCACGTAATTGGGAAGTCCCCTTTGCCTTCGACTGCGCCGAGAGAGAGCTTGACCGAGTTGCTGACCGGCGCGGAGGACGGCCAATGGGTGGAGGTCGAAGGCGTAGTACAGGCAGTCCGGGAATCCGGGAAAAACATCAGTTTGCATCTGGCTTTGAGCGATGGCGCCATCACCGCCAGCACCATCAAGGAAGTGGGAGCGGATTATCACAGTCTGGTGGACGCCAAGGTAAGGCTTCGCGGCAACCAGGCCCCGCTGTTCAACCACCAGTTGCAGATGACTGGCGTTCACCTGTTCTTTCCCCATCGCGCGCAGGTGACAGTTGAGGAACCAGCGCCGGACCATCCCTTTGCGTTGCCGGTGTCGCCAGTCAGCGGCCTGCTGCGCTTCACTCCCAATTCCGCTTCGCACCACCTTGTCCACATTCGAGGGACGGTTACGCTGGCCTGGCCTGGCCGATTGCTCTGCATTCAAGACCACCTTCACGGTCTTTGCGCGCAAACGGACCAAACCACCCCCCTGAGACCGGGAGACCTGGCCGACGTCATCGGCTTTCCCATCATCGGCGCATTTACTCCCAGCCTGACCCGCGCTACCTATAAGGCCGCGGGTTACCGGCAGCCGGTCCCTGCTGTGGCTGTTACCGCCGACCAGGCTCTGCGCGGCGATCACGACGCGGAGTTGGTCGAAATCCAGGGCCAGCTTATTGGGCAGGACGAGTCTGCAAGTGACCCGACTATCGTGTTGGCTTCGGGGAAATTTGTGTTTTCCGCCGTACTGCCGGCGCAATCGCCGGAGCAGCGGCTGCCTGTCTGGAAAAAAGGAACCACCTTCAAAATAGTGGGAATCTGCTCGGTGAAGGATGGCACCGACAGGGCTGGTGCGGGAGGGGACGGCTATTCTATCGGCGCGTCGTTTCGCATCCTGCTGCGGTCAGCGCAGGATGTGGTGGTGATCAAGAGTCCTTCCTGGTGGACCCCGACACACGCTATCGCCATGCTGGGCGCGGGGACAATGTTCATCCTCGTGGTCCTGACGTGGGTGTTCGTGCTGCGCAAGCGGGTCAAAGAACAAACCGATACCATCCGCCAACAACTTCAGGAAGCGGCCAAACTCCGGGTCGCCGCCGAAGATGCCAACCGTGCCAAGAGCGAGTTCCTGGCCAACATGAGTCACGAAATCCGCACTCCGATGAACGGCGTGCTTGGTCTGACCGACCTGCTTCTGGATACCGAACTCGATAGCGAACAAAGGGAATATGCAAGCCTGGTAAAGTCGTCCGCCGATTCGCTGCTCACCATCATCAACGACGTCCTCGACTTCTCCAAGATCGAAGCGGGCAAGCTCGAACTGGAGTCGATCGAGTTCAACCTGCGAGACGGCATCGCTCCGAGCATCGGAATGTTGGCCGTGCGCGCTCAGCAGAAGGGTCTTGAACTGACCTGCAATATCCACCCCGAGGTGCCCGAGTGGGTGATTGGCGACCTGAGCCGCTTACGGCAAATCATCGTCAATCTCATCGGCAACGCCATTAAGTTCACAGAACGTGGCGCAGTGGGGCTGAGCGTTGGGGTAGATTCCAGGACGCCGGCTGAACTCCGGCTGCATTTCGTGGTGGCGGATACCGGCGTCGGTATTGCTCTGGAAAAACAGAAGCTCATCTTCGACGCTTTTTCTCAGGCGGACGGCTCCACGGCTCGCAAGTTTGGGGGCACCGGGCTGGGCCTGAGTATCTGCTCGCAGCTGGTGGAGTTGATGCGCGGCAAGATCTGGGTGGAGAGTGCCTTGGGGCAGGGCAGTCGCTTTCACTTTACCGCTGTTCTCGGCGTGGGCAACCCGGTGATGGAAACCATTTCCGTCGCGGCTCCGGCCCAACCGGCAGTCCTGGGCGCGCCAGTCATGGAGTTCGCTTCAGCTGTTCTGGTCACCGGTCGGGCAGTACAGAGAGAGAAGAAGCAGTTACGTATTCTGCTGGCGGAGGACAATGCCATCAACCAGAAGATCGCCTCTCACGTGCTGGAGAAGCAGGGACACCAGGTGACGGTGGCTGCGAACGGACGCCAAGCCCTGGCCACTCTCGATCAAGCCCACTTCGACGTAGTGTTGATGGACGTGCAGATGCCGGAGATGGATGGATTCGAAACCACCGCCGCCATCCGGGCACGAGAACGAGGCACCGGCGTGCACTTGCCGATTATCGCTATGACCGCCCATGCGATGCAGGGCGACCGGGAGCGCTGCATTGCCGCAGGAATGGATGGTTACATCTCAAAACCTCTTGAGGTTCAAGAGTTGATCGAGCTGTTGGAGAAGTTCTCCGCCGCCGCTCAGCAAGAAGCAAGCCGGGTCTTGAAGTAAGGGCTCGCGCTACAGGTTCGCCTCGAACTCAAGCCTAAGGTTGTGGATGGGCTGCGAGCCGCAGGTGCAAATCGGAGTTACGAGACACTCCGGTCAATCGCGATCTGTGTGGCAGGAAGAGAGAATTCCTTAGTGGATCCTGTAGGCAATGACATGGGTGTCGGTCGCGTTGGCCTGAATGCTGGTCGAACGCAACAGAATCTCGAATGCGGCCAGCGAGCCATCGGGGCACCTGGCGCGCTGCAGAATCGGCGTAATCGTTTCCGAGCGCAGGAGCGCTTCTCCCGCGGCCTGAGTTGCCGCCGCGTCCAGACCTCCGAGTAACAAGAGGTGTCCATAACCGCTTAGATTGGGAATGAAGCTGATGATCGCGTAGGTCTCGTGAGTAGGCTCATTCCAGTGGCTGGTATAGGAGGCGGCTTCCCCTGGTTGCGGGTTCAGGTTCACGACCGTGGCGCCTTGCATGCCGGAGTTGCAGTGGATCTGAAAATTGGTCGTGCTCTCCGCGATGACGGCCCAGGGGTTGCTACATTCAGAGCCGATGATCACTGCATTGGCGTTCTTCAGGTCGTCGAAACGAAGATCTCGCGGAAAGCGCAGCAGTACGTGCGCCGGGCTGTATTCCGATAGCCGCGCCAGTGTCGCGATCATCTGAAGGTTCGCAAAGCCGGTAAGCTGTTGCGTACGCAGATCCGTTTCGCTGTGGGGGTCGACGCCCGGCAAGGGAAGATCGAGGTATTTGCCTCTGATGTAATCAGCCAGCGCCATGGGTTGGTGCGACAGATCTTCCACCAGATTCAAGCCGGCATCCGGAGGCACGATGTAGGTGTTGACCGGACCTTGCAGCATGGCCGTCCATAGTGGGCCCGCAGGCTCCGGTGCATGGCGCGGAGTGCCTACGCGCGCCACCACGATGCACGTGAGCCAGATGAGCACTGCGCTATAACCAACCAACAGGCATGTACGCGTCAGCACGCGCGGCCAAGCGCGCCGCGTTACCACTACCGGCGGAGGTGTGAGGTCAACTGCACTCGTCATTGTGCGTTCAACGAGAACGGGTTCGCCCTGCTCCTCAGCCGGCATGCCCGGAACAATAAACGCAGGGAGATAACCGCCGAGAGGGATCTCGATACGCAAGGCATGATCGATGCCTTCGCCGGCGAAGTATTCGGTGAGGCGTTTTCGCAACTGCCGCGCATAACTGCGGACGATGTTGTCGTCGACAGTGCGGTAGCCGAGCGGCCGCCCAAACACGTGCACGCCAATCTGCTGCTCGGTGACCTCCCTCTGCCGGCCCTCAAGGGACTTCGCGACGATATAGAGAAGGAAGCTGGAAAGACGCGGCGCCTTGCTGAAGTGCGTACTCTCAACTACCCGTTGCGCCAGTTGCCAGCGCGGATCGTCCTCCAGCCCAGACGCATTCGGCCAAGGCTCATGCTTAGAGCCGAAATGGATGCTGACGGTTTGATCCAATCCGGTCTTTTCCATAACGGATACGGCAGAGTAAACGGGCCCAATGTACTTAGCATAAGAGGCTTCGATTAACGATCAGTGAATTCCTCTGGTCACCCCGCGATTCGTGGAAACGATTCGCCAAAATTTCACAAAGCTCTAAACCGATAATTTCAAACTGGTTCCGCAGGCACCACACAGGTGTATACCCCGGCACACCTGCGGCGTACACCTTCCAGCGGGGGAGGCACTTTCGTAGAGTGGCGAGCAGTCGGTAACCATCTCGCATACCTTTCTGGAGCGCCATCGTGAACCTCAAAATAAGATTCAGCCTGGCAACCGTCAGGCAAGTTCAAGTGTCGATACAGGCTGCCACAAGGAGCCTGGGTATTATCACTGGATTGCTCGTATCCTGTTTTCTCCTTTCGGCAACCAGCCTGAAAGCGCAAGTCAACACCGGCTCCCTGAGCGGACTGGTTCTGGATTCAAGCGGGGCTGCCGTTGCCGGCACGGAGTTGACTGTGACATCCGCAGATACCGGCTATACCCGTACGAGCAAGAGCCTGGCCGACGGCGCCTACTCGCTGCCGGATCTGCCGATCGGGCACTACACCCTGACTGCAGCGGCCAACGGCTTTTCGCAGGTCCTGGAAAAAGTGAACATCGGTGTAGGCGAGCGAATCCGGCTGGATCTGCACCTGGCTGTGGGTGCCGCGAACCAGACAGTCGAGGTCAACGCCACCGGGCTTGACCTGCAACGCGACGATGCCTCCATCGGGATGCTGGTGACCAGCGACGTGATCGAAGAGACGCCGCTTTACCTGCGCAACTGGGACGACCTGCTACGCGTGGTCCCGGGGGTACAGATCGCGCGCTATACCAACCAGAGTGGAGCGACCTCCGCGGGCCGCACCGGGGACTTCAATGTGAACGGCGTCCATTCGCTGCAAAACAATTTCATCCTGGACGGGATCGACAACAACACCTTTTCAGAGAACGCGCAGGAGCTGAGCACCGAGGCGTCACACCCGTCGGTCGATGTGATCGCACAATTCAACGTAATCACCAGCCCGTACTCTGCCGAATATGGCCGAGCCCCAGGCGGAGTCGTCTCGGTAAACACGCGCAGTGGTTCCAACAATATTCATGGCGCTGCTTACTACTATGTGCGCAATCAGTATTTTGACTCGTTCGACTATTTCACCAAGCAGACGACGAACGTAAAGCCGGAGAACAATCAAAACCAATATGGTGGCAGCTTCGGCGGTCCGATTAAAAAGGATCGCATCTTCGGGTTTTTCAACTATGAGGGGACGCGGATCAAGCAGGGGCTCTCGCGCATATCGACGGTGCCGCTGGACAACGAGCGCGTCGGTGATTTCAGTGCGACGGCCGCGGCTAATGCAGGGGTGCCTGCGTATGCCACGGTCTACAACCTCTCCACCTGCTCCGCGCCGTATACGGCAACCAACTGCGTTCCGCTGGTCAACAACAGCTTCCAGAGCGACCCGACAGCGAAAATTGATACGGCGGTGGCCAAGCTGATTGCGCTTTTCCCCGAACCTAACGACAAGCAGGGCGGCGCTACCTATCCCGAGTTCAACAACTTTGCCCGCACCGGTGCGGCGACTGATTTCAATTCCAGCTACGATGGCCGGGTGGACTGGACGCCATCGCAGAACAACACGGTGTTCGGCCGGTTCAACTACTTCACTCGTACGCGCCAAATTCCCGGCTACTTTGGCGGCCTTGCCGACGGCACCGGCACATCGGCATGGGGTAACCAGTTTCTGTCAGGCAGCAGCTTCGTGCTGGGCTGGACACATATTCTTGGTCCGAATCTGCTCAATGACTTCCGCTTCGGCTGGGTACGGGATCGTTCCTATGGACAGCAGCAGCCGTTCGACCTGCCACAGACGGCCGGACAATTTGTTCCTGGCATTCCCAGTAATCCTGCAATTGGAGGCGGCGTATCGCTCACCGCATTTAACAACCACACTTACCTCGGCTCGCCTGACTTTCTGCCCAAGTCACAGGTGCCGATGCTGTACCAGTTTAATGACACCGTCTCCTGGAGCAAGGGCCCGCACAGCTTCAAGTTCGGGGTTAACGTGTTTGCGCCGATGCGCAATATTTTCCAGGACGAGCCGGGCACGCGCGGCGACTTGTATTTCTCCGGTGTATTTTCCGGACTGGGGAATCCGTCCGGCATCACGGACTACGCGGATGGCCTCTTTGGCGCCCCTTACTATACGCAGTTGACAAATGTCTTCTTCGTAGACCAGCGGCTGTGGATGGCGGCTGGTTTTGTCGAGGATGACTGGAAGGTGACTCCGAAACTCACCTTGAACCTTGGCCTGCGCTACGACTTCGCGACCCCGCCCTATGAGGGCAAGAACGAGCTGGCAAACTTCAACCCTGCCGGCGCTGGCTCGCTGACCTTCGCCAGCAGCGGCTCGCTGGGCGACCGGACACTGGTAAGCCCCACAACCACCAACTTCGGCCCACGCATCGGCATCTCCTACTCTGTGGACCCGAAGACCGTGGTGCACAGCGGCTATGGTATCTACTACACGCTGCTCGAACGCATCGGCAGCGAGAACGAGCTGGCGTTGAATCCTCCGTTCCTGGTGAATAAGACGCCTTCCAGCAATACAGTGCCCGTGCTTCAACCTGAGGTCGGCTTCCCTTCCAACTTCCTCGATCCTTCCACCATCAACCTGAACGCACTGCAACAGTTTCACATCCGCGCCGTGGATCCGGCGAAAAAGGAACCAATGGTGCAGCAGTGGAGCCTGGGCGTGCAGCGCGACTTCGGGGGTAAATTCCTGGGCGAGGTGGATTATGTCGGCACCAAGTCCACCCATAACAATCTGATCTACGACTACAACCAGCCGCTCATCGCCAACAATGTGGTGACGTCCACCATTCCGTATCCTAACTTCGGCCAGGTGGAATACACCACGCCCATTGGTTACGGTAACTACAACGGATTGCAGGCCAGCCTTACCCACCAGATGTCCAACGGTTTCAGTGTGCGCGCTGCGTATACCTACTCGCGCAGTCTGGATAACACGCCGGAGGAGCTGGAGAACAACCCTGGCGGCCCGCCGAACGGCCGGAATGAAAGCTCGTGGTACGGGCCAAGCGAATTCAACACGCCGCAGCGCGTTGGCGTGAGCTATGTCTACGAGCTGCCTTTCGGCCATGGCAAGAGCATGTTGAACTCCGGCCCGTTGTCGTGGGTTCTGGGCAACTGGCGTACTTCCGGGGTGTACACGTTTTATAGCGGCGTACCGTTTACCGCGACATGGGGGAGCGAAAGCAGCCTGCTCGACCCCTATGGTTATGCGACCGCAGTTCCCAACGTTGTGGGCAACGTTCATTACGTGCACAAGCCCTCCTGCTGGTTCTATGCCAGCGCCACCAAGGGATGCGCTCCCTATGGCGCGGGCTTGTCGGATTCTTTTGCCGATGCAGGCAACGGAGTCGTGGGCAATGGCAGCCGCAATTCGCTCAACTCTCCCGCCACCGATGTCTTCGATGCTGCCCTGATCAAGGACCTGCCGATCACGGAAAACCTGAGGACTGAGTTCCGTTGGGAGGTGTTTAACGTTCTCAATCACCCGCTGTTTGCTGCGCCGGGCGGCGATATCAGTACCGGGGCGGCTGCGCAGATCACCTCGCTCTCAGGCGATCCACGTGTCATGCAGTTCGCTCTCCGGGTAGACTTTTAGCGCTGGCTACTTGTATCAACAAATTCGGGTGTCGCACTTCTCGCAACCAGGGCAAGATAGGGGCACCCGAATTTGTTGCACTTTCGCGAAGAACATCGGGGGGGTATTTTGGACATCATGAAACCTCGGTGGGTGTGTTTTGTACTGCTTTCGCTTTGGCTTGCGCTGGGGGCCCTTGCTCAGCGGGGAACGCCGGCAGATCTGGTGCTTAGAGGCGACGTAAAGGGTGCGCAGAACAAGACCTACTTTGAGGTCCCCTTCACGGTGCCGGCCGGAGTACACCGTCTCAGCGTCGACTTCCAGTACACGGGAAAAGATCAGCGCGCTACCCTGGACCTTGGCATCGGGGACCCGCAACGCTTTCGTGGAGAAAGCGGGGGAAACAAAAGCCATTTCACCATCAGCGAGACGGATGCCACTCCGTCATATCTTCCTGGCGCAATTCCTGCCGGACAATGGCGGCTGATCATCGCTGTTCCGAACATGCGCCCCCAGGTGGTTTCACACTACCAGGCGGAAATACGCTTTAACGACCGCGCAGAAGATCAGGCGTTCGCCACCCAGCCCCTGGCCGTTGGAACGCGGTGGTATCGCGGCGATCTGCATATGCATACCGCGCATAGCGACGGCAGCTGTCAAAGCCAAAGTGGTCGTAAGGTGCCGTGCCCGCTTTTTTTGACGGTGCAGGCAGCAGCGGCGCGCAGCCTGGATTTTATCGCCGTTACAGACCACAATACGGACTCGCATTACGACGACCTGCGCGAGCTGCAACCTTTCTTCGATCACCTGCTGCTGATTCCGGGCCGTGAAATGACGACCTTTCATGGGCACTTCAACGTTTTCGGAGTGACACAGTTCATGGACTGGCGGATAAGCGAAGGCGGCCTTGATCTGAACGCGGTGCTGCGCGATGCGCGCGCGAAGGGGGGCATCGCTTCTGTGAACCATGCCGAAGCGCCCGAAGGCGAACAATGCATGGGCTGCCGCTGGACGCCCGCTGCCGATACCGACATGAGCCTTTTCAGCGCCGTGGAAGTGATCAACTACGGAGAGATCATGTTCTCCAGCGCGAAATACTGGGACTCTCAGTTGCGCGCAGGGCATCGCCTGGCAGCGGTTGGCGGCAGCGACAACCACAACGCGACCACGCCACCAGGAGAGGTTGGAGCCATCGGCTGGCCAGCTACAGCTGTGGAGGCCGATGAACTTTCTGTGCCGGCGATCTTGAACGGAATTCGCGGCGGACGTACCTTTATTGATCTAACTGCCTCGCGGGACAAGATGCTGGACTTTGAGGCTGACGCGCAGGGCGCCTCGGCAAAGATGGGCGGCACACTCCACACCACTGCGGGAGCGGTTATTTCGCTGCGAATCCATACCGTTGCGGCCGAGGGATCTGTGGTTCACCTGTTGTTGGACGG
>Ga0182024_10023255_pt1 | contig 11117 bp, 11 predicted proteins | sample P32metaG_FD_120480 | JGI IMG/M metagenome (GOLD analysis project Ga0182024, IMG submission 120480) | Permafrost microbial communities from Stordalen Mire, Sweden - P3-2 metaG (Illumina Assembly) | ecosystem: Environmental > Terrestrial > Soil > Wetlands > Permafrost | place: Sweden: Stordalen... | reverse complement strand
TATTGTTGGCAGCTGATGCGGATGACACTGGTCTCGCATACGAACACGCTGCTGACGCCGGTTCTCGGGTTACTTCTTTGCACGCCAAAATTTATTACCGGGAGCATGACGCTCGGCGAGGTCGTCCAGGCGGCCGCCGCCTTCGCCATTGTACAGGGCGCGTTCAATTGGATTTCAGACAGCTATGGACGCCTTGCGGAGTGGACCTCTTCCGCAAACCGCGTCGCTTCCCTCCTCATAGCGTTGGATCAGATCGATAAACCTGAACGAGCCGCAAACCCAAATGAGATCGCTGGAATACCCAGCTTGCAGAAATCCAAAGCACAGGTCGCTACCCCATCACCTTGCGGGTGCGAGCGGCCGGCGGCGACGTCGACCCCGTAGCTCGGCGGCCATGGCCAATCGCCAAAAAGAAATCCGGCGGCGCGCGGCGCCGCCCCGCCAACGGATAAAGACGATCGTGCCAGCCTGGAATCTTGGAGCGAGCACACGTCCGAGACCCATCGCCCTGCTGGTGCGAGCAGGCGGTCGTCGACACGACCCCGTAGCTCGCTGTGCTCGGCGCCGCGGCCGCCGACCACTCCTGCTGCGCCGCCAACCAGATTCAAAAAAGAAAATCGGCCGGCGGCGGGCTCGGCTCCGCCTCGCGCGCGCGAGATGCACTTACAGGTTATCGTGACGGTCTGCATGGCTGCGAATATGCTCGCGCTGCGATCCAGCGTTATTGCGCTGTAATCCAACGCGTGATCGCCGGCCAATGCTCTTTGAGCGTGCGCGCTCCCATGAACAGCCCGATGTGCCCCCCGGGCACGGTTTCCGAAACGATGCGGTTTTTCGGCGTTCCGAGATACTTCGCGGCATCGAGGACCTGTTCGGGCGTCGTGATATCGTCAGCGGCACCTGCCAAGAGATAGGCCGGACAGGTGATGTTACGCAGGTTGAGCTTGCGGCCGAGACCGACGAATTCGCCCTTGGCGAGCCGGTTCTCCTTGAAGAGCTGGGTGATCACCTGGAGATACCAGCGTCCTGGCAGGTCGATCGGATTTTCATACCAGCTGTTGAACGTCTCTTCTTTGGCGAGATAGGCAGGGTCGTCGATGTGCTCGTAAAGATCGATCTGGTCCTGGATGTAATGCTGCGCGGGGTGCATGTTCTTCCAGCCCGCCAGCATGTATTTGCCCAGCATGAGGCCGCCGCCAAGTTCGACCAGCTGCTGATAGAACGAGATGGGAGATCGGTGCGCCATGCGCTTGATCGGCCCATTGCCGGCATCGGTATCGATGGGCGCGCCGGCGAGCACGAGCGAGTTCACTTTATCCGAAAAGCGTGCTGCGATCATTGCTGCTACCCAGCCGCCCTGACAAAGTCCGACGAGATTCACGCGGCCGCCGAGGTCGTCGATCGCGACAACGATTTCGGCGAGGTAGTTGTCGATCTCCAAGTCCTTCATATCGACGGTCGCCGATTTCCAGTCGGTCAATGCGACATGGCCAATTCCGTTTGCCAGCAGAGTTTCGATAAGGCTCTGGCCTTTGTGGTAGTCGGCGATCATGGCGGTATGACCGGCATGAGGCGCATCGATCAGCGTTGGGATGCCGCCGGGCTTGCCGTAGTCGCGCAGCACTATGGTGCGCAGATCGAGCCGGACGTGGTTCGGCGTCGCCAGGACGGGTCTCAGCTCGTCATGGATTTTGATCTCTTCGTCGACGAATTTGAGGTTCTTCGCGTAAAGCTCGGTGCCCTGTTCGAACATCGCCGTCGCCATCGCCACCGGCCAAAATGCCGGGACGCTCAGCAACGACGGATTTGCGGGAGTCGTTTTATCCAACATGCTCTCATCCTTTCGCCGGATGCCATTTGATTGCGGGAGTTTATCCAGCGGCGGAGGGCCGTTCGTGTTCTGCGATGCGGACCACGGTCCCGACGCCGTTTGCGCCGGGGGTTGCTGCCCCGCCAACGCCATCGCGTCCATTGCGGCCTCCAACGGGGGGGCTAGCAGAGGCTGACGCTGCGCCTATTTAGCATATGCGGCAAGCTTAATGTTCGATAGCGGACATTTTACTCGACTCCACCGACAATAAGAGCAGGGGACTTCATGCCAAATGACATAGTTCAACGAGAGCGCTTCAATTCTCACATCCGAAAGTCCTTGGAATTGATTTTCACTGTCGTGCTTCCGACGTGGTACCTAACGCGATCCAACCAGCGCCTCGAAGCCAGAGATCACGTCGAAAAGTTCTTCGTCGATGCTACTCTGGCGCAACTCGTGGAAGGAGCCGTGGAGCTGCTCCAACAGATCGTTGATGTTTTTATCCGCGCGCTCCATTGCTGCCAGGCGGCTCGCGTTCTCGCTCGCCAGGGATTCGGCGCAAGCTCGGAAGAGCGAGATGAAAAGGTATTCGCGGATAAGTGCAAGCAAGGTAGCGCTGCCACCGCCCATGACCTCGGGCAGGCTCGCGGTCGGCCAGCGGACTTTGGCCAGATCTTGTTGCCATTGCGCATCGAACGGCAACAACCGCTGGCTCACCGGTTCGTAGACCGCTCCAGACAGTGGTCGATTATGGAATACCCATAGAGGCGCGTTCTCGCCTTTGTCCCGATGCGCTTCGCTTTCAATTTGAATCTGTCCGACGAGCGGCGTGATGGCCTGGACGGAATTCGGCACGGTAAAGAGCCCGACCAGCGGGAGGCCCGCGTCCGCCAGACGCCCATGAACGCGCTCGCCGACCGCCCAGACGTGACATTTTCCGGGTAGAACCGCGAGGGTCTTGATCGCATAATCCGCCACAACGTCGTTAAATTGCCCCACCAGTCCCTGATCGGACCCGAAAACGACCGCACTTATCACACCCGCATGGGTTGGTGATTTACGTTCCACCATAGCGGTCGCCGGGTCATTTTCCTGAAAGCACGCACCCAACCCCAGCTCCACGGTTCGATAATAGTCGGCCAACGCGCGCACCGATTTCTCGTATTGTCCGATGCTCGATGCAGCCAGGGCTTTCATCGTGCGGACAACGGATTGAAGATCACCGGCACTGTTGATCTTTCGGCGCAAGCTCTCCGTGGTGTCGCTCATGATTTATTCGCCGTCCGCTGCCTTGGCTTTTGCTCGCTTGGACTCGAGTTTGGGTCTGGGCTTGGTCTTAGACGGGTTCGGGCTTAGCCCGGCTGCGGCTTCCGGGTTTGGGGTGGCTCCGGCTTTCGCCTTGGGTTGGAAAGCGGTAAGCGCCTGGTGAGCGCTTTCGATGATCATTTTGCGATCTTCATTGCTCAACTTGTCGGCGCTTTCGAATCGCGCGCACACTTCCGCCGGAATGTTCGCCGCCGCCTTCCGGACGGCGTGCTCAGCGTCCGGCATCTGGTCAAGGGCCACGCCGTCGAACAGTTCCGCGGTCAATGCCAATAAGACGGCGATTTGTGCAGGCACGGACACCGGTGCGCATTCCTCCTGTTTGAGGCAGGCGCGGATGCGCCGTCCGTGCTCGATGATCTTGCGGGTATTCTCATCTAGCCGGGCGCCGAACCGGGCAAAGGTCTCAAGCTCCTCGAACTGCGCGTAGGCGAGCTTTAGGTCACCTGCCACGGCGCGGTAGGCCGCGCGTTGCGCTTTGCCGCCGACGCGCGAAACGGACTTGCCGACGTCGATGGCAGGCAGCACACCCAATTCGAACAGTGATGGGGAGAGATAGATCTGGCCGTCCGTGATGGAAATCAGGTTGGTCGGAATGTAGGCGGAAATGTTCTGGGCTTCGGTTTCGATAATGGGCAGAGCGGTTAGCGAGCCGCCGCCGAGTTCTTTGCGCAGGTGCGTCGCACGTTCGAGCAGTCGCGCGTGAATGTAAAAAATGTCGCCGGGAAATGCTTCGCGGCCGGGCGGGCGACGCAGCAGCAAAGACAACTCCCGATAGGCGCGCGCATGATGTGTGAGGTCGTCATACACAACCACCACGTCCCGGCCGTGCTCCATGAAATGCTCCGCGATGCTGGTCGCCGCATAAGGAGCGATGTAGGCGAGACCCGGCGGGTCGTTGCCCTCGGTAACGACGAGGACCGTGTAATCCATCGCGCCCTTTTCCCGCAGGGTTGCCACGGCCTTCGCGACGGCGGACGCGCGCTGTCCAATCGCACAATATACGCACAGCACATTTTGGTCGTGCTGGTTGAGGATTGTGTCGATCGCGATGGCGGTCTTGCCTGTCTGACGGTCGCCGAGAATCAATTCGCGCTGGCCGCGCCCGACCGGAATGAGCGCGTCGACAACTTTCAGCCCGGTCTGGAGAGGTACCGTAACCGCGGCGCGATCCATGATGTGCGGAGCCGTACGTTCGATGGGCAGGCGCTCGCTCGAGGCCACCGGTCCTTTACCATCGAGTGGCCGACCAAGCGGGTCGATGACGCGCCCCAGCAATCCGTCGCCCACAACCATATCCATAACCCGGCCAGTACGCTCGACTTCATCGCCGGCGTTCAGATGCCAGTATTCGCCGAGCAGCACGACGCCGATTTCAGCCTCGTCCACATTGAACGCAATGCCGAGCAAACCGCCGGGAAATTTGACCATCTCCTCGAAGCCAACAGCGGGAAGCCCGGACACTTTGGCGATGCCGGTGGCGATGCTGGTGATCGTGCCCACCTCCCGCGGCGTCAGTTGCGGCGTGAATGCTTCACGCACCTGGCTGATCCCAGAAAACGTGCGGTCGAAGATACTCTGCAAGCTCTCAGGCTCAGTGCTCATGGGCGCTGCGTCTCGGGCTTGGGCTCCGCCGGTTTGGATGCAGTTTTGGCCTCGGTCCTCGCCGTGACTTTGGGATCAGGTTTTGGCCCGGCTTTCGCTTCAGGTTTGTCCTTCTCTTTCAAAAGTTCATCCACACCCTTTTCCAAAGATGCGAGATAATCCGCGATGCTCCAGGCAATTTTCTGTCCATTCGTCGTGAGTTCGATCCCGCTGATCAGGTCTGGCGCGGTCGCAAACCGGACGTGAATTTCAGCCGAAAAGGTTTCATTGAGAGCTTTTTTTATTGCCGCGCGTTGCGCCTCAGGCAGGTCAAAAGCACTGCGCACGACGGCGGGCTCGGACGCTGTCTTTAGGGCCGTTGCAATTCCCTCTTTTGCGTTGCTGCCTATCGTGAGCAGGCGGCGTGTGAATGCCTCGCTCATGCGCTCCTCCAGGCTTGCCGTGGCAAGATCCGTCAGCGCCTTTCGCGCGATAGCGAACACTTCCTGCTGGGTACGGCGCCGGATGGCTTGATTGAGAGTGTTAGCTTCGCTTCGCAGCGCCTCCTGTCGCTTGGCACTCAGGGCATCGGCTGCTTTTCGCGCATCGTCGAGAAGTCGTTGACGTTCGGCTTTCGCTTCGTCCGTCGCGTTGCTCAAGAGGGTGGCGCGCTGCTGGTCGAACTCTTCGTTCTTGTGCCGGAACTCATCGCGCTCCTTTTGCGCTTCGGCCTTTTTTGCGTCAGCGTCCGCGAGTTCCGCAGCGATCCGCTTCTCCCGCGCGTCCACAGCATTGAGGATCGGCTTGTAAAGAAAACGCTTCAGCAACCACACCAGGATGATGAAGTTGAGCGCTTGCGCACCGACAGTAAACCAATCGATAAGCATGAATTACTTCCCTGGAGCTTGGGCGATCACGTGATTCCAGAACGGATTGGCGAAAATGAGAATCATCGAGACTACGAAGCAATAGATCGCAATGGATTCGATCATGGCCAACCCGACAAACAGCGTGCGTGTGATTGTCGTTGCGGCATCGGGCTGCTGCGCCAGCGAACTCAATGCCGTGGCGACCGCACGGCCTTCGCCGAGCGCAGGTCCGATACTGCCCAGAGCAATCGTCAGGCCGGCGGTGACGATTGAAGCGATGGCAATGAGCGTCATGTTATCCATGGTGTCGCCTCTTGTTGTCGTCGTTCATACTTTGATTTCTTGTGACGGCTCAGGCGTGGACGTGCGACCGCGCGTGGCAGCCGCGATATAAACCGCGGCCAAAATGCTGAAGATGTAGGCCTGCACCATGCCGGTCAGCAGACCAAGCGCGCTCATGGCGATCGGGAAGATGAAGGGCGTGATGGTCAGCAAAATGGCGAGAATCATCGTTCCGCTCATCATGTTTCCGAACAAGCGCACCGCAAGGGCCAGCGTGCGCGACAGTTCGCTGATGATGTTAAACGGCAGCATAATGATTGTCGGTTCCGCATAGGATTTGAGGTAGCCGCCCAGCCCCTGTTCTTCGACGCCAAAGAAAGGTACAGCCACAAACACGCACAGCGCGAGCGCCGCCGTCGTAGATAGCGACCCCGTCGGCGGCTCGTAGCCGGGAATGATGGTGCAGAGGCTGGCAATCGCTACGAACAGAAAGAGCGTGCCGAGAAAACCGATATACTTTTTGGGGTGACGGAGGCCGACATCCTCGATTTGCTTCTCGATGCCAGTGACAACGATTTCCAGCAGGTTCTGCCAGCGGGAACGTTTCAGTTCCGTGGACAGATTGCGCGTGATGAGCTTTGAGCCGACAGCCATTACGAACATTAGTCCCCACGTGAAAATAATCGTGCCGTTGAGTTTGAGAAACCCGTATTGCCAGAAGATCATCTCATCGGAACTAAGGCGCATAGCTGGTCTCCGGTACCCGGGAGTTGCTGTGATCGACCCGCGGGCGCGTCAGCCAATTCACGACGAGGCGAGCCAGGACAAAGCCAAGGAGACACAGCACCCATCGCTCCCAATTCTCGCCCCCGACGAAATAAAATCCCGCCAGGGCAATGCTCGTCCGCGCCAGCATGCTGCCGAAAAACCAAATCGCCGGCCGTTCAGACGAAACACCCCTGAGAACCGTGCACCAAAGGCCGCCGAAGAAAAACGCGCCGAGCAGTAGGCCCGCCGCCAATGGCGGTGCCAGAAACAAAAATTCATTCACCGTTATTCTCCTGTTCGTCCCGAAGTTCGTCCCGAATTTCCTTGTCTTCCTTCGCCACCCAATGCCACGCATTAAAACATCCGATGGCGAGCCCGGCCATCATCAGCGCCAGTGTCCAGGCATGCTTGCCTGGATAATATTGGTCCAGCCAGATACCGAGCGCCGCTCCAAGCAGCGTTGGAACGACCACCGACCAGCCGATCAGCCCCATCATCCCCAGTCCGAACCAGACGCCCTGCGCCGAGCTACGCCGTGCCTTAAGCTTTCGCGCCGCTTTCGCACCGACCTCCTGACTGAGCGACGGATCTGTTTTGGCGATCTTGTTTGGGGATTCATCAGTCATTGTGAAGGCTCGCCATGCGCCGTATGAGATCGCCTTCCATTTTCGCCAACACCGAGCGCACACTTTGCTCGTGCTCGTCCAGAGTCAGAAACTCTCGCTCCACCGCTTCGCGCAAATGGCCGAGGTCCGTTCCGCCCAGCGCCCGGCGCACGGATACGAGTACGTCCGAACCGGTCTTAACGAGCACCCCTTCATCCACGGCCACGAAAACTTCGCCCTCTGATTCTGTCTCGTATGTCAGAATCCCGGGCGCTAGCGCCGCTACACAATCGAGACGGTGAGGCAGCAGCCCAAACGACCCCGCGTGTGTCTCGGCAACAATGCGCAACACGCCGGTTTTTTCGACGAAAATCTGGAACGGCAAGAGCACTTTAAGATTCATGAATGTCGCCGGCATGTTCGAACTTGGGTGGAGGTTTTGCCCCGGCATTCGGCTGCGGCTCGGCCGTGGCTTTAGCTCGCAATCCGGCGACATTCTTCAATCCAGGCTTCGCAGCGCTTGACCCCGGTTTGGTCGGGGCTGCGGGCGGGACGGGTTTTGCTTTTGTCTTCGCTTCGTCAATCGTCCCTATCATGTAGAGTGCGCTTTCGGGACAGTCTTTGAATTCGTCGTGCAGGATGCGCTCACAACCATCTAGCGCATCCTTGAGGCTGACAAGCTTTCCCTTGAGGCCGGTGAACTGTTCGGTCGTGAAAAAGGGTTGGGTGAGAAAACGCTCCAACCGGCGGGCACGGACGACCACATTACGGTCCTCGGGCGAGAGTTGCTCCAGGCCCAGCATGGCGATGATGTCCTTGAGTTCGGCGTATTGCGCGAGAGTCCGCCGGATTTCCTGCGCCAGGCGGTAATGCCGCTCGCCGACGATGCCCGGCGTGGCCATCTTGGAACTGGATTGTAGAGGATTGATGGCCGGGAAAAGCCCTTCGCTTGCCCGCTTGCGCGAAAGTACAATCGACGCGGAAAGATGCGAGAACGTATGCACCGCCGCCGGATCGGTGAAATCGTCCGCTGGCACATATACCGCCTGGATGGAGGTGATGGCGCCGCTATCCGTGTTGGCGATGCGCTCTTCCAGCCCTGACAATTCAGTGCCCATAGTCGGCTGATAGCCCAGCCGCGATGGCATCTGGCCCATCAAGCCGGATACCTCCATGCCGGCCTGGATGAAGCGGAAAATGTTATCGACGAGCAGCAGCACATCGCGGTGTTCGTCGTCGCGGAAATACTCGGCCATCGTCAGCGCCGCATGCCCGACGCGAAACCGCGCGCCGGGCGGCTCATTCATCTGGCCGAAGACCATCACCATGTTCGGCAACACGCCGGCTTCTTTCATCGCATCATAAAGCTCTTCGCCTTCACGACATCTTTCGCCAATGCCGCAAAAAATGCTTACGCCCTCGTGATGACCGATCATGTTGTGGATCATTTCGGTCAGCAGCACCGTCTTGCCGACACCCGCTCCGCCGAAAAGTCCCGCCTTGCCGCCGCGCTCCAGCGGTACAAGGACATCTATGACCTTGATGCCTGTCTCAAACACTTCCGACTTGGTGGAACGTCGCGCCAGCGACGGGGGAGCCTGATGCACCGAACGCCATTCAACATCGGACAAGGCCACTTCTCGATCTATCGTGTCGCCAAACACGTCGAACATCCGCGAGAGAACCGCGTTGCCCACCGGCGCTTTCAATGGGCCGCCGGTATCCTCCACCGCCATACCCCGAGCGAGACCTTGCGTCGGCGTCAACGCAATTCCGCGCACGTGCCGCGCATCTAGTTGCGCCAGCACTTCGATGACGATCTGCTTTTCCGGCCCCGTGAGCAGCACCGAGCAGATCGGGGGCAAATGCTCGTCGAATCGAATGTCTACGACACTGCCACGCACCGCGACGACCACGCCTGCCGCGATGTGGGCATGATGGTCGGCTGAGTCGGAAGGCTTGGGTGAGTCGGTTTTGAGTGTCATGGCGAGTGTCCTCCCGTCAGCTCAGCGATGGCCGAACGAGCGCCAACGTGTGCTGTGCGATCATCAGTTCCTCGTTGGTGGGGATGACCCAGACCGACACGCGGCTGTCCGGGGCGGAAATGCGCGGGCCGCCGGAAGCGTTTGCCTGCTCGTCCAGCTTCACGCCGAGCCACGAAAGCTTGGTGCATAGCGCCGCCCGAACCGGGGCTGAGTGCTCGCCGATGCCGGCGGTGAACACGAAAGCGTCAAGCCCGCCGAGCACGCTCGCGTAAGCGCCGGCATACTTGGTCATCGCGTAGACGAAATACTCCAGCGCGGCGATCGCGCTTGGATCCGTGCTCTCCTGCAATACCCGCATGTCGTCGCTGATGCCGGATAGGCCGAGCAGGCCAGAGCGCTCGTACAGCATCTTCTCCAGCGACGCGGCGTCGAACAGCTTACGGCGCAGCAGATAGAACAGCGCGTCTGACGGCACGTCGCCAGAGCGCGTCGCCATGGGCAGGCCCGACACGGCGCCAAGTCCCATTGTGGTTTCGACGCTGTGCCCGTCCAGCATGGCACACATGCTGGTGCCGCCGCCGAGATGCGCGGCGATGACGCGCCGCGCCTTAGGTGCGAACTTTGGCACCTGCCGGCTGATGTACTCGTAGGAAATGCCGTGGTAGCCCCAGTGTCGCACTCCGGCATCGCGCACATCCTTTGGCAGCGCATAGATCTGCGCCACCTCCGGCATCGTCCGGTGGAACGAGCTGTCGAAACAAGCCACCTGTGGCAAGCCGGGGAACGCCTCGGCCAACGCGCCGGCTCCTAGCACGTTGTAGGGCTGGTGCGACGGTTCCACGATCACAACCGAGTCGAGATACGTCAGCACGTCGCTGTCGATCCGCACCGGCGCCTCGAAGCGCGTGCCGCCGAGCACAATACGGTGGCCGGCGGCGATCACCTTGCTGTCACCAAGATTGCCCTCCAGCCAAGTGATGACGAAGTGCAGCGCTGTTTTATGGTCGATCGCGCGGCCCTTGCCCCATTCATGCACGCCCAATTGCCTGCCGGCCGCGCCCTTGACGACAAAATGCGGATCGCTTTCCATACTGTCGATCTTGCCGCGGCAGAGCAGAGGCAGCGACCGGGACGCGTCCACCCCATAGGCGGCGAACTTCAGGCTGGTAGAGCCCGCATTTACCACGACGATGGCCTCGCTGACGCTGGCCTCACTCATGGCCGATCACTCCGCGATTTCAGGCAGCAGGATGGCGGGATCGCGCGCCAGCGCATCGGCATAGAGCACGGCGGCGGCAGCCGAGAAGCGGCGCGCCGCGGCGATATCGGCACGGCTGGTCAGGATCACCGGCACTCGCGCACCGACAACGAGGCCTGCGATCTGCGCATCGGCCATGAAGGCGAGATTTTTGTAGACCATATTGCCGGCTTCGATGTTCGGCACGATCAGGACATCGGCGAGGCCCACGATCGGCGATGAAATATGCTTGATCCGCGCGGCTTCGGCGTCCACGGCCGCATCGAGATCGAGCGGCCCGTCGACGATGCCGCCGACGATCTGTCCGCGATCGGCCATCTTGGCCAGAATTGCGCCGTCGAGCGTGGCCGGCATTTTGGTCTGCACCATCTCAACCGCAGCCAGCACGGCGACTTTCGGCAACTCGATACCGAGCGCACGTGCGAACCCGATCGCGTTCTGGCAGATGTCGCGCTTCTGATCGGTGTCGGGCGCGATATTCAAGGCGACATCGCTGATGATGAAGCGGCGCGCGTAGGTCGGTACTGACACCATCACGCAGTGACTGATCAATCGCCCGGTGCGCAGTTTCGCTTCCTTCTGCATGATCGCGTGCAACAGCACGTCGGTGTGCAGGCTGCCTTTCATCAGCGC
>Ga0182024_10023254_pt1 | contig 11117 bp, 12 predicted proteins | sample P32metaG_FD_120480 | JGI IMG/M metagenome (GOLD analysis project Ga0182024, IMG submission 120480) | Permafrost microbial communities from Stordalen Mire, Sweden - P3-2 metaG (Illumina Assembly) | ecosystem: Environmental > Terrestrial > Soil > Wetlands > Permafrost | place: Sweden: Stordalen... | reverse complement strand
GCGCTGTGCGGCTTTGCGAATTTCAGCTCGGTGGGAATTCAGATCGGTGGAATTGGGGCACTGGCTCCCGATCAGCGCGGCAATCTTGCCAGGCTGGGTATACGCGCGATGTTGGCTGGCACCATGGCGAACCTAATGTCTGCATCGTTTGTGGGAATACTTACTTGATGCAGGGCGAAGGTCTGAGCCCTAGCGCCATCGAGCCCGGCGAATATGAGCGCGCTGAGGCTGCCGCGCACTTTATTTTCTCGCGCACCAAGTTGTGTCCCAAGATTGCTCTGGTGCTGGGGTCCGGGCTGGGGCCTTTCGCGGATGAGTTTGCTAATGCCACAAAAATCGCGTATACGGAGATTCCGCACTTCCCGCAATCGACAGCGATTGGTCACGCCGGACAATTGGTGGTTGGAAATGTGGACGGTATCGCCGTCGCGGGCATGCAGGGCCGCGTACATTTGTATGAAGGCTACTCGATCAAAGAGGTAGTTTTTCCGATTCGCGTGTTTGTGCGCATGGGCGTAAAAGCGCTGATTCTTACCAATGCCGCCGGCGGAATTAAGTTTACGCAAGGGCGTTTGGTGGTAATTAGTGACCACATTAATCTGCAGGGCGTGAATCCCTTGACGGGATTCAACGATGAACGATTCGGGCCCCGATTTCCTGATATGTCCACGGCGTACGACAAAAGATTTCGCGAGATGGCAGTGGGGCAAGGCAACCGCCTGGGTATTGGCATCGATGAAGGAGTTTATGCCGCGCTCGCCGGACCGAGTTATGAAACGCCGGCGGAAATTAGATATTTGCGTACGATTGGCGCCGACCTAGTGGGCATGTCTACAGTGCCGGAAGTGATCGCCGCGAGACACTCCGAACTGCGTGTGCTGGGAATTTCGTGTGTCACAAATGCAGCGGCCGGGATTCTTGATCAGCCGCTGAATCACCGGGAAGTTCTGGAGACGGCGGCGCGGGTGAAGGGCGATTTTGTGGCCTTGTTGAAAGCGATATTGCCGAAAATCGCGGAAGCGATCGGCTGACCTTTTTTTAGGGAATGAGTCCGGGAGTTTAAGCGTGACGGAAAAAGATTTGCTGATTGAGGCCGCCAAGCAAGCGCGAGAGAATGCCCACGCGCCGTACTCTAATTTTCGCGTAGGCGCGGCTTTGCGCAGCACTTCGGGACGGATTTTCGCAGGCTGTAATGTGGAAAACGCCACATACGGGCTTACCATCTGCGCCGAGCGCGTGGCGATTTTCAAAGCGATCAGCGAAGGGGAACGCGGATTTAGGGCCATCGCCGTGGTTACCGATACCGAGGTGCTTACTCCACCCTGCGGCGCGTGCCGCCAATTGATATGGGAATTTTGCGGCGACATTCCGGTGAGCATGGCAAACCTGAAGGGCAAAATGGAAGTAATCCAGATGCGAGAATTATTTCCGAGACCATTCGACGATTCGAATTTGTGAACCGACTTCGAAAGACATTCCCGCAACTCCGGAGCAGAACAATGCGACAACCAATACTAAACCTTTGTATAGCGCTCCTGCTTTTGTTGGCAGCAGCTGTCTTTGTTGGCAAAAGCTTGGCACAGGCCACGAGCACTATAAATAAAGAGAAGGTGGACCTGCTCATCAACGGCGGCACGGTCGTCACGATGGATGGCGACCGGCTGATCCTGGAAGATGGTGCGGTGGTGGTGAAAGGCGATGTGATCAGCGCCATCGGTTTCAGAACCGACCTTGAAAAGAAATATATTGCCGACCAAACAATCGATGCGCGCGGGAAGCTGGTGCTTCCGGGATTTATCAATGGGCACACGCATGTGCCGATGACACTATTTCGGGGTCTCCACGACGACGTGACTCTTGATGAGTGGCTGCACAAATATATTTTCCCGGCGGAAGCCAAAAACGTTACCGAAGAATTTGTCCGCTGGGGCACGCGGTTGGCCGCGGCGGAGCAAATCCGCGGAGGCATAACCACTTTTGCGGACATGTACTACTTCGAAGACGCGGTCGCGGAAGAGACGAAAAAGGCGGGCATGCGCGGCGTGCTGGGCGAGACGTTTATCGATTTTCCCGCGCCGGATAATAAGGACGAAGCGGAGATGCTGGCGTATACCGAAAAATTTCTGAAGCGCTGGCAGAATGATCCGCTCATCCACGCGGCTCCCGCACCTCATTCCATCTACACCTGTTCGCAGAAGACTTTACAGGACGCGGCCGCGCTGGCGCGAAAATACCATGCACCAATTCTGATTCACGTAGCGGAGATGAAAAAAGAACTGGACGACAGCCGCGCGCAAAACGGCACAACTCCGGTGCAATATTTAGACAAAATCGGGATTCTCGGGCCAGATGTGGTGGCCGCGCATTGCATTTTTGTGGATGACACAGACCGTAAGCTGCTGGCAGAGAAGCAAGTCGGCTGCGTACACAATCCTTCGAGCAACATGATGCTGGCCAGCGGAGTTTCGCCAGTGCCGGAACTGCGCGCCGCAGGAGTGGCCGTAGGACTAGGCACGGATGGACCGGCGGGCAGCAACAACGATCTCGACTTGATGGAAGAAATGGACTTGGCGGCGAAGCTTCAGAAGATCACCAAGATGAATCCACTGGCTTTGGGAGCGAAGGCGGTCGTGGAAATGGCTACGATTGATGGCGCCAAAGCATTGCACATGGAAAAAGAAATAGGCTCGCTTGAAGCAGGGAAAAAAGCCGACGTGATCGTGATCAGCTTGAACGAACCCAACGCAGTTCCTATGTACGATGTGTACGCGCAGCTAGCCTATGCGTTGAAGGGAAACGATGTGGAAACGGTGGTTATTGGTGGGCGCGTAGTGATGCGCGAACATCAATTGCTAACCGTCAAAGAAGATGAAGCGATTGCGAAGGCTCGCGAGTATCAGAAGAAAGTGACGGCGTCGCTGAAATAGGCAGATTGAGGTGTCACGATGTCCCCAGCCGGAATTGAAAAAGGAAAATGCTGCGGGGCTGGGATTCAGGTGATTCCACGTCACAAGACCCACCTGCCACGGCAGGTAAACCCTCAAAAAACCCGAGGGTGGGCGACCCTCCGTGTTTGTGATGACTTACGCAATTAGCAAAAACACATAAATCTCCCGATAGTAAAAGCTGGCCGAAAAATGTAGGGTGCATTGGAGCGGGTATGTTCCTACTGCAAGCGAATTTCTGGAGCACTTATGCAAGATGGATCAACACAGGTCGTGGAGCTCGCGGTGGAATGCCCGAAATGCCGGCAGGAAAGCATGGTTCGGGTCGCAACGGGGAGCGACATCGATAGCCTGCGCAAGTCTATCGTGTGCGCTTATTGCCAGAATCCGTGGACGGAATTTCTTCCCGGTCAGATCATTGCCGGGCCGTTCATGCATCCCAAGCCGAAGTCGCGGGCGACCGAGTAGGTGAGGTGCGCGAGGTCGCGCTAGTCTGCTCGTGAAGCGGGGTGAACAAGCCAGGTGGGTTCGATTTTGTGTACGTGAAGAAGGCTGGCTTTGGAATCAATTGTTCCGGTAACGAGCACCGCTTTTCCGGAAAATTTTCCAGCTTCTTTTTGATCGTCCAGTGAATAAACAATCCCGCGGTGATCTTCCCGAAAAATAAATTTTCCTGCCTTGCGAGAGATCTTCCCGGGCAAGGTGCGTACATCGAGATGCAATTCACTCTGAAGGAGTTCCGGAACGTTATTTGAAACTGTGTGTGGATGGTCCACGATCACGAGAACTGCTCCGACGACGGGCAGAGCGGAGGCCAGTAGCACGGTCCCCAGTGTGGTTAGTTGTATGCTTCGCATTCGTTCACCAAAAGAACAGTTGTTGCGGTCACCTGAAGTCCCGTTCTGGGGAAACGTTACCGGGTGGCTGCTAGAACAGGGAGCATGTGGAACGCCAAAAAGAATGATGAAGTTAACGCACACAGTTAAAGAGGCTTACGTTAGCGTGTTGGCGCTTTGGTGACCTTGCTGGTAGGAAAAATTTACCGCTTTCTGATGATGTTTATAGCGGACCCAGTTCACTGAAGTTGGGCGTAGGTGTCGTAACTGGTGGCAATGGCGCGAACTTCGGCAAGCGTTTGATCGCGCAGCACCACGCCATCTTCAAGTACGGTCTCGAGCGCGTTCGAACCGAAGGCTGGACTTTGCGGCAGCGATTCGCCTTCGAGGACCTCCACGGTGGCAAATTCCTTACCATTCTGGATCAGGTTAAAGCGGCCGCCTTTGCTGGCCTTGCTGGGATCTGTTTTTGGATTTTTGTACACGTTTTGCCATTTGCCGTTGCGATCGATGGCCGAACACTTGAGTGCAAACTTCAAAGTATCGCGATTCACTTGTTGGAGAAGCGCGCCACCCATTCCATAACTCCAGATATCCTGCGACCATCCGCGGCGCGTCAATTGGGCGGTAATATTTTGTATGGTGTAAAAATTTACGCCATCGCCCTGAATGAATCGCACGCAGGGCACGGTGGTCTTCCAGCCTTTGCTGTTCACTTCGTAGCCAAACACTTCGCTGACGATTTTGAACAGCTCTTCCAGAACGGTAACCGCATCGCCCGAATCAGGCCGAATAATCAGCGTTCCTTTGCGGTGCAGTATTCTTTCCCTTAGCGCGCCGCCCCACAAATTTCGCACCGCGTTATAAATATCATAGGAATCGCTGACGCAAGCGACCAAGCCTTCGGGGCAGTTTTCAAGGATATTCGCGTAAGCGTCGAGTTCGTGCTCTTCGCCCCAGGAGGTAATGGTGGAATGCTCGGACGCGGGAATGCTGTAACCGGCGCAGTCGAGTGGTTTGTCGCACATCAGGTCCGCTGAATAGAACTGGTTTAACAACTGGATGGCAGCCAAGGTGTCAGTGCCAAAGAAATTCAGCAGATGCGCTGCGCCGCCGATGGCTGCGGACTCCTTGGAGGAAACGCCACGAAACCCGAAATCATGGAGTTTGAAAGGAAGCAGCGCGGGGTCGCCAGTGCGCACGAGAGCTTTGCCGATCACTTGTTTAATAGCTCGCGAGAGGGTGGCGACGGTAATGGGATACCAGACGTGCAACAGCATGGTTTCCGCCCAATTAGTAAGCCAATAAAACTCCGGGTCAGTATTTTCTATGGTGATCAGCGCGTTATGGCTTTTGACCACCGTGCCTTCTTTGACTGCACGAATGCGCAAGGGCAGGCGGCCACCATGCTTGGCGTAAAGAGACTTGAAGCCTTCATAGTTGAATGATTTGGGGTGACCTTGAAAATGCGCATGGGCGATGCGCCGGGCCCCTTCCACATCCTCCAAGGTAAAAACCTGACCGGCAAAATTGGATTTCACGATGTATTGCAGCATGGCCATCATGGTTTCATCGAACATGCCGCCGCGAGATTCTACGTAGGAATAAATGTGGCGCGTGTCCGGCGGGTACTGCCACCAGTGGGTCAGTTTGTAGGAATCAGTGTTGAGAATGGGATTTAGGCGCAGCGACTGCATCGAAACTCCTCGCCGGAAGTAAATAGAAAGCGGAGGCAAGCCAAGCTAAGCTTTGCTTGAGAGGCGCGCAGGTATTGTTTGGATGAAGGGTTGATTGGCACTGATATGAGAATAGCAAAGAACATGAGGAAAGCTGTTGTGCTGGGAGGGCTACTGATGCCCGCGAGCGCGCGATGCGCCGCAGTGAATGCGCATTGTACTGACGGGGTGGAATTAAAAGTTAGTGCGCCGCAAGCAAGCCAGGGCAGCCTGATTCTGGCGGTAGTTCGCAGCCAAAAACCGTTGCGTGAAGTTACGGGGAAGTGGAATGAGCGGGACGTGTATTTCTGGGAGGGCGGTTCAACGACCGCGGCGCACCGCAGTACTCACAACTATGTAAATGAGGCTTTGCTAGGCGTGGATTTGGAGAAGGCTCCCGGAGATTACGAATTTTCGGTGTCAGCCACGATGGGAAATGGCGAGCACGTTGGATGCACCGCTGCATTAACCGTAAGGGCGGGCAAATTCGCGACGGAAAGCCTGACAGTACAAAAGCAATTCGTAGAGCCGAACGAGCAACAAGCGCAACGGGCCGTCGCGGAACAAGAAAAACTACGCCAGATTTTTGATCACATTACGCCCGAAAAATTGTGGCACGGACCATTCCGCCCGCCCCTAAGCGGTGGGGTGCGCGGAACAAATTTCGGGAAGCGGCGGATCCTGAATGGACAGCCGCGGTCACCACATACTGGAGCGGATTTTCCGGCTCCGACCGGAACGCCGATTCACGCGACGCAAAGTGGCCGCGTCGTTCTGGCCGAGGAGCTTTATTTTTCGGGAAACACCGTCATTATCGATCATGGGTTAGGGATTTATTCGTTATATGGCCATTTATCGGCGACTGATGTGGCGGTTGGGGATAGCGTGAAAGCCGGCGCAGTCATAGGAAAAGTAGGCGCAACCGGGCGGGTTACCGGACCGCACTTGCACTGGGGGGTGACGGTGAATAAGGCGCGAGTCAACCCTATCCAACTGGTCGCTGAGACAGTTATCCGATAAGTAGTAGGCAGGCCTAAATTCGGGGGCTCAGTGGCGATGCTTTTGGTATCGTTTAGATGGTACCGACTGGCTATTGTCCGTATCGAAGTCCCGCGGCAATGTAAGATTTTGGTGGAGAAGTGTGAGGGTTGGCAGTTGTCCGCCAAGTTGAACGCTTAGTTGGTCAGCCCACCGTTTGGCAGCGAAGTAATCATACGGACCGCGGATAAGTTCGGCGGACACCTCGCTGCAGATGAGTTTGTTGCGATATGCAAGAATCCTGAAACGACGATCTAGGCTAAAGATATGTCCCTGCTGCATTTTCGATTTAAAGAGCGCCGTCGGACGGTGCGCGTAGCGATCACCATCGGGCTAACGGTGCGTTGGGAAGCGCCGTCGGGTGACGTATTTTCAGTCAAAACTCAATCGCAGTCTGTGAGCCAGGGGGGCGGACTGTGTGTTTTGGAGGAGCCGATCGTTGTTGGGCAGGCGTTACAATTGGTGAACCAAAATAGCGGCGAGGCTATCGAGGCCAAAGTTGTGACCGTTCGCAAAGCTCGCGATGGCAAGATCTACATGGGCTTTGAATTCGTTGAGAACAGCACGAACTTCTGGCGAATGCATTTTCCGGCTCCGGGAGCGCGGCCGCTCCGCAGACCAGCGCACTCGAAGGTTCTGGTCTAGAGTTTCCTGCCGACACTTCAGTAACAATTGCGGCTCTATATTAAATTCTCGTCTGTGATTTTTCTGCTTGAATGATCCTCGGTTTAATTTCCGATACTCACGGTTTGCTTCGTGACACTGCCCTGCGCGCGATGCAAAACACCGGAATAATTATTCATGCGGGCGATGTTGGCGACCCTAAAATTCTGAAAGCTTTAGAGAAAATTGCACCTGTAACTGCCGTCCGCGGCAACGTAGATTCGGGCGAGTGGGCCATCAAGTTGCCGCAAACCGCGGTGGTTAAGCTGGACGCAGTGCGGATTTATGTTTTACACGATGTTAAAGAGCTAAAGCTGCAATCGATTCCTGCCGGAGTTTCTATCATTGTGAGCGGACACTCCCACAAACCTCTGCAAGTTACACGCGATGGCATTCTGTATATAAATCCGGGGAGCGCTGGACCTCGGAGATTCAACTTGCCAATCACGGTGGCGCGCCTCGATTTGGAGCGGAAGCCGTGGGAAGCAGAGTTCATCGACGTGAGCCAGTCGTGACGCAACAACGGATTCTGCGGCTTGCAAATGAAAAGCGGCGGTGTTGAGAGCCGCCAGGATGAATTGCGCCGGGCCACAATGATAGACTTGAGGCATGGCCACCAGAAAGAAAACCAAGAAAAATAACTCTCGCAAGAAAGTCGCTGCGCGCAAAAATTCCAAACGCGCCGTTCCCGGCAGTTCGCGCAAGCTTTCGGCGAAGACGAAAAGCGCAAAATCAAAAACAACTAAAGCAAAACCGAAGACGCGAACTTCGCAAGCTAAAGCCACAAAGAACGCGAAGCCGCGCACCGCAGCCGCTGGAAGAAAAGCACCGCGAAACACTACCAGGATTATTCGTTCGAGCTTGGCGTCACGCGGAGAAGGGCAGAGCGTTGAAACCATAAATCTGGAACCTAAAGGTTTGGGTTCAAAATCCGGCGGGCAATCGGGGGATTTGCAAGGATTGTCTGATATTGAGAGCGCCAATTCGGAAAGCGTTGATGAATTGCTCGAGGAAGGCAACGCTTTCGAGGCTGAAGTGGTGAAGGGCGTAGAAGACGCGCCGGATGCCGACGAGGGGGAAGTGCGAACCCATCAGCGTCCGCAAGAAGAGGATCTGCCTGAGGATTTCAGGGAAAACTGAGGGCGCGGCATCTTTTGCTAACCTTCCTCAATGCGGCGCACATTTATTTAAAGTTCTTGCGTTCCAGGCAGCCCTCGTTCGCTTAGTCAATTCACACAATTAAAATTTCGAGTTCCCGCTCTAAAAAACGCAGGGGAACGCGATACACGCGCATTGATTCGCTAATACAAGGTTCACCTGATTGGTGAGTGGGCTTGCCACAGGTAGCGTGTAAATGGGCATTTTGGAATTTTGGCCGGAGGGGCGCAATGTTTTCGTTGAACGGATTTACGACGAAGTTGAACCAATTTTCGTTGAAGAAGTTTTTGGAAACCCAGACTGGAAAAGCGATTTATGTTGGTGTTGTAACGGTGACGCTGTCGGCGGTCGGCAGCTGGGCGGTACTGGCACATCAGGATAGCCCGTCGGCAACTAAGGCGACAGCCGCAAAGAGCCGACCGGCGGGCGACGCACACTTTGCCAAAGAAGCAGCGCAGGGCGGCATGGCGGAAGTGAAGCTTGGACAACTCGCCGAGGAAAAGGGATCTAACGACACGGTAAAAAGCTTTGGCAAGCGCATGGTGGAGGATCACTCCAAAGCAGGAGACAAATTGAAAGAAGTGGCTTCGCGTGAGAGCATCACGCTGCCAACGGATATCTCCGCAAAAGATCAGGCGACGTATGACAGACTTGCGAAGCTGAACGGGGCCGCTTTCGATCGCGCTTACGCGAGAGACATGGTGAAAGATCACGAGACAGACGTAGCGGCGTTTCAGAAAGAGGCGAATGCAGGAAAAGACGATTCGCTGAAGAGCTTTGCGTCAGAAACGTTGCCAACTCTGCGAGATCACCTGAAGCAGGCCAAGGACATGATGAAGACTGTGGGCGGCACAACGGCAGCCAAAGGAACGAAGAGCAAGGCCAGCACGAGCGGCCGCTAACTAATTTTTACCTGGCAGAAAAAAAACCATCCCTGGCGAAGAGGGATGGTTTTTTGCTTATGAGGTCGAGAAAATGCTGAAATCGCGGGCTCGAGTTACAACGTCGGGCGCAACGCGGAAGCTGACCGGTTGACAGAGTCGGGGGCATCGCTGCGTGGCGTCATGGAAACGACAATGTACTCGCGCTCTTTGCCATCTGCTTCGGGTACGCGCAGCAAAAGCCGGTCTTTGTGCAGCCTGAATTGAGCCGTTTCCCCGATGGGAAGCAAAGCAGGGTGTTTTTCATTTTTCGCCCTGATGCGGAAAAGCAGGCGATCGGTCTGAAGAGTGTATTCCTGGCACAGCAATTCCTGAGTTTTCTTATGTTGACCGTCGGTGCCGAGGATGTCTCCGGCGACGGTGCTTCCGCCTTTTTCTTCTGACCCGCAGGCTGCAGAATCCATCTTGATCAGTACGCCGTTCTGGTAGGCGGGTTTGTCTTTTGCTTGCAGGGCACACGATGCAACGAGTATTAAGGCAGGTACCAAAATGCGTTTCATGAGTGCGATTCTCCTTGAGCAGGCAATGCCGCTGTTGCAATTATCCCAAAGATGAATCGAGCCTATGAGCGACCGCGTCGCGCTTGTTTCGATGGGATCACCGGTCTTTCGTACAGTGGCCGCTCGTACAGGGCGCAGAATCAGCAGGGTCTATTTTTGTTCGACAGTTTGAGCGCGATGGCTGCCGGCAAACAAAAACGTGGCAGCAACGAGGGACGTTGTGGAATTATCAGAGGATTGAAACCATTTAAAATGGCAAATTCGGCCACGCAGGAAAGATGAGATCATGCGAAATGGGTAAGATACTTTCAGGGGTGAGTATGAAAGCTTTCGGCGGGTATGGGTTGGCGGCAATCGTTCTAGCGGTGGGAATTTCAGCGGCGGTGCTATTGGTGCCTGCGAATCGTTCGATTACCGTCGCGCAAACGAATTCCGGTGCCGGGGAAAAGGGCGAGGTCGAGCGCGGCCGCTACCTGGTGGAAGAAGTTGCGAAATGCCCAGAATGCCACACGCCGCGCGATGGGCGCGGGGAACTGCGAGCCGATGCGTGGCTGCGGGGCGCACCGATATGGATCAAGTCGGTTGCACCTATTTCGAATTGGGCGGACCATGCGCCGCCGCTGGCCGGGTTTCCGAGTTTTACCGAGGAGCAAGGGGAACGAATTCTGGAAAAGGGAACTGGCCCAGAAGGCGAAGAGCTGCGGCCGCCCATGCACATCTATCACATGAATCATGCCGACGCCAAAGCGATTATCGCTTATCTCAAATCATTGTCGCGGGGCGATCGAAACAATTAGATTCGCGGCAGCACCTTAGTATTTTATCCTGCCTCCATTTAGCGCGCTTTACTGCCGGTGTTAACGGGCACCCACGCGAGTCCATCCACGCCGGCGGTAAGAACGATGGGTTCCTGTAGCTGCCACGCGCGCAAATCCAGCATCGCGATTTTTCCTGCGCTCACGCAGGAAACGAAAGCAACTGCGCCATCAGGGGTTACCAGAATTTCCGAAGGAGACTCGGGAAGATCGAAAGTTTTGGCGATCTTCAGCGTAGCCGTATCGATGGCTAGCAGTTGGTGATTTGCCATGCACGCGACCAGCAGCCACTTTCCATCTGGCGTGGGCACAGAGGCATAGGCGACGCAGGGAAGATCAATCCAGCGGGACACTTTGTTGGGGATGTCGTCCTTAGCTTTGCGATCAGGCAGATCGATCACCGCGAGCCGCGGGGCGTTTTGATCGTGGGTGAATAAGCGAGTTCCATCTGGAGACATCGAAATCCGTTGGATGGTTTTGGCCACAGGGATAACGGCGATCAAACG
>Ga0182024_10023253_pt1 | contig 11118 bp, 9 predicted proteins | sample P32metaG_FD_120480 | JGI IMG/M metagenome (GOLD analysis project Ga0182024, IMG submission 120480) | Permafrost microbial communities from Stordalen Mire, Sweden - P3-2 metaG (Illumina Assembly) | ecosystem: Environmental > Terrestrial > Soil > Wetlands > Permafrost | place: Sweden: Stordalen... | reverse complement strand
GCGCACGAACGGCCGCATCCCGGACTGATCCTCGTGTATGTCGGCCGCGATTAGCTGACGCACTTCGGTCGCGCGATCGGCCGGCGTCTGCGCGCTGGCGAGCCAGCTTTCTGCGTCGGTGGTTAGCCGGTCCGAATAGACGCTTTCAACTTCGAGTCCGGCCCGTCCCATCATCGCGATCAGTTCGCTCAGCGGGAGTGCCCGTGTATGCGAGGTGTCGCGCAATTGTTCGATTCGATTGCAGCGGGCTGAGCGCGCCGGATGCTCGTTGGTGTAAAGATCCTCGACTGCAACTGTACCGCCGGTGTGGCACACGCGGCACATCTGCGCGAGAATCGCCGCGGGATTCCGGAAGTGATGGAACGCAAAGCGGCAGACGACAACGTCGAACTCGCCGTCGCCATAGGCAAGATTGTCGGCCTCGCCGATTTCGAAGCGGACGTTGGTGAGTCCGCGCTCACGGCTCGTGCGCTGCGCGATCGCGATCGGCGCGGCCGTCAGGTCCACTCCGACGACTTCGCGGCAACGCTCCGCCAAAGCCATCGCTACGTAGCCGGGTCCAGTCGCGATTTCCAGAGCGCGATGTGTGAGATCTGGATCGATCGCGCGGACCAGCCGCGCCAGCCGTTCGGCGTCCGTAATCACTGCCGCGTTTGCATAGGCCTGCGCCTGACGCGTGAACTCCTCGCGCACAATTGCCTTATGGTCGTTGGTTTCCGCCTCAACATTCGTTGCCATCGGCAGGTCTCCTCTTTCGTTGCACGTTACCGGTCTCCTCGCACTCGGACAACGCGCGCTTGCAGCATCGGGACCGATAATGGTAGCTCAGAACCATCTAAAATTGGAAATTTTCTGCCGGGACAATCGAAATATCCGGCGAATTATCCGGGCACGGAGGATGACAAGTTGGACTTCGGTTTTTCAGAAGAACAAGAAATGCTTCGGGACGCGGCCAAGCGTTTCCTCGCCGACAATTGTTCGACCAAATTCGTCCGTCAGATGATGGCGCATGATACCGCTAACGACGCCGCCTTCTGGGACAAGCTCGTCGGCCTCGGATGGCCCGGGCTCTTCATCCCCGAGGAATTCGGCGGCCAAGGGGGCACGTTCCTCGACCTGACGGTGATCGCGGAGGAGGCCGGTAAGGCGCTCCTTCCGGGTCCGTTGTTTACCTCTATCGCGCTTGGCGGCCCGGTCTTCCTCGAAGGCGGATCCGACGCGCAGAAAAAGGAATTCCTCACCAAAATCGCCGCGGGCAAGTTTATCGCGACGGTGGCTGTGGCCGAGGCGGCGGGCCGTTGGGATGCCGGCGGTATCGAATTGCAGGCGACCAAAAAAGGCGCCGGCTATACGCTTACCGGTGAAAAGTTCTTCGTTCCGGACGCACACGTGGCCGACGCCATCGTCGTTGCCGCTCGTACCGGTAAGGGCTCCGGCGAAGAGGGCATTACGCTGCTCTGCGTCCCGGCCAAAGAAAAGGGCGTAACCGTCACGCAACTCAAAACGGTCGATATGACACGCCGGATGTGTCACGTGAAGTTCGACAATGTCGCCGCGACCGAAGTCATCGGCAAGGCGGATGCCGGATGGCCGGTGTTGCGGCGCACGCTCGAAGTCGCCACTGCCGTGCTGTCGACCGAGATGGTCGGCACTGCGCAGAAGGCCCTCGACATTGCGGTTGAATACGCCAAGACGCGCGTCCAGTTCGGCAAGCCGATCGGTTCGTTCCAGGCGATCAAGCACAAGTGCGTCGATATGATGGTCTCAGTCGAAAACGCGCGATCGCTTACCTACTACGCCTGCTGGACCGTTGACGAACGCGTCGATGAATCGGTGACTGCGGTTCCGATGGCGAAGGCCTATGCCTCCGATATGGCTAAAAACGTGACTTCCGAGGCGATTCAGGTCCACGGCGGTATCGGCTTTACCTGGGAGCACGATATGCACCTGTACCATCGGCGAGCGCTGGCCGGCGAGGCCAATCTCGGCAACGCGCCGGTGCATCGTGAGGTCGTCGCGCGCAACCTGCTGGGCTAGCGGCAGCGCACTCCTCGCGGGTGCTGGACCAGGCGTCGATTGTTAGTTCACCGAGAGGCCAACATCGACGCAAAAGAAAAAAAGAGCCGCGGACTTCGCAGTCTGCGGCTCCTTTCATTCCGACTACCGGTTGCGCCGTTACGTCGCCATAAAACCGCCGTCGACCGGCATCGGCAATCCGTGAACGTACGAGGCGCGATCCGAACAGAGCCATACCACCGCTTCGCCGATCTCCGACGCTTCGCCGAGGCGCTTTAGCGGTTCCGCGCGTGCCATCTTCTCCTCGTTGCCAGGCTTCGCATTGAGCAGCCTGCCGAGCATCGGTGTGCGAATCGGTCCCGGACAGACCGCGTTGACGCGAATCTTATGACGGCCATATTCGAGCGCGGCTGCTTTGGTGAGCCCCGCAACGCCGTGCTTGGCGGCGACATAGGCCGGCATTCCGCTGACCCCGATCAAACCCGCGTCCGATGACGTATTTACGATCGCGCCGCCATCGCCCTGCTTCAGCAATTGAGCGATCTCGGCTTTCATGCACAGCCACACGCCCGTCAGATTGATCGACATCACACGTGCCCAGTTCTCTTCCGTGCACTCATGGGTGCGGGCGGCTTTGCCGTCGATGCCTGCGTTGTTGAACGCGCAATCCAGCCGCCCATACGTTGTAACCGCTTTCGCCACCATCGCTTCGACATCGGCCCATTTCGCTACATCCACTTTCACGAAAATGGCACTGCCGCCAGCGTCCTTGACCATCTTAACGGTCTCGTTGCCGCCCTCCTCCTGTAGATCGGCGAGCACCAGTTTGGCGCCCTCGCGAGCGAAAATCTGCGAGGTCGCTCGTCCGATTCCAGAAGCGGCGCCTGTAATTATCGCTACCTTGCCGTCAAGTATTCCTGCCATCTTAATTGTTCCTCCCTGCCCAATTGATGTCCCGGGCGGCGCTTGGCACGGACGCAGCCGAGCCGATTCTGAGACTGTACCGGCCGCGCAGTTGCCGCCGCCTCATTCAGTACATAGGCGATAATGGAAGGAGCCTACAAGGACAGAAGACTGACAACGAGAAAATCCAACGAGGTAATGGCGCTGCAGAAGTGCTGATTGCGCTCACCCCATCTGCAAACCGGGATTGTTGCCGCGTCGAAATGGGGAGGCCCTGAGCAAGTTCCCCATCCGACGCCGTCCCTCTCTTGCGATGAGCTAACGCTTGTCGCGTCAAATCCGGCAGAAGTTATGACTGAGATTCTCCGCGGGAATGGTAGATCTCTCCACACCTACATCCGTCGCGCCGGAAATTCATCATAACCCGTCTGCAACCTGGAACTGATCCCAGAGCCCATTGGTTGCGTCCGAGATTTATCAGACGTCCGCCTGTCGCGCGGCGTGATTAGCCAGCCCGAGAAATCTCATGACCGACATGTAGTCGCTGCGCGTGGCCGTTGCCGCGTCCAGCACCTGCGAGCACATTTCAGCCTCACCGGCGACTACCGGCTGGTCGTGCATCGAGTCGAAAAAAAGCGGGTCGTCGGGACCAGGATCGCGGCCAAACTTGGCGCGGAAAATCTCGTAGCGCACCCGTGCGATCTTGAGCATGGTCAAGCCGATGTCGTGGCTATAACGAGATCCGGTGCGTCGGCTGGTCCCCATCGAATGCATTGGCCGACGAGCCTGGTATTGCTTCATGCGCATTTTACTCACTCCCCAGTAACGAACTATGGAGGAGCAATTGCGGTGCCGATAGCGATGAGACTATGCGAAGAAGCTAACTATTCGATTTTATTGAGAAAACTGAAAATTGGGGGACTGACAAAAAGCGGCCATTGGCTCGGGGTGCAAAGCCTGATTGGCGCTCGATGCTAAGCTCGCTTAGCGCAGGCGGTAGGTCTTCATCTTTTCCTGCAAGGCTGGCCGCGAAATCCCCAATGCCTGCGCTGTACGCGAAACGTTCAATTGATGACGCTGGAGGACGTCGGCAATGTACTTTGCTTCGAACTCAGCTTTGGCCTCCCGCAACGGCCGAGGCGAGCCCGCCACTTGGTCCCGATTGTCGGCGGTCGATGCCAAACGCGTCACCGTCGCCATCCGGGGGTGTCCCGCACGGTCAGGCTCCCCGCGCAGGCTAGCCGATAGATGGTTGGGGCAAATCGCGTCGCCGTCTCGCGCCAAGGCCACTGCGCGGTCTATCTCGTTGCGCAGATGGCGCACGTTCCCCGGCCAGTCGAACTTGACCAAGAGCTCAATCGCTGCCGGCTCGATTCCCGCCATATGCTTTTGATGACGCTCGGCGGCGCTGGCGATGAAGCGACTCGCCAACAGCGCGATATCCTCGCGTCGTTCGCGTAGCGGAGGCACTCGAATCGGAAAGGCCGAGAGCCGATAGTACAGGTCTTCGCGGAAGGTGCCCTTCTCGACTTCTTGCTTCAAGTCGCGATTGGTGGCTGAGAGGATGCGCACGTCGACTTTGACCGGAAAAGTGTCACCTACCGGCATGACCTCTTCCTGTTCCAGTACGCGCAGCAACTTGGCTTGCATCTGCGCCGGCATATCGGCGACCTCGTCGAGAAAGACCACGCCGCCCGCCGCCGCACGGAATACCCCGGGACTGTCGCGGATGGCGCCCGTGAACGACCCGCGCCGATGGCCAAACAGTTCGCTCTCAAGCAGCGTTTCGGGCAAAGCCGCGCAATTGACGGCGACGAACGGTTTCTCGCCACGCGCACTCGCGCGATGAATTCCGCGCGCGACCAATTCTTTGCCGGTTCCGGTCTCACCCTCGATCATCACAGTAATGAACGAAGCCGATGCGCTCTCCATCAGATGGAAGACATCTTCCATCTCTGGGCCGCTACCGACGATTTCCGCGAATCTGATGTTGCGCGTAAGGTCGCGGCGCAGGACGCTAATTTGCGTAGTCAGCGTCGCTTCGGAGTTGCGCAACTGCCCGTATAGATGGGCGTTTTCAATCGCAATCGCCACGCTGCCCGAGACCGATTCCACGAGTGACAAATCGTCGGCGTCGAACGCCCTGCCGCCGCGCCGGTTGAGCACCTCGAGCACCCCGATTATACCGTGCGCCGAGGTCAACGGCACCGCGATGAGATTACGGGTGATGGAGCCGGTCTGAACGTCGATTTTGCGATAGAAACGTGGATCGTTTTGCGCATCCGCAACGATGATAGGCTTGCCGCTCTGCATCGCAGCGCCCACGATTCCGCGGTCCGCAGGTACTCGCAATTGCCGTAGCATCCCCGCGACTTTGGCATCTTCGTCCGATACGTAGGGGAAATAGAATTCGTTCCGGTCGCGATCGAGCAGCATTATCGAAGCACTTTCGCAATTGAGCGCCTCACGGCATTTCGCGATTACGAAGGGCACCAACTCCGTGAGGTCGGTCTTCGCCGCAAAGGCGTTACTGAGCTCATAGAGCAGTCTGAAACGTTTAGCATCCGATAGGTCCGTCATGGTCGCGGTCAACTTCTATCACAAGCCTGCAATGCCGCAAGCGTTTACAGTCGAATTCTGGAGCCATGTGGCATTTCGCTATGCCAACAGCTTCCATTGCCAATGTCGATTAATTAATGACGTGATCTAAAGCGCGCGCTCACGTCAACGCGCCGACCGCGCATTTTGCCCCTGCGATCTCAGTCGTGCAAGGGGCCGGCTTCCAGCGGTGGATTGGTATTGATGCGAGCTGTCGTCGATCGCGGATTAGCTGCTGAGAGTCATTCGCGTGGTGTGGTGAGAAAGAATTGGCCCGTGGGCGTTGGTATCAGGGTCGGCGCAACTACACCTCTCCGGCTCGCATGAGCGACCGGACATCTGTGCGTTCGCGCAAGTGAGACTATTCCGGCAAAGGACTCTACGCAGAACGCTTGCGACGATGGCGGACGCTCACCGAAGCCTGCTCTTCCTCGGAACGCCAGCGATCGATCATATCGATGCTGAAGCGCCACTCCGAACCTACGCGAAAGCCTGGCAACTGTCTTGCGCGCAGCAGCCGGTACACCGTGGTCGGATGGACACGCAGGTACTCCGAGAGCTCTCGGACCGTCAAAACCTTGGGCGGTGCGGGCATTACGCCGGAATTCTTTAAACGTTTATCTTCCACGTTCTCACTTAATCAATTCTTGCGGCTAAACACCAGCCCCTCGATACTTCTGCTACGCAAGGTTTCCGTAATATCGCCGAAGGCAAGCCTGCCCCAGCATATCGCTCGTCCAGGCCATCCAGCCGAGGCAAAACCCTTTTGGACTTGCGTTCGCACTCCACCAGGAGCGCTGCCACGTGCTGGCGCGCTACAAAAAGTTATGTTTTATGACAGAGATTTGCGATGCGTCCGATCGAACAGGGAGCGGCCCGTTCGCATCATTGCAGACTCAGAATCAGATAATCGATGGATGGTCTATTGGTTGCGGGGAGAGGATTTGAACCTCTGACCTCCGGGTTATGAGCCCGGCGAGCTACCAGACTGCTCCACCCCGCCCGCGAATACTAACGGCCACACGGCGGGCGGGTCAATACGATACCGCAAATGGGATGTTGCGTGCCGCCAGCGAACGCGCCGACTCCAGCGCACACCGGTCAAACCTTCGCGCCAGTTTGTCTGATCGAGCCGATCCTACCGGGCCGATTGCATGATTCCCGGAACGTCGCGCTCCTTGATCAATTCGTCATGCGAGCGATTAGGCTAGTCGGCCGAGCGCTTAGGCTAGTCGGCGAGGATGCGAATATTGCAGTCGCGATGGATCTTGCCGAAGGCGATCACTTCCTGCTCGATTGGCGTCGGATTCGGCTTGGGCTCGCTTAGCATATGATGGCGCGCAGTGGCGGGGTCCATGCCGTCAGCCTCGACGGAAAGATTGTGATCATCGCAGAGAATGAAGGCCATTGATGAAGCTCCTTGAGGGTCCTCAACCTACACCAAGCTCTAAGGCCTGTCAGCCAGGGCGCGGAGAGCGATAGTTGCTTCGCGATTCCGTGTGCGTGCGCGTTGCCCGCGAGGGCAGATTGTCGATTCTTGCAGGGAGCACATCAGTAGATGATCGCCGCCTCGCATGGAGAACAGGACGCGCAGTGCAGGTTCGTTGCAGCTGCTCACTGGCGTATTAACCGGCGTGCAGATTTTTGTGCTACTTCAATTTCTAATCTTCGTACAGGAGCGCATTTACCATGAGCCTCAAGAATCAGGCTGCGGCGATCGGAATCGCCGAACTCAAGCCTTGGAAGGAACCCCCGCCCGACTTGACGCCGTTGAGCCTGATGGCGCGCCTGACGGCCGAAGCAATCGCAGACGCCGGCCTCGACAAGCGCGACATCGATGGCTTTCTGGTCGGGATGCCGTCGGCGGACCCGGGCTTCATATATCCCGCCAGTGCCGCCGAAGTCCTCGGCATCAATCCGCGAATGCTTAACGTGGTCGACATCGGTGGCGCGAGCCCCGCCGGCATGATCTGGCGTGCCGCCGCCGCGATCCAGGCCGGCATGTGTTCAGCCGTGCTCTGCATTGTCGCTGACCTGAATCGGGTGGGCGATCAGAGAGTGCCGGTAATCTCCGTTCAGCGCGAGTTCGAGGCGCCCTATGGGAACATCGGCGCCAACTGTGGCTATGCGATGATCGCGCATCGCCATATGTACGAATATGGCACCACCGCTCAGCAGATGGCCAAAGTGGCCGTCGATCAGCGCAAGAACGCGCTCAAGAATCCACTCGCCGCCTTTGGTGACAAGCCGCTGACGATCGATGACGTGCTGAATTCCCGCATGATTGTCGACCCGCTCCATCTGTTCGAAATCGTCAGTCCATGCAGCGGCGGATCGGCGGTCATCATCGCCTCGCCTGAGGTTGCCAAGCGGGCGAAGAATCCTCCAATCTGGCTGCTCGGAGCCGGCGAATACTCCAATCATTCCTCGATCACTTATGCTCCGTCGCTGACCGAGTCCCCGATTAAACCGGCGGCCGACCTCGCTTTCAAAATGGCCGGAATTGAGCGCAAGGACATCGATCTGGTGTGTCCTTACGACTGCTATACGATTACCGTGCTGGTCACGCTCGAAGATGCGGGCTTCTGCAAGAAAGGGCAGGGGGGCCCCTTCGCCGCTGAACATGATCTTTCGTTCGCCGGTGACTTTCCCTGCAATACTCACGGTGGCCAGCTCTCCTTCGGCCAGCCCGGATTGGGCGGCGGCATGAGTCATGTGATAGAGGGCGTCCGTCAGTTGATGGGCCGCGGCGAAGGCCGTCAGGTCAAGGATGCCGCACTCGCTTACGTTAACGGCAACGGCGGCATCATGAGCGAACAAGTCAGTCTGATCCTGGAGCGCCGGTCATGAGCGAATACATCAAGCCACTGCCGAAGCCGTCGCCGACCAGCCGCCCTTATTGGGACGCGGCCAAGCGCCATGAATTGCAGCTCCAACATTGCGGCGCGTGCGGCGGATTCATTTACTATCCACGCCCGCGCTGTCCCAACTGTATGTCCGACAATCTGAACTGGGAGCGCGTGAGCGGACGCGGCAAGCTCTACAGCTATACTATCGTGCGCCGCGCCTCGACGCGTTCGTTTGCCGACGCGCCTTATGTGCTGGCGATCGTCGAACTCGATGAGGGACCGCGGCTCACTACCAACCTGATAGCGCCGCAGGATCAGTTGAAAATCGGCATGCCGGTCGCGGTGCATTTCGACGACGTCACGCCGGAACGCACGCTGGTGAAGTTCAAGCCGGCCTAAAGCGCAGGGAGCCGTAAAATGTCGTCGATGAGTCAGCGATTCGCGGGACACTACCGCTGGTGAAGCAGGACGCCACTGTGTCACGCCACCTGCCTCGCGGGCTCCTGGGAGGTGGACAGATTGGAAGCGTCTTCGATGGCAAATAAAGTCTTTTCAAATCACAGTATCGTATTGTATGCTGTATGAAGCTCGGATTGCTTCAGTAAGACTAACGTATCTCGAAGTCAAATTCTTGCCGTTCAAGACTCTAAAGTGCTTTGATGAGCGTGGCACTTCTGCAATTATCGCATTGCATGTTAAGAAAACGGACCTCTGCCACTGGTAGATCGGTGTCGCCCTTGGTAGCAGGTTTTCAGATGCGAGGGACGAGTGCTTGAGGGGAACGAACAAATTTGAGTGTGGTCAACAGGTTAACGCATTTGACTACGCCGGTCAGACAAGGAGGAACTACTAATATGAAGTTTTCGAAGAAGCCAATAAGACGGAGATTGTCGGCGGTCCTCACCGCGAGTGCGACTATTGGGTGCTTTGCGCTGATAGGTTTTGCCGGTGCGGCGCAAGCGCAGGTAACGTTGGGGCCTGCAGCCCAATTTGCGCTGCTCGCCGATGATGGCGCGCTTGACGTGGGCAACCATACGCTCATATCCGGTCCGGGTGGAAATATTGGCGCTACCTACAATGACATCAGCATTGGCGGCAACAACACGGACATCATCGGAAATGCCGTCGATACGGTGTTCGGCGAGATAATGTTTCCCCCAGCGACGATTACACTGCTCAACTATGCGCATGTAGTGGGAACCTGCGTAACTGACGGCGGCGACATCATATTGAACACCGGCGCGACCTGTACCCATCAGGTAATGGATCCAACGGACACGAACCCGAATATCGTGTTGCTCGGCGAAGCCGTCGATCAGGAGGAAGTGTTCGATGCGGCCGTCCTCTGCCAGCAGCCGACCCAATCGGTCACGATTAATCTGGCGGCGGGCAAGACAAAAACGATTACAGATACGACGGCCCTTAACGTCATCACTGCACCCAACATAACGCTAGGGAATTCAGCGGTTTTGACTCTGAGCGGCAACAGTACGGACATCGTGATCCTCGAGACCACGGGACCAATCACGATTGGTGATAGCGCGAAAATCGTTCTCGCGGGCGGACTGGTCCCGCAGAATGTCTGGATTAGTTCGACGACCGAGTTTGTAGGATTCCACAAACCTGCAACCCCGCCGACGACGATGATCGGAAATTCGGCCGTGATCAACGGAACGATTCATGGCGGCGAGACCTGCAGCCTGGGGACCGGTGTGACGTTCAACGGTGCGCTGATTTGCGACTACGGCATCACGGCTGGAGCGAACCTGACGATGAATTTCAAGCCGGCCACCGGGATTTCGCTGCCTGGACCTGGATGCCCATAGTGATCGATCAGGAGGATTGAGGGCAAGGCGGTTGCCATCAGAATTTGAGTGCAGCCTTTAACCGCCCGGTAAATTGGTATCGCCATCCCGATTAACGTGGGCTTTCAGACGAGGGGAGCATGTCTAGATCATGGTTTTGAAGAAGCCTTATAAATTGGGATTGTCGATGGTCTTCGCTGCAGGTCTTGCGCTCTGCTGCTTTGCACTGGCGGGCATCGCCGATGCACAGGATCCGGTGCAGCCGCCACCGGTCACGGTCGGGCCTACAGGCGATTTTGCGATACTCTCCGACGCCGGGCCCCTCTCATTGGGCAACCACACCTTGATCCTGGGGGCCGGAGCGAGCGTGGCTTCCACCTATAGTAACCTCATGGTCGGTGATGCCCAGACGAAGATCCAAGGAGATGCGATAGCGACTCAGTTCGAACAAGCTCCACCGCCCGCGATGACTACGATGCTAAACTACGCTCATGTCGAGGGGACATGCGTAACCGACGGCGGCCCGATCACGCTCCATACCGGCGCAACCTGCGGCGGCAAGTCCACTGACCCGAACAGCCCCTTAATCGTAAATCTCGCTGATGCCGTCGATAATGAGGAAATTGTCGACGCGGCGATCCTCTGCCAGGAGCCGACCCAGACGCTCCCAGCAATTGTTCTGGGCGCCGGTAAGAAGCAAACGATCACATTGGCGAGTGGGCTTAACATTATCGTTACGCCCAGCATCACGCTGGGGAATTCATCCACTCTCACTCTGAGCGGAGGAAGTGCGGACACCGTAGTCCTCGCGACCACGGGCACTCCAGGCGAGGGAAAAATTAATGTGGGGTTTAGCGCGAAAATCGTTCTCGCGGGCGGACTGGTGCCGCAGAATGTCTGGATCAGCTCGACCCCGGAACCCCAGGGACTTAATCCTCCCGCGTCTG